>Ga0070673_100000245_pt1 | contig 27379 bp, 21 predicted proteins | sample KBSM23metaG_FD_65342 | JGI IMG/M metagenome (GOLD analysis project Ga0070673, IMG submission 65342) | Miscanthus rhizosphere microbial communities from Kellogg Biological Station, Michigan, USA - KBS M2-3 metaG | ecosystem: Host-associated > Plants > Roots > Rhizosphere > Soil ... | reverse complement strand
CCCGGAGCTGACCCAGAAGAGGACGGCGACTGCGCTCACCGGCTGGACTCCAGCAGGTCGCGGTAGAGGGCGAGGGTGCGCTCGGCGATCGCCGCCCAGGAGTAGGGGCCGGCGGCGGCGGCGCGGGCAGCCGTGGCGAGCTCGTCACGGGCCGCGGCGTCGGCCGTCAGCTCGCTCAGCGCGACCGCCAGGGCCGGGGCGTCCGCGGGCGGCACGAGCCGCGCGGCGCCCAGCCCGGCCACCTCGGGGAAGCCGCCGACCGCGCTGAGCACGAGCGGCTTGCCGAAGGCGAGGCCGGTGTAGAGGACGCCGGAATGCTCGGCGTCCCGGTAGGGAAGGACGACGACGTCGGCGCGGCGGAAGATGGCCGGGATCTCGGCGTCGTCGACGAAGCGGGTGACGAAGCGGACCCGGCCGCTCGCCTCGGCGGCGAGCTGCCGCAGCGGCGCCACCTCCATGCGGGGGTTGCCGACCACCCAGAGCTCGGCGCCCTCGACCTCGCGGAAGGCGCGCAGCAGCGTGTCCAGTCCCTTGTACGGGCGCAGCAGGCCGAAGAAGAGGATCACCGGCCCCTCGGCGCCCTCGAGCTCGGCCGGCAGCGGCGCCTCCGCCGGCAGCTCGGTGAGGTAGTCGAACGCGCCGTGCGGGATGACATGGACCCTGGCCGGGTCGACGCCGGCCTCCTCGCGCAGGCGCCTTGCCCCGTGCTCGGAATGGGCGACGACTGCGTCCATGCGGCCGAAGAGGGAGTGGGCGCGGCGCAGCTGCCGGCGGCTGGGATGCGGCGGCAGGACGTAGTGGGCGGTGATCGCCCGCGGCCGCTGCGGCGGCAGCAGATGGGCGTCGGCGGCGGGCATCGTCAGCCACTGGTAGTGGACGACCTCGGCGTCGACGGCGCTGCGGAGGCGCAGCATGTCCCCGAGGTGCTCGGCGGCCTTGAAGGCGCGGCGGCCGGGCGCGTCGAGGCCGCGGGCGGAACTGCGCCGGTAGAAGCACTCGCGCACGCGATAGCCCCGCGCTTCGGGCACCGGGCCGTAGAGGAAGCGGCTGGTCAGCAGCTCGACGTCGGCGCCGGCCCGGGCGAGCGCCGCCGCCAGTGCGCGGTCGTAGGGAGGCGTGAAGGCCGAGGGGTCGACCAGCTGTACCCGCATGACGGGCGATTATGGTCACCGTCGTGGCGCCCACGCTCTCCTACTGCGTCGTGAACACGAACGGCCGCGAGCACCTGCTCGCCTGCCTCGACGCGATCGAGCGCACGCACCCGAGCGCCGTCGAGCGCGAGATCCTCGTCCTCGACAACGCCTCCGACGACGGCTCGGCGGCGGCGGTGCGGGCTCGGGGGGACAGAGTCCGCCTGATCGCGCTGGAGCGCCGAACGGGCAAGGCGGAGAACGACTCGACCCTGATGCGGGAGGCCGGGGGCGACTACTGCCTCCTCCTCAACGAGGACTCCGAGCTGCGCCCAGGGGCGGCGGCGGCGCTGCTCGCGGCGCTGGAGGCGGATCCGCGGGCGGCGGCGGCGGGAGCGCAGCTGCTCGACTCCAGTGAGAAGCCCGTGCCCTGCGCCTGGCGCTTCCCCGGCGTCGGCACGGCGCTCGCCGGCGCCCTCTTCCTGCATCGCCAGCTGACGGTGCAGAGCAGGGGCCGGACGGCGCGGCGCGTCGACTGGGCGCAGTCGAGCGCGCTGCTCGTCCGCCGCGAGGCCGCGGCCGAGGTCGGCTACATGGATCCCCGCTTCTTCGTCTACTACGACGAGTGCGACTTCGCCAAGCGCCTCGCCGACGCCGGCTGGCACAGCCTCTACGTTCCCGCGGCCGAGGCGGTCCACCACGACCAGCTCTCGACCGACCTCGCCAAGGGCCTCCCCCGCATCGTCGAATTCCACCGCAACCGCGACCTCTACATGCGCAAGCACCACGGGCGGGCGGCGGCGATGGCGGTGCGGGTCCTCACGGCGTGGTCGTACGGCGTGCGCGCTCTCGCCGCCACCGTCCTGCCGGGTCACCCCGCCCGTGTCTACTGGGCCCATGCCCGGCAGGCGCTGTTGCCGAGCAGGGGTGAAAGCATCAGGGACGGGGTGGTGGGGGCGGGCGATCCCGGTAGGGGTTCCACTTAACTTTTTCGTGGATCGGGGATTGCTGGCGCCTCGTGCGGGCGCTCGCGAAAAAGTACAAGACGTTCCACCCCTACCGGGGATCGCCCGCTACAGCCTCGCGTCCTCGTCGATCAGCTCGGCCTCCATTGCCTCCGGGATGCTCCCGTCGACGCCTGCTGCCGCGGGGCGCAGCGAGCGCAGCTGCGTGGCGAGCTCGCCGGGATGGCGCAGGCGCGTAAGCCAGCGGCGCTCGTCGGGGGTGAAAAAGCCGGTCGCCAACAGGGCGAGCGGGTAGGCGAGCCAGAGCGCGGTTCGGAGCAGCAGCCCATCCGCCCCGTCGGGGGGAAGCAGCAGCTCCCCGGCGGCGATCAGGGCCGAGGCGGCGAGGACAGCGCGGGTGAGACGTGACCACTGGTAGGGAACCGGGAAGAGGCGCTGGGTGAACCCGTACATCAGCGCCAGCACCACCAGGTAGGAGCAGACGAGGGCTACGCCGGCGCCGACGATGCCGAACGGCGGCACGAGGACGAGGTTGAGCGCGACGTTGGCGGCGAGCGCAGCCGCGGTCGCCGGGAAGTTGAACTCGGTGCGGCCCGTTCTGCCGAGGATCACCAGCAGGACCATGTAGAGGGCGTACAGAGCCGCGCCGGCGGCGAGCAGGCCGATCGGTTCGTAGGCGTCGAAGAACTCGGGGGCGGCGAGGGCGCGCACGATCCAGCGCGAGAGCAGCCACATGCCGGCGACGACGAAGGCCATGGCGGCGACGAACCAGGTGACGACGGCCGCGTATACGCGGCGTGCCTCGCCGTCGTCGCGGATCGAGTAGGCGAGCGGCGGCCAGGCGAGTTGGAAGCCGCGGACGAGCACGTTGACCCCCTGGGCGAACTTGACCGCGAGCGAGTAGAGGCCGGCCTCGGCCAGGCCGAGCGAGCGCACGATGATGATCCGGTCGACGAAGTTGAGCGCGTAGAGCGAAAGCTCGGCTGGCATCGTCGGCAGGCCGAAGCGCAGCAGCCGCCGCAGCAGCGCCCGGTCGAAGCGCAGCGAGAGGCTGCGCCAGTGGTAGGCGATCAGGCCGAGGACGAAGACGGCGCCGCTGGCGTAGCTGCCGAGCAGCAGGCCGCGGGCGCCCTCGCCGGCGCCGACGACGAGGACGACGGTCAGCCCGATCGCGGCGAAGACGTTGAGCATCGTCGTCACGAAGAAGGCTCGGGCTCGCTCCTGCAGCCGGAAGATCGTCAGCAGGTACTCGTAGAGGGTCAGCACCCAGAGCCCGCCGATCGCGATCCGGGCGAGGTCCGGAGCCGGGTCCTTGAGCAGCGCTTCGGAGATCTCGGCGGCGAAGGGCAGGGCGAGCAGGGCGGCGGCGGTCGAGAACCAGAAGAGCGCCGCGAAGGTGGTCGAGAGGACCCGTCCCGGGTCCTCGTCCTCCTTGTAGTAGAAGCGCAGCAGCGCCTCGATCAGGCCGAGGCGGACGAAGATGCTGACCGAGACGACGGCGGCGAACATCACCTCGGCGGCGCCGTAGTCGGCCAGCGTCAGGTACCGCGTGTAGAGCGGCAGCAGGGCGACCGCGATCAGCTTCGAGAAGATGCTCGCCGCCGTGTAGGCGGCCCCGGTCGTCGCTAGGCGACGGAGGTATCCGGACACGCGCTGACCCTAGCCGCAAGCGTGGAGCCCATCGCCAGCAGCACCCAGGTAATTGGGTCCTCGAAGAAGCCGGCGTAGGCCATCGTGTGGACGAGCAGGGCGACGAAGGTTGCGAGTACCGCTGCTCGGGCTATTGGGTTTTGGCGCGCGGGTCCTGTCGCCGCAGGGGACCCACCGCCCCCTGCGGTAGCTAAAGCTTCCTCGGGGGCGGTCCCCCCTGCGGCGCCACCCGCGCGAGAATCGGAAGAGGCGAGCAGCGAGGGACTGAGGCTTCTGGCCATCGTCCACAACGCTGTTACGACGAGAGCTGTGTAGGCGAGCAGGCCGAGGAGGCCCTGCTCCGCGGCGACGGTGATCGGCTCGGTGTGGGAGACCGAGACCGGGGCTTTGCGCGTCTTCACGTGCTCGCGGTAGGCCTTGGGGAAGCTGCCCGAGCCGTAGCCGTAGACGGGGCGCTGGGCGAAGAGGTGGACGCCGCCGGAGACCAGATTCGCCCGTCCGCTGGTGTCGATGTTGATCCGGGAGGGGCTGAGCTTGGAAGTGCCGCCGGCGAGAAGTACGACCATGAGCCCGAGAACAGCTGCCACGCCGACCGCCCCCAGCGTCCACTTCACGCTCCACTTCAAAGCAGCGAGAACGGCCAGCCCGGCGAGCAGCGCCACGAAGCTCGACTGCGAGTAGGTCGGAAACAGCCCGATCCAGAGCACCGCGACGAGAGCTGTGAGCAATGCGAATGCCCGTTGCTCCCGCGCCCACAACAGCGCTGACATCGCCACCACGGCGACCAGAGCCAAGTACCGCCCATACACGTTCGGGTCCCAGAACACCGAGTTGACCCTGAAGTAGGTGTGGAATTCGTTTGACCTGATCACCTGGTCGTTCCAGAACAAGCTTCTACTCACCCACTCGACTCCGCCAACCACCACGAATGCCACCGCCTCCAGCCCGATTACCCACACCACGAGAGCTAGGAGCTTCCGATCCCAACTCACGTCCCGAAATAGCCCGTACACCAAGCTGAACGGCACGAAGAAGAAGCACACGTTCTGCAGCCCCTTCGAGAAATCAGCCGAATAGAGAGTCTGCACCGCATACAGGAGAACTACTCCGGCCAGGATCCTCGGCAGCCAGACCACCGGGCCTCCGGGGGGTGGCGTCGCAGGGGGGACCGCCCCCGAGGAAGCTTTAGCTACCGCAGGGGGCGGTGGGTCCCCTGCGGCGACAGGACCCGCCGGCCTGGCGCGCCAGTCCCTCGCCGCTGCCGCCAAGACCCCCCCGGCAATTACGAGGTAAAGCGGCACCAGAAGATTCGCCGTATCACCGCCAGCGTGCAGTGGGATTCGGAATGGAAGAGCCGCGACGATCGCGAGCGGCAGCAGAATCGGCCAGCGGACGAAGAGGAAGGCGAGAGCGGCCGAGGCCGCCAGCGCGAGCAAGCCGAGGGCGATCAGCCGCGACGGGTCGTCGCGCAGGTCGGCGATCTGGTGGGAGTGCCACTGATCGCCGAGGATCAGGGCCGGGAAGAGGGCGAGCGCGGCGAGCGTCGCGACCGCGCGCAGGCGGCCGGGTGGGAGCAGGATCGCGCCCGCCGCTCCGGCTGCCGCGGCGAGCAGCCCGGCGCTGGCAAGGAAGTCGCTCAAGGCTCGCTCCGCGCGATTGCCTGGGGACAGTCCGTCTGCCGCGGCGCCCGGTGCAGGCGGATCGCGCCCGGCGGCACCAGCACGCGATCCTGGCCGAGCAGCTTCACCCGCAGCTTGTAGCGACCCGGCAGCGCGATGCCGTCGTTGCGGCTACGCCCGTCCCAGTAGAAGGTGAAGAATTGATAGCGCTTCAGGTAGCGGTCGCGGGCGAGGGTGACGACCAGCTTGCCACCCGGCTTGACCACCTGGACGGTGGCGTGGTCTGACTGGGTGACGCGGAAGCGAATCCGCTCCTGGTCGAACTGACAGTCGCCGTTGGGGGTGAAGGCACGGCGGACGGGAGGCCTCACCCCCGGGCGCGCAGGGTGGCGCGGCGAAACCAGGGTGACGCGGTCGACGACCAGCGGATCGCGCTTCACCCGCTGCGACCAGGCGAAGGCGGCGAGCGTTGCTAGGACGAGGAGGGCGAAGACGAGGCCGGCCCAGCGGCTAGCCCATGGCGGAGGCATTGTCCTCGCCGATGACCACCGCGACTGGCGCGTCGCCGGATACCGAGGCGATGTCGGAGCCCATCGGCCGCACCTGCGATATGTCGAGCGCAGCGGCGACGCGGCGGGCCTCGGGGGCATGCCCGGGCTGGAACATGACGACGCTTTCGGCGAAGCTGGTGCTGCTGTTGTCGACTTGGCCCAGCTGGAATCCCTTGCGCTCGACCTTGTTCCCGTAGGCGCCGGCAAGGCCCGGCACCGCGGTCCCGTTGAGCACGGTCACTTCGATTTCGCCCGGCTTCAGAACGCCGCTCTTCGCCTGGCCGCCCTTGCCGTCGGCGTTGTCGGACCCCTGCGTGACGAGGTAGGCGGCGCCGCCGGCAACCAGCACGACGACGACGAACGCCAGCGCCAGGAAGCGCGGCTCGGCCAGGCGTTCGCCGAAGCCGCCGAGGCCCTTTCGCAGGCGCTCGCCGCGCGACAGTTCGGGCAGGCCCGCCTCGCGGCGCCGGCGGCGCTCTTCGCGCTCATCCAGCGCCTCGCGCTCGGCCTCGCGCGCCTGCTCCAGCGCGCGCAGCTCCTCGGCGCGCTTCGCGGCCACCTCCGAGGTCGACTCCTTGCGCTCCGTGTCCCTCTCCGGGGCGGAGCCCGCCCACTCGCGCAGGCGGCGGATGTCCCGTGCCTGGGAGAACGCCAGCATGGCGAGCAGAGCGAGGCCGAGGAACGCAGCCAGGCCTGCGAAGGCGCCGATTTCCTTGATCAACTCCACTTAGAGACGGCGAGAGGCTACTCGTCGTAGACGACCGCCGCCGCGTCGCCACCCGGGGCGGTGATCATCTCGACCACGCGCTGCGCAAGGTTAGCCTCGTCGCCGGCCATGACCAGGTGCTCGAGCGAGTCGAGCGTCGACTCGATCCAGTCGGGGTCGAGCGGCGTCTCCCGCACCGCGCGGCTGATCCGCCTCGCGGCGGTCGGCTGCACGGTCTCGCCGGCGTCGAAGAGCTCCTCGTGCAGCTTCTCCCCCGGGCGAGGCTTGGTGAACTCGATCGCGACGTCCGTTTCCGGCTCGTAGCCGGCGAGGCGGATCATGTTGCGGGCGAGGTCGACGATCCGCACCGGCTCGCCCATGTCGAGGACGAAGACCTCGCCCTTGCCGGCGCCGATGTCGCCGGCCTGGATGACCAGCTGCACCGCCTCGGGGATGGTCATGAAGTACCGCGTCATCTCCGGGTGGGTGACGGTGACCGGCCCGCCGCGCTCGATCTGGCCGCGGAAGATCGGCACCACGCTCCCAGACGAGTTGAGCACGTTGCCGAAGCGGACGCTGGCGAAGCGCGTGCCCGGGTGCTTGCGCCCCGCCGCCTCGACGATCCACTCCGCCATCGCCTTCGAGGCGCCCATCACCGTCTTCGGGTTGACCGCCTTGTCGGTCGAGATCAGCACGAAGCGCTCGACGTTCGATGCGGCGGCGGTGTCGGCTGTGATGCGCGTCGCGATCGCGTTGTTGCGCACCGCCTCCAGCGGGTTCGCCTCCATCAGCGGCACATGCTTGTAGGCGGCGGCGTGGAAGACGACGCTGGGCTTGAAGCGCTGCATCGTCTCCAGCATCCGGCCCGGCTCCTTGCAGTCGGCGAGCACCGCCTCGACGCTGGTGAAGTGGCGCTCCTCGACCAGCTCGCGGTCGATCTGGAAGAGGTTGTCCTCGGCGTGGTCGACCATCACAAGCAGGCGCGGTTTGACCTGGGCTATCTGGCGGCAGAGCTCGGAGCCGATCGAGCCGCCGGCGCCGGTGACGAGGACGATGCGGTCGCGTAGGTAGGCGCCGACGCGGTCAAGCTCGCGGACGATCGGGTCGCGGCCGAGCACGTCCTCGACCCGCACCTCGCGCAGCTGCTTGTTGAGCTGGACGCCGCCGCGCAGCAGCTCGAAGACGGTCGGCAGCGTGCGCACCCGGATCTCGCGCTCGCGGCAGGCGGCGACCACCTTGGCCCGCAGCGTTCCCGGCGCCGAGGGGATCGCGATCACCACCTCGTCGGGCTGGGTCTCGTCGAGGATCGCGTCGATGCGCTTGGTCGAGCCGAGCACCTTGAGGCCGAGCATGCGCATGCCGCGCTTGCGGGGATCGTCGTCGACGAAGCCGATCGCCGTCGAGCCGAGCGCCGGGTTGAGCTGCAGCTCGCGGACGACCATCTGCCCGCCGGAGCCGGCGCCGACCACCAGCACCCTGTGTTGCGGCGTCCGGCCGCGATGGCTCGGTCGTTCGACGACCAGCCGCACGGCGAGGCGGGCGCCGGTGATCAGCATCAGCGTCAGCAGGAAGTCCATCACCGCGACCGAGCGAGGCAGGCTGTGGGCGAAGGGGCGGATGACGGTGAAGCCGACGACGAGGATCGCGCTGGCGACGGCGGCCGCGCGGACGATCAGAAGGAAGTCGCGGCCGGTGACGTAGCGCCACCACTTCTGGTAGAGGCCGGAGGCGTAGAAGACGACCAGCTTGACGGCCACGACGATCCCGACCGACTGGGCGAAGAGGACCCAGTAGCGGTGCGGCAGGTCGCTCCGGTCGAGGAAGCGCAGCCGGAACGCCAGGTAGTAGGCGAGCGCCACCAGGACGCCGTCGGCGCAGATCTGGAGGACCCGGTTGCGGTAGACGGGATGGTTCAGCCGGCGCATCGAACCTGGCGATTCTAGAGGGGCGAACGCTCTAGGATGCCGGACTCTCGATGTTGCACCCAATTCTCTACGCCGACATCACCGGCCCGATCGTCGACTTCTGCGTCAACACGATCGAAGCCATGGGCCTGGCCGGGGTCTTCCTGCTGATGGCGGCCGGCAGCGCCTGCATCCCGATCCCCAGCGAGGCGGTGATGCTCTTCGCCGGCTTCAGCGTCTCCAACGGGGACCAGAGCCTGCTCGGGATCACGCTCGCCGGCCTCGCCGGCAACATGGTCGGCTCCTGGCTGACCTACGCGATCGGCTACTACGGCCGGGTCGACCTGCTCGAGAAGAACCGGCTGATCCACCTCAGCCCGAGCCGGCTCGCCTGGGTCGACAACTGGTTCAAGCGACACGGCGACGCGACGGTCTTCTTCGCCCGCCTGCTGCCGCTGGTCCGCGCCTTCATCTCGCTGCCCGCCGGCGTCGCCGAGATGCCGTTCTGGCGCTTCACCTGGCTGACCGCTCTCGGCTCGCTGCCCTGGGTCCTCGGCTTCGGCCTGCTCGGCAAGATCGTCGGGGGGGAGTGGGAACAGTGGCGCGATCACCTCAAGGTGCTCGACTACCTGGTGGTCGCCGCGATCCTCGCGCTGATCGCCTACGCGATCTTCAGGCGGCGGCGGAGAAGCAGCCCGGCGACGACGTGATCCCGGCGCGGCGCGCGCTGGCGCTAGGCATCGTCCAGGGCCCCGCCGAGCTCCTGCCCGTCTCCAGTTCGGCCCACATCGTCCTGATCCCCTGGCTCGCGGGCTGGGACTGGGAGGCGATCGACCCGGAGGTGCGCAAGAGCTTCGAGGTGGCGCTGCACGCCGGCGCCGCGATGGCGCTGATCGTCGGCCAGCGCGAGCTGATCCGCGAAGAGCTGCGCGAGCTCGACCTGCGGGGGATCGCGGTGCTGGCCCTCTCCTTCGCCCCCGCCGCCCTCGTCGGGTACAAGCTCGAGCGACCGATCGAGCGGCGCCTGGGGGGTCCCCGCGCCACCGCCTTTGGCCTCCTCCTCGGCTCGGCGGCGATGCTGCTCGCCGACAGGCGGCCGCAGCGGCGCGGGCGCGGAGAGGCGGGGGCGGCCGACGGCCTGGCCCTCGGCGTCGCCCAGGCCGCGGCGCTGGCGCCCGGCGTCTCGCGCAACGGCATCACCCTCGCCGCCGCCCGCTGGCGCGGCTTCTCGCGCGATCAGGCCAACCTGCTCTCGCGCACGATCGCCCTGCCGGTGATCGTCGGCGCCTCCCTGCTCAAGGGCGTCCGGCTCTCGCGCCGTGGAGTCCCTCGCCACCTGCGCCGCTCGATGGCGATCGGGGTGGGAGCGTCCTTCGCCTCGACGCTTGCCTCGCAGCGGTTGATCAAGCTGGTCGAGCGCGACCGGGCCCTGTGGCCGTATGCGGCGTATCGGGCAGGTTTGGCCGGGTGGGTGCTGGCCAAGCTCCATCGCCAAGGGTGAGTAAATCCAAATATCCTATTGACTTGGATATAGTTCCAAGTCCTTGGACAGATTTGGACAGATTTGGACATCGTCGTGCATGTAGAGGCGCCACCCCCTACGAACGGTCTATTTGGCTTGGGAGCCGCCGCGAGCAAGAGAATGCGGCAGGCCCTGAACGCAGGGGCGGACCCAAGATCGAGCGCTAAATACCTTCACTGGGACAAGCTGAGGCGCTTGCCGCCCCCGCCCGGACTCGAGGCCGAAGAGTGGTGGTGGCGAATCAAGGTCCTAGAGCGGGGACCGAGCATGCGGCAGCTGCCGCTGATCGCCAAAGAGGGGGAGCCGTTCAAGTACAGCCTCCCCGACCTTCTCCTGCGAAGCCTCCATCATGTGGACCAGCGCTGCGGCGGCGAGGTCGCGATGGACGAGGTGGTGACCACCGACCGCCAGGCCCGCAACCGCTACCTGGTCAATTCGCTGATGGAGGAGGCGATCCGCTCCAGTCAGCTCGAGGGGGCGACGACCTCGCGCCAGGTTGCCAAGGAGCTCCTGCGGAGCGGTCGCGAGCCGAAGGATCGCAGCGAGCGGATGATCGTCAACAACTTCAGAGCGCTGCAGTTCATGCGCGAGGGAATGGGCGACACCCTCACTCCCTCGTCGGTGCTCGAGCTGCACCGCATCGTCACCGATGGCACGCTCGACAGCCCGGAGGCCGCGGGCAGGATGCAGCAACCGGACGAAGAGCGCGTGGCCGTCTACGACCGCGACGACGGGCGGAGAATCCATGCGCCTCCGCCCGCCGAGGAGCTGCCGGACAGGTTGCAGCGCCTCTGCGACTTCGCCAACGAGGGAGATGACAGCGAGCAGTTCGTGCACCCGGTGATCCGCGCGATCCTGCTTCACTTCTGCCTGGCTTACGACCATCCGTTCGAGGACGGCAACGGTCGAACCGCCCGGATCCTGTTCTTCTGGTCGATGCGCGAACAGGGCTACTGGCTCGTCGAGTACCTGCCGATCTCGAAGCTCCTCAGAGAGGCGCCCGCTCAGTACGAACGTGCCTTCCTGGAGACGGAGACCGACGAAGGCGACACCACGTACTTCCTGATCCACCAGTTGCAGGTGGTCGAGCGGGCGATCGAGGAGCTGCACGACTATCTGAGCCGCAAGATCGGTGAGATCAAGGAGGTCGAGGACCTGATCCACGACAGCGACGGTTACAACCACAGGCAGCTCGCGCTGCTGTCGGACGCGTTGAGGCATCCAGGGCGCAGCTACTCGTTCAGGGAGCACGCCGAGATGCATCGCGTTACGCATGAGACGGCGCGGACCGATCTGTCGCGGTTGGCCGAGGGCGGTCTGCTTGCACGGCGAAGAATAGGTCGGGAGTATGCATTCGAGGCAATACCGGACCTTGCAAGCCGATTGAAGGGGTAGGACGATGATCAGCAAGACCGACTTCATAGGAATTCCGTCGCGCGACAGCGAGCGCTCGCGGCGGTTCTACGTCGAGACCCTCGGCCTGCGCCGCGACGAGCGGGCGGAATTCGAGTTCTGGGCGGGCGACACCTGCTTCGCGATCTGGGAGCCCGAACGGCTCGGCATGGAGTTCGCGCCGCAGAAAAACGCCCACCCGGCGCTGCACGTCGACGATGTCGCGACAGCGCGCGCGGAGCTGGAAGCCAAGGGGGTCGAGTTCGCCGGCGAGATCATGGACACCGGCGTCTGCCACATGGCGTTCTTCACCGACCCCGACGGCAACGACCTGATGCTCCACAGCCGCTACGCGCCCCAGGCCGGCTGAGCGCCGGGGGCGGCTGAAAGAATCGGCGGCATGGGTAGCGATGACGCCTACGCGAAGGCCGGAGTCGACCAGTCGGCGGCCGATTCGGCCGTGGCCGGGCTGGTCAGGGCGCTCGGCTCGATCGAGCTCGGGCGCCCCTCGCGGCAGGTGCCGCTGCCGGGCCACTACGCGAGCGTGATCAGGCTCGACGAGCGCACCGGCATCGCGCTCTCGACCGACGGCGTCGGCACCAAGCTGCTCGTCGCCGAGCAGCTCGACCGCTTCGACACGATCGGCATCGACTGCGTGGCGATGAACGTCAACGACGTGATCTGCGTCGGCGCCGAGCCGCTGGCGATGCTCGACTACATCGCGATCGAGCGGGCCGACCCCCGCGTCTGCGCCGAAGTCGGCGCCGGGCTCGCCCGCGGGGCGGAGCTCGCCGGCGTCGAGATCCCCGGCGGGGAGCTGGCCCAGCTCGGCGACATGGTGCGCGGCGTCGACGTCTCCGGCGCCTGCTTCGGGACCGTGGCCCTCGACGCGATCGTCGACGGGTCCGCCGTCCGCCCCGGCGACGCGGTGATCGGCCTTCCCTCCTCGGGCATCCACTCCAACGGCTACACGCTGGCGCGCTCGGCGCTGGCGGGCCTGCCGCTGGACGAGGACCCGGAAGGCCGCCTCGGCCGTCCCCTCGGCGACGTTCTGCTCGAGCCGACCGAGATCTACGTCAAGCCGGTGCTCGAGCTGCTGCGCTCGGACGTCGAGGTCCGCGGCCTCGCCCACATCACCTCGGGCGGCCTCGGCAACCTGCTCCGCCTCGCCGCCGAGGTCGGTTACGAGATCGACGACCCGCTCCCCGCGCCGCCGATCTTCGGCCTGATCCAGGAACGCTCCGGAGCGCCGGACGACGAGATGCACGAGGTCTTCAACATGGGCTGCGGCTTTTGCCTCGTGGTCCCCGACGACCAGCAGGCCGAGGCGCTGCGGCTCCTCGAAGGTCGCTACGCCAGCGCCAGTCGGATCGGGTCTGCGGTCACAGGCAAACGGCGGATCGTCCGCGCCCCGGTCATCTAGACCGGTACGCGGCGGAACCTTGCTGCGAATCTGAGAACACCCTCGCGATGAGGAGATCCGCATGCGTTCCGGGATCGGTCGGCAAGAGCGGACGCCTGCCAGGAAGGTGCCAGCCGAACTTCAGCAGGGCCTGGACTCGGACGGTCGCGTATCGCGTCAGCCCCGGCACGGTGGCCGCGGCCGTTATCAGCGCCTCGAGCTGATGGCTCGGGTCTTCCCGCCACGTCACCAGTTCGAAGGCCTCTCGGCCCAGCTGCTCCGCCACGCCGTACTCGGCGCCGGCGATCTTCAATTGGGCGAGGCGGGCGAACTTGACGCTATCGGGCACACCGCGATCGACGATCGGCTCCAACAGCTTGGCTGCCCTGTCCGGTTCGCCCGACATCTCGGCGTGGACCCGCGCCAGCTCTAGGGTCGCGCGCTGGGCAAGATAGGGATGCGCGACGTGGCGCAGCCCTTCAAGCTCTTCTGTCGCCCGCTGCTGTTCGTCGGCCGTGCCGAACCGGCACCGGAGCTCCGCGAGGATGACGTGCTCGACCGCCGGATCGTCGGTGGGGAGCTTCCGGATCCGGGCTTCGAGCGCTGCCATCGCATCGGCTGTAGCGCCCCGCATGACCTGGCGCCGAATCCATTTCAGCTCCAGCCACGAGTAATCGGCTACGACGCCTTGCCACATCGACTCCGCCTCGTCGGGCTTCCCTTCGGTATCGAGAATCTCCGCGATGTGAACCCTCGCGATGCATTTGGGGAATCGCCTGACGCGGGCCTGCAGCTCCGGCAAGGCCTCGTGCGGTCGGAGCTCCCCGTAACAGAGATGCAAAGTCCTCATCGTGAGGGCAAATTCGTAGTGCGGGCAATAGTCGAGCAGGTCGTGGGCCAGCCTCCGGTTGTGCTCCATCGCATCGCGCCGGATACGCGTGTCGATTAGATGCGCCGTGCACTCTGGCCTCGTAAGACGGTCGAGGGCGCTTGCGTCGGCGAGGCGAGCGGCGGCCTCGGCGGCCAGCCGTTTTGAGAGCTCTTCGTGCCTGAAGCGATAGTGCCGCTCGCGCAGGTGAAGCACTCCGGCGGTCGCAAGGGCCCTGCACGTCTGGTCCAAGCCCCCTGGGACGATTTCCTTGCGAAAGACGAGCAAGGCGTAGCTGAATCCCATATAGACGAACGGCGTCGCCATGATCGTCGCCCCTGTGGCGGCGGCGGCGATCAGGGGCCGGGCGAGCAAAAGGGCGCAAGCGATCAAGATGACAGCGGCGAAAGGAACCGCTACTCGGGGAACACGGGACGGCAGCGTCTTCTCGACGGTCTGAGGCGCCGTCAGATCGGTCAGCCCCACCACCAAGACGAGCGGCACCAGCGAGAACCATTCGATCGGCCGCCAGGACTCGATGGAGAGGGCCGGCTGGGCATGAGCCTCCCACCAGCCGGGCGCCGAGGCGGCGAGCCCGCTGAGGAGATGGCCTTCTTCGACGGCCGGGATCATCACCAGCCTGAGGAAGCTCTCCCCCACGCTTCCGGCAAGCATCGCCACCGGGATCATCAGAAAGATGACGAGGACAGCCACCGCGTTCTCGACTGCCCCCCACCGCCTGTGCGCGACCCGGCGCGCGATCCGCACCGGCCACGATCTCTCCCATTGGGTCAGGCCAAACGCCAGGATGAGAATCGCCAATGCGTTGGAGCCGGCGAGCTTCGGCCCCCAGCAGACAAGGGTGATCAACAGCGCGCAGAGGACGAGGGTCGGCATGAAGGCACTTGAAGTCGCGTAGAGATCGCTGGTCCGGAACATCGCCTGGTTGCGCTGCCGGGCAAGCAGGGCGGCCAGGGCCCCGACTCGCCGCAGCGAAAGAGGCCGGGCTGGATCGTCGGCGCCCAGGGTGGCGTCGAAGAAAGCCCCCCAGACGGCGTCCTCGGGATCCTCAGCCGCGGCGAGGACCTGGGCGGGTTCCGAGTCCCATGCCGTCACCATCACGCTGAGCATGAGCGGGTTGCCGAGCAGGTGGGCGACCCTGTGCGGCTGGGGGGAAGTGGTGACCAGGGCGCTCCATGCCTGCCCATCGGGAAGCGCGGCCAGAGCGCTCTTGTCGAGCGGCAGGAGCTCGTACATGGAAAGGCTCGGTATCGGCGCTTCGCTATCGGGCTTCGAGCGGGGCGCTGGAACTTCGCGGTCGCGGCTGAGAACGATCAGCGGCATTCCCGTCCCCACGTAGGACCCCAGGCAGCGCAAGAGGGATTCTCGTCGTCGCTCGGGGACCTCGTCGAGACCGTCGAGCACCGGAATCAGCTGCCCGGCCTCGAGCAGGTGCGCGAAGTACCTGGAGCCGATCGTCGGATAGGGCTCCGCGAGGAGATCCGCCATCCAGCGGATCAAGGCACTCCAGTCGTTGCGCCGTAGCGGATGACGGCGCCATTCGCGGAGTGGAATCGTCTCCATCAGCGGCGACTCCGGCTCTTCCCGCGTACGGTCGAGCGAGTGCTCTATCAGGGTGAGGGCCAGGATCGACTTCCCCGCCCCAGCCTCGCCCGTAACGAAAAGCTGGCCGCCGTTCGCCGCCAAGTCGTATAGCTCTGCCGGAGAGCGCTCGACGGCGGTCGCGGGGTCGCGAAGCTTGACCTCGAGGAGCTGGCCCAGAACCAATCGCGGTTTGAGGTCGAGGTCGAGCCGGCGATGGCGGATGGCGTTGACGAGCAGGCCGCGCTTGCGGGGACTATCGCGAAGCGCTGGCCGTAACCTGGCGGAGATGAGCGCCTGGGCGGCGGCGAGGCCGACCATCGCGACGAGGGTCACGGCGGCCCAGAGCCCACCGTAGTGGTTCAAAAAGCGTATGAGGTCCCCGGCCAGTGGCCGCGGCAGCACGTCGATCAAGACGGCCCTCTTCCCTTTTGTCTCCCAGCTTGCTCAAGCAAGCTCTAGTGATCGAGTAACCCATATCAATTTCTATCGCACTTGCCCTCCGCCCATCGCGGCGGCGTGCGGCGTGCAGACAATGCGCCCGGGAGAGCGACCGCTCCGTCGTAACCGACAATATGCGTCCGAGATGGAGGCCAGACCGACCACTTCCCAGATGATCGGAACCGTGCTCTCCGGTCGCTACCGGCTGGAGGCGAAGCTGGGCAGCGGCGGGATGTCGACCGTCTACCTCGCGCGCGACCAGACGCTCGACCGCCAGGTCGCGGTCAAGGTCATGCACCGCGAGATGTCCGAGCAGGCCGAGCAGCTGGAGCGCTTCCGCCAGGAGGCCCGCGCCGTCGCCAAGCTCTCCCATCCCAACGTCGTCTCGGTGATCGACGCCGGCGAGGACGGCGGCCATCCCTACATCGTCTTCGAGTACGTCGAGGGGGAAACGCTCAAGCACCGGATCTCACGCGAGGGCGCCCTCGACCCGCAGGAGGCCGTCGCCTACGCGATCGAGATCGGCCGCGCCCTCTCGGTCGCCCACGCGCGCAAGATGGTCCATCGCGACGTCAAGCCGCAGAACGTGCTGATCGACGAGGAGGGGCGGGCGAAACTGACCGACTTCGGCATCTCTCGCCAGCTCGAGCAGGACGGGATGACCGCCACCGGCCGGGTGCTGGGCACGACCGACTACGTCGCTCCCGAGCAGGCGATGGGGCACGGGGCCGACCCCCGCTCCGACATCTACTCGCTCGGCGTCGTCCTCTACGAGATGCTCGTCGGCCAGGTCCCCTTCAAGGCGGACAGCCAGGTCGGCGTGGCGATGAAGCACGTCAACGAGGAGCTGCCCGACGTGCAGCGGCGGCGGCCGGAGATCTCCGCCGCGGTGGCGCTCGTCGTCGAGCGGGCCACCGCCAAGGACCCGAACGGGCGCTACCGGGAGATCGGGGAGATGCTCGACGACCTCTCGACCGCGCTCGAGGTCGAGGCGGCGCGGGCGGGGTCCACCACCGGCGAGGCGACCAGCGTCCTCGACGCGCTGCCGCCGCCCGAACGAGCCCTCTCCTCCGGCCGGCGGCGCTGGAGCTGGGCGGCGGTCGGCGGGCTGCTGCTGGTCGTCGCCGGGACCCTCGTGGTCGTCGCCCTGATCGCCAGCGGCGACCTCGGCGGCGGCGGGGCCGAGAAGGGCAACGGCAAGCCCGTCCAGATCGACTCGGCGACCGACTACGACCCGCAGGGCGACGGCGAAGAGATCGGCAGCAAGGTCAGCTTCGCCGTCGACGGCAACCCGACCGGGACCGCCTGGGAAAGCGAGCACTACGACACCGATACCTTCGCCGGGACGAAGACCGGCCCCGACCCCGGCGTCGGCCTCTACGTGACGGTGGGCAGCCCCGCGAGCCCCAGGAAGATGATCGTCCAGACGCCGACGCCGGGTTGGGACGCCGAGGTGTTCGCCGCCCCCGCCGGACCCCCGGAAGAGCTGTCCGGCTGGGGCGAACCGGTGGGCACGATCGTCAACGCCTCCTCCAAGGCCGAGATCGACCTGAGCGTCCCCGAACCGTCCCGCTACTTCCTGCTCTGGTTCAACAAGGCCTCCGAAGCCCGCGACCAGCCGGGGCGGTACCAGGTCGAGATCAGCGATATTCAGCTGCTGCGGTGACGGGGCGCCAAGTCGCTCATCCCCCCTTGCCGGCCACGATGACCGTGCCGATCAGTATGAGCACGCTGAGAGCGACGATCGCGGCGGTGAGCCAGGCGAGTCGTCGCTCTTCCTGGTGCTCGTGAAAAGTCGAGGTCGCCCTGTACAGGGTCTGCATCTTGCTCTGGAGGGTCTTGTAGTCGCGGGTGATCCCGAGGCGCTTGCGGAAGCGACTGTAAATCGCACGGTATGACTCGCGCGTGATGTCGAGGTCGTATATCTCCGCGAGATCCGCGGCTATCTCCGCGTCTATCCTTGCGATCTCGCGCGGATCCTCTGCCCCCTCTAGACGTTCCAACCGGCGGTCGAACTCGCGCAGGGTCCCGATTGCCGTCGCTGCGCCGATCGTCATATAGGCGACGCTGCCCGCCTGCATCAGCGCCGATTCGCGGATGCCGTATTGAGCGCAGCCGCGGCTCGCTACCACCATGCAGCGGTTCGCGGGAAGCACGCCCACGACGTAGAGGTCGTCATCGACAAACGGGCGATCAAGTCGATACCTCTGCCCTTTCTTGTCGTCATCGCAATCCGGACTGCGGATCGGCTCGGCAAGCGTCTCCATCAGCGGTCGGAGCCTCCCGGGAAACGGTTCGTCTCTTATCGGCTTTTTCACCTTACGGGCTTTGAGATGGTCATCGACTACGATGACCGATGATACCCGAGCGCTGCCAAGCGACATAACTATGTTATTGCCGATAAGTTGTGCGGACGCTAAGTCGAAGCAGCCCTCCTTGCCCTGAGCAAGGAGCAGCCCCACTCCAAACGCGATTCTCTCCACGGTTTGCCGTAGTGTTCCACAATGGCGAGTCTCGCCGGTGGCACAGTCGATCGATTCACCTTGATCCGACACCACGCTCATGGAGCGTAGGTCGAACCTCGTGAGGGATTTCAGGTAATCGAACAGCGGACCGTAGACACGGAACTTTTCAACTGAACCTTTCGATGGGGCTGCCGCAAAGCCCCATCCGGCGTTGATCATTTCACCAATCTCGGAAATGGATATCGTCCGAGCGTCCGCCTTTGTGTCTTCTTGATTGGGCTTTTTGACAGGAACGAGGAAAAGCGACAGCGAGTAAGTGGCGCGTAACCGACCTCGGTCGCGTCCGCCCCGGACGAATGAGACAAGCGGCTGTACGAACCAGGCGTGATCGCCCTTGGTCGCACGGGTTGGCCTCAAAATCGCGTGTGGAAGCATCACGTTGACGAACCGGTTTGCTATGCGAAAACCGAACAACCGTGATCTCATGTGCGCCATCAGCTCGAGAAGTAGCTGCGAAACCGGCTCGCGGCTTTTTGGACAAGCGTATTGGCTGACTAGAAAGTCGTTGATGGATAGGTTTTGGCCGTCGTCGTACCTGTCAGCGAAGATGAGCCGGGGTTCCGAATAGTGATCGCTGCCTTTCATGCATTTCTGCTCGGCCCAGCTAAAAGCAGCAGGTAGACGCTCCACATGGCCGCATAAATCGGGGAGAAGAAATCTCGCCTGCAGGGACTCCAGCGTTGTCAGCTTGCTCTCGGCAAGTGGACTGTGTTCAGTCAAACCGCCGATGGTGGTGGCAACAGGCTGGGCGGAAAATCTGGCGCCGTTAAAGCGTTCGGCGACACGCTCTAAGTTGGTCTGCCCGTAGAACGGCTCGCGCCTCTCAGGTAGCTGCAATGCGAATGAGTGCTGAATCAGCCCCTGAAAACGTTTGCTGGCCAAGTCAATAGCCGTGTTTTCGATATTGAGACAGGAGCAGCGTTCCTACAAAGGCGACCCCGAGAAGGCCCAAGACGATCCACAGTTCGGTGGGAATAGCTGCCGGGTCATTCTCGATCGAAATTTCGGGGCGGCAGTCTGCTGCGTGTAAGACGCATCTTTGAATAGTGAGATGTGTCCGTTCCCCGCCGCCCTGTGCGGCGATCCAGCAAACCCCTGCAAGGAGGATCGACAAGGCGACTCCGAGGCTCGCAATGGCGACAGTGTCTGTTTTGTTTCGTGAATCGCCGATCACGAACCGGTCATTCCTTTGTGCCTACGGTTGTAGTACACACAGAAAACTTTTATAGTGCAACGTCCGGCGGGAAATCTGTGCGGACCGCTACGAGCGCTTTATGGCGCGCTCTCAGAACTCGTACGTACGCGAGCGCTGATACCGCTCGAGTGCCAGCCGCACCAGCCGATTGCAGAGGCTCGGGTAGTCGATCCCCGAGGCCTCCCAGAGCTTGGCGTAGACGCTGGTCTCGGTAAAGCCGGGCATCGTGTTGAGCTCGTTGACGAGGACGGTGCCGTCGGGGTCGACGAAGAAGTCGCAGCGGGCGAGGCCGGCGCAGCCGGCGAGCCGGAAGGCGCGGATCGCCTGCTCGCGCACGCGGGCGATCTGGTCGTCGGCGAGGGGCGGCGGGACGAGAAGCTCCATGCCGCCGTCGCGGTACTTGGTCTCGTAGTCGTACCAGTCGCCGTGGGCGACCACTTCGCCGGGCAGCGAGGCCTCGACCTCCTCGTTGCCGAGCAGCGAGCACTCGATCTCGCGCCCCGAGGCGTGCGCCTCGACGATTACGCGCGGGTCGTGGCGGCGTGCCCGCTCGACCGCCTCGTCCAGCTCACCCAGGTCGTCGACCCGGCTGATACCGACGCTAGAGCCCAGCCGCGAGGGCTTCACCCAGAGTGGCAGGCCCATCTCGGCGCAGTGCTCGCGCCAGCCAGGCTCGCCGACCTCGGCGAAGTCGACCTGCTCGATTCCCGCCTCGGAGAAGAGCCGCTTCAGCGTCAGCTTGTCCATGCAGACGGCGGAGGCGAGGACGTCGGAGCCGACGTAGGGGACGTCCAGCCACTCGAGCAGCCCCTGCACGCTGCCGTCCTCGCCGAAGGGGCCGTGCAGGGCCGGGAAGGCGGCGGCGGCGTCGAGCAGGCCGGCGGCGAGGATCAGCTCCACCTGCTCTCCGTCCGCGCTCCAGGCGCCGTCGGCGCCGATCGTCACCCGCAACGCCTCGTGGCCGGCCTCCTCCAGCCCCCGCGCCACCGCCTCGCCCGAGCGCAACGAGACCTCGCGCTCGGAGGATCGCCCGCCGGCGAGCACCACTACCTTCATTCTTCGCTTTCCGGTTCGGTCGAGCCCGAGGCCTGCTTGCCGACGACCAGCGTCACCGTGCTCCCCGGCTTCAGCTTCGAGTCGGGCGGCGGGAACTGGTCGATTACGCGGCCCACCTGCGAGGGGACTTCGGTCTGCTGTTCCTGGACGCTCGGCTTCAGGCCGGCGGCGCGCACCGCTTCGACCGCTTCCGCGCGCACTTCGCCGATCACGTTCGGCACGGTCGCCTTTTCTTCCCCCTTGGAGACGACGATCGAGACCGTCGAGCCGGCCGGCAGCTTCGATCCGGCGCTGGGAGCCTGGCGGATCACCTGCCCGGCGGGCGAGGAGCTCTGCTGTTCTTCGACGCTGGGGGCGAAGCCGCGGCCGCGGATCTGCTGCACGGCGACGGAGCGCTGCGTCCCGACCAAGACCGGCACGGTCGCCAGCTTCGGCCCGCTGGAGACGGTGAGGACGATTTCGGTCCCGCGCAGCGCGGTCTCCCCGCCCGGCGGATCGGAGTGGATCACGAGCCCCTCTTCGACCTTGTCGGAGTTGACCGGTTCGATCCGCGCCTTGAAGCCCGCTTCTTCGAGCTTCTTCTCCGCCGCGGCGGTGGTCAGGCCGGCGGTCGACGGCACCTCGGCGCTGCCCGGGCCGGCGCTCACCGTCAGCGTCACCTTCGGCTTCGAGCAGAAGAAGTTGAGGAAGGCGCAGTCGAGCGAGGCCTGCTCGGCCGGCGGCGAGGCGGCCGGGTCCTGCTCGAGGACGGTATTGGCGGGCGCTTCCCGCTCGACCCGCTTGACGTCGCCGACGCTGAAGCCGTTCTGCTGCAGGATCGCGATCGCGACGTTGAGCTCGTTGCCGGTCACGTTGGGGACCTCGGTGCTGGTGTCGCGGGTGAGGACGAAGCCGACCAGCAGCCCGATCAGCACCGCCGCGAGGACGAACGGCCACCAGCGCCGGTCCCTCTCCTCCTCGGCCTCCTCCTCCCCGGGCGTCGCGACCGCCGGCGGCAGCGGGGCGAAGGCAGCCGTGCCCGAGCCCACGCCCGGGTCCTTCAGCGCCGCGTCGAGGGCGGCGATGAAGGCGTCGGCGCTCTGGAAGCGCCGGCCCGGCTCCTTCTCCAGCGCCCGCATCACGACCGCGTCGAGGGCGGGAGAGACCTGCGGGTTGATCGAGCTCGGCCGCTGCGGCGGCTGAGAGACCTGCTTCATCGCCACGGCGACGGCGGAGTCGCCCTCGAACGGCACCTGGCCGGTCAGCGCCTCGTAGAGCATCACCCCGACCGAGTAGAGGTCGGAGACCGCCGTCACCTCGAGCCCCTGCGCCTGCTCGGGCGAGAGGTAGTGCGGCGTCCCCATCACCGAGCCGGCCTGGGTGATCTCCGAGACGCCGGCGCGGGCGATGCCGAAGTCGGTGACCGTCGCCTTGCCCTCGGCGTCGACGATCACGTTCTGCGGCTTCAGGTCGCGGTGGACCACGCCGTGGCGGTGGGCGAAGCGCGCGCCCTCCAGCACCTGCCGGATCAGCCGGGCGGCCTCCTCGGGCGCGAGCCCCTTGTCGATCAGCTGCTTGAGGGTCGGCCCCTCCAGGTACTGCATCGCGATGTAGTAGGTGCCCTCGGCGTTGCCGCGGTCGAAGACGGAGACGACGTTCGGGTGCTGCAGGCCCGCGGCGGCCTCCGCCTCGCGTTCGAAGCGGGCGACGAACTCGTGGTCCTGGGCGAAGCGCGCGTGCAGGACCTTGACCGCGACCTGCCGCTGCAGGTGCGTGTCGTCGGCGAGCCAGACGTCCGCCATCCCGCCCGAGCCGAGCCGGCGCAGGACGCGGTAGCGCCCGTCGAGCACGGTCCCCTCTCGGATCTCAGCCGCCATCGAGGATGGTTTCTGCCACATCGCGGAAGATCGGTGCGGCGACGTCGTTGCCGAACTGGGTGGTGCACTCGACCGTGGCGGCGATCGCGATCTGGGGATCCTCGGCCGGGGCGAAGCCCATGAACCAGGCCTGGTTCTCTTCCACACCGCCGCCGCAGGAGTCGTTGTAGGGGGTTTCCGCCGTGCCGGTCTTGCCCGCGACGGTTACGCCTTCGATCGCGGCGTTGGTGCCGGTTCCTTCGCTGACCACGCCTTCCATCGCAGCGGTCAGCTCTTCGGCGGTCTCGGCGCTGATCGGCTGACTGTATTGGGAGGGGTCGAGCCGCTTGGTCACCCGCCCGTCGGGATCGACGACGCGGCTCCAGATCTGCGGCTTCATCAGCCTGCCGCCGTTGGCGATCGCCGCCACGACCTCGGCCATCTGCAGCGGGGTGGCCAGCAGGCGCTCCTGGCCGATCGCAACCCGGGCGATGTCGATCGGGTCGCTGGGGCCGAGCAGATCCCCTTCTTCGAAGATGCCGCTGGAGAGGACTTGTTCGGAGGGGAGGTCGATCGCCGGCTTCGAGTTGAAGCCGAATTTGTCCATGTATTCGAACAGCGTGTCCTCGCCGACCTGTTCGCCGAGCTGCGCGAACCAGGTGTTGACCGAGTTGGTCAGCGCCGTGTCGAGCGCGATCGGGCCGAAGCTCTCGTTGAAGTCGTTCTGCAGCGGCGTGCCTTCGACTTCCAGCGTTCCCGGTGCGTCGATCGTCGTCTCCGGCGTGATCGTGCCGCTGTCGAGGCCGGCGGCGGCGGTCACGACCTTGAAGGTGGAGCCGGGCGGGCGCTGGCCCTGCGTGGCCCGGTTCACCAGCGGCGCTTCCAATTCGTTCTTGTTCAGCTCGGTCAGTTCGTAGGGCACGCGGTTGGGGTCGTAAGGGGGGTTGGAGGCGAGCACTCTGATGCGCCCGCTCCGCGGGTCGATCGCGACCACGGCACCGAAGCCGGCCGCTTCCAGATCGGCCTGCGCGGTCGCCTGAGCGGCCGAGTCCAGGTTCGTCACCACGTCGTTGCCTTCCTGCCGGCGGCCGCTCAGCTCGTCGAGGATCGAGCCGAATTCCGATTCTTCGCCGACCAGCTCGTCGTTGTGGAACTGCTCGAACTCGCTGTCGCCCTCTTCCACGAAGCTGTAGCCGATCGGGTGCCCGTAGAGCGCCCCTTCCGGATAGCGCCGCACGTAGCGAAGGCTGGCGCCGCTCCCCTTCGGCACCGAGCGGGCGAGCACGGTCCCGTCGGCGGCGAGGATCCGCCCGCGGCGGATCTGCTGCTGCTCGAGCAGCGGTCGCTTGTTCGCGTCCTCTTCCTTCAGCGCCTTGGCGTCGAAGACGGCCCAGTACGAGGTGAAGCCGACCAGCACCCCGAAGAGCACGACGACCAGGGCGAAGAGCTTGACGATCTGCCTATTCACGGGGCCCCCAGGGACATGCCGGCGGAAAGCGCGGCGGGGGAGGCCTCACGGCGGGCGCGATCGGAGATCAGCAGCAGCAGGGCGAGGAGGACGAAGTTGGCGACGATCGAGCTGCCCCCGTAGCTGATGAACGGCAGGGTGACGCCGGTCAGCGGGATCGCCCGGGTGACGCCGCCGACGATCACGAAGGCCTGGATCGCGAAGACCGCCGTCAGCCCGGTCGCCAGCAGCTTCGAGAAGCCGTCGGCGGCGAGCAGGGCGATCTTGAAGCCGCGTGCCGCGATCAGCAGGTAGGTGAGCACGACGGCGCAGGCGCCGAAGAGGCCGAGCTCGTTGACGATCAGCGAGTAGATCGTGTCGGTCTGCGCCGCCGGCAGCAGCGCGTTGTCGGTGCCCGGGACCGTGATCAGGCCCTGGGCGAAGCCCTTGCCGAAGAGCCCGCCGTCGGCCTGGGCGAAGATCGACTGCAGGATCTGGTACCCGCTCGTCCGCGGGTGGGCGTAGGGGTCGAGCCAGATCTCGACCCGGTCGTGCACGTGGGGCACCGTCGAGGCGAAGAACCAGGCGCCGAGCAGGAACATCACCATTCCGATCGCGACGAAGGAGAAGCGCCCGGTCGCCACGTAGAGGAGGGCGAGGAAGGCGGCGAAGAACATCAGCGAGCTGCCCAGGTCGCGGATGAAGACGAGCATGAACATCGAGGCCCCCCAGACGACCAGCATCGGCCCGAAGTGCTTCAGCGGCGGCAGCGTCACCCCGAGCACACGGCGGGCGCCGACGATCAGCACCTCGCGATGCTCGCGCAGGTAGCTGGCGAGGAAGACGACGAGGCAGATCTTCGAGAACTCGGCCGGCTGGAAGGCGAGCGGGCCGATCTTCACCCCGAGGTAGGCGCCGTTGACCTGCTGGCCGATACCGGGCAGGCGCGGGGCCAGCAGCAGCAGCAGGCCGACGACGGCGATCGTGTAGCGGTAGCGCTCGAGAACGTCGTAGTCGCGCAGGAAGTGGATCGTGAGGGCGAAGAGGACGAGACCGAGGACGAACCAGTTGGCCTGATCGCGGGCGAGGCCGGAGTCGATCCGGTAGATCATCACCAGGCCGAAGGCCATCAGCAGGGCGGCGAGGGGGAAGAGGTAGGGATCCGCCTTCGACAGGCGCACGCGGAGGTAGGCGTGGGTCGCCAGGCAGATCGCGAAGAAGTAGGCGCCGTAGACCAGGCTGAGGTTGTCGAGGCGGGCGTTCTCCTGGGCGAAGACGGCGGTGAAGCCGGCGGTGAGCAGGAGCGCGACCGGGACGAGAGCCATCAGCTCCCGATTGCGTGCGCTCACCGGGCCCCTTGCGATCTTTCGATGTCTTCGACCAGCGAGACGGCGTCGCCGCGCGAGCGCAGGTCGTGGCCGGTGACCGCTTCGCGGCGGCGCGAGGGCAGCGAGCCGGTCTGGATCGGGCTCGCGTAGCGCTCGTCGTAGAGCTCGAGGCCGAAGGGAAGCTCGTAAGGCAGGCCGCGGTAGAGCGCCACGCGGCCGGCCGGATCGGTGCCGAGGAACCAGACCTGGCGGTTGCCGTACCAGGCGCCGAAGGCGATGGCGCCCAGCAGCGCCACGAGCGCGAGCACCTTCAGCGCCCGGCGTGGAGCGCTCTTCGGGGGAGACGCGGCGAGCCGTTCGCGCCTCTCCTGCGCCGCCGCCGCGGCGGCGCGGCGGCGCACCTCGGTCGCAGTCAGGCCCGCCTCCTCGGCTGAGGAGCCGACCAGCGTCGGACTTTCCGGCTGGCTCTGCGGAGCGGCCGCGTCTTCGAGGCGGAAGGCGAGGACGGTGATGTTGTCGCGCCCGCCGGCCCGGTTGGCTTCGTCGACCAGGGCGCGGACGGCGGCCTCCATCGAGCTCGCCCCGCTCGCCAGCTTGGCGATCTGCGGCTCGCCGAGCATCGTCGTCAGGCCGTCGGAGCAGATCAGGAAGACGTCGCCGGGCGCTGCGGCGACCGTGTGCACGTCCGGCTCCACCTCGGGCTCCGGCCCGAGGGCGCGGGTGATGATCGAGCGCTGCGGGTGGTCCTCGGCCTGGGCGTCGGTGAGCTGGCCCTTGCGCCGCATCTCCTCGACCAGCGAGTGGTCGCGGGTGAGCTGCTCGAGGCGTCCGCCGCGCAGGCGGTAGGCGCGGCTGTCGCCGACGTGGCCGATCGCCACCTCTTCGCGCTCGGCGTTGACGATCGCCGCCGTCAGCGTCGTTCCCATCCCGGCCCGCGAGGGGTCGGCGCGGGCGAGGTCGTGGATCCTGCGGTTGGCGAGCTCGATCGTCTCGCGCAGCACCTGCTCGGGCGGGCCGCCCGTCAGGTCCACGTCGAAGGAGTCGACCGCCGCCCGGGAGGCGACCTCGCCGGCCTGGGCGCCGCCCATCCCGTCGGCGACGACGAAGATCGGGGCGCGGACGAAGAAGGAGTCCTCGTTGGCGTTGCGCTGGCGGCCCGTGTCCGAGCGGAAGGCCTGGTCGTCGATCCTCAGCATGTCCCTATCCGGATGCCTCGTACCTGAACTCGGTGTCGCCGATGCGGACGACGTCGCCGTCGATCAGCTCCGCCTCCCCGTTCAGGGTCGCGTCGTTGAGCAGCGTCCCGTTGGTCGATTTCATGTCCTCGACGTAGGTGTGGCCATCGCGACTGAAGATCCTTGCGTGCACGCCGGAGGCGTAGCGGTCGTCGATCCGCACGTCGGCTTCGGCAGAGCGGCCGATCGTCAGCCCGCCGATCAGGTCGAAGCGCTCCCCCTGGGCGATGCCGCCGCCGCGCTCGGCCACCAGCCAGGCGTCGCTCGCCGCGGGCGGGGAGGCGAAGCCGGGCGCCTGGTGGAAGCCGGTCGCGTCGGGGGCCGGGGCGACGGTGCGCCGCAGGTCCTTGAGCGCGCTGCGCACGATCCAGAGCAGGAACAGGTAGAGGACGGCGAGGAAACCGAACTTGAGGGCGACGGAGATCGGCTCGTAGTCCACGCGTCAGGCCGTCACTGCTCGATGTCGAACACGAAGGTCGTCGTGCCGAGGATGACCTGGTCCCCGGCCCGCAGGCGGGTCGAGGACACCCGCCGGCCGTTGACCTTGACGCCGTTGGTCGAGCCGAGGTCGGCGATCGTCCAGTCCCCAGCCGGCGAGCGGCGCAGCTCGGCGTGGCGGCGGGAGACGTTGGGGTCGTCGAGCACGCACTCGGCGCCCTTCGAGCGGCCGATCGTCGCCCGCGGGCCGTCGAGCACGTAACGGCGGTCGCCGAGCCCGACGACCGCCCTGGTCGCGACGGCGGCGGGCTGCGCGTCCGCTGGCGCGGAGGCGGGTCGCTCCCTCACCGCCGAGTAGACCATGGTGTGACCCTCCTCGCCCTGGCTCGGCGCCTCGCCCTCGCGCGCCGGTGGCTTGACCAGGCGGGTCTGGATCCCGAACTCGCCGAGGCGCAGGCGCTCGTCGGTCTTGAACTCGACCGCCGGGCGCGTCAGCAGGTCGTAGTTGCGGCGGCGGGCATGCTCGAGCAGGTAGCCCGAGAGCTCCTGCTCCAGCGAGCGCTCGTAG
>Ga0070673_100000241_pt1 | contig 27425 bp, 15 predicted proteins | sample KBSM23metaG_FD_65342 | JGI IMG/M metagenome (GOLD analysis project Ga0070673, IMG submission 65342) | Miscanthus rhizosphere microbial communities from Kellogg Biological Station, Michigan, USA - KBS M2-3 metaG | ecosystem: Host-associated > Plants > Roots > Rhizosphere > Soil ... | reverse complement strand
CGCCGACTTCGCTGCCGGCACCAGCAATGACCTGCAACAGCTGCGCACGGCGCAGCCCGGCGACATGCTCGGCGAGGTCACGCAACACGGGCAACTCGAACAGATCCTTGATCGGCAGCCTGACGCCTAGCGCGTTCTGCATGCGCGAGGCAACTTGCATCACCAGCAGCGAATGTCCTCCGAGATCGAAGAAGTTGTCGGCTCGCCCTACTCGCGCGATGCGCAGCAGGTCCGTCCAGATCTGCGCGAGCAATTCTTCAACTTCACCGCAGGGCGGCTCATAGGTCTGCACGAAGAATGATGCCGGCTCCGGTGCCGGGAGGTTGCGTCGATCCAGCTTGCCGCTGGGCGTCAGCGGCAGGCGCTGCAGGGTGACGAATCCGCTCGGCAGCATGTACTCCGGTAGCGCCGCTTGAAGATGCGAGCGGAGCGCTTCAACGCCCGGCGAGCAGCCCTCGCGCGCGACGATGTAGGCGATCAGCTGCCGTTGTCCCGTGCCATTCGACCGCGCAACCACGGCGGCCTCGCGGACGCCCTCGTGCAGCATCAGCTGCGCCTCGATTTCTCCGAGCTCCACCCGGAAACCGCGCACCTTCACCTGATCGTCGTTGCGCCCCAGGTAGTCGATCGTTCCATCAGCCCGCCAGCAACCAAGGTCGCCGGTCCGGTACATGCGAGAGCCGCTGACGGCAGAGAAGGGATTGCGCACGAAGCGCTGGGCTGTCAGGTCGTCGCGATGCCGGTAGCCGCGCGCCAGATTGGCGCCCGCGATGTGAATTTCTCCGCTCACGCCAATCGGCGTCGGCTCGCCACGCTCGTCCAGAATGTAGATCTGCGTGTTATCGATCGGCCTGCCGATCGAGGGCAGCAGCGGCCATCGCTGCGGGTCGCCGGCCATGGTCAGCGCCGTGACCACGTGAGTCTCCGTCGGGCCGTAGTGGTTGTGCAGCAGGCAATCTGGCAGCCGCCGACATAGCCAGGAGATCTCCGGCGTTATCCGCAACTGCTCGCCTGCAGTGACGATGTCACGCAGTGCCGGCGGCACGCAATCCATGCCCTGCGCGCATTCCGCGAGACCCTGCAACATCAGGGGAGGGACAAACAACCTCTCGACGCGCTGATCTCGTAGCAGCTCGAGCAGTGCGCGCGGGTCGCGTCTCACCCACTCATCGACGAGCACGAGCGTGCCGCCAATTGCGAGAGTGGAGAAGATTTCCTGAAACGCAACGTCGAAACTGAGAGCGGCGAACTGCAGGACGCGCGGCCGATCTGTGCGCAGAGCCTCGCGCTGCCATTCAATGAGATTCATCATCGCGCCTTGCGGCATCGCCGTCCCCTTCGGCTGGCCGGTCGAGCCGGAGGTGTAGATGACGTAGAGAAGATTTTCGGGCGAGAGGCCCAACTCCACTGCCGACAAATTCTCCGTCGCGTAGTCGACCGTCGTCGCAAGCACAGTCTCCAGCGCAATCATCTGCGCTGAACTCGACTGCAGCAGGCTGCTCAGCCGCTCGTGAGTCAGCACGATGCGCGGAGCGGCGTCCTGCAGCATGTACTGCAGTCGTTCACTGGGATAGTTGGGATCGAGTGGAACATACGCGCCGCCTGCCTTCAGAATTGCAAGCAACGCAATGACCATCGCCACGCCACGCTCGAGACATACGCCGACAGGCTCGTCAGGACCGACGCCGTGTTCGCGCAGGAACCGCGCCAGCTGATTCGCCCGGCGGTTGAGGGCCGCATAGCTCAGCTCATCGTCCTTGTGGACGACGGCCACCCTCTCGCGATCGCGTTCGACCTGCTCTTCGAAGAGCTCGTGAACCATGCGGCTCACGGACCTGCGCACACCAGTGGCGTTGAAGACTTCAAGAATTTCGCGTCGCTCGCTGGCCGGCAGGATCGAAAGCTCGGCGAGCGGGGTCTGCGGCGCGCGCTCAAGCGCTTCGGCCAGCGACTGCGCTGCTGCTTCGAGGTAGCCGATTATTCGTCGGGGATCGATCGTATGGTGGGTCTGCGCGAGCAGGTCCAGCCGATCGCCAGTGTCGTCAACGGTCATTGCGATCGGGTAATTGGTCCAGGCTTCGCCACGTTCGCGAACGACGATGTCGCCGCCCGGCATGTGTGCTCGATCTTGCAGCGCCGGACTGCGTCGGTGGTTCAGGATGGCAGCAAATAGCGGTGCGGAGCATCCGCTGCTTTGCTGTGCCAATGTCAGGGACGCTTGGTCATGTGCAAGCAGTTCGTGAAGCTGCCTGTCCACTTGGCTCACCAGCTCCTGCGCGGTCAGTTCAGCGAGGCTGATTCGCAACGGCAGCGTGTTCACTGACATGCCGACTTGGCACCTGGCGCCACCTCCGCGCCGCCTTCCCGCCAGAATTACCGTTCCGAATACGACATCGCTACGACCGCTCGTGCGCGCGACAACCAGTGCCCATGCCGCATGCAGCAATCTTGCAATGCTGACGTTGAACTTCCGCGCCTGCGCGCGGAGCAGCTGCGTATGACGAGCGTCGAGAGCCGCATTGGCTTCCAGGACGCAGGCGCCGTCTCCGTGGACGTCCGAGAGGCCGAACGGCGCCGTGCACTCGTGCACTCCTGCAAGCTTGGATCGGAAGAATTCAGCCGCCGCTGCGCTCTGCGCGTGAATCTGCGCGTGTTCAGTGTGCTCGCGGAACGATACGGGCTCTGGCAGCTCCGTGCCTCGCCCTTCGAGAATCGTCAACGTCTCGGCCACTATGGTCCGCAGAGACTGGTGATCGCACGCGACGTGATGGACACGCAGTACCGCAAAGCAACCGGGGCCGTGTGGATGTGGCGCGACTTCGAGTTGCAGCAGCGGTGCCCGGTCGAGTCGTAGTGCGCAACGCAGAGGCTTGGTCAGCTCGCGCAACTGCGCCGACAAATCGCGGTCGGCATCCAGCGCGAACTCACTTACTGGCAAAGTGGCGCGCCTGTGCACTACATGCAATGCCTGTGGCAGCTGCTGCCACAGGATGGCGCTGCGCAGGATTTCATGGCGATCCACTACTCGTTGTAGTGCCGCAGCAAGCGCCGGCACCTGTTCACGCGAGGCCAGCTCGAAGAGCACGCTGAGGATGTATGTGTCCTGCTTCTCGTTGAGCAGGCCATGAAACAGCAATCCTTCCTGCAACGGTGAGAGCGGGTAGATGTCACTGAGATTGCCGCTTCCGCCGGCGACTGCTCGAACTATCTCAGCAAGGTGATCTTCATTCAGCTGGTACTGCGCAAGGGTTTGCGAGGTAATCAATTCCCTGCCCTCCATTTGCCCGAATCCGTAGGCCAGAACCGCGGTCCGTGTAGCTGGCACGTCTGAGTACCAAGAAACAGGAATCGACATCAATCGCCGAACACCGGGCAGGCGCTGCGGCTGGAACTGCATTTGCTTCGACCGCGTACCGTGCAGCTGCGGCGGACAGTGGAATCGCGCTCAGATTCAGCGCTCTATGTTCGCGTGTGTCGCTTCAGCGACAGTACGCGCGCGCAAGAGCATCGTCCCACCGCTACGGGAGCGACATATCTGGATCGACAGGAGGACAGATTTGGCTTGTTGGCAATTCGACCGCGCGCTGCTAGGCGCGGTTACCGGCGGCCTGGCTGAAAGCGTTCGTTGCCGTCCGTAACCATCGGCGACCGCCCTCGTCCAGCAGAGGCTCCAAATCCCGCCAGACGCGGCAATGATAGTCGGCAAGCCATTCGCGCTCGACCGGTGTGAGACGCTCGAAATCGACGAGCTGCGGATCGATCGGCAGGCGTGAGACCACATCGAATTCGATAAAGCCGGGATACGCAGACTGCACTACGACCATGTGACATTCGATGCGCAGGCCGAAATCGCCAGCAAGATAATAGCCGGGCTCGTTCGTGACGATCATGCCCGGCTCCAGCGGCACGGTAGCCAGGGCGGTAGGCTCGCGCGTGATCGCCGGGCCTTCGTGGATGTTCAGATAGTTGCCGACCCCGTGACCCGTGCCGTGCGGGTAGTCCATGCCATGCCGCCACAGCGCCTGCCGGGCCAGCGGGTCGAGGCGAAAGCCATACGTGCCCGCCGGTGCACGCGCTGTCGCCAGCGAGATGAATCCCTGCAGGACAAGCGTATGCGCGAGCACATGGCTCGGCTCAGGACGACCGAGGGCAAGCGTGATCGTGTTGTCGGTTGACCCGCCGAGGTATTGCCCGCCGGAATCGAGCCAGAAAATTGGATGATCGTTGAGTCGACGCGAATGGTGTCGGCGAGGGACGTAGTGTGGCTGTGCGCCACTCAGGCCCGAGGCCGCCATGGCCGGCATCGAAGGCGCAATATACGCAGAGTGCTGTGCTCGCAGCTCCTGCAGCCGTTGCGCCACTTCGAATTCAGTCACAATCCGCTGCGGGACAGTTTGAACCAGCCATGCAATCAGCTTGACGACGGCTGCCGCATCGACGACGTGCGCTTTGCGCGCCGCTTCCACCTCTGCCGGATGTTTGCGCCAGCGGCTCCGTGCCACGCTGTCGTCGTCGCGTACTGTGCCACCCGCCTGCACTATCAGGTTGCACAACGCTGCGGGTGTGCGCCGCAGGTCCGCGCCGACAGGTCCCTTGACTGCGCTTTCCCCCAGCGCAGCCGAGAGCGCGGCCGGGGGCGCGACCTGCACGGCGTCTGCGCTGCGAGCGAGGACATCGGGGGCGAGTCGCGACGGCTCGACAAACCACGTCACACGACCGTTCGCGTCGACGAGAGCGCGGCTGGTACATGTCGGCACTATGTGCCAGTCGCCGACGTTGACGCACAGCGCATCACCTGCGGCCCGAACATTCAGCAGCCACGACACATCCTCGGGGTCGCCGAGCAACAATGCTTGCAGACCTGCTGCTGCGACATGTTTGCCGAGGGCGGCGCACTTGTCCTCGTAGCGCTCGCCGGCAAAGCAGATCGGATAATCGACGATGAGCGGCTCGTGGCGCGAAGGACGCGCCATCGTCCACAGCGCATCGACGGGATTCGTGTCCAGCAGTTGAAGCTGGAATCCCACCTCGTTCGCCAGCTGCTGCCAGAGTGTCTGATCCAGAGCGGCGTGAAGCCACGGATCGAGGCCCAGTTTCATTCCCCGCTGCAGATGTCGACGCAGCCATGTACTACGCTCAGCGGGGATCGCGGGAACGGTATCCAGCAACCGCGGATCGATTTCTTCCCTCGCCTGCTGCAGATATCGCCCATCGAGAAAGAGTCCCGCCGCGTCGCGCAGTACGACAGCCACACCGGTTGAGCCACGAAAGCCGGTGGCCCACTCCAGGCGACGATTCGCGGGCGGTGCGAATTCGCTGAGAAATTCGTCGGTCGACGGTATCACCAGGCCGGCGATTTCAGTGCTGCGCAACCAATCCTGGAGCTGCTGCAGAGCATTGGACGAAATCGTTGATGGGTTCATGCCATCGATCGCCTTTCATGCGCCGACGCCGCCGATTCCAGCGCGCTACTGCTCATTCGCTTCACATCGTCGCAAAGGGACACGGCTTGAGCCGCTGCGATGTCAGTGCCAACGGTGTAACTCGCTCGCCAGATCTGCCTCATACACCACAGGAACCCTGGCGACAGCGCCAGCAAGGCGTAACGGAGCGACTCCGCACCGAACCAGCGGTGCGTTGCATCGCTCAAGGCTCCGACCGCGAGCGGCCCCAAGCCGAGCCCGATCAGGTTGGTGAACAGACTGATGATTGCTACCGACATTGCGCGCATGGTCGACGGCACAAGCGTCTGGATGGTTGCGAAGAACGGCCCATTGGTAGCGGCCAGCGCCATGACTGCGAGCCCGAGGCAGACGAACGCCGCCTGATGTCCGCTTACGAGATAGATGCACGCCGAGAGAATTCCGTGCAGACCCCACAGCGCGCTCAGACCCTTCAGTTGCGCTGCTTCGTTGCCAGCTGCGAAGCGCGATGCCAGTGCGCCGCCGAGGTAGTTGCCAAAAACGCCGCATAGCCCTGCTGATGCCGCGAACCATGTGCCGATCGCGCCGGTCTGCATTCCGTAGCTACGAACAAAGAATGCCGGCAGCCATTGCAGCACGCCGTACATGAAAAATTGCGAGATCGCGAGGCACGCCAGCATGCGCCGAAAGGTCATGTTGCCCCAGAGCATGCGCCAGACTTCTGTCAGGCGCGGTGTCGTGGGCGGCTCGATGACAACACCGCGTGGCTCCTTCAAGGTGAAGCGGGCAAGGGCGGCCAGCGCCAGGCCCGGCAGTCCGAGGATGACGAATGTTGCACGCCAGCCGTACAACTGGTTCAGCCAGCCGGCTGCGAAGTAGCCGAACACGAGGCTGAGCGGTGCACCCATCGTGTAGATGCCGACGGCGCGCGGTCGCTCGGAGCGCTGGAAGTAATCCGCCAAGAGCGAGTGCGCCGGCGGCACGCACCCGGCCTCCCCGACCGCCACACCTACGCGAATCAGGAGCAGTTGCAGGAAACCCGTAGCCGTGCCGCACAGCGCTACCATTGCACTCCAGAGTGCGGTGGTCACCGCAATGATCGTCACCCGATTGCCTCGATCGGCCCACCGCGCGATCGGAATTCCCATCAGCGCGTAGAACGCAGCGAACGCCAGTCCGCCCAGGAAGCCGAGCTGCGTATCGCTCAGCTCGAGATCAGCTTTGATGCTCTCCAGAACGACGCCCAGTGCCACCCGGTCGAAGAAGTTCGACGCCAGGATGATCATCAGCAGCGCGAGCAGGTAAGTCTTGTAACGTCGCCCGGGCATTTCGCGGACCGTCACCATCAAGCGTGGTTGAACCAGACGAGTTGGCGGCGTTGATAGCCTTCCATTCCGGCGAGACCGCCTTCGATCCCGACACCTGATTGACCGGCCGGCTCCGCCGAGCACGCGTGGCCCGGCCCGGCGCCGAGCGGTGCCGCGGAATTAACGAATACGGTGGAGCGGATCGCCTTGACCAAGCGCATGCCTCGGGAGAGATCGCTGGTCCACGCATACGCCACCAGGCCGTAGCGCGTGCCGTTGGCGAGGGCGATTGCCTCGGCTTCCGTCCTGAATGGAATGATGCTCAAGACCGGACCAAAGATCTCTTCCTGAGCAATGCGCGCATTCGGCGCAGTCACCCGGAACAGAGTCGGCTCGACGAAACTCCCGCCACTGTGCTCGAGCGCGCGGCGACCACCGCACAACAATTCCGCACCCTCGGTCTGAGCTCCGCGAACATAACTCATCACTCTGTCGCATTGAGTGGCAGACGCCAGCGGCCCGAACGTGGTTCGGGTATCGAGTGCATCTCCCATTACGATCCGCGTCAGGCGCGCGGCGATCCTGTCAGTCAGCGTTTTTTCGATCGACGCTTCGACCAGGAGACGCGACCCGACGCTGCACAGCTGGCCCTGGTTGATCAGCAGCGATCCGCCGATGATCTCGGCTGCCGCGTCCAGGTCCACGCCGTCATCGAAGACGATATGCGGCGACTTGCCGCCGCACTCCGTCAGCACGGTCTTCATGTTGGACTGACCTGCGTACTGCAACATCCATTTGCCAACTTCGGTGGAGCCCGTAAACGCAATCATGTCCACGTCGCGATGCAGACCGAGCGCCCGCCCGACCGTCTCCCCCAGACCGGGGACGACGTTCAGCACGCCAGCAGGGATCCCGGCTTCAAGCGCGAGCTCGGCAAGCTGCAGCGCGGAGCGCGTAGAGAGTTCCGATGGCTTCAGCACGACGCAATTGCCAGCCGCCAGTGCCGGTGCAATCTTCAAGATCGCGTTGTACGCCGGGAAATTCCACGGCACGATAGCCGCAATCACGCCGCGCGGCACGCGCCTCTGCATCACGAGCGTCAGCTTGTCGCTGCTATAGACGTCGCCCGTCACCTTGTCGGCAGCTTCGGCATAGAACTGCATCAGGCCAACCGCTGCGTGTGCGCTGCCAAAGCGCTCGCCGACCGGCTTGCCCATTTCACCCGCATCGAGCCGGTCGAGCGCGCCTGCGTGTTCAGCAATCAAGTCCGCAAAGCGCAGCAGCGCGTCCCTCCGGAACGCAGGCGCGGCCTCGCTCCAGCGGCCATCTTCGAATGCCCGGCGTGCTGCCGAGACCGCACGATCGACGTCTGCATCGTTTCCGGCGGCAATCGCGAATTCACGCTGGCCCGTGGACGGATTTACGACATCAACAATGTCGCTGCTCTGCGAATTGTGGTGCTTGCCATGGATGAATGGACCCATGGCAAACTCGCTCGCCGACTCCGAATAAGCCATCCGCGCTCGCCGTCAACCGTACTCCTCATGGGTGAGACCGGCGCAGGATCGTATTTCAGCCCCAGTCAGAATCTCTTTCGCGCCGTCGCCCCTATTCGGATTTGCGCGCCGCTGCGTGCTCCTCGAGCGACACAAGCAACTTATCCGGCTCCACGTATCCATTCAGCGCCGTCCCATCGCTCAACACAATCATCGGTGTCCCCGGAATCCCCAGCTTCTGCCCCAGCTCATACTGCTTGCCGATCACCGCATCACTGCACTTGCTTCCCGCACTCAGCTGCTCGCCTCTGATCGCCCTGTTCAGCGCCTCTTTCCTGTCCTTCGCGCACCACACCGCCGTCATCGTCCGCCACGATTTCGTTTCCGGCCCCGAGCGCGGAAACGCCACATATCTCACCTCGACTCCCTTCTTCTGCAACTCTCCCACCTGTTCGTGGAGCTTCCTGCAGTACGGACAGTCCGCATCCGTAAACACAGTCACCGTGTACTTCGGCTGCTCCGGCCCGAACACAATCGCCTCACCCTGCCCGATCCTCTTCAACAACGCGCGTCGCTTCGCCTTGCGCTGCTCCTCCGTCACATTCTTGCGTGACGCCAGGTCGAGCATGTCGCCGACGATGAAGTACCTCCCGTCCGCGCTCACATACCCGGACACGCCATCTATCGTCGTGAGATACATCCCGCTGACAGGTGCGGAATCCAGTGCACCGACTTGCGCGCCGGAGTCATGACCTTGGACAGCGGCGCGCACCTTGGCCGCAGCAAGTTCTTCGGCATCCACGCCGAACGCAGACCAAAGCATAGGCAGCACCAACCAGCAAACCCATGAACGTTTCATGGGCAAATGATGGCCGGCAGCCGCCGCGATCGAATCGGCAGCCACTACCCATCTTTCGCTGCGGCACTACCTATCTTTGAATTTCCGGAGATATCTGCGGCTTGCGCGCTTTCGCCATCCGCTGTAATCGCAACGGCGGCCCATACAGCTCGCCCTGCCCGAACTCGCACCACATTCCCTGCAGTGCCCGCGCCTGCTCTTCACTCGAGATTCCTTGAGCAATCACGGTCAGACCAATCCGCTGGCAAACGTCCAGCACCGCCTGACACATCGCCTCGGTGCGCGTCGCATCGACGCCCGCTCCGGTAATGCGTGCATCCAGCTTGATCAAATCGACCGGCAGCCCTTGCAGCTGCGTCATGATGTCGTAACCCCCAAAATCATCGATCGCGACACGCACGCCGCGATTACGAATCCGCTGAATCGCTCGTCCCGCCGCACCGACATCCTCGAAGCGATTGGCCTGTGCGAGCTCGATCACCAACCTGCTCGGCGCAAGCTTGTACCGCCCCAGGGCCCAATCGATCACCGCGTGCAGGTCCGGTCTCGCCAGCCGATTCGCGGACACGTTCACGTGCACCGGTACGTCGAGGCCATACACGGCCGTCAACGCATCCGCATCCGCGCACGCCTGGTTCAAAATGAAATCTTCGAGCACGCTCGTCAGCCCGGTTCGCTCCGCAGCTGACATGAACTGCACCGGCTCGACTTTGCCGACGAGCGGATGCTGCCAGCGAACGAATGCTTCGACCGCGACGGTCGCGTGACCACCGAGTCGCACGATCGGTTGGTATTGCACTTCGAAGCCGTTGTCGGCGGGATTGCCGGCGAGCGCTTCGACGAGCAGCTCGTGCAGCGGGACCTCGGCAGTGTCGCTTTGCATCTCTTCTCTCCCCTCTCTCACCCGTCGGGCAAGAGTGACTCGTGACCGGGCAACGGCCGGCCGGCTATGGCCCGGGGATAGGAACGCCTTTCGTCGTACGTACGCCGCCGGCCACGAGTCACTGTTCGAAATGCATCAGTCTTGCCAGGAAATCGTTTTTTCGTGGCCGATTCCGCCACGGCGCGGAACGGGCGCGCAAAAAGGGACGGCGGGCGCGGGCGTCCCGCCGTCCAGAAGTAGAGTCAGGCCGAAGCCCGACTCACGAACGCTAGAAGTCGGCCGTCAGTCCCAGGAACACGAAGCGGCCGAGCGTGTCGTACACCTGCGGGAAGGTGTTGCCGTTGCAGAACACGCCAGGGCAGCTGTCCTGACCGATCAGCGGCGGATCCTTGTCGAGCACGTTGTTGATTCCCAATCGTCCGGTCACGTTGCTGAACATCGCGACGTCGCTCATCGTGTAGGCCGCGACGAGGTCGAAGTAGTTACGCGAGCCGAGCTTGCGATCGCTGAACGGCACCGCGTTCTGCAACTGCGGATTGCTGCTCGTCGCGTCGAGGTCGACGCTGTCGATGAACCGCCACGTCAACGTCAGATCGACACCGACCGGCGTCTGCCAGCTCGCACGCACCTTGTGCCGCCACTGCGGAATCGGAGTGCCGCAGACGGTCCCGTACAGCCCGACGCAGTCGTACTTCAGCGCGCCGTCGAGCGGCTCCGTGACGAACTCTTCGATCCACGAGCCGACCGCATTCAGCGCCAGGCTGCCCGCGCGACCGAGCTCGAAGCGATAGTTCGCCTCGAGGTCGACGCCTTTCGCCTGCGACGAACCGGTGTTGATGATCGGGTCTTCGATGTAGCCCGTATCACCGAGCCACAGCGAGCCGTTCGCATCGCGATGAACCTTACTGCAGAACGTCGGATCGCCAGTCGCGAGGCAGCTGTTGAGAATGAAGTCGCCGCCGATCGAGCCGATCAACTTATCGACCTTGACGTCGAAGTAGTCGAGCGTCAGCGAGAACCCCGGCAGCACCCGCGGCGTCAGCACGAAGCCGAACGAGTACGTGTCCGACTCTTCCGGATCGAGCTGCGAATTGCCGCCGACCAGGCCGTTGTACTGCGAAGCCGGGTTCGCAAGGATGTTGCCGTACTGCCCGGGCGTGACACCGGAGCGGAGGCACTCTTCGAGCGACGCCTCCGGCGCATCACCCGGCGCACTCGCGCACGGATCGCCGTTGCTGTTGAGCTGCACGCGCGGCTTCAGGAACAGCTCCTGAATGTTCGGCGAGCGGACGGCACGCTGATAACTGCCACGGAAGCGAACGTCTTCCACTGGTGCCCAGTCAAGCCCCAACTTATAGGTGTCGGTGCTGAAGCCCAGGTTGTAATCCGAATAGCGATAGCCGGCCTCGAACGCGAGCCGCTCGGCGAACGGCTTGCCCTGCACCAGCGGCACGCGCACTTCGGTGAACAATTCGCGGACGTCGAAGAAGCCCGACGTATTCAGCGTCGGCGCGCCCTGCCCCGCCAGGTCTCCTGTCTGATACGCACGATCGGTGCGCAGATCCGAACGCTCGGAACGATACTCCGCACCGAACGCGATACCGACACCATCCGTCGCAGTCGGCAACTGCAAGCCATAGCGACCGAGATCCGCCGAGATCGAACCGCTCAACACCTGCTCCACCGTCTCGCCTTCCGACAAGCCGGGGATCTGCAGATATGCGAGCTGCTCCGGCGTCACGCCGCCCGAAGCCTTGAAGATGTTGTACGGCACGCAGGCAGGATCGTTGTTAGTGAGATCCGCATCTGCGTTCACGCGGCACACGACCTGCCCGAACGTCGGCGAGCCCGGACGATTGTCTGTGACCGCGTTCAACGCCTTGCCAAGGCGCTCGCGCGAGAAGTCGTTCTGGAACGCTTCGGCAAGCACGGACTCGCCGTACAAGCCGTACACGTCGTAGTTCCACCCATCGGCAATATCGCCGCGCAAGCCGACGACGCCGCGGAATGAAGTGTGTCGCAGATCATCGAGGCGCCCGCCGCCTTCGACGTTGCGCCGCCCGATGTTGATCAGCACATCCGGCGCGTTGCGATTGCCACCGCAGAACTGCTGCACCATATCCGGCGACAGGAACGGGTTGTCGCAATTGATCGCGCGGCTGCCGAAGAACGGCGGCTGACCCGGACCGCTGCCCAGGAACGCGCCGCTCGCTGCAACCTGCGAGCGAGTGCGATCGTCCATGAACATGAACTCGGTGTAGACGCTCGCCTTGTCGCTGAAATCATAGTGCGCGAACAGGCCACCGGTCTTGCGCTCGTCCGGACGCTGATAATAGTTGTCGGGCGCGAAGTTGAACTGGTCGGTCGGAGCGAACGGCCGCAGCGTGCCGTCCGCGTTGACCGTGAGATCGCGGCCGTCGCTCATGCGAAAACGCGTTACGGCCGGCGTTCCGGATCCACCGCAACCGAACAGGCTCGGCTCGACATCAGATGACGAGAGCGTGCACGCGCTGAAGTCGCGTGCGTCCTGACGGATCGCCTCGAGCTGCCGATATCCCAGATACACAGTCGCGTTGCCGCGCCCATCTTCCGTATTGATGCCGGCGACGAACGTGAAATCGCGCGTCGTGCCGTCGGCCACGTTGCTATCCGGCAAATTGAAGTTGCGCGCCCGAACGATGTCCGCGACGTCGCTATCGTTGTTGTGCTGATAGAGGCTGTACTGCGCATCGAGCCGCACACCCTCGAAGTTGTCGTTCATGATGAAGTTGACGACACCAGCAACTGCATCTGCGCCATACACGGCCGACGCGCCACCCGACAACACTTCGACGCGTTCGATCAACGCCGCCGGAATCTGATTCAAGTCAGGCGACGCCTGACCGTTCTGCGTCGGATCGCCCGGCATCAGCCGGCGGCTGTTCACCAGTACCAGCGTGCGCTGTGGACCGAGGTTGCGCAGATTGACGGTCGCCGTGCCCGTCGAACCATTCGAAAGATTGCCGCCGAAGTCGGCGAATGCCTGCGGCAGGTTGTTGATCAGATCCTCGACGCGCGTGACGCCTTCGATCTTCACGGCCTCCGCGCCGATCGACGTAACCGGGCTGATGCTCGTGAGATTGGGTTGCGGAATGCGCGAGCCGGTTACGACGACCTCCTGAATCGTCGGATCCTGCGCGTGCAACTGTGGTGCAGCGGCGACGGCGACAGCGCCCGATGCGCTGATGAGTACACGCCGGATCGCGCGCTGAACGTGATGACTCTTCGACTCTTGCTTCATGAACTGCTTACTCCACCGGGAACAGCGGTGGACGTTAGCAACGCCGCGTCGCGGCGATGACGCTGAAATTGCGAGTTCAACCGGTAGGGATTGCCAATGCGCTGTCTGCACAGCGCCACGCGTTGGAGCAACGTCACCCGAACGGGTGCAATCAGGCGGCGTGAGTGTCCATCACGCGTGCGCGAACCTGTCGCGGCGTGAGCTGCGTCCAGCGGCGCATCTGTCGCACCAGCGTCGACTCTTCGGCGAAGCCGACGCTCGCGGCGACTTCGCTCATCGTCATCCGTGTTGACTCCAACAGCCGGATCGCGACGCTGATGCGCTTGCGCTGCAGGTACGTGCGCGGCGTCACGCCGTGCACCAGCGAGAACAATCTCAGGAAATGATACTTCGACAGGTACGCCATTTTCGCGAGCGTGGTCAGGTCCACGTCCTGCGCGTAGTGGGTGTGCAGGAAATCAGTTGCCAGCGAAATGCGCCGATACACTTCGCGCCGCGTCGCCGGTCGAATCAGCGCGATGCGATCGACCTGTTCCAGCAGCTGCGTGTGGTGGCACTGCATGCGAGCGAGCAGGAACGTGAGCTGCTCGTCGTACCATGCCTCGTCGAGCACACCGCGGCTGATGTGCGCGCGAATGAAGCGCAGCACCGGACTCACCGTGTTCTCGTGCGGATGCAGGTTTTCCATGAAATCCGGCGTGCGCTCCGTCGGCGTATCGCCGCGCGCGAGTGCCTGCTCGATCGACGCCGACGCCTCGCCATAAACCTGCTCGGCCAGCTCGGGCTTGAAACAGATTGCCAGCGATTCGACCGGCTGCACCGCGCGGATGCTGGTGCTGTAGATCTGGCCGTGATTGAGGATCAGGAAGTTGTCGTCGTCGACCGCGAGCGTGCGGCCATTGACGTAGCAGTGCTCGACTCCGCCCCAGGCAGCGCGAATCGACAGCGTGTGCGTGCAGGGCCCGAACTCCGCCTGGCGCGCGCGGCCCCAGATGATGCAGTTCTCGCGGCCCCACTTCGACTGGAACCAGCTCTGGAACTCCGCGGTGCTCTGGGCAAGATCGGGCAGTGAACGTAATAGCATCTCACCCAAGTAATCGAATATCGCGTGCCAGAACAGACATTACGAATTCGAATCACGACAACGAGGGTGGGCAGGCGGCTAGCGAGCGCTGGGCAGGCAGCTCGCCGGCGCCGTCCGGACCGTTCAACAGCCGCTCGAACAATCTGCGCATCAACATCGGCAACTGCGAATCCGGTGACGACTCCGACAGCCCGATCGCGAGCTTCTGTCGCGCGAGTATCGGCTCGTTGTCGACGAGCGCGATCATCGCCTCGGAATAGGCACGTAGTGCGCGGTCCTGGCTGCCGCGCAGTCGCTGCAGATAGTCCTTGGCCTCGGCGGGCTGATTGATGTCGAACAGCAGCAGCAGGCCGAGTTGAAAGCGCGCCAGATCCAGGTCCGGCTCGATCAACAGCGCAGCCTTGATGCCCGCGACCGCGCGCTGCGTCAAACCGAGCTCGGCGTGCTGAACCGCGCGCAAATACATGGCCCGTGCGTGGTGCGGCTCTCGCTGCAGCACTTCTTCGAGATATGTCATGCACGCGTGATGGTCGCCCATCGCGCTGGCGTGCAGGGCCAGATGAAAGTATTCCTCGGCGTCGAGCATGGTGGCGTTTCCCGGTTTGAGCAATCGCGCGAGTCGGCGGCGGGCCGCGAACAGCACGCCGACCACAGTCGGCACGAGCAGTGCGCTCACGATCCCCGGCAATGTGCTGACCGCGTAGACCACAGTGGCCCCTTCGACCGATTGCATTCTTGCTGCATCAATCGCAAATGGCTCGCCGTTTACGCCATCTCTGCGGCGAATGCCTACGATGGGCGCCGCCAATCGCAATCGGCACGCCAGACCCGACACGCACCGCGATGAATAAATCCGGGCAAACGCCGTTGGTGCGCCCTTACACTGCGATTCGGTATGAGCGCGACACCTCTTGATCCATCGCTGTGGCACGAGCTCAGCGGTCACCTGGATCGGGCGCTCGATCTGAACCCCGACGAGCGCGAGCGCTGGCTGCTCGGGCTGAGCGCTTCCCAGCCCTTGATCGTGGCGGCACTGCGCAATCTGCTGGCGGAGCGCGACGCCCTGGACGCCGTCGGCTTTCTGCAGAATCCGCCGCAGGCCATCGCCGACCTCACCAAACGCCATCGACCGTCGCTCGCCGGCAGGCAGGTCGGCGCGTACACGCTCGACCGGCTGATCGGCCGCGGCGGCATGGGCGAGGTCTGGCTCGCCTCCCGCAGCGACGGCCGCTTCGAAGGCCTCTTTGCCATCAAGTTTCTCGATCGCCTGGTCGCGAGGCCGCGAGTCGCCGATCGCTTTCGCCACGAAGGCCGACTGCTCGCACGGCTCGGTCATCCCAATATCGCCCGGCTGCTGGACGCAGGTTCGACCGACGACGGTCATCAGTTCCTGGTGCTGGAGTACGTCGACGGCGAGCGCATCGATCACTACTGCGCCTCGCATGCGCTCGACGTGGACGCACGCGTGCGACTGTTTCTCGACGCGGTCGCGGCCGTCGCGCACGCGCACAGTCAGCTGATCATTCATCGCGACCTGAAGCCATCCAATGTGCTCGTGACGCGCGATGGCATCGTCAAGCTGCTCGACTTCGGCATTGCCAAACTCGTCAGTCCTGAACGAGCGGCCGGCGATCCATCGATAACGCGCGCCGAAGAGATCGTGCTGACTCCGGAATACGCGGCACCCGAGCAACTGCTGGGCGACGTTCCGTCGACCGCGACCGATGTCTATCAGCTCGGGATGCTGCTGTATGTTCTGTTGACCGGCGGCCATCCGCTGCACCGTGCCGGCAGCCGCGTCGAACGCATCAAGGCTGCCATCGACGGGCGCCTGCCGCGCGCATCGCGCTTCGTAACCGACGTCGCGCTCCAGCGAGCGTTGCGTGGCGACCTGGACGCGATCCTTGCGCACGCGCTGCAAGTGAATCCGTCGGATCGTTATCAGACCGCGGCGGCATTGCGCGACGAGCTCCTGCGCTACCTGAATCGCGCGCCGGTTGACGCCCGGCGCGGCGTCTCCTTCTACGCGACGCGTCGCTTCATCTGTCGTCATTGGATCTCGGTTGTGAGCTCCGCGAGCGCGGTACTGGCGCTCTTCGTAACTCTCGTGTTTGCGCTAACACAGGCTGACAACGCTGCGACTCAGCGCGATCGCGCCCTAGCGCTCGCCACGCGCAACAGCGCAGTGACTGAATTTCTCGGCGTGTTGATCACTGAGGCTGCCGAAGCCGGCAAGCCGGTTACGGTGAACGACATGCTCGCGCGCAGCGAACGTCTCGCTCTTGCCGATGCGAGCGGCAGCCCTGAGAACCGCGCGGCCGTCCTCGCCATGATCGCCTCCCGCTATGGCTCGTTGGGCGACGACGTAAAGGCAGCGCGCCTGCTGGAGAATGCCCTGGCGCTGCTCGCAAAGTCGCCGGATCAGCCGCTCAAATCGAAGTTGACCTGCGCCCACGCGCTCTCGATCGCCAGCATCGGACGCGAGAACGAAGCAGTGGACGCGATCGAGCGGGAGCTGCGCAATCTGCCGTCCGATCCGGAAAATGCAGCGTATTGCCTTCTGTACCGCGCGTTCATCGCCGACAGCGATGGCGATGCCGACCACGCCTTGACTTTTGCAGCCGACGCGTTGAAGAAGTTTCGCGCGGCACCGCGCAGCGCGGCTGGCGATGAAGGACTGTTCCTCGGGGCGGTCGGATTCGGCTATCACCTCAATCAACGCAATGTGGAAGCCGACGAGTACTATCGCCGTGCGCTGCAGAAGTATGCGGAGCTGGGCCGGGACGGCGGCCCCGACGCCATTGCGGTTCGCAACAACTGGGCTGTCGTGTTCGACGACGCCGGTGTCCCGCGCCGCGCGCTGGAGATCTACGACGAAACGCTGCGCGAGTTCACCGAGCGCAATCCCGACAGTCAGCCGCCTGCGTATCTTGTCGGCAACCGCGCCCGTGCGCTCGAGCGAGTCGGACGGCAGCGTGAAGCAGAAGCGGCGTATAAGACTGCGTACGATCTAGCGGGCCAGCAGCACAACGCGGTCGGACAGATCTACTGCCTGTTGGGCCTGGCGGCGAACGCTCAAGAAGCCGGCGATCCCGCAGCGTCCGCCGCCTATCTCGAGCGGGCCGGCACACTGATGGATCCGCGTGCACCCGGCCAGAATCCGCCGCGCATGTCGCGCGCGCTGGTGCTGTCTCGAATACCCGCGCAAGCGACCGTTGCGCTCATACAAGGCCGACTCGATGTCGTGGCTGGACGCTTCGGCGCCGCGCAGATCCAGCTAGGTCGCGCGATCGCCGATGTACATCCGGCGGTTCTCGCTTCGGCCGCTTGGGCCATCGCAGAGCTGCAGCTGCGCACGGGAGACGCCAAAGGTGCAGCCGAAAGCGCGCGGCGTGCGCTCGCGCGATCCATCGAGATGCAGGGCGGTCTGCCCTACTCTTCGAACACCGGCCACTCATACTTGAAGCTCGCCCGCGCCTTGCGAGATCTCGGTCAAGCGGAAAAGTCGCGGGACGCGCTCGCCCAAGCCATCGATCAGCTCTCGCACACCGTGGACGAGGAGCATCCGCTCCTCGTCCAGGCGCGCGCGTTGGACCGTTAGGCCGTTAGAAGCGGTAGTTCAACTTGCCGTACACGAAGCGGCCGGAGCGGCCGAACGGCGAGTAGTTGTTGAACGACTGCGTTCCGTTGGGATTGAGCAGCGGCGCCGGATTCGCATCCGGATATTCGTCCGTGAGATTGTCGGCGCCGAACGCGGCACGAATGTGATCCGTGAAGTCGAACCGCGCTTCGAGATCGATCAGCGTCTTCGCTGTCAGCGTGAAGTCCGTTGCCGGCGTGGTTCCCGCCGCGAGCACGTCTCCGTAGCGCGTCGCACGCGCGGTTACACCAAAGCGCGCCAGGCTCCAGTTCACGGTCGCGGTGTACTTGTCCTCCGGCGTGCCTTCCTCGAACGTCAGGATGTTGAGGTGATCGAACAGCACGGGCGGCGGAGTTACGCCTGCCAGCTGCACCTGCGGTACTTTCGTCACATCGGTGGAGTTGAAGTTCGCCGCCACCGTGAAGTCGAAACGTCCTGCCGCGGCCGTCTCCAGCGGATAGTTCAAGACGAAGTCCACGCCTTCCGTGCGCGTGTTCACGCCGTTGATGAAGAAGCGCGCGCCACCGACGCCGATGAAGCCTTGATTCGTCAGGAACTGGCGTATCGCAGCACCCGTGAGGTTCTCCGACAACACAATGCGGTCGTCGATGTCGATCCGGTAAGCATCGATCGTGACGTCGAGGTTGCCGAAGCGCAGCACCGTCCCCAGCGAGAAATTCGTCGATTTCTCCGCGTCCAGGTCCTTCGCACCCAGCGCACGCGCAACGGGATCGTCCACCGGGAAAGTCGTGGTGTCGACGAGCCCTACTCCGGGAATGTTGTTGGTCGAAGTCGTCTGGAAGAACTGCTGCTGCAACGAAGGTGCGCGGAAGCCGTTCTGCGCGGTACCGCGCAGTGCGAAGTGCTCGTTGAAGTCGTAACGCAACGACAGCTTGCCGGAGACGTTCTCGCCGAAGTCCGAGTAGCTCTCGCCGCGCACTGCAATTGATGCAAGCAACGCCTGAGTCAGCTTCGCCTCAAGATCGACATAGGCGCCCACTGCAGTCCGGTCCTCGTTGACTTCGCTCGAGGGGCGGAAGCCCGGGAACACCTGCGAGCCCGGCGCGGTGGGTGTGCCGTCCGGCAGGCGCTCGCCGCCGTTGCGGTACGAGTCCGGCTCGCCGGCGAAGATCGAGTAGGTCTCGCGGCGCGCTTCCAGACCGACTGCCACGTTGAGCGGCGAGGCGAAGGCGCTGACCTCGACGGGCAGCACGCCTGAGACGTTCAGCACCAGCTGGTCGTAATCGAAACCGCCGGCATCGAACTTGGTCTTGCTGGTCGGCCCGATGGAACGGTTCAGCGTGTGATCGATCGTGAACTCCATCTTGTTGTAGCCGTAGGTCAGCGAGCTGTCCATCTGCCACGCGCCGAGTTCGAAGCGCGTGCCGAACGCCGCGTTGTAGTCGGTGACGTCGGCCTCGATCAACGGCAGGAAACCGTCGGGATAAATCGAAGGAATGTTACGCGCGTCGCTGGCAGGCCGATAAAAGCCGGCGCCGACCGAGTGCCGGTCCTGCCAGCTCGCCCAGCCATAGAGCGAAGTCTGATCGGACACGTCGTAGCCAGCATTCGCGAATATCGTCTTCTGCGCGATCTCGGGCTCGCCGTACCACGAGTCGAAGCGATCGAACGTCGCCTCGCGCGGATCGACCACGCCGTTCACGACCGGATAGTTCGGCCGATGATCCCAGCCGCCGCGTTCGGTGTGCTCCTGATCCTTGTACTCGGCGGCGACAGTCAGGAAGCCGGAGTCCGTCAGCGCCAGGCCCTTCCACAGCGAAGCTGTCAGAGTTTCACCGTCACTGCGACTACGCGACAACACCGGTGGCGCCGACCAGGTCGCACCTCCTTGAGTCACCGGCGCGGTCCGAACGTCGAAATTCGTATCGCGCCAGCCATAGGTCACGTCGCTGCCGCCGCCTTCGCGCGCTTCGCGCAATCGCAGATTGACCACGCCGGCGATGGCGTCGGAGCCGTATTGAGCGGAAGCGCCATCGCGCAGCACTTCGATCGATTGCACGATCGCGTTCGGAATCGTGTTCAGATCCGGCGCCGATGAGCCTCGTCCGATCGTACCGTTGACATTCACCAGTGCCGCCGAGTGCAGGCGCTTGCCGTTGACGAGCACCAGCGTCTGGTCGGGCGCGAGGCCGCGCAACGTCGCCGGGCGCACTGCATCGGTGCCGTCGGCCAGACCGGGCCGCGGGAAATTGAACGATGGCAGGCTCGCAGCGAGCGCCTGATTGATCTCGGTGATGCCGAGATGCCCCAGCTGCTCTCCCTGCACGACGTCGACCGGCGCCGCGGTTTCCAGGGCCGAGCGGTTCGCGACCCGCGTGCCCGTGACGACGATCTGCTCCAGGGCTTCGTTGTCGCCGGCACCGGCGGCCCCCGCCGTATGAGCGACCAGCAGGCCGATGGACGATGCCGCGGCCGCAATCGAAGCAATACGCATGATTTGATACTCCCCTTGTCTCGCCAGGAACTGTTGCACGGGGAAATCCCGTGCTAGGGGCTAATCGAAATGCAGGAACGCAATCGGACACCGCGAACCTCGCACCGCTTGCGTGTCGGGATTCGCGGCGGCTTTACGATAGAAGTCGTGAGGGGGCACACCCCTGTGCGCGTGCGGGGCGCGTTGCATTGTCATGACATCACGAGGGTGCCCCGCGATGTCGAGTCCGATTGCGAACGAGTGTTGTCCTTCACATTCCTAGACGCAGAGCGTTAAACCCTGCACGCTATCGACGGCACATACGCACATTGATGCTCGAGCCGACGCATTCTAGGAGCCCCGCGGTTCAGCGGGAGGAATGCAGGCCCGAAGCGGGCAGCTACAGCGGGCCGCCCGCCCCGAACTGGTCCTGGCAGTAGACTCAAGGGTTGCACACAATGACGGAAAGCGGGCTCATGGCAATCATGCATGCGGCGGGCACCGGCGATATGGAAGCGCGCGATCGCCTGTTCGCAATGCTGTACGAAGAGCTACATCGGATGGCGCAACGGGAATTGCGGCGCGGCGCCGCGGTCACGCTGAGCCCGACGACGCTGTTGCACGAAACCTTCCTCAACATCTCGCATCGCGAGTCACTCGCGTTCGGCGATTGCGGCCAATTCATGTCGTACGCGGCGCGTGCGATGCGTGGGCTGATCGTCGACTACCTGCGCAGCCGGCACGCACAGAAGCGCGGCGGTGAATTCGAGATCACCTCGCTGCCGACCGAACTGCCGCATGCCGCGCAGGAAGATCGGCAGTCGCTGGAGATCGAGAAGCTCAACGAGGCGCTCGAATCGCTGGCGAAGATCGATGCGCGTCTCGCCGAGTGCGTCGATCTGAAGTTCTTCTGCGGCTTCTCCTTCAACGAGATTGCACAGCTGCGCGACGTCTCCGAGCGCACGGTGCAGCGTGACTGGGACAAGGCCCGCCTGCTGCTCAATCGCTTCATCAACGATCAAGAGGATCAGTGGCAGTCGGCCTGACGGACCACGGCGGGCGCATCGGCAACTACACGATCGAGCGCCTGCTCGGTCGGGGCGGAATGAGCGAGGTCTGGCTCGCACGCCGCAGCGATGGGCGCTTCGAAGCCCAATGCGCCATCAAGTTCCTCGACGCGCGCGTTCCGCAGGAGAAGCTGACGGAGCGCTTCAGCCGCGAGGGACAGGTGCTCGCGCGGCTCGCCCATCCGAACATCGCGCGGCTGCTCGATGCCGGCTCGACTGCGGACGACAGGCGGTTTCTGGTCCTGGAGTACGTTGACGGCGACCGCATCGATCGCTACTGCGACTTGCATGGCCTCGATGTCGATGCACGCATTCGTCTGTTCCTGGATGCAGTGCTTGCGGTCGCTCACGCGCACAGCAATCTGGTCGTCCACCGCGATCTCAAACCATCGAACGTGCTCGTCACCCGCGGCGGCACGGTGAAGCTGCTCGATTTCGGCATTGCGAAGCTGATCGGCGACCAGCAGCCGGCGGACGATGCGTCGCTACACACGCACGTCGATGAGATCGTGCTCACGCCTGAGTACGCCGCGCCCGAACAGCTGCTCGGCGGGCTACCCTCCACTGCCACCGACGTCTATCAGCTCGGCATGCTTCTGTGCACGCTGCTCGTCGGCCGTCATCCGCTCCAAACACTCAAGACTCGTGGCGAGCGCATCAAGGCTGCGCTCGCTGGCCGAGTACCTCGCGCCTCGGAGCTGGCGACCGGCGCGCTGCGCAAGGAGTTACGCGGCGACCTCGATGCCATTCTCGCGATGGCGTTGCAAACCGAACCGGAACGCCGCTACCAGACTGCCGAAGCGCTGCACGACGATCTGTTGCGCTATCTGAGTCGAAAGCCTGTTCTAGCGCGCGCCGGCGGCGGCATTTATCGGAGTCGCAAATTCCTCGCCCGGCATCGAGTCGTGGCTGCGGCGGCGGCCGTTGCCGTCGTCACCTTGTGCACGACGCTCGCGTTCGCGCTCGTTCAGGCGCGCATCGCGTCGCAAGAGCGCGATCGCGCTCTAGCCTTGGCGACGCGCAATTCGGCTGTCACTGAGTTCCTCGGTATGCTGATCACCGAGGCGGCAGAGGCGGACAAGCCCGTCACGATCAGCGACATGCTCAACCGCGGCGAAGCGCTCGCGCTTGCCGAGACGAGCCGCGATCCGGAAAGTCGCGCGGCTGTCCTGCGCATGTTGCATGCACAGGTGATTTGCCTCGAACGGCCGACGACGGATCGTGCCAGCTTTGCCGAGTGCTTGAAGGCGCGCTCGATGGGCGAGGACCTGCTCGACAATGCGATCGCGCAGTCAGGTCAGAGCTTGAAGCCGTAGGCGCGCTCGATCTTCGCCACGCGCAACTCGTATTCCTGATACCAGCTGCGGCGTCCCTGTTCGCGCACAATCGTGTGCTCGGCATTGCGACGCCAGGCGGAGATCGCTTCCGGGTTGGTCCAATAAGAAACAGTGATGCCGACGCCATTCGCATCCCGCACGCTGTCCACGCCGAGGTAGCCCGGCTGCTCGCTCGCCAGCTCCGCCATCCGGTCGGCGGCCTTCCCATAGCCTTCGTTGTCGTGCGCGGTACGCACGGAAGCGAAGATCACCGCGTAGTACGGCGGCTGCGGAGTTTTCGCGAGATCAAGCTTTGCCACGATGAGTCACCTTGCCGGCGTCTGCCGGCGGCCGAGATTTGCGCATCGCTGCCTGAGCGGCATCGAGATGTGCGAGCAGCGCGGCCGCCGCCGCACGTGTGTCACCTTGCTCACAAAGCTGCGCCAGCTTGCGATGTTCGGCGATCGCCTTCTTGCGCAAGGCGCTGCCGGTCGGCTTCAGCTCGTACACACGCTTCAATGAGCGCCGCAGCTGCTCGATGAGCCGCAGCAGCGTCTGGTTGCCGCAGCAGGAATAGAGCGCGTCGTGAAATGCGACGTCCGCACTCTCGAGCTCGGCCGGCGTATCTGCCTCCGCGTATTCTGTGTGTGCGAAATTCAAGCGCCGTAGCATCGCCGGTGTCGCGTGCGCGATGGATGCGGCCAGGGCCACGGGCTCGAGCAAACGCCGCACGGCAAAAATCTCGTCGATTTCCTCGGCTGCGAGCTCGCGAATCTGCAGACGGCGATTCGGCAGACTCTGAATCCAGCCCTCGGCAATCAGCAGCGGCAATGCCTGCCGGATCGGCTGGCGGCTTACGCCGAGCCGGTCGGCGAGCTCCTGCTGACCGATTGCGCTGCCCGCCTGCAGCGCGCCGCTTTCGATTGCGCCTTTGATGCGCTCGACGATGGCCTGGGTGAGCATGTGGCTATTGTGGATTATTGGATCCAATTATTCAAATGATCGAACTCGTCTCCTTTTATCCCTGCAGCGATCGGGGTCGAGGTACGTGGATTCGCCACTGAGTAGCGAGAGACTAGCCGCCCGACGGTGCGGCTGCCGGCTTGGTGCTGCTTTGTCTTGCGGCCGAATTGCTGCCGGATGCCTGCAGCAGCGTGTTCAACTTCTGGCGTTGACCCAGTGCCGTGTAGAACTTCGTGACGCGCTCACGCGCTATGCGCTTGCTGTCATTGTCAGCGCCTGGATCCGCGTTCAAATCCTTGTAGCTGTCGACCAGAAGCTGCTCCGCTTCATCCGTGCGACCTTGCCCCTGCAGCGCCTCGCCAAGCGCGCTCGCCGACCGAGCGGAGCGCCAAATGGGAGCGCCAGTACGTTTCCAACGCTCGACCGCTGAACGCAGCACGACCTCGGCTTCGCGATACTTGCCCTGTGCGAGTTGAGCCTCGCCCAGGTAGTGCTCGGCAGATGCCATGTATTGGTGATCGCCATGAATGTTCTTACCGAAGAGCTCAAGGGCTTCGTGAAGCGTCTGCTCGGCATCAGCAAACCGCCCTTCTTTCATCTGCACCGTACCCAGCATCGTTTGCAGGTACCCGATCTCGCGGTACGCAGTGCTCGATGATTCATAGTGCGCCTCCAAGGCTTCGCGGATCATCTTCTCCGCTCCAGGAAGGTTCTTCTGTGCGACACGTACTTGGGCAAGAGACGCCAGCGTCTCTGCCGTTGCACGACTTTTCTCGCCGTAGAGCCGACGCTGCGCCGCTAGCACGCGTTCGAACAGCGGCGCCGCTTCTTCAATTCGACCGCGGTTGAGAAACAGGTCCGCGAGGTAGTACTCCGCCATCACGCGGTCAGGATAGTCAGGCGGCACCGACTGATAGATTTCCACCGCCGCACGTGCCGCGGTCTCTGCGCCATCCAAGTCGTCGAGCCACACCTTGATATTCGAGATCTCCGCCAGAATCGCGCCAATCTCCGGATCCTTGGGATTCTTGATCGCGCGCATCAACTTCAACGCCTGGTTGAGGTGATCGAGCGCTTGCGTTGGATTGCTGCGGAGCTTTTCGAGACGCCCGAGATCTACCAGGAGTTTCGCGTGCGCTTCCGATTGCTGATCCTTCGATTGACGCGAGATCTGCTGCGCTTCGCTGAAATAGCCGTCCGACTCTTCAATGCGACCCTGATTGCGCAAGGCGATTGCTATTTCCGTGACGATCGAGCCGAGATTCGCATCGTCCTTCTGCAGGAACTGGCGCTGGAGGCGCAGTGAGTCTTGCAGGTAGGCCACCGCGCGTTCGGGCTGACCCATACGCCGATACGAACGTCCGATCGCCTCGAGCAGCCGTGCGCGCACTTCCGGCTGCTGACTCAAGTCGGCCTGAATATTCCGCGCTGCTTGATCGAGCAGAAAGCGAGCTGTCGGCTCCTTCCCTGAGTTGATGAACGGATCTGCGGCGCTGAATACGTCGAGCATGAACTGCGAGACGATTTCCGCTCGCTCTCGGTCATGCGTGGCTCTTTCGAGCGCTGCCGCGATGCTCTGTCGCTGGATGGACATCACGATCGCGACGCCAGTCAGGAAGATCAGGAAGCCAACGCTCGCGATCACTGCAGTGGTGTGCCGACGCACGAACCGCTGCGTGTAGTAAACCCAGTTCCCCTGGCGCGCCTGAACCGGCTCGTTCTCCAGGTAGTGGCGAATGTCTGCTACGAACCGTTCCACCGACGTGTAACGGTGTTGCGGTTCCTTGCGCAGCGCCCGCATGACGATCGCATCGATGTCGCCAACGAGGCGTCGTCGCATTCGCTCCGGCGACATGCTCCGCGCGAGCGCCAGGGCCGCGATCGCCTGCTCACCTTCTGCCGGACCTGCCTGCATCGCACGCTGCACGTTCACGCTCGGACGCGGCGGATCGGCCACGCAGATCGAGCGCTCCATTTCGAGCTGGCTGGTCGTGCCTGACAGATCGTACGGTCGCAAACCAGTAAGCAGTCGATAGAGAACGATGCCGAGGGAGTAGACGTCACTCGCGGTTGTAACTGCACCGCCGATGATTTGCTCCGGGCTCGCGTACTCCGGTGTCAGCAGACGCTCATTCATCCGAGTGATCTCGGACACCGTGTTGCTGGTATTGCCTTGGTGCAGCAGCTTCGCAATGCCGAAGTCGAGCAGCTTCACCGTGCCGTCAGCCGTAACAAGAATGTTCGCGGGCTTGAGGTCGCGGTGAATGATCAGGTTCTGGTGCGCGTACTGAACAGCGCCACAGATGTCCATGAACAGCTTCAGCCGCTTGCGGAGATCGAGTTTGCGTTCGTCGCAGTATTGATCGAGCGGCTGACCCTCGACGTAGTCCATCACCAGGTACGGTTGACCATCCTCGGTCTCGCCGGCGTCGATCAGCCGGGCGATGTTCGGATGATTGAGACTCGCGAGGATTTGCCGCTCGGCGCGGAAGCGCATGCCGAGATCCGCGCCTTGCGAGCGATCGACGACTTTGACAGCAACCTTTCCCGAGAACTGCTTGTCGGCACGCTCACCGAGGAACACGGTGCCGGCGCCACCGCGGCCGAGCACTGATACCAACTGATACTTCGCAATGACTCGTCCGACGAGCAGTCGCTCATCGCGCGGCGCAAGTGCAAGACCACCACCCAACGTGCGTGTCGGAGGCCCAGACTTTCTTTCGTCGCCGCGTTCGAGAAGCACGAGCAGCTCGCGCTCGAGCTCCGGCTCGCCAAGTGTTTCGCGCGCGATGAAGGCTTGCCGCTCGGCGCCTTGCAGACGAGCAGCATGGAAGAACAGCTCGTTCAGACGCTGCCAGCGCGGATGAATCTTTGCCGGGATTGGGCCGGTCACAGCACAGCACCCAGGCAGCCGGATACGAGGCGCGATTGCCTTCGCAGCGCCAATTCCGGCCGCCAAACGGCGGCCGCACCCGTATTAATAGGTGACGGTTTCTGCATCCCCAGTCGGTCGATCAGACCGCCTGCCCCAAACCCGGAAAAGTCCCGGAATTCCCACCAATTGCCGCGGATTGTGCCCTGTCGGCCCTCTGCGGCCTGAGACCTGACCGCCAATCTTGGCAACAGGTAACCCGCATTACGTTAAGTTGACCCTGGGTCGTTCCCTTAGCTTCCACTTGAGCAATCCCCTGATTCTGCCTTGACCGCACAACATAAGTGGTTGCCTGTGAACTGCGTCACAGGTAGCGTGGCTTATGTAAACGACCAAGATTAAGTCCAAGACCGGTCTTCTATCACTTTTTAGCGGGGAGAAAGTTGTCATGCGTACCAAATTGATCGCGATTGCCGCGGTTGCGGGTGTTTTTTTGGCTGGAAGCGCGTCGGCTGAGGGTCTACTTCACTGTAAGCGCCCCCTTGTCACGCGCATTGCAAGCCTAACTCTCGCGAAGCAGCCCACTCTCGTTCAAAGCGTGCCTGCTCCACGGAAGCCGCTCTGAAGTGCGCCGGGAAATCCGACCATGAAGAAGCAACTAGCAATCGCAGTGGGCGTGCTCCTGACGCTCGGCACTGCTGTTTCGGCGACCTTGAACGACTATTCGGAGCCGGCGAAAACGGGGATGACCGTCGAATCCGCCGCTCTTGAAATGGACTCGAAGCAAAGCGCGCAGATTGT
>Ga0070673_100000231_pt1 | contig 28045 bp, 22 predicted proteins | sample KBSM23metaG_FD_65342 | JGI IMG/M metagenome (GOLD analysis project Ga0070673, IMG submission 65342) | Miscanthus rhizosphere microbial communities from Kellogg Biological Station, Michigan, USA - KBS M2-3 metaG | ecosystem: Host-associated > Plants > Roots > Rhizosphere > Soil ... | reverse complement strand
TTGCGCACCAGCACGTCGACGACCGCGGTCTGGAAGCTCGCGCAAAAGTCGTTCATGTCTTGGCCGTCGGGCAGCGCGCGGCGCGCCAGCAGCGTCGCGACCGCGGTCTTGAGGCCCGAGAAGCTGAAGTCCAGATCGTCGCGCCCCGGCAGCGCGCGCGGCAACGCCACCGCGCGCGGATCGCCTGTCGCGGCCCGCTTGTCGATCGCGACGCCGCCCGGATAGCCCAGCCCCAGCATCTTGCCGACCTTGTCGAACGCCTCGCCCGCGGCGTCGTCGCGCGTCGAGCCGAGCAGCCGCGTCTGACCCGGAGCATCGATGCGGATCAGCGCCGTGTGGCCGCCCGACACCAGCAGCGCCAGGTGCGGGTACGTGGGCGGCGTCGCGTCGGCGTGCTCGAGGAACGCCGCGGCCAGGTGCCCGGCCAGATGGTTCACCGCGACGAGCGGCTTGCCCAGCGCGAACGCCAGCGCCTTCGCCGTCTCGACGCCCACCAGCAGCGCGCCCACCAGCCCCGGTCCGGCCGTCACGGCGATCGCGTCCAGCTCGCGAAACGTCAACCCGGCGTCGCTGACCGCCCGCTCCAGCACCGGAACGATCGTCGCGACGTGCTGGCGCGACGCGACCTCGGGCACGACGCCGCCGAACGGCGCGTGGGTCGCGATCTGCGACGCGACGACGTTGGCGCGCACGCGCCGCCCGTCCTCGACGACGGCCGCCGCCGTCTCGTCGCACGACGTCTCGACGCCCAGAACCAGCACGTCAGGCAATCACAGCTTGGCGGGAAGGCGGGCCATGATCGCGCGCAGGTCCGCCGCGTACGAGCCCTTGGGCTCGAGGTCCAGGTACCGCTGGTACGCGCGGCGCGCCTCCTCGACGTCGCCGTCGTCCTGACGGACGCCGCCGATGATCACGTACGCGTCGGCCAGCTTCGGGTTGATCTTCACCGCCCGCTCCGCCGACGACAGCGCCTCGCGGCGCTTGTTGCGGTTGAACAGCGTGTGCGCGAGCAAGCCGTGCGCTTCCGCCGAATCCGGATTGGCGTCACGCGCCGCCGCGCACGCGCCCTCGGCGTCGCGCATGCGGTTCTGCTCGAAGGCCATCCGGCACACGTAAAGCAGCGGACGCGCCTCGGCCGCGCGCTCGCGTCCCATGCGCGGATCGGCGCCGCGCTCGTCGATCTCCTCGCGCGCGGTCCCCATCGGCGCGACCGACTTGCGCGCCGTAGCGACGGTGTCGATGGCGGGCGACTTGGCCGCCGCCGTGGTCGCGGGCGTGTCCGGGATCGATTGAATGACCGGGGCCGTGGGCGCCGGCGATGCCGGCGTGGCCGCGTGCACCTGCTCCTGCGCGGCGCGGCCGTCGTCCAGCGCCGTGTTGTGGGGCTTGTTCTTCCTGATCGCGACGAACGCGAAGATGATCACCACGGCCGCCGCGCCCGCGACGTAGATGACCTTCCGCCCCCGCGACGACACGCCCAGCTCGTCCTCGGCGTACGACTTCGAGAACGCGGCGCTGTCGCGGCCGTCGTCGACGTGGATCTTCTTGCGCGTGATCGGCTTCGCCTCGACGACCGGGCGCGCCTCCGTCTTCGCGTTCGCATCGATCTTCCCGGTGTCCGCCTTGGCCGCGATGGGCGGCGGTTCGTCGAGGGCGCGCGCGCTTCCGGGCGGCGTCGCGGTCGACTTGCGGATGTACGCCTTCGCCGAGTCCTCGCGAACGGCCACGCGCGGGATGTCGATCTGCGACTGCCGCATCGGCGCGAGCTTCTGCACCAGGATCTCGCCCGACGCGCTCCGCGGCTTGCCGCCGTCGGTGCTCGACCACGCGAGAGGCCGGTCGAGCGGCGCGCTGGCGGGCGCCGCAGCTGCGGGAGGTGGGCTCGCCTGCAACGTCGTGACGGGCGAAACCTTGTCGGGTGCGCCGGCTTCCGCGGCGGCTTCCGGCGCGTCGGCCTTGCCGTCTTCCCCACCCTCCGCGATCGCCATCTCCGTCGCCGCGCGCGACGCGTGCTCCTTGGCGGCGCCCATTCCCGGCAGGGTGTTCGGACGTGCGCCGTTTCCCGCCGGCGCCGAGTCGATCAGCGCCTCCAGCGGCACCTCCGGGATGCCCGCGTTTGCCTTGGCGGTCGCGGCCGGCGCGGTCGCCTCGGGCGCGCCCTCGGCCTGCAGGCGATCGGTGAAGCGCACGCGCATGTCGTCGTCCAGCGCTTCGCGCGCGCCGTCGCCCAGCGGATCGATCGGCGCCGTGCGCCGCCCGTGCACGCCCACGGCCGGATCGGGGCCGGCGCCGAACAGATCGCGCTCGCGGCGCGCCGGCGATCGGAACGGCCCGGCCGCGTCCGACAGCCAGCCCGCCATGTCCGCGCCCGCCGCCACTTCCTCGTCGTCGACGGAAACGCGGATGTCGTGGATGATCCGTTCGCGGTACAGCTTGCCGATCGCGGCGACCGCGTCGAGATCGGGAAGCCCGCAGTCGTCGACCACCTGTACGAACGTCCGCACGCCGTCGAACAAACGGAGGATGCGGTTGACCTCGTCGGGAATGTCGGCGAGGCGCTCGGCGAGCAACCGGTAGTCGACCTCGAAGATCGTCTCCAGGGGCGGGACGCCCGCGAGCAGGCGCCGCCACTCGTCCACGCGGCGCAACGCCTCCATCAGCAGGTCGTGCGTCCCCATCTCGATGGTGTCCTTGCGGCGGATGCTCTTCCACTCGACGGCCAGCGTGCCCGACGACCAGCAGAACAAGCGGTACACGGCGTCGCGTCCCGACAGGCGCCCCACCTCACCGTCGACGACGCGGCCCTGCCGGAAGAACAGCTCGCCGCGCGCGCCCTCGCCGCCCATCACCACCGCGACGCCCGATTTCTGGTTGGCGGCGATCGCGCGCAGCAGATCGACGAGCGGAACGTCCTCGATGTTGCTGACGAAGCGGGCGTTGTCTTGAGCCGACAGCTCCAGCCGTTCGCGATCGCGCCGCTGCAGCAGCGCGCGCGATCGCGCGACGACCTCCTGCACGTAGATCGGCCGCGCCACGAAATCGTCGGCGCCCGCCTCCAGCCCGCGCCGCTTGCTCTCGACGTCGGGATCCAGCACCAGCACCACCGCGGGCGCCATCGCGTCCGCCTGCTTGGCGCGACGGCAGAACTCGAGCCCCTCGGGATCGTCCGCCGCGACGATGACCAGATCAGGATGTTCGGCCAGGCGCTTTCCGCCTTCTTCGGCGTTGCTCGCGACGCGCACGGCGAAGCCGGCATGACGCAAGCTGAGGTCGAGGATCCGGCGCGTCGGTTCGTCGCTCTCGACGACCAGGATCGTCTGCGCGCGCTGACCCTCTATCTGCTGCGGCTGCATGCCGAGGTCCGTGAGTATAGGCGGTTTTCGTCTACCAAAATGTTGTTGCGATTTTGCTTGCACAGCACCCGTCCCGCGCCCGCGTGATAATACGTGCGGCGCGATGTTCGCGACAGAGGGACGAGGCGACGAACGAACGCACGAGCGGGTGCGCGCGCTCGCCGGCGCGTGGGCGTTCCCCTGCGGGGAGGCGCAGGTCGCGGCGCTGTCGAGCTACGTCGATCTGCTGCTCCGGTGGAACGCCCGCATCAACCTGACGGCGGCCCGATCGGTCGACGTCGTCGTCGCCCAGCACCTCCCGGACGCTTTCGCGCTGGCGCGTCGGATTGACGGCGGGCGCGTCGTCGACGTCGGCAGCGGCGGCGGGCTGCCGGCGATCCCGCTGGCGGTGCTGCGGCCGGCGCTCGCGGTCCAGCTCGTCGAGCCGATCGCGAAGAAGGCGGCGTTCCTGCGCACGGCCGTCCGCGAGCTGAGCGTGGGCGAGCGCGTCTCGGTCCGCGTCGCCCGCGGCGAGGCGCTCGCGCAGACGCTGACGGCCGACCGGTCGGCCGCGTTCGACGTGGCGATATCGCGAGCGACGCTGGCGCCGGCGAAGTGGCTCGCGCTGGGCGCCCGGCTGGTTCGACCGGGCGGTCGCGTGTTTGCCCTGGCAACCGCCGGCGACCTGCCCGACCAGCCCAACCGCGACATCTACTTCGACGGCCGCCGCGCCCTCATCCAGGTGACGGCGCCGTGAAGCTGTTCCACGTGGAACAATCTCCAGCGCAGCGAGCATGAGGTCCTTCGCCACCCTCCTCGAGGCCGAGCTCGACGCGCTTGCCGCGGCGGACCGCCGCCGCGCCTGCCCCGAGGCGTCCGGCGCATCGCGTGTCCATCCCGAGCTTCGCGGCCAGCCCATGCTGTCGTTCTGCTCGAACGACTATCTCGGGCTTGCTTCCCATCCGGCTCTCGCCGCCGCCGCGGCGGAGGCTGCCACCCGCGAAGGCTACGGGGCTTCGGCCTCCCGGCTGGTCAGCGGCGATCTATCCGCGCATCGCGCGCTCGAGGCGGCGCTGGCCGGCTACCTCCGCCGGCCGGCCGCCCTCGCCTTCCCCAGTGGTTACCAGACCAACCTCGGCGTCCTGACCGCGCTGGCGGGACGCGAAGACCTGATCGTCTCGGACGCCCTCAACCACGCCAGCCTGGTCGATGGCTGCCGGCTCTCCCGCGCCCGGGTCGAGGTCTATCCGCACGCCGACGCGGCGGCCGCCCGCCGGCTTCTCGCCGCCGATGGTCCTTTCCGGCGCCGCCTCCTGGTGACGGAGTCGCTGTTCAGCATGGACGGGGACGCCGCCCCCCTGGCGGAGCTGGCCGACGCCGCGGCCGCCACCGACGCCATCCTGATCGTGGACGAGGCACATGCCTTTGGCGTCCTGGGCCCCGGCGGCCGAGGGCTGTGCGCCGCCGCGACCGTCGAACCCGACGTGCTGATCGGGACGCTGGGCAAGGCCGTCGGGTCGGCCGGCGGGTTCGTGGCCGGAGCCCTCGCCCTGCGCGAGCTCCTGGTGAACCGCGCCCGCACCTTCATCTTCACGACCGCGCTCCCGCCACCCGTCGCCGCCGCCGCCGCCGCCGGCGTGGACCTGATTGCCGGACCCGAGGGCGACCGCCGGCGCGCCCAGCTGAATGAACGCCGCCAGGCGCTGGGCGACGCCCTGGTCGGCCGGGGTCTGGTCGCGCGCATCCCCACCGGACCGATCCTCCCGCTGGTGCTGGGCAGCGAGGCGCGCGCCCTTGCCGTGGCCGAGGCGCTGAGCGCCCGCGGCCTGTTCATCCCGGCCATCCGGCCGCCGACCGTACCCGCCGGATCGTCCCGCCTTCGCATCACCATGTCGTCGGCCCACGAGCCGGCGGACCTGGCCCGCCTTCTGGCCGCGCTGGCCGAGGTGCTTGCTTGAGCGCGCGCGGTCTGTTCGTGACAGGTACGGACACCGGCGTGGGCAAGACGCTGGTCGCGGCCGGCCTCCTCCGCCTGGCGGTCCGGCGGGGCCTGCGGCCGATCCCGTTCAAGCCGGTCGAGACCGGCTGCGACCCCGAGCCCGCCGATGCCCGCCGCCTGTGGCGCGCCGCCGGCGCGCCCATCCCGGCCGACGACGTCTGCCTGCATGCGCTGCCGCTACCGGCGGCGCCGGCGCTGGCGGCGGCCGCGGCGCGGCGCACGATCGATCTCATCGCCGTGGCCGACCGCGCCTATGCCCTGGGCCAGCGGGGCGACTTCTTGCTGGTCGAGGGCGCCGGCGGCCTGCTGGTTCCCTACGCGGGAAGCGAGACGACCGCCGACCTCGCCGCGCGCATCGGCCTGCCGCTGCTGGTGGTCGGCCGGACGGCGCTGGGGACGATCAACCACGTCGCCCTGACCCTGGCCGAGGCGGCCCGCCGCCGCCTCTCCGTCGCCGGCTACGTCCTCAGCCGCACCGACAGCGACGCCGGCCCGCACGAGGCCGGCAACGCCGATATGATCGCCGCCATCACCGGCCGGCGCCCGCTCGGTATCGTTCCGCACCTGCCGCCCGAGGCGCGCGCCGACGATGACCGCGTCGCGGATGCGGTCGCAGAGGCGCTCGGCGAGGACGGCGTGAGCGCGCTGTTCGGCTAGCTCGGGTCGAGCACGTCTACGAGCACGTTCTATGGAGCGGCGTCGCTTCCCTTCTTCGGGAAGATCACCACGCGCCGGAAGACGCCCTCGCCCTCGGACTCGGTGGTGACGTCGGGATGCTCTTTCAGCGTGACGTGCACGATGCGGCGGTCGTGCGGGCTCATCGGCTCGACGGGAACGGGCCGGCCGCTCTTGACGGCTTTCTCGGCCAGCCGGCGCGCCAGATCGGCGAGCGAATCCTCGCGCCGGCCGCGGTAGCCCTCGGCGTCGACGATCACACCCGGTCCGTCGCTGGGCTTCTTGCTGATGATTCGATTGATCACGTATTGCAGCGCGTCCAGCGTCGCGCCCTTCTTTCCGATAATCAGGCCCGACTCGGCGCCGTGCGCGTCGAGGATGATCCGGTCGCCGTCTTCGAACGCGCTCACCTCGGCGTCGATACCCATGCGATCAAGAATTTCCCTAAGAGTTTTAGCTGCTTCTTCGCGTTTCTCGGGCGTGATGCCGGGGTTTTCCATACTCGTCACCTGATCAGAAAGTAAAGCTCGCTATGGGCGCGGGCAGGGGCGGAGGTATTTCAGGAATCTCGACAACAGGCGCCGGCTTTCGTGCCTTGGGCGCCGGCGGCGGGGCGGCCTTGCGCGCCTTGGCCACGCGCACCGGCTTCGCTCGGCGCGCCTTCGCCGCCCGCGGCTTGGCCCGTTTGCTCTTGGCCGCCTTTCCGGACTTGCGACCCGACTTTCCCGACGAGCGCGCTTTCGCCATGACGGCGTACGCTACTGGCGGCAGCGGTCGTCGTCAACCACGCCGCGACCTTTGAGGGTTCCCTTATTGAAAGTCGTCGCTGCCGACTCTACCCTCCCCGCGGACGACCATGATCGATCTCGCCGCCACGACCACCGATCCCGCTGACACCGACGCCGATCTGCTCGTGCTCGCGATCGGCGACGCGGAGCTGGAGCGCGGCGAGCTGCTCGAGCGCACGGACGCGCGCGTCGGCGGTGTGCTCCGCCGCGCGGCGGGCGAGGAACGGTTTCGCGCGAAGCTGGGGCAAACGCTGATCGTGCACGTGCGCGACGTGCGCGCGCAGCGCATCGCGCTGGTCGGCCTGGGCGGCGCGCCGGATCCCGCGGGCCAGGGCCTGCGCGTCGCCGCCGGGTGCGCCGCGCGGGCCGCCGCGGGCGTGGGCGCCGCGCGCGTCGCGTTCGCGTGGTCGTCCGCCGCCGGCGGAAATGACGCGCGCGCCTGCGAGATCGCCGCCGAGGGCGCGCTGCTGGGCGGTTACCGCTTCGACAAATATCTGACCGACGAGCGCAGCCGGCCTCCCGCGATGATGGCGTTCATCGTGCGGCCGCCGGCGACCGTTGCCGCCGGCGACATCGAGCGCGCGTTCGCACGCGCGCGATCGACCGCGCGGGCCGTGGCGCGCGCGCGCGATCTCGTCAACGAGCCGGCCGGAGCGCTGACGCCGACCGCGCTCGCGGAGACGGCGTCGGCGTGGGCGCGCGAGGCCGGCCTGTCCGTCGAGGTTCTCGATCGCGCCGGCTGCGCCGCCCTGGGCATGGGCCTTTACCTGGCGGTCGCGCAGGGCAGCACGCAGGAGCCGCGCTTCATCCATCTCGCGTGGACGCCGCCGGGCGCGCGCCGGCGCGTCGTGATCGTCGGCAAGGGCATCACCTTCGACTCGGGCGGGCTGTCGCTGAAGACCAACGAAGGGATGCTGGACATGAAGACGGACATGGCGGGCGCGGCCGCGGTGCTGGCGGCGGCGTCGTCGGCCGCCGAAGAAAAGTTGCCCGTGGAACTGCACGCGCTCGCCGCGTGCACCGAGAACATGCCGTCGGGAAACGCGTACAAGCTGGGCGACGTGATTCGTTCGCTGGACGGCAAGACGGTCGAGATCAACAACACCGACGCGGAGGGACGGCTCACGCTGGCGGACGCGCTCAGCTTCGGGCTGCGCTTCAAGCCGGACGTCATGCTCGACTTCGCGACGCTGACGGGCGCATGCATGGTCGCGCTCGGCCCGAACACCGCGGGCGTGATGAGCAACAACGACGCAGCGGCCGCCGAGGTTCTGGAGGCCGCGCAGCGCGCGGGCGAAGACATGTGGCGACTGCCGCTGCCGCCGCGCCTCGCCGAGCAGCTGAAGTCAGACGTGGCCGACTTCAAGAACACCGGCGAGCGCTGGGGCGGCGCGCTGACGGCGGGTCTGTTCCTGCAAGAGTTCGTGCGCGGCGTTCCCTGGGTGCACGTCGACATCGCCGGTCCATCAAGCACGAGCAAGGAGTACGGACACATCGGCAAGGGCGGGACCGGCTTCGCCGCGGCGGCGATCCTCGAGTTTCTGCGACGCGCCGTAGCCTGAACCGCGTCAAATTTGCGGCGCAACCGAGCCAGAATCAGGCCGAAAACGCGCGCAAACACGCAGCGGACGGGGCCTAGATGCGTTGATTTTGGGCTTCCCGCGTGATAGAGTTCGCGGGCCTTGAAAACCGCCGTCAACAACAAGGAGTCATCTTAGTCATGGAGCCGACGTTCAGAGTGGGTGACTTGGCCGTCTATCCGGCTCACGGTGTGGCGCAGATTGTCGGTATCGAGACGCGTGAGATCTCCGGTAACAAGCAGACGTTCTACATCCTCAAGATTCTCGAGAACGGGATGAAGATCATGATTCCGACGCGCAACGCGGGCGCGGTCGGACTGCGCGAGCTGATTCGTGCGGACGAAGTCGACGAGGTGTTCGCGATCCTGAAGAGCCGCGAGGTCGCGGTCGAGGGCCAGACCTGGAACCGCCGCTACCGGGAGTACATGGAGAAGATCAAGACGGGCTCCGTGTTCGAGATCGCCGAGGTGCTGCGTGACCTGCAGCGGCTGAAGGGCGACAAGGAGCTGTCGTTCGGCGAGCGCAAGATGCTGGACACCGCCCGCACGTTGCTGATCAAGGAGATCGCGGTGGCGACGAAGTCGAAGGAAGTGAAGATCGAAGAGAAGCTGGATCGCATCTTCTCTGCGTAGTCCTTCTCGACGTCTGAAAAGATTGAACCCCGGTCGGCGCGAGCCCACCGGGGTTTTTTTTGTGCGCGCGCGGATTTCCACGCAACCGCGCAGGGCGGCGGCCGAAGCCTCCACGTCCCGGAAAGGGACCCGCCAAAAAGGAGGCTCCGATGCCCGCCCAGCCCGAACCGCAGCTGTCCGCGCAACTTTCGACCACGGCCCGCAAGTTTCTCGAAGAGAACACCATGCGCTCGATCTTCGGAATCCCCGAGGAGGCGCTGGACGCCGTCATGGCGACGGCCTACCACCTGTACCAGGCGGGCCGCTACCCGGAGGTCGAGGTGTTGTGCCTCGGCCTGGTCGCCGCCGACCACAAGTACTGGTGGTCGTATTCGCTGTACGCGGCGACGCTGCGCAAGCTGGGACGGCTGCGCGAGGCCGTCGAGCTGGTGGACAAGGGGCTCGCCTACGAGCCCGACGAGCCGAAGCTGCTGCTGATGCGCAGCGAGCTCCGCGAGGAGATCGCCCGCGAGGCGAACGCCGCCGACAAGGCCGACGACAACAACAACGATTCACACGCTGCCGCGTAGAAGGAGAGACGTCATGGGAATGCTCGACAGTATCGGAAACCTGGGTGGACTCGGTCAGATCACGAAGATGCTGGACGCCGGCAACTGGGTGAAGCAGGCGGTCAACAGCGTGCTGCCGAAGAACATGGCCGTCGTCGGCGACGCCGCGGGCGCGCTCTTCGACCTGAAGACCGGCAACGTCTTCGGCGCCGCGCAGCTGGCAATGGACGGGCTCAAGGACCTGCCGCAGGCGACGAAGTCGCAGCAGCAACAGACGAAGGAGGCGTCGGCCGGGGCGGCGCAAGGACAGCCCATGCCGACAAATCCCGCGCTCGAACCGTCACCGCCGCCGTCGGCGGCAAAGCCGCTCGACTTCGGCAAGCTCAGCGAGCTGTTCAATCAGATCCTCGAGATGCTCGGCAAGAAGCCCGCTGCGCCATCGACAGGAATGCCCGGCGCCTTGCTGGCGCATTCGGACGAGATCGTGAAGGGAATGCGCGAAAAGGCGGCGGAGAGGGCGGCGTCAACGACCACCACCACCACGACGACGTTCACCTCCGCGAGCGGGCTGGAACGCACCAACCCCCGGACGAACGACGGCGTTTCGCAGCGACGTGGAACGGATGCCGGCGAGAGATCGTCGTGGGTGGGTACGCCGACCACGCCGGCGCCCGCGTCCACGCCGACACGGACGCCCGCGACGACGACACCGTCGAGCCCGGCGTCCTCACCGGCGCCCGCGGCGTCCACACCGGCGTCCACGCCCGCGGCGTCATCCGCGCCCGCGGCGCCGTTCAATGGTGCGCCGGCCGCCGGCGAGACGATCTCGTCGCTCGCGCAGTTCAACAGCATGAGCGACAGCGCGGTCCGGGACGCCGTCATCCACGGGCGGATTTCGCCGGAGATCGCGAAGGATCAGACGGCGATGATGGCGATCCAGCAGCGCATGAACGCCATCTCGGAGATGAACAACCTGATGACGAACATGATGCGGGCCCTGCACGACATGCAGATGGCCGTCGTCCAGAACATCCGCATCTGACGCCTTCGGCGTCGGCCCTGGGCTTCGGGCCTCGGGCTTCGGGAAGCCGGAGCTCCGAGGCCTGAGGCTTTAGACGTCGAGGTTGCGGACGTTGAGCGCGTTGTTCTCGATGAACGCGCGGCGCGGCTCGACCAGATCGCCCATCAGCGTCGAGAACAGCCCGTCGGCTTCGTAGGCGTCCTCGACGCGGACCTGCAGCAGCGTGCGCCGCGCCGGATCCATCGTGGTCTCCCAGAGCTGCTCGGGATTCATCTCGCCCAGGCCCTTGTAGCGCTGGATGGCAAGCCCCTTCTTGCCCACCTCGTGGACGCGCTCGCCCAGCTCCTCGATGCGGTTGAACTCGACCTGCTCGGTGCCGTGCTCGAGCACGTACGGCGCGTCGCCCAGCGGGGACAGCTCGGCCCACAGCGCTTGCAGGTCGACGAACTCGGGCGAGTTCATCAGCTCGAAGTCGATCGTCGTCGCGCGGCGCACGCCGCCACCCTTGGCGGGGGCGACCAGCTTGTAGCCGCCGTGCTCGTCGTCGTTGAGCACCTTGAAGGTCGTGTCGGACAGCTCGGGCGCGAACCGATCGAAGTACTTCTGCAGGCTCACCGGCGCGCGCGCCACCTTCATCTGGTCCTTCAAATCCTCTTTGGTCAGCCGGACCGACTTCACGAGCCCATCGATGATGCGCGCGTCGACCTTCCGGTCCATCACGTGTAACAGGCGCTTGTATTTCGCCGCGACACGCGCGAACCGGCGCAGCTCGTCGCCGGCGATGCCGTCCTTGCCGTTCTTCGCCGTCGCGGAACGCAGCTTCAGGCTCTCGGCCGCGCTCTCGAGCAGGTACTCCTCGAGCGCGCCTTCATTCTTGAGGTAAAGCTCCTTCTTGCCCTTCTTGACCCGGTAGAGCGGCGGCTGCGCGATGTAGAGGTAGCCGAGGTCGACGACCTCGCGGAAGTGCCGGTAGAAGAAGGTCAGCAGCAGCGTGCGGATGTGGCTTCCGTCGACGTCGGCGTCCGTCATGATGATGATCCGGTGGTAGCGGATCTTCGTGACGTCCTTCTCCTGCTCGACCCCGCAGCCGAGCGCGGTGATCAGGGTGACGATCTCCTGCGACGACAGCATCTTCTCCAGCCGCGCCTTCTCGACGTTCAGGATCTTGCCCCGTAGCGGCAGGATCGCCTGGTCCTTGCGGCTGCGCCCCTGCTTGGCCGACCCGCCTGCGCTGTCGCCCTCGACGATGTAGAGCTCGGACAGCGCGGGATCGCGTTCCTGGCAGTCGGCCAGCTTGCCGGGCAGCGACGACGAATCCAGCGCGCCCTTGCGCTGCACCATCTCGCGCGCCTTGCGGGCCGCGTCGCGCGCGCGCGCCGCCAGCACCGCCTTCTCGATGATCTGCTTGGACTCGCGCGGGTGCTCCTCGAGGAAGCGGCCCAGCTTCTCGTTGACGATGCGCTCGACGATGCCCTTCACCTCGGACGACACCAGCTTGTCCTTCGGCTGGTTGCTGAACTTCGGGTCCGGGTGCTTGATCGACACGATCGCGGTCAGCCCCTCGCTGATGTCGTCGCCGCCCAGACCGTTCTTCAGATCCTTGAGCAGGCCCGCCGCCTGCGCGTAGGCGTTCACCGTGCGTGTCAGCGCCGCGCGGAACCCGGTGAGGTGCGTGCCGCCGTCCTTGTTCTTGATGTTGTTGGTGAAGCAGTAGATCGCGTCCTGGTAGGAATCGTTCCACTGCATCGCGATGTCGACCTGGGTCCCGTCGACCTCGCCCAGCACGCCGATCGGCTTGTCGTGCACGGTCGTCTTCGACGTGTTCAGGTCGGCCACGAACTGCGAGATGCCGCCCTCGAAGTTGAACTCGTGCGACTTGTCGGCGCGCTCGTCGCGGATCGTGATGGTGAGGTTGCGGTTCAGGTACGACAGCTCCCGCAGCCGCTGGGTCAGGATCTCGAACGAGAACTCCGTCCCCTTGAAGATCTCGGAGTCGGGCTTGAAGGTGATCTTCGTGCCCGTCTTCTTCGATTCGCCGATCGCGTCCAGCCCCGTCGCCGGATCGCCGCGCCGATACTCCTGGTAGTAGGTCTTGCCGTCGCGCTTGATCTCGAGCTTGAGCCACTCCGACAGGGCGTTGACGACCGACACGCCCACGCCATGGAGGCCGCCCGACACCTTGTAGTTCGAATGGTCGAACTTGCCGCCCGCATGCAGCACGGTCATTACGATCTCAGCGGTAGGCCGCTTTTCGGTCTTGTGCTCGCCCACCGGGATGCCGCGGCCGTTGTCCTCGACCGACACCGAACCGTCGAAGTGGATCGTCACGTCGACGCGATCGCAGAAGCCCGCCAGCGCCTCGTCGACGGAGTTGTCGACGACTTCGTACACCATGTGGTGGAGGCCCGTGCCGTCATCGGTGTCGCCGATGTACATGCCGGGACGCTTCCGCACGGCTTCCAGGCCCTTCAGAACCTGGATGCTTTCCTCGTTGTATGCGCCTCCGTTGGGCGCTTCGGTCGTCGTCATTTTCGATAGATCAATCGCAAGGCCGAGCGGGCAAATCGTTCAGCGCGTCCAGGCGAGCCCGCCGGCTACAAACCTGAACAGTTTCAATAGTATAACAACATTTACGCGGGCTGTAAAGGCAGCTTATCACGGATTCTCGACCACGCTTCCCGCACGTACCAGAAAATCGCGCCGGGCGGGCTGCGCCGGGACGATGTCCCGCTCGGTCACCGAGATGAGCGTCTGGCAGTCAAGCCGCCCGATCACGTCGAACAGCAGCGCTCGCCGCGCCGGATCCAGCTCGCTGGGGACGTCGTCCAGCAGAAGCACGGGTGGATCGCCCAGGCGCGCCTCGACGTTGGACAGCTCCGCGAGCTTCAGCGCCAGCACGAGCGAGCGCAGCTGCCCCTGCGACGCATGGCTGCGCGCCGGCGCGCCCTGAAGGCCGATCTCGAGATCGTCCGTGTGCGGGCCGAATCCGGTGAACCGGCGCCGTTCGTCCAGCCCCCGCCGCGCCGTCAGGCCCGCGTGCAGGCGCCCGCGCACGCCGTCCTCGTCGTCGGCCTGCGCCACGTCGGGATCGCTCGTGTACGCGAGCGAGACGGGCAGCTCGCTGTGCAGCGCGCGGAAGTGCTCGCGGAACAGCGGCTGCAACGACGCCACCAGCGCGCGCCGCCGCATGACGACGCGGGCGCCGGTGCGCGCCAGCTCCTCGTCGTACGTGTCGAGCAGCATCGGGTCGGCGGGACCACGCTTGAGCAGCGCGTTCCGGTTCTTCAGCACCTTCTGGAACGCGCTGGCTTCGTCGTAGTAGCCGCGTTCGATGTTGAAGATGGCCAGGTCCAGGAACCGCCGCCGCGTGGACGGAGCGGCGCGCGGCAGCAGCAGATCCTCGGGCACGAACAGCACGACGCTGACCGCGCCCAGCGCCGCCGCCGTCCCGCGCACCACCTTGCCGTCGAGCCGCGCGATGCGCCCCGTCGGTCGCAGCTCGATCTCGAACCGGCGCTCCAGGCCCCGGTGCAGGATCTCCGCGCGCAGCCGCGCCGTCACGGGCCCGTCACCGCCGCCGGCACGACGGATCGCGTCGGGCGGAGCGAGGCTTTGCCTCGCGGAGCCCATCGCGGGGGGGTTGGGGGACCCGCTGGGGGTCCCCCTTGTGATCAAGTCCTCGGCGTGCGAGGTCCGGAACGAACGCAGCACGGCCAGGTAGTAGGCCGCCTCGATGACGTTGGTCTTGCCCTGCCCGTTGTCGCCGTACAGCACCGACAGCCGGTCACCCGGCACCAGCGTCAGCGGCTCCAGGTTCCGCCAGTTCTCGGCGCGCAGCTCGCGGATACGCACGGGCTACCGCCCGCTCACGGGTCAGAGCCTCATCGGCATGACGACGCAGACGTAATCGCCGCCGTCGGCGGGCCGCACCACGGCCGGGTCCAGCTCACCCGACAGCTCGACGCGCACCTCGGGCGTCTCGATCTCGGCGAGCAGGTCCATGAAGTAACGCGCGTTGAACCCGATCTGCACGGGCGTGCCCTTGTAGTTCACGTCGATCTCTTCCTTGGCCGCGCCCAGGTCCGGGTTGTCGCTCTCGACGCGCACCTTGCCCTTATCGAGCGCCAGGCGCACGCCGAACGTCTTGTCAGACGACATCAGCGCGACGCGCTTGAGCGCATCAAGGAACGACAGCCGCGACACCGCGAACGCGCGGTCGTTGTCCTTGGGGATGACCTGGTCGTAAGGCGGGAACTGCCCGTCGATCAGCTTCACCGAGATGCCGACGTCGTCCGCCTTCAGCACGAAGTTGCCGTCGTGGATGCCGATCGCCGACGGCGCCTCGCGCGTCTCGATCGCGCGCCGCAGCTCGACGATGCCCTTGCGCGGAATCAGCACGCCGCTCGCCAGCTGGGGCCCGCCCGCCAGCGGGCGCGACACCTTCGACAGCCGGTGACCGTCGGTGGACACCATCCGCGCCGTCACGCCGTCCGATTCGAACAGCACGCCCGCCAGGTGCTGGCGCGTCTCGTCCAGCGACACCGAGAAGATGGTCTTCGAGATCATGTCGCGCAGCACCGCCGAATCGACCTTGAACGTCTGCGCCTCCTGGATCGCGGGCAACTTCGGGTAGTCGCGGTCCGACATCCCCACCACCTTGAACTCGACCTTGCCGGCCTTGATCTCGGCCCAGTTCTGGTCGGTCCGCCGCACCCGAACCTCGTCGTCGGGCAGTCCCTTCACGATCTCGTAGAGCTGACGGGCGGCGACCGTCAGGCCGCCTTCCTTCTCGACCTTCGCCGCCAGCGACACCATCGTCGTCACGTTCAGGTCCGTCGCGCCGCACAGGAGCTTGTCCTTGCCCTCGGTGCGAATGAGGACGTTGGCCAGGATCGGGAGCGTGCTCTTCCGGTCGGCGATGCCTTGCGCGAGATACAACCCGCGCAGGAACTCGTCTTTTCGAATCTTGAACTCCATCCCGATCTCCTTCTCGCGGCAGCTTCTTCTTTCCGGGGCGTTCGCTTATCCAGGTCTCTTCTAGCTTTTATTTAAGAGATCTAAAAGCAGATGTAGTAGGGCCTGTGGAGATGTGGAGAGACGCAGGTCTCCGTCGGTGATCGGCGTCCCGACCCTGTGCATGGGTTGCGGGTTGGACCGACGGCCGATCGTGGACAAGCGCCGAACCGCCCCACTCCCCGCCCCATCCACAGTGTCATCAACAACTTTTACCGGGGGCGCCTAGGGCTGGCGCAGGCGACCTTCGAGCGTCCCGACCACGCTGCGCACGGTCGGGTCCTCGCCGCACAGCCGTTCGATCTTGCGCACGGCGCTGATGACCGTCGAATGGTCCTTGCCGCCGAAGCGGCCGCCGATCTCGGGGTAGCTCATGTTGGTCAGCTTGCGCGCCAGGTACATCGCGACCATGCGCGGGTGGGCGATGGCGCGGTGGCGCTTCGGGCCTTTGAGGTCGTGCAGCTTGACGTCGAAGTAGCCGGCGACCTCGCGCTGGATGGCCTCGATGGTGAGGCCGGTCGGCGCGTTGGCCAGCAGCTTGGCCAGCGCGTCGCGCGCGAGCTCGATCGAGATCTCCTGGCCCTGGAACGACGAACGCGCCGCCAGGCGCAGCAGCGCCCCTTCCAGCTCGCGCACGTTGCTCTTGATGTGAGCGGCGAGGTACAGCGCCACCTCGTCGGGCAGGCTGACCTTCTCCGCTTCCGCCTTGCGCTTCAGGATCGCGACCCGCGTCTCCAGATCGGGCGTCTCGACCTCGGCGATGAGGCCCCAGGTGAAGCGGCTGCGCAGGCGGTCCTCGACGCCGGGCAGCTCCGCGGGCAGCTTGTCCGACGTCAGCACGATCTGTTTGTGGGCGTAGTGCAGGGCGTTGTAGGTGTGGAAGAACTCGTCCTGCGAGCTGTCCTTGTTGGACAGGAACTGGATGTCATCGACCAGCAGCACGTCGGGCGCGGTCCGGTAGCGCGCCCGGAAGTCCTCCATCGACGTGCCTGACGACCTGCGGATCGAGCCGATGAAGTCGGTGACGAACTTCTCGCAGGTCACGAACGTGATGGCCCAGTCGGGGTGCTGGCGGTGAATCTCGTGGCCGATCGCCTGCAGGAGGTGGGTCTTGCCCAGGCCGACGCCCCCGTAGATGAACAGCGGGTTCCAGCGCGAGGCCGGGGCGTCCGCGACCATGCGGGCCGCCGCGTGGGCGAACTGGTTGGTCGGACCGACGACGAACTTGTCGAACGTGTAGCGGGAGACGAGATCGGGCGGGGGCGCCGCCATCGTGGCGCCGCTGCCCGTTAATCGTTCGTTGCGTTCGTGCCGCTCGGTCGTGGCCGCGGGCACGTGCGCGGCGGCCACGGCGTCTTCCTCGACCACCTCGAAGTCGACCGTGAACGGCCGCTGCGCGCGCGCTTCGAGATCCTTCAGGATCGACGGGAGGAAATTGTCCTCGAACCATTCCTTGTGATAGCGGTTCGGCGCGCGCAGGCGAATGCGTCCCTCGTCGATCGCGACGCACTGGATCGGCCGCAACCACAGATCGCGGTGCGCCGGCTTGACCATCGGTTCGATCGAACGGACCGCTTCGGTCCAGAGTTCAAACATCCGATTCACCTGTCCACAGCGGTTGAGCGCAAAAATACCCAGTGATTTCCGGCGCGATCACTCGACTTCCCCCTGTTTGTCCACAGCAATAGGCAACCGCCAGCTCCCGATCGACGAAAGGTGGGACCCCCAGATTTTTTGGTTCCTGTTCCGTTTCGTCGCGTGTTCCGCGCGCTGCGGGTTCGCACGCGGTGCAGGTTCTCTATCAAAACGCTTGGATCCGCGACAAGCGCGCAGCGCGCACCGGGTCGCAAGCTCGCGAAAATCGGTCAGATAATTTTTTCACGTTCGTTACGGAAGAGACGCACGGGGACAACCCGCATTTTGCCTGACGCGTGTAAGCAGGCGCAGTCGCGTGCGTTTTCGATTCACGGCAGAGATGCGGTTGGGCTCGCCGGGGATTTCATGCGCGTTTGCGGTATTCGATGTCGGAAAGCCGCATGCCATGGGCCCTTGCGCGCACGCTGCGCGCGAGAACGAATTTTCTCGTCGGTGAGTTAGCGGCGTCCGGATCGGGGTCGCGGATTCCCCGTCGGAAAGAGGCTGTTCGATTCTTGCAGCGGTGGTTACGTTCCCCGGGCGTTCGTTGACACTGTGGGGGGCCGATGCTATTGAGGTGCGCTTTTCCGGCGCGTACCGCAGTCCGGAAGCATCGAGTGAAGTTCGGAGGAAGCCGTGAAGAGGACATTTCAGCCCCACCGCAAGAGCCGCAAACGCACGCACGGATTTCGCAAGCGTATGCGGACACGGGCTGGTCGCGAAGTTCTCCGACGCCGGCGGCGCAAAGGGCGCCGTCAGCTCACGGTGACGGTAGCCAAGAAGTAGGCGCCTTGATCGCCGCTGGCTCCGCCGGGTCCGCCGAGCAGCGACGCGAGCGCCTTCCGCGGGCGGCCCGCGTGCGCCTGCGCTCCGACTACCTCACGATCCAGAACCGCGGGCGGCGCGTGAGCGGAACGAACCTGATGGTGTTCGCGGTCGCGGGCAGCGGGCGCATGGGCATCACGGTCAGCCGCAAGGTCGGCGGCGCCGTCGTCCGCAACCAGGTCAAGCGCTGGATTCGTGAATGCTGGCGGCGCGGCCGCGCGGATTTCCCGGGCACGGTCGACTTCGTGGTGGTGGCGCGGCCGGCGGCCGCCGGGGCGGGGCACGCCGGGATCTGCCGCGAGCTGTCCACGCTGGCGCGGCGGCTGGGCCCGAGGTAGACGATGGGCTGGGTGCTGCTGGTTCTGGTTCGCGTCTATCGTCTTCTTCTTTCGCCGGTGTATCACGCGCTGTTCGGGCCGTGCTGCCGGTTCGAGCCGACCTGCTCCGCGTACGCCGAGCAGGCCTTGAAGCAGCATGGCGCGTGGCGGGGCTTGTGGCTGGCAGCCCTCCGGCTGGCGCGCTGTCATCCGCTCGCGCGCGCCGGGTTTGATCCGGTGCCGGAACGACGCCAGGTCCAGGTTCCGGTCCAGGTCCAGGTCAGGTCCAGGTGATGAAGGGTTCGGTCTAGGGCATGGAAAAGCGTGTCGTACTCGCGATCGGCCTGAGCATCGGCGTCCTCCTTCTGTGGTCCACGCTGTTTCCGGGACCGAAGGCGCCGCCGCCGCAGCCGGCCGCGCCCGTGACGCAGACCCAGCCCACGCCGGGAACGCCCACGCCGGGAACGATCACGCCGCCGCCCGCGGCCGGCACCGCGCCCGCGGGAACCGGCACCGCGCCGGCCGCCGCCGCGAACAAGCCGGAACAGCTGGTCGAGCTCTCGACGCCGGACGTCCGGTACGTGTTCTCCAGCCTGGGCGGCGTCCTGGTGCACGCGCAGCTGCGCGAGAAGCAGTTCCTCGAGAAAGGCGGCGACCCGAGCAGCGGTCACGACGTCGTGCGCGCGACCGACGTCAACGACGCGGCGATGCGGATCGCGTTCCCCGACTCCGGGATCCCGACGCCCGCTGACGGCGCCTGGGAGGCGACCCAGCCTTCGCCCGACGCGGTGACGTTCGCGGCCGACGTCGGCAACGCTCACATCGAGAAGCGCTGGCGCGTCGACAAGGCGCGGTACCGCCTTCAGCTCGAGGTCGTCGTCGCCAACCGCGGCGAAGGCGCCGTCGGCAGCAAGCTGGTGGTGTCCATCGGCGGCCGTCAGGATCCCGAGAAGCGCGGCGGCGGGTTCTTCTCGGGCGTGTCGGCGAACATCTCGTCGGCGCTCTGCTACGTCAGCGGCAACCGCAATCCCAATCGTATCTCGATCGAGAACCTGGGTAAGGACTCGATCAAGGAGAGCGACGGCAACGGCAACGTCTTGTGGATCGCGACCGACGAGAAGTTCTTCCTGCTCGCCGCCGTCCCGTCGGTCGAGACGCCGCAGCAGAGCCGCATCTGCGCGACGCGCCCGACCGGAACCGACGCGGGGCAGGTGACGCTGCGCTTTGCCGAGCGGACGGTGAATCCGAAGAGCGAGGTGGTCTACCCGTTCGTGGTCTTCGCCGGACCGAAGGTGATGGAAGAGCTCGAGGCCGTGCAGCCGATGGCGGCGCCGGGCGCCGGGGCGGTCGAGGTCAACCTCGACAAGTCCGTGGACGTCACCCTGTCGTTCCTGGCGGGGCCGATCCTGTCGCTGCTGAAGTTCTTCCACCGCTTCGCCCACAACTGGGGCCTGGCGATCATCCTGCTGACGATCTTCATCCGCATGGTGACGTTCTACCCGGCGCAGAAGTCGCTGCTGTCGGCGAAGAAGATGCAGAAGCTGGCGCCCAAGATGGCCGCCATCCGCAAGAAGTACGAGAACGACCGGCAGCGCCAGTCGGTCGAGACGATGAACCTTTACAAGGCGCACGGCGTATCGCCGTTCGGCGGCTGTCTGCCCAGCCTGATCCAGATGCCGATCTGGATCGCGCTCTACTCGACGCTGAACTACGCGGTCGAGCTCTACCGCGCGCCGTTCATCTTCCACCTGCACGACCTCACGGCCAAGGACCCGTACTACATCACGCCATTGATCATGGGCGGCGTGATGTACGGCCAGATGAAGATGTCGCCGGCCGGCGGCGACCCGCAGCAGCAGGCGATGATGACCGTGATGATGCCGATCATGTTCACCGGCTTCTCGCTGTTCCTGCCGTCGGGCCTGGCGGTCTACATGCTGACCAGCTACCTGTTCGGGATCGTGCAGCAGCTCTACGTCAATCATCTGGACCGCAAGGGCAAGATCACGGTCTGACCTCGCCGCGCACCATCGCGGCAGGGGTTCCGAGTTATTATTCCCGGCCGTCGTGAAGCTCTTCGTGGACAGCGCGGACCAGGCCGAGATCGCGGCGTGCGTCGCGGCCAGGGATACGCGCGGCGTCACCACCAGCGCGCTCGCGCTGACCGAGGCGGCGCGCCGGGCGGGCGGCTCGCCGCACGATTTGCTGCGCGCGATCTGCGGCGTCGCGAACGGCCCCGTGTGCGTGGCGGTGGCCGCCGGCGATCACGCCGTGATGCTGCGCGAGGTGCGCGACTGGGCCGCCGCGGCGGACAACGTCGTCGCCACGCTGCCGGGCAGCGAGGTCGGGATCGAGGTGGTGCGCGCCTGCGCCGCCGAGCGGATGCGGACCGGCGTCGGCGCGTGCGCCAGCCCCGAGCAGGCGCTGGCGGCGGCCCGCGCGGGGGCCGTCACCCTGGCGGCGCCCGTCGGACGCGTGGGCGGCCGAGACGGCTATGTCGACGGCTACGACGTGATTCGCAAGCTGGTGGCGCTGCTGCGGACCTACGACCTGCCGACCGAGGTGGTGGCGGACGCGATCCGCATCCCGACCGACGTCATCGACGCGGCCGTCGCGGGCGCGCACGCCGCCACGGCGCCGGCGGCGGTCGTGCGGCAATTCGACGCGGAGAGCTCGCGGATCGCGAACGGGGGCTGACGGTGCGCATCCGCCAGCACGTCAACCCGCTGAAGTCCGATCTGCTCGACATCGCGGACGTGCCCCGCGTGGCGGCCGCGCCCGGGCAGGCGCTGGAGGTCGAGCTGGGTGCCGCGGAGGCGCACTTCCTGATCGATCGCGCGCGCGCCGACGCGACAACGCTGTTCGTGGGCGTCGAGATCCGGCGCGAGCTGGTCGAGGCGGTGAACGCGGCGGGCGCGGCGGACGGGCCCGCCAACGTGCGCAGCGTGTTCGCGAACATCTCCGTCGACATGGGCCGCCTGTTCGCCGACGGCAGCGTGCGCCGCTTCTTCCTGAACTTTCCCGACCCGTGGTTCAAGAGCCGCCAGCACAAGCGGCGCGTGATCGGACCCGGGCTGATGGCGGCGATCGGCCGCGCGCTGGCCGCGGGCGGCGAGCTCTACGTCCAGACCGACATCTTCGCGCTCGCGCTCGACGCGATGGCCGCGCTGGAGGCGGACGATGGTTTCGTCAACGCCGCAGGCGCGTGGACGTTCCTGCGCGAGAGCCCGTACCAGGCGAAGTCGCGGCGCGAGCGGCAGTGCGAGAGCGAGGGCGTGCGCGTGTGGCGGCTGCTGTACCGGAAGCGTCTCTGACGCTCGCAAGGCCCCGCGTTAGCGGCTGCCCATCGAGAGCCGGATCTCCTCCAGCTCCTTGATCCGGTCGCGGAGCGCGGCGGCCTTCTCGAATTCCAGCGCCTCCGAGAGGTCGAACATCTCGCGGCGCATCGCGGAGATGATCTGGGGCAGCTCCTCCAGCGGGATGTCGGCCTCCTTCGCCTTCTTCGCGGGCCGGGTGACGTCGACGTAGTCGTCCTGGGCGCTGCCCTCGAGCTCGTGGATCGCCTTCTCGATCGTCTTGGGCGTGATGCCGTGGACGCGGTTGTACTCTTCCTGTGCGGCGCGCCGCCGCTGCGTCTCGCCGATCGCCTTCTTCATCGACTCGGTCTCGCGATCGGCGTACATCAGCACCTTGCCGCGCACGTTGCGCGCGGCGCGGCCGATGGTCTGGATGAGCGATCGCTCGGCGCGCAGGAAGCCTTCCTTGTCGGCGTCGAGGATCGCCACCAGCGACACCTCGGGCAGGTCCAGCCCCTCCCGCAGCAGGTTGATGCCGACCAGCACGTCGAACTCGCCCAGGCGCAGGTCGCGCAGGATCTCGATGCGCTCCAGCGTGTCGATGTCCGAGTGCAGGTAGCGGACGCGCACGCCCAGCTCGCCGTAGTACTCGGTCAGGTCTTCGGCCATGCGCTTGGTCAGCGTCGTCACCAGCACGCGGTCGCCTATCTTCACGCGCTCGCGGATCTCGGTGAGCAGGTCGTCGACCTGGCTTCCCACCGGCCGCACCTCGATCTCCGGGTCCAGCAGGCCCGTGGGCCGGATGATCTGCTCGACCACCACGCCCTCGCCCTGCTGCAGCTCGTACTCCGCCGGCGTCGCCGACACGAAGACCTTTTGCCCGGCGCGCGCCTCCCACTCGTCGAAGCGCAGCGGCCGGTTGTCCAGCGCCGACGGCAGCCGGAAGCCGAACTCGACCAGCGTCTCCTTGCGCGACCGATCCCCCTTGAACATCGCGGCGATCTGCGGAACCGTCTGGTGCGACTCGTCGACGAACAGCAGGTAGTCCTTGGGAAAGTAGTCGAGCAGCGTGGGCGGCGGCTCGCCCGGCGCGCGCCCCGACAGGTGGCGCGAGTAGTTCTCGATCCCCTTGCAGCGCCCCATCTGCTCCAGCATCTCCAGGTCGTACAGCGTCCGCTGTTGCAGGCGCTGCTCCTCGACAAGCTTGTTGCCCGCCTTCAGCTCGGCGAGCCGGCCGCGCAGCTCGTCCTTGATGCCCGTCATCGCGCGCGTCAGCCGATCCGCCGGCGTCACGTAGTGCGACCCGGGGAAGATCGACACCTCGTCGATCTTGCGCAGCACCTTGCCGCGCAGCGGGTCGACCTCCGAGATCATCTCGATCTCGTCGCCGAACCATTCGATGCGGATCGCCTTCTCGCGCTCGTAGGCGGGGAAGATCTCGACGGTGTCGCCGCGCACGCGGAACGTCCCGCGCGCGAAGTCGACGTCGTTGCGCTCGTACTGGATCTCGACCAGCCGGCGCAGCACGGCGTCGCGCCGCACCTCGACGCCCTTGGCGAGGTCCAGCTTCATGCCCAGGTAGGCCTCGGCGGCGCCGATGCCGTAGATGCACGACACCGACGCGACGATCAACGAATCGCGGCGCGTGAGCAGCGCGTACGTCGCCGCGTGGCGCATGCGATCGATCTCCTCGTTGATCAGCGAATCCTTCTCGATGTACGTGTCCGTCGAGGGGACGTACGCCTCGGGCTGGTAGTAGTCGTAGTAGCTGACGAAGTAGTGGATGGCGTTGTCGGGGAACAGCGTCTTGAACTCCATCCACAATTGGTGCGCCAGCGTCTTGTTGTGCGCGATCACCAGCGTCGGGCGCTGAATCTTCTGGACGACCTGCGCCACGGTGAAGGTCTTGCCGCTGCCCGTGATCCCGAGCAGCACCTGCGAGGGGTCGCCGCGGCCGATGCCCGCGCAGAGCTCGTCGATGGCGCGCGGCTGATCGCCCATCGGGACGAGGTCGGTGGTCAGACGGAACGGGGTGGGCAAAGCGATATAGTGTAGCGATTCCGATGCGCGGCTTCTACGCGATCCTGGACGCGACGCCCGAGCTGCTCGCAGGCGGCGGCGGCACGCTCGAGGCGCGCGCGCGGGCGTTGCTCGCCGCCCACCCGTGCTGCTTGCAGCTGCGCGCCAAGGCGGCGGGCGCGCGCCCGCTGGAAAGCGCGGCTCGCACCCTTTTACCGCTCTGCCGGGCGGCGGGCGTCCCGTTCTGCGTCAACGATCGGCTGGACGTCGCGCTGGCGGTCGGCGCGGACGTCGTTCACCTGGGCCAGGACGATCTGCCGCTCGCGGATGCGCAGCGCGTGCGTGCCGCCGCCGGCCGGTCCGGCCTGACCATCGGCTTCTCGACGCACAACGCGGACCAGGCGATCGCCGCCGCCGCCGCGGGCGCCGACTACATCGGTTTCGGTCCCGTGTTCGGCACGCGCAGCAAGGCGAACCCGGATCCGACCGTCGGCCTGGACGCGCTCGCCGAGGTGTGCCGCCGCGTGAACGTCCCCGTGGTGGCGATCGGCGGCATCACGCTGGACGCCGTGCCGGCCGTCGTGCGCGCCGGCGCCGCGGCCGCCGCGATCATCGCCGCCATCGACGCCGCGCCCGATCCGACCGCCGCCGGCCGCGCCGTCGCCGCGGCCTTCGCGCCGCGCGGGTGGCCGTGACGCGACCGGGTGGCCGCGCGTGGGCGCTGACGCTGTTCCTCGCCGCGGGTGTATCGTCGAGCGGTAGCGCAACCGCAGCCGCGGCGGATCCGATCAACGAGCCGCTCCTGGTCGTGACCGAGCCGCGCGCGCTGGCGGCGCTGGAGGCGGGCGGTCTCGACGCGGGCACGCTCGCGCTCGGCCGCAAGGGCGCCGCCTCGACGGCGGAGCTGGCCGGCGGCGCCGGCTGGGCGTCGATCAGGGACGTCCTGCGCGCGGACATCGCGGAGCTCTACGCGCGCGACACGCGCTACGGCGTGGGCATGCGTTACACGCACCGCGGGTTCGACCCGGCGTGGCTGTCGTCGCCGGCCGTTCGCCTCGAGCTGGTGGCCGTGGTCAACCGGATCGACCGCCGCGTATTTCATCCGGGGACGTGCGGCGAGCTTCGCTTCGTCTACCGCATGGCGTATCAGGCGCCCACCACGGACCGCTTCTCCTCGCGGTTGCCGTTCACGGCCAATATCGTCTTCTTTCTTCCCGACGACGGGCAGCGCTGCGCTCAGCGGGCGCGCGCGCTGACACGACCGGAGGACGTCCCGCCGCTGGTGCGCGCGGGCCGGACCCTCAAATCGGTGGAGGTGAACGTTCAGACCTCGCGCTGGCCGTCGACGATCCGCCCCGATCTGGGCGGACACGCGGACTACCTGCTGCGCGTGTTTCACCCCGCCGCCGGCGGCCGTCTCGTCCCCGCGCCGCTCGAGAACATGCCCGACGTCGACCGCATCCGGGGCGCTCCGGCCCTGCGCAAGGCGCTGGCGGCGTGGCTGCGGGCGCCCGGCGTGCTCGACAAGATCGACGAGGGCACCGCGCTCGTGCCCGAGCCGCTGCTGGCGACGCGCGCCGTGAGCGTCACGCCCCGCGGCCTCGCGCGCCCGCAGAACGCGCCTTTTCGCCGGCTGCTTCCCGCTTCCGAGCTGGCGGACCTGGCGCTCGCCGGCCGGCGCCACATCCGGTCGCCGGAGGCGTTGCTGCGCCGCCTCGACGCCCTCACCTGCGTGGGTTGCCACCAGAGCCGATCGGTCGCGGGGTTCCACGTGGTGGGCGCCGAGCGCGATCCCGCGCGCGTGGTCGATGCGCTGTCGGTGGCGCTGTCGCCGCACCTCGAGGAGGAGCTGCCCCGGCGTCGCGCCTACCTGCGCGCGCTGGCGGCCGGCCAGGTCCCCGACGAGATGCGGCCACCGGCCGAGCGCGGCAGCCCGGCGGGCACGTTCGGGCACGCGTGCGGGCTGGGCGATCCGGGGTTCGCCGCGTGGACGTGCGCGGCGGGCTTCGACTGCGTCGCGGTCGACGACGATCGCGTCGGCCAGTGCATGCCGCGCGCGGTCCGGGCCGGATCGGCCTGTCACCCGGGCGCCGTTTCGTTCCAGAGCGACCGGGTGAAGGCGCCCGCCACGCTCTCCTGCGGCGACACCAGCGTGTGCGAGGGCATCGGCGTCGGCTTCCCCGGCGGGATGTGCGCGTCCAGCTGCGCGTCGCTCGGGCCCGGGGACGCGTGCGGCGCGATCGCGCTGCTCACCCCGTTTAACAACTGCCTGGCGCGCGGCACGGCATTCGCCGAGTGCGCGAAGCTCGCCCGCCCGGCCGGCCTCGCCGCCTGCGACGCGCGCACGCCCTGCCGGCCCGACTACCTCTGCGCGCGTACCCCGGACGGCGGCAACGCCTGCCTGCCGCCTTACTTCGTTCTGCAGATGCGCGTCGACGGCCACCCGGCGTCGATACGCTGAGCGATCGTCCTGTAACACCGCGTCCCTCAGGCCTATTTTCGCGCCGCGGCGATCGGAAACGTTTTCCTGTCGGCCCGGTCAGCAGATCTCCCCACCGCCGGACAATAAGTTAGGGAGGTTTCCGATGGGTCGGTCGACGCAGACATTCTTAGCGATGGCGGCCCTGGCGGCCGCGGGCGGCGGGTGCGGGTTCAAAGGTATGCCCCCCCAAGGATCGCCGGGCTCTGCCGGGAGCGGCGGTACCGGCGGGGCCGGTCTCGTTGACGGGGGCCTGACCGGCGCGGCCGGAACGGGCATGGCCATACCCCCGCCGATCAGCGTCGACGGGTCGGTGCGCGCGGACGGAAGCACGTCCAGCCCCGACATGAACTGCGCGTCCGTCAACCAGGGCGCCGCGCCGCTGCCGCCCGACATCCTGATCCTCCTCGACCGTTCGGGGTCGATGGAGTGGGACGCCACCGCCATGTGCCGGTCGAATTGCGGGGCCAACTCGCGCTGGAACCAGGTGACCGCGGCGCTGAACGCGGTCGTTCCGATGACCGACACGATGGTCAACTGGGGCCTCAAGTTCTTCGGCAGCAGCAACAACTGCACGGTGAGCGCGCCGGCGGACGTGCCGATCGCGGCGGGGAACGGCGCGGCGATCATGACGCGGATCGGGGCCACCCGGACGGGCAGCCCGACGCCTACGCGCAACGGCATGAACGTCGCGGCGGCCTACATGGCCACGCTGACCGACATGAACCCGAAGTACGTGCTGCTGGCGACCGACGGCGAGCCGACCTGCAACCCGGACCTGCCGACGATGATGAACGAGTCCGACGCGGCGGGCGCGCAGCAGGCCGTCAGCGACGCGCTCACCATGGGCTTCAAGACGATCGTCGTCGGCATCGGCGACACGATGGGCGCGGCGACGCTGGATCAGATGGCGATCAACGGCGGCATGCCCCAGACCGGCGCCGCGACGTCGTTCTACCAGGTGACGGACACCGCCTCGCTGGTGGCGACGTTGCAGACGATCTTGGGCAAGGTCGGGAGCTGCCAGTTCAACATCGGCACCGCGCCCAACAGCATGACCAGCAACGACCTCATCGACGTGTTCGGCGACGGCACGATGATCCCGAAAGACCCGACGCACACGGACGGGTGGGACTACACCAACGCCGCCCACACGGCCATCGAGGTCTTCGGCCCGCGCTGCGACGCCGTCAAGGCCGGCACGACGACCAACGTGACCGTGACGTTCCGCTGCATCATCGGCTAGCTCCGTTCGCTCAGCTCTTCGGCGGGGCAGGAGGGACGTTTGTCAGATCGGCCTTCGCGAGCAAGCTTGGAATCCCTTCCGGCGGAACGATCCAACCGCCGGCCTACGCTTCGGCCGACCGGACAACCGTCCCTCCTGCTCGTCTCAGAGCAACACTTCGCTCCGCTCGCAGGTCTGTGTAACTGGTCGAGCGGTCAGCTGGTGCAGGAAGCTTTGGGGAGCTTCGCGATCGTCTTCAGTTCCGTCTTCGCGTCGTTGGCGCGGGGGGACTTGGGGTAGCGCTTCACCAGGTCGCCGAGCAGCGCGCGCGCGTCGGTGCAGAAGTGCAGCTGCACGAACGCCAGCGACAGCTGCCACATCGCCTCGGGCACCTCGGGCGCCGACGGGTAGACGGTCAGCACCTTCTGGAACTCGGCCGCCGCGTTGGGGTACTTCGACTCCTGCACGAACGACATGCCGATGGCCAGGTATGCCTGCGCCGCGCGCGGGTCGGCCGGGAAGCGCTGGATGAACACGCGGTAGAACCGGCGCCCGTCGTCGCGCTGGCCGGACGAGAGTCGCTGCGCGGCCTGCTGCCACAGCTGCTCCTTGTCGTCGGGCATCGAGGGCGCGACCTTGTCGACGATCTTGTTCTGCGTCT
>Ga0070673_100000230_pt1 | contig 28084 bp, 25 predicted proteins | sample KBSM23metaG_FD_65342 | JGI IMG/M metagenome (GOLD analysis project Ga0070673, IMG submission 65342) | Miscanthus rhizosphere microbial communities from Kellogg Biological Station, Michigan, USA - KBS M2-3 metaG | ecosystem: Host-associated > Plants > Roots > Rhizosphere > Soil ... | reverse complement strand
ACGGGCGCGGACTCGCCGAGCTTGCGCACGCCGTAGCCCTTCGCGACCGCGACCCGGCCGTCCTTGACGACCGCGAGCGAGATGCCCGGCACCTCGAAAGCCGTCATCGCCCGCTGCACGACTGCATCGAAATCCGCTGCGGCCGGTTGCGCGGTCGGCGCGGCCGCCAGGGCCAGGAGCGTGACGAGCAGCGTGAAGACGCGAAGCTGCCGGAAAGCGCGTACCTGCACGACAGAGCTCATGGGCGGGGCCTATCCTAGCCGATCCGGCGGAAGTCGCGTGACCGTGGCGCGCGCGTTGCAATACCTCTGCTTCGAGGCATATAAGTGTTTGACTGGCACCGAAAGGTGGTGCGCTGGTTCATCGGGATTGTCGGAGGTACGCTCGTCGCGCTGTGGATCGTGCTCCACCTCGTGTCGCGTGCGCCCATCCTGCAGGCCAAGTTGATCGAGACGCTCAACGAGAACATGGACGCCGAGGTCGAACTGCAGAGCTTCGAGGTGAACTCGTTTCCGACGCTGCGCATTCACGGCAGCGGATTGAAGCTGCGCCTGAAGAACCAGCAGAATCCCTCGCCCTTCATCGAAATCGGCCAGTTCGAGGTCGCCGGCGGCATCTTCGGGCTGCTGCGCCACCCGCGCCGCTTCAGCTCGGTGGAGCTCGACGGCCTTCGCATCACGATTCCGCCGCGCACCCCGGACGACAAGGAAGCGGGTGGGAAGGCGGCGACTACCGTCACCGGCCCGGTCCTGATCGATCGCGTCACCGCGCGCGACGCGCAGCTGATCCTGATGCCGAAGGATCCGCGCAAGGAGCCGAAGGTCTGGGCGATTCACGGGCTCAATCTCGAGTCGGTCGGCTTCAATCGCTCGATGCCGTTCACCGCGACCTTGACCAATCCGATTCCCGAAGGGGAAATCGCGACGAAGGGATCGTTCGGTCCCTGGGTCAAGGGAGACCCCGGCCACTCGCCGGTGAGCGGGCGCTACACCTTCGACCGCGCCGATCTCAACACGATTAAAGGCATCGGCGGCATCCTGAAGTCGACGGGACAGTTCTCGGGGCGTCTCGATGAAATCGACGTCCGCGGCCACACCTCGACGCCCGACTTCCGCATCGACGTCGGCGGCGCGCCGGTCCCGCTCGAGACCGATTTCCACGCGGTCGTGGACGGGACGAACGGCGACACCTACCTGAAGCAGGTGGACGGCAAGCTGGGGGAGACGGGGATCTCAGCGGCGGGCGCGATCGAATCGCAGCCGGGCGTGAAGGGACGCACCGTCAAGCTCGACGTCGCGATCAAGGACGGCAACCTGCAGGACGTGCTCCGCCTCGCCGTGAAAGCGGACAAGCCGGTGATGCTGGGGCGCATCGCGCTGCAGGCGAAGCTGCTGCTGCCGCCGGGCAAGACGCCGGTGCCGGAGCGCCTCGATCTCGACGGCAGCTTCGCCCTCGAGCGCACGCACTTCACCGACGCGTCGGTGCAGAAGCAGCTCGCGACGCTCAGCCAGCGCGCGCAGGGCAAGACCAACGAAGAGGCGTCCGCGAAGATCTATTCGAACATGAGCGGCCGGTTCGTGCTCCGCGACGGCACGCTGCGCCTCAACCCGGTGACCTTCGACGTGCCGGGCGCCAGCGTCCAGTTGAACGGGGCGTATGGGCTGCGCAACGAGCAGCTGAACTTCGAGGGGACGCTGGCGATGCAGGCGTCCGCGTCGGAGGCGATCGGCGGGATCAAGGGCTTCTTCATCAAGCCGTTCGATCCGCTGCTGCACGGCAAGAACGGCAAGGGCGCGCTCGTGCCGATCACCGTCACCGGAGCGCGCGGAGAGCCGAAGTTCGGCGTGCAGTGGGGCAAGGTGTTCAAGTAGGCCGATGGGCGATGACCGATGCCCGATGGGCGATACAATCGGGTCATGGCCGAGAGATTCCCTGTTGAGAAGACCGACGAAGAGTGGCGCAAGATCCTGACGCCCGAGCAGTACCAGATCCTGCGCGGCCATGCGACGGAGCGTCCAGGTTCGTGCGCGCTGCTGACCGAGAAGCGCGCCGGCACGTTCTCTTGCGCAGGCTGCGGCCAGGAACTGTTCACCAACGACACGAAGTTCGAGTCGGGAACCGGATGGCCCAGCTTCTTCGCGCCGCATCCCGGCTCGATTGCGACGACCACGGATCGCAACTACGGCATGACGCGCACCGAGGTGCACTGCTCGCGCTGCGGCGGCCATCTCGGCCACGTCTTCCCTGACGGTCCGCCCCCGACCGGCCAGCGCTACTGCATCAACGGCGCGGTCCTCAACTTCACGCCCAAGCCCTGACGCCGATTCGGGGTCAGGTCTGCAAAACGTCCTCTCCCCGGGGTCAGGTCTGCAAAACGGCCGTTCGCGGTGCCAGATCGACCAATTCGCACAATTGAGGCGCATTTTCTGCAACACCTGGCACCGCCAGACGTCACTTTGCAGACCTGACCCCCGATCGGCGCCGCCGGCCTGGCACCGCAACGGCCGGTTTAGAGACCTGACCCCCAATCGCTACTTGTCGGTGATGTGGTCGATGAGGAGCTGGACGTCGCCGAGGCTCCACGACACCTCGAGCTCGCCGCCGACGGAATGCCGATGCCCGGCCTGCTTCGCGTCGAGCAGCCGCTGCTCCTCCTTCAGCTCCTCGATCTGCCGCTGACGCGCGCGATCGAGGCCGCCGCCCTGGATGAACGACACGATTGCGTGCAGCTCGCCGGCGTCGAGGAACGTGCCGTGACCCTTGCACACGTCGACGACGGTGCCCGAGAGCCGGCCGAAGTTGAGGCGGTTCATCATCTTTCCGCACGCGACACACTTGCGGTAGCGGATCTGCTCGGTGCCGGTCGCGCGCGCGATCGAGGGCCACTGGTGCAGCACCGCCCCCTGCGTCTCGCGGCTGGCGACCACGTGCTCGAACGTCGCCGCGTCCACCCACACCCCGCGGCAGCGCTCGCACTCGAGCAGCGCGGTGTCGCCGACGCGGACGTCGCGCATGGTGCCGCGGCACGACGGGCACGGCGCCTGCGCCGGCGCGCCCGAAGCCCGCGCGCGGCGCGTGCCGCACGACGGGCAATACGCCGCCCCCTCGAACATCAGCGCGAAACAGGCCGGGCAGCTGACCGTGGCCAGCGCGGCGTGGCAATACTTGCACGCCGCGTCGCCCGGCCCCGCCGGACCCCCGCAATTCGGACAGTGCAGCGCCCCCGCATCCCTGGCCATCGTTCAGATAGAATACCGCCCCATGGGACTGATGGACTTCATCAAGGGCGAACTGATCGACGTCATCGAGTGGACGGACGATTCCCGCGACACCCTCTCGTTTCGCTTTCCTGACGACGACAAGGCGATCAAGAACGGCGCGCAGCTCATCGTCCGCGAGTCGCAGGTGGTGCAGTTCGTCTACCTGGGCGAATTCGGCGACACCTTCGGTCCGGGCAAGCACACGCTGACCACCGACAACATCCCGGTGCTCACCAAGCTGAAGTCGTGGAAGTACGGCTTCAATTCGCCGTTCAAGGCCGACGTCTACTACGTGACGACGCGGCTCTTCACCGGCAACAAGTGGGGCACCGCGAACCCGATCATGATGCGCGACGAGGACCTCGGGATCGTGCGCGTCCGCGCCTTCGGCACCTACGACTTCCGCGTCGTCGAGCCGAAGCTGTTCCTCAAGGAAGTCGCCGGGTCCGATCAGAACTTCCGCCTCGACGAGTTCGCCGACACGATGCGTTCGCGCATCGTCAGCATCTTCACCGACGCGCTGGCGACGGCGAAGGTTCCGGTGTTCGACGTGGCGAGCCGCTACACCGAGCTGGGCGAGGCACTGCTGCCGCTCATCAACCCGGTGATCAAGGCGAAGTACGGCCTCGAGATGTCCAGCTTCATTCTCGAGAACGTGTCGGTGCCGCCGGAAGTCGAGCAGGCGGTCGACAAGCGGTCGAGCATGGCCGCGGTCGGCAACCTGAACGACTACGTGAAATTCCAGATGGCGCAGGGGATGGAGAAGGGGGCCGGCGCCGGCGGTGTCGCGACGGAGATGGCCGTCGGACTCGCGATGGCGCAGCAGATGGTGCAGCAGGGACTGACGAGCGGCCCGCCCGCACCCAAGGGCTTCGGCGCGGCGGGCGCCGCTCCCGCGCCGGCCGCCGCCGGACTTCCCGAGATGTTGTCGCCCGGCGATATCGCCAACATCCTCAAGGTCTCCGAAGGCGACGTGCTCGCGATCCTCGAGTCCGGCGAGCTCCCGGGCAAGAAGATCGGATCGACCTGGCGGATCAAGCGCTCCGCGCTGGACGAATACCTGGCGAAATAATTGGCGACCGTCGCCCTCGAGAAGCATCCCTGCCCGGCCTGCGGCGCGCAGGCCGAATGGAACCCGGGCAAGCAGAAGCTGGTGTGCCCGTTCTGCGGCACCGAATCCCCCTACCAGGTGACCCCGAGCGGTGAGATCGAAGAGCTCGATCTCGTCCGCGCGCTGCGAGAGATCCCCGAGGAGGACCGCGGCTGGCAGACCGAGCGCCGCACCGTGCAGTGCCGCAGCTGCAAGGCGGTGTCGGTGTTCGATCCGGCTCGCGTCGGCCAGCGCTGCGAGTTCTGCGGGTCGCCGGAGCTCGTCCCCTACGAAGAGATCAAGTCGCCGATCCGTCCGCAGAGCCTGCTGCCGTTCCGCGTCGCCGACACCGCGGTGCGCGAGCAGATCCGCCGCTGGTACAAGAGCAAGTGGCTCGCGCCCGGCAGCCTGAAGACGCGCGCGCTCGTCGACACGGTCAAGGGCGTCTACATTCCCTACTGGACGTTCGACGCGCAGGTCGTGTGCCCGTGGGAGGCAGACGCGGGGCACTACTACTACACGACGGAGAGCTACCGCGACAGCAAGGGAAACATGCAGACGCGGCAGGTACAGCACACGCGCTGGGAGCCCGCGTCCGGCGTCGTCGAGCACTTCTTCGACGACGAGCCGATTCCCGGGACGCGCGGCGTGTCGCTGGCGCTGCTCGCGGAGGTCGAGCCGTTTCCGACCAAGGAGCTCGTGCCCTACGACACGTCCTACCTGTCAGGCTTCGTCGTCGAGCACTACCAGGTGGTGCTGCTCGATGCGGCGAAGGCGTCGGAAGAATCGATGCGCGACAAGCTGGAGCAGCTGTGCGCGGCGCAGGTGCCCGGCGACACGTATCGCAACCTGGTGATCCATCCGACGTTCTCGGCGCAGACCTTCAAGCACATCCTCGTGCCGCTGTGGCTGCTCACGTATACCTACGGCGCGAAGGTCTTCCACGTGCTGGTCAACGGCGCGACCGGGCGGATGGCCGGCGAGTACCCGAAGAGCTTCTGGAAGGTGTTCTTCCTGGTCCTCGGGATCGTCATCCTCGTGCTGATCGTGCTGATGCTGCAGCAGGATCGGTAGTGCGCCGCTCATAACAATAGTTGCCGAATGCCGCGCGGTACGCGTCGAGCGCCCCGACCTCGTATCCCTCCTCGCGGAGGAAGCGATCGGCCTCGCTGCCGGCGCTGGTCTCGCACAGGAACGCCGCGCGCCTCGGGATGCGGCTCGAACGCGACGACACGTCCCGTCGGCCCCGCCGGTGAGGCCCGCGAGGACCGGGAAGAAGCCGATGGTCGCGCCGATGTCGAGGAAGACGTCTCCCGGCGCGAGCCGCTGGCGGAGCGCTCGCGTCAGGCCAGGCTCGCAGGACTGCCCGTAGAAATGCAGCAGCCGGGCGGTTCCGTCGGTCACGTCGACGGCCATCTCGAGGCCGTCGATGCGATGGACACGGAAGCGGCGGCCGGATCGACGCAACGCGCGCATACGGAAATCTCAGGATCGCCGAGGGCAAGACCCCGTGCGGCCGCGGATCGCGCGCCGCGCAGCCAGGTTTTCAGCATCGCCGGCTCTGACGGTATCATCACGAAGAGGGATGTCCATGTTCGACAAGAAAGTGAAGATGCCGTCGCGCGAAGAAGCACTCAAGGGACGCGCCGAGAAGATGCAGGTGCCCGCGAAGCACCACGTGTTGAACGCGCCGATCGAAGGGCCGTACCCGGCCGGGCTCGAGAAGGCGATGTTCGGGCTCGGGTGCTTCTGGGGCGCCGAGAAGAAGTTCTGGAACCTGCCGGGCGTCTACACCACCGCGGTCGGCTACGCGGCCGGCTCGACACCGAACCCGACCTACCGCGAAGTGTGCACCGGCATGACCGGGCACAACGAAGCCGTGCTGGTGGTCTTCGATCCGAAGAAGATCACCTACGACGATCTGCTCAAGACGTTCTGGGAGAGCCACGACCCGACGCAGGGCATGCGGCAGGGGAACGACGTCGGCACGCAATATCGATCCGGCGTCTATTACTTCGGCGAGCAACAGCGCGCCGCCGCGGAGCGCACGCGCGACGAGTACCAGCGCGCGCTCGCGAAGGCGGGCTACGGCGCCATCACCACCGAGATCCTGCCCGCGCCGGAGTTCTACTTCGCGGAGGACTACCACCAGCAGTACCTCTCGAAGAACCCTGACGGCTACTGCGGGCTCGGCGGCACCGGCGTCGCGTGTCAGGTCGGGCTGACGCTCCCGATTGCCGAGTGACGATTGAGGATTGCCGATTGACGGATTGCTGAATGGCGATTGTCGATTGTCGATTGACGGATTGTCGATTGACGGATTGTCGATTGCCGATGGCAATTGTCGACTGACGGATTGAGTGTGAGTGCGCAGCCGAGGCCACTCCGTGCAGCCGTTGCCGGCGTCGTGCTCTTCGCGATCGGGCTTGCGCTCGGGGCCGGCCTCTTCTTCATGGCGCGGCAGGAGCGGGAACGCCTCGCGACGTGGGAGTACGCGGAGGGACGCATCACCGACGTCTCTCCGGCCGCGTCCGGCGACCGCGTGCTGCAGCGCACCGCGTTCAGCACCCCCGGCGGCGAGCGCATCAGTTTCACCGTCTCTACGCCGCGCCGTCTCGCCGGCCAGGTGCATGACACGGTGTCAGTGCTCTATCCCCCCGACGACCCGCGACAGGCGATGGTGGATCACCCGGGCCGGCGGCGGCTGCGGAACATCGGCGGCGGTGCGGCGGCGCTGACCCTGACGCTGCTCGGCGCCTACGTGGCGTGGTACGCGAGCCGCTGGGATAGAATGGCGCCGCCTCGCACATGACCATCGCCTGGTGGCACTGGCTGGCACTCGGCCTGGTGCTGATTGCGCTCGAGATGAGGACCCACGGCGGGTTCTACATCCTCGTCTTCGGGGTGACGGCGATCTTCGTCAGCGGCCTGAGCCTGCTCGAGTTCGCCGGGCCGGCCTGGGTGCAGCTCCTCCTGTTCACGTCCATTTCCGTCGTGTCGCTGCTGGTGTTTCGCGATCCTCACAAGCGCCGCGCCAAACGGGATCGCGCGGAGCTGAGTCCGCCCGGAGACGCCTGGCGATGAGGTGTGCATCGCCAATCAGAGGCCGCGGAGCCTCTTGGCCGCGGCCTCCAGCGTCTCGTCCTTCTTGGCAAAACAGAACCGCAGCACCGGCGGCGCCTGCTGCTTGTAGAGGAACGCGGAGGTCGGAATCGACGCGACGCCGTGATCCTTGGTCAGGCGCAGCGCGAAATCCATGTCCGCCTCGCTGGTGATCGCCGAGTAGTCGAGCAGCTGGAAGTAGGTGCCGCGCGAGGGCAGCGGCTTCCAGCGCGAGCCTTCGATCAGCGCCAGGAACAGGTCGCGCTTGCGCTGGTAGAACGCCGGCAGCTCGGGGTAGCCGCGGCGCCCCGCGACGAACTCGGCGAGCGCGTGCTGCACCGGGGTGATCGTGGCGAAGGTGGTGAACTGGTGCACCTTGCGGAACTCCGCGGTGAGCGCCGCCGGCGCCACGACGTAGCCGACCTTCCATCCCGTCACGTGATACGTCTTGCCGAACGATCCGACGATGAAGCTGCGCGCGCGCAGGTCGGCGTAGCGCGCCATGCTCTCGTGGCGCACGCCGTCGAAGATGATGTGCTCGTAGACTTCGTCGCTGACGATCAGGATGTCGGTGCCGGCCAGCACGCGCTGCAGCTCCGCCATGTCGGACGGCGAGAGGATCGTCGCAGTCGGGTTGTGCGGCGAGTTGAGCATGACGAGGCGGGTGCGCGGCGTGATCGCGGCGCGCACCTCGTCCCACGGCACGGCGTAGTCCGGATAGCGGAGCGGGATCACGATCGCCGTGCCGCCGTTGATCTCGACCGCCGGCACGTACGAGTCGTAGCAGGGCTCGAAGACGATCACTTCGTCGCCGGGATGGACGACCGCCGCGACCGCGTCGAAGATCGCCTCGGTGCCGCCCGACGTCACCGTCACTTCGCTGTCGGCGTCGTAGCTCACGCCGTAGAGGTCCTGGTACTTGGCCGCGATCGCCTGGCGCAGCGCCGGCACCCCCTGCATCGGAGCGTACTGGTTGCGTCCCTCGCGCATGTGCCGCGCGACGGCGTCCACCAGCGCGGGGTCGCAGTCGAAGTCCGGGAAGCCCTGCGACAGGTTGATCGCGCCGACGTCCGCCGCGAGCTTCGACATCACGGTGAAGATCGTCGTCCCGACCGAGGGAAGCTTCGAGGTGACAGTCAGCATTGGATCAATGGTATGTCAGGGCATAAAGCCCTGACCCACAGAGTCCGGAGTGTGGGTCAGCCCTTTACGGGCTGACCTCGAAGACTCCCGTCTCACGATTCTTGCGGACCGCGTTCCACGGGAAGTGCCTGCCGTTCATCGCGACATAGACGCCGGGCGGCAGCACCTGCACGAACGACAGCGCGCTGCCGAGGTTGAACAGCCCGTCCGAGCTGCCGAACGCGTAGGGGACCATCGCCCCGGTCAACACGATTGTCTTTCCCGCGAGGCCGGCCTCGGCGAGTGACCGCGCGGTCTCGACCATCGTATCGGTGCCGTGCGTGATGACGATCGCGGGTTCCGCGGCCGCGCGGCAGCGCGCGACGATCTGCGCGCGCCCCCCGTCGTCCATCTCCAGGCTGTCGATCATCATCACCGTCTCGACGGCGAGGTCGAGGCGCGATCGGCCGCGGCGCAGCATCTCGTCCAGGTGCGTGTCGCGGAAGTAGAGCCGCCCGGTGAGCTCGTCGTATTCCTTGTCGAAGGTGCCGCCGGTGACCAGCACTCGAATGGGCTTCATGGTCAGGACCGGGCCGTCACGGCCGGCGCGATTCCGCGGGCAGCTTGACGCCCGCGGCGCGGAAGAGATCGTCGGCGGACGAGAGGATGACGCGGCGCAGCCGCTCGGGATACTCCGGCGGCAGGCGATCGACGAACGTGCGCACGATCACGGCGGCCGCCTGCGACTGGTGCCCGCTCAGCGTCGCGTCCATCCATCGCTTCGGGAAGAAGATGTCGCCGGTGCGCTGGATCTCGCGGAGCAGCATGAGGCTCGGCTCGACGTATTTCAGCGACTCGCCGGCGCGCAGCGGATGATGCAGGTAGCGCAGCCCCTCGAGCACCCACGGCTCGTGGCGCCGATTGGCGACGTCGAGCAGCGACGTGAACCAGGCGTCGCGTTCCTTCGGATCCGCTGACAGCGCCGGTCGCGCGAACGCGAGCTGCGCCTTGCGATCCGGGTTCTTCGTGCGCTCGAGCTGCTGGTCGAGAATGACGGCGGCGTCGGCCACGCCGCGGACGGCGATTTCTTCCGCGAGCCGGATCTCGTCGGTCTCCGCCAGCGGCAGGCCCGGCACCTTCTCGTCGTGCCGCCACACGCGCGTCAGCCACTCGATTGTCGGCGGCGTCTGCGCCAGGTCGCGGAGCCCGGAGAACCACACCGACTTGAGGCTCGCGGCCGGCGCGCGATCCAGGCCGTCGTGGAGGACCTGTTCGAGGCGCGGCGCGAGGCGCGTCCGCGCCGCCGGCGTCGAGAAGCGCCAGAAGGCGTCGCGGACGTACGACAGCACGCGAGTGACGATCAGCTCGTTGTTCTCGCTCGCGAGCGCGTCCACGGCGAGCGTTAGAAACGCCTCGGGCTTGACCTCGTCGGTGAGCACCGCATCCCACAGCGTCACCCAGGCGCTGCCGCGCGTCAGGTCGTCCTTGACGGAAGGCAGGCTCGCCAGCAGCCACTCCCGGCTGGCCTCGTCCATGTGGATCTCGCCGTAAGCGATGCCGCCGCCGTTGGCGAGCACGTAGCGGGCGGGAAGACCGCGCGCGGCAGGTACCTCAACGCGGCGCGCGTTGAGCGCCACCGGCAGGAGCGTCACGCGATCGCCATCGCCGCCGATCGCCACCTTGAATCGCTGGTTCCAGACCAGGCCGCGGCTCTCGTACGGATCGCGCTGGGTGAAGGCGAGGCGCGCGATCTTGCCGTTGGCGATCTTCAGATCCGTCGTGATGGTCGGACGCCCCCGCTCCTCGACCCAGGCGTGGCTCCACTCGGCGAGGTTCTCGGGCGTCCGTGCGTCGAGAATGGCGATGAGATCCGGCCAGGTCGCATTGCCGTACGAGTATTTCTTCAGGTAGTCGCGCAGGCCGTCGCGGAACCCGTCGCCGCCGAGGATCGTCTCGAGCTGGCGCATGACGATCGGCGCTTTCTGATAGATGATCGCGCCGTAGAGGGTGCCGGCCTCGCTGAGGTTCTTGAGCGGCTGCCGGATCTCGTTCGTCCCCGCGGTGCGATCGACGGCGTAGGCCGACGGGTAGTACTCGGCCAGGTAGCGCAGCTCGTGGTTCACGGCCGGGAACTGCGGGTTCACGATCTTCGCCGCCATGTGGTTGGCGAAGACTTCCTTCATCCAGACGTCGGTGAACCACTGCATGGTCACGAGGTCGCCGAACCACATGTGCGCCGTCTCGTGCGCGATGACGCTGGCGCGCCCCAGCATCTGGTCCTGCGTCGCGCTCTCGTCGAGCATCAGGCCGGACGCGTTGTAGAAGATCGCGCCCGGGTGCTCCATGCCGCCGAACTGGAAAGCCGGCACCAGCAGGAAGTCGAACTTGCCGAAGGGATACGGGATGCCGGTGTAGTCCTCGAGCCACTTCAGGGTCGACGCGTGCAGGTCGAAGATCGCGTCGCGGTTGCGCGCGACCTTGGCCGCGTCCGTCTCGCGGTGGAACATGCGGAACGTGCGCCCGTTGCGATCCGCCTGCTCGACGCTGAACCTTCCGGCCGCAAAGGCGAAGAGATAGGTCGAGATCGGCTGCGTCGCCACCATGCGCAGCCGCGTCCGTCCGTCGCGCGTGTCGCGCTCGAGCTCGGCGCCGTTGCCGAGCGCCTGCCATCCGTCGGGCACGTCGAGCGCGAGCGACCACCGCGCCTTCAGGTCCGGCTGATCGAAGCACGGGAACGCCTGGTGCGCCCGCGCCGGCACGAAGATCGTGTAGAGGAAGTCGTCGCTGCGGTTCAGCGGCGCGTCGCCGGCGTTGTAGTCGAGCGAGAGGCTGTTCTCCCCCTCACGCAGCGCCTCGGCCGGCACGATGATGTGGCCGTTCACCTGCCGCACCTGCACCGCGACGCCGTTGGCCTCCACCTCGCGCAGGAAACCGGCCCGGTCGGGTGCATAGTCGAGGACCAGCGGGCCCTTCGCATCGGCGAGCGTGAAGCGGATGAGCGACCGCCCCGCCACCGGCTTCGACTTCTCCGCCGGAATGGTGAACGCGAGGTCGTAGCGGAGATTGCTGATCCGGGCGCGGCGGGCCTGGGCGAGGGCCTCGGCGATCCCGAGGTCGGGATCCGTCTTCGTCTGCAGCGTCACCAGGGCGACCGCTGCGGCGGCGGCCAGCAGCATGGGAGCCATCATCTCATGCCGCCCGGCGGAACCGCAGCGTCACGACCGCGGCGATCTCGATCAGCACGAACACCGTGATCAGCGACAGTTGCATGAAGGTGGCATACGCCGCCCGCCCCATCAGGTCGAAGATGCTGAACGCGACCGCGGCGATCGCCGTCACGGTCATCACGCGAAGCCCTCGCGGGAGGGCCGGCAAATAATTGACGAGCAGCATCACCGCAGGCGTCCCGATCAGCAGCACGTAGTCCCATCCCTGCGGCGACAGCAGCGGGATCATCAGCAGCAGCAGCGAACCCTCGAGCGCATCGGGCGCTTTCAGGTTGCCCCGCCCCGCCATGACGATGCCCGCCAGCCCGAGCAGGATCGCGGTCAGGCCGGCCGCCAGCAGCGGCGCGGGCGAGTCCGGGCCGAGCCATTTCGTGAACATCGCGCGCAGCGACACGTTGTCGGGGTTGACGAGGTTCGGCGCGGTCGTCGCCGTCACCGTGTGCCACCAGTCGCCGAGGAGCTGCAGGTTGCCCTGCCATCCGTAGCGCGCCGCCGGCAGCAGCAGCAGGATCGCCAGGCCGCCGATCATCGCCGCGAACGCCGCCCGACTGCGCCGCACGGCGATCCACGGCAGGAACATCGCGGCGTACGGCTTGACGACGACCGCGAGGGCGAGCAGCGCCCCGGCCGCGGCATCGCGACCGCTGGCCATCCACACGATCGCCAGCGCCGCGAGCACGCCGAACAGGAGATTGACCTGCCCGAGCACCAGCTCGTGTGCGTAGAACTTCGCCATCGCGAGAAACGTGACGACGAGCAGCAGCACCGGCGGCCGGCGCACCTCCGGCAGCGCGCGCAGGCTGAGGCCGAGCAGCACCATCATCAGCACCGCGGAGACGGCGAACCACGCGCCCTTGGCCGCCTGCATCGGCGCCAGCGCCAGCGGCGCCGCCAGCAGCGCAAACGCCGGCAGGTACTTGAACTGGTAGTGCCCGTCTTCTTCCCGGTACAGCGGCTCGGCGGCCAGCGCGCGTCCGCCCGCGGTGCGATAGACCTCGAAGTCGGGCATCTTGCGCGCGACGCGGGTGGTGAACACGGCGACCAGGGACACGAGAGCGAGGACGGCGAGCAGCACGCGCGTCCGCGTGCCGCCCATCGCGAAGCGGCGCATCCGGGTGAGTATATCGGGGCGCGCCTCGCGCGTGGAGCGGCGCGGACGGCCCGCCTCACTCCGATCGCAGGGCGACGGCCGGATCGATCCGCGTGGCGCGGAACGCGGGAATGTAGGATGCGACCAGGGCCATGCCGCCGAGCAGCAGCGGCACCCCGACGAAGGTCACCGGATCCGACGGCGACACGTTGAAGAGGAAGTTGGAGAGCAGCCGCGAGACGGCGAACGCCGCCGCCAGCCCCGTCGCCAGCCCGCCGCCGACCAGCACCAGGCCGCGGCCCAGCACCAGCCGCAGGATCTCGGACCGGCTGGCGCCGAGCGCCATGCGCACGCCGATTTCCTGCGTCCGCTGGCTCGCCGCGTACGACACGACGCCGTAGACGCCAACCAGCGCGAGCATCAGCCCGAGCAGTCCCAGCGCGCCGCCGAACATGGCGCCCATGCGGATCAGGAAGAAGCCGTTCGGCCCCTGGATCATCCGCTCCATCGTCACCACGTCGAACACCGGCAGATCCGGATCGAGCGCGCGAATCTCGCGCGTGACGAGTGGGGCCAGCGCGGCGGGATCGCCGGCGGTTCGCAGCTGCAGCGCGCGCAGCGACTTGTAGTGCTGCGCGAGCGGCACGTAGAAGTACGGCTCCGGATCGCTGAAGATGCCCTGCACCTTGGTGTTCTGCATGACGCCGATGACTTCGAGCCACTGGTTCTCGAGATCCGTCGAACGGAAGCGCTTGCCGATGGGATCCTGATCGGGCCAGTAGCGCTTCGCCATCATCTGGCTGATGACCGCCACCTTGCGCCCGCGCTCGTCGTCCTGGGCCGAGACGAAGCGCCCCTTCATCAGCCGCGGGCGCATGGTCTCGAGATACTCGGGCGTGACGGTGTTGTAGCCCGCGAACGGGCGAATGGACTTGCCGGACGGCGGCTGCCCTTCGACCTCGATGTAGGCGTTGACGCTGTAGTAGCCGAGCGGGACCGAGTAGGCCAGGCTCGCGCTCTGCACGCCGGGCAGCGCCTTGGCACGGCGCAGCAGGTCGTCGAAGAACGCGCGTCCCTTCGCTTCGTCGTATCCCTTCTGCGCCACGTCCACCGACACGTTGAGCACGTGCGACGGATCGAACCCGAGATCGATCGATTCCGCGTTCTGCACGCTGCGCACGAACAGCGCGGCGGCGACGAGGAGCACCATCGACACCGCGACCTGCGCCACGACCAGGACGCTGCGGGCGCGCTGCCGTCCCGCCCCTTCGGAGGTGCCGCGGCCGCCTTCGCGGAGCACGGTGTTGAGATCGGCGCGCGACGCGCGCAGCGCCGGCAGCAGCCCGACGCCGACGCCGGCGGCGAGCGCGATGGCCGCGATATAGCCGAAGACCCGCCAGTCGAACGACAGGTCGAAGCGGAACGGCAGATCGCCGGGCAGCTGGATGGCGGCGATGAAATAGGCGAGCGTGCGGCCGACGATCGCGCCGGCCGCGCCGCCGAGCAGCGCGAGGATGACGCTCTCGGTGAGCAGCTGGCGGACGATCCGTCCGCGCGCCGCGCCGAGCGCGCCGCGCACCGCGATCTCGCGCTGCCGCGTCGTCGCGCGCACCATGATCAGGTTGATCACGTTCACGCAGGCCACGAGCAGCACGAGCCCGACGAGGACGAGGAAGATCCCGGCGATCGCCGGCGTCTGGTCGGCGCCGTTGGCCTCGGGGCGGGCGAGGCGCTCGGGAATCACGCGGGCGCGCACCGTCTTGTTCGTCTCCGGGTACTGCGTCTCGAGCTGCGTCGCCAGCACCGCCACGGCCGCCTGCGCCTGCGTGCGGCTGACGCCGGGCTTCAACCGTCCGATCACGTGGAGCGAATGCTCGTCACGCTTGGTGATCATCGTCTGGTACTCGTCGGCCGGTTTCATCGTCAGCGGCAGGTAGGCGTCGAACTCGACGAGCGCATACACGCCCTGGAACCAGGCGGGCACGACTCCCGCGACGGTGAACGGCCGCCCGTTGATCAGTACGCTGCGGCCGACGACGGCGGGGTCGCCGTTGAACCGCTTCTGCCAGTAGCTGTGACCGAGGACGATGACGGGATTGCGCCCCGGCTCAGTCGGCTCACCGGGCTGCAGGACACGGCCGATCGCCGGCGGCACGCCCAGCATCGAGAAGTAATTGCCGGTGACATGGGCGATGGCGATGCGATCGGCGCGGGTGGCGTCGCTGAGACCGACGAAATCCACGTCGTAGGCGGCGAGATCCTCGAAGGCGCCGCTCTTGTCGCGGTAGTCCTGGTAATCCAGCCACGACAGGTTGTGGGGCTCCTCGTTGCCCTCGTGCTGAATGGCCATTACGTAGAGCCCGCCCGCATCGTGGACCGGCAGCGGCTTGAGCAGCATCCGGTTCACGATCGTGAAGACCGCGGCGTTGGCGCCGATGCCCAGCCCGAGCGTGACCACCACGGCGGCGGTGAACAGCGGGGCCTTGAGCAGCGTCCGCAGGCCGAGCCGGGCGTCCTGCCAGAGTGAATCCATACCCGGCTGGAACGGACGCGGGCACCGCAAAGTTCCACCAGATGTTAGAGTTTCGCGATTCGATGATCCCCCGAGGCGGTCCCCCGTGGCACGTTCGCGCGGCGCGAGGCCTGATGCGGCGCATGCCGCGCGGCCGCTATCACGTCCTGGCCAGGCTGGCGCCGGCCAGCGGCCGCTTCATCGGCCGGCTCGCCGGCGAGCTCGGCGCAGCGCGGTTCGACTGCGATCTCGCCGACCTGATCTCGCGCGAAGTCTGCTTCACCGGACTGTACGAACCTCCTGTCACGCGGATCTTCGCCCACTATGCGCGTCCGGGCGGCGCCATCGCTGACGTCGGCGCCAACTGGGGCTACTTCACGCTGGTCGGGGCGCCGGCGGTCGGGCCGTCGGGGTCGGTCGTCGCGCTCGAGCCCGATCCGCGCCAGTTCGAGGCGCTTTCGCGCAACGTCGCGCTGAACGGGTTCGCGCAGGTCCAGTGCATCGAGGCGGCCGCCTCGTCGAGCGACGGCCGCGTCACGCTGGCGGGATTTGCTGACGAGGGGGCCAACCGCGGCGTCTCGCGCATCGCTGACGGCGGGCAGGGCGGGCCCACGTTCGACGTTCGCGCGGTCCGGATCGACGCGCTCGTGCCGGGTCCGGCAGCCATCGACCTGGTGAAGATCGACGTCGAAGGGGCCGAAGACCTCGTGCTCGAGGGCATGCGCGACGGACTGCGCTCGCGGCGCTATCGTGCGCTCATCCTGGAGCTTCACCCCGATCAGCTGCGCGCCCGTGGCGTCGACCCGGCGATCTGCCTGCGCGGACTGGCCGATCTCGGGTATCGTGGGTGGACCATCGACGTGTCTCCCGCGGCCTACCGCCGCGCGCTCGACCCGGGGACGCCAATCGACGACCTGCTGCGGCCGCTCGACCACTGGCGGGAGACGGCGTGGCCCCATCTGCTCTGGCTCTGCTAGAGTACGGATCGAGGTTCAGTGCGGCGATCGATACTTCCACCTTCCTATGAGCAGAATTACGGGCACGCGGAGCGGATCGAGCTGGCATCCGATCGCCAGATCCGCGAGCGCAACAAGATTTCCTACCGGCTGAACCACTGGCCGATCTGGATCTTCGTCTTCTTCATCGCCCCCGGGCCGATGACGTTCACGCTGTTCGAGCACGGGTTCGACCGCCGCATGATCGCCTGGATGGCGATGGTGCTGATCGGCACCGGCATCGCGGGGCTGTTCGGCCGCCTGCCGGGCGTCGAGCCGCGGCCCTACATCATCCGCTTCACCGAAGATCGCCCGAACCCGCTCTATCGGCGGATCTGCTACACGCTGGCGTGGAGCGAAGCGATCGCCTTCGCCGTCCTGAACATCGCGGGCCTGGCCTGGGCGATTGCGACCGGCGAGTGGCGGCTGCGGCAGTTCTACGAGACGGCTTACTTTCCGATCGCCGGCACGATCTGGGTGCTCGGCGCGCTCGGCCAGCTGCCGCGGGTCAAGGCGTCGACGAAAGGCGAGGGGCACGAGCGCCGCTACTTCTACGGATCGGTGTGGGCGGTCTGCGTCGCGCAGCCGATCCTCTGGTTCATGTGGCGGGTGCTGCCGCGCACGCGCACCGCGGACGCGCTCAAGCTGGCGGTGTTCGTCGGCATTCTCGTCTGGATCGGCAACCTGGCGCGGCGCGGCCTGCTGCCCCGGACGCGGCCGATCGTGCCCGGCGAAATCGCCGTATCCGACTGACGCGGTCCCCTCGACTGCCATGACGCCGCGCGTGGCGTTCGTCAACGGCGGCATCCTCGGCCTGCTGTCGTACGCGAAATGGCTGCGACGCACCTTTGCCGACGACCGCGACATCCACGCCGAGCATTTCGTTCTCACCGACCAGCTGTCGCTGCCGGAGCGAATCACGCGGCGCGTGCTGTGCCAGCGGTTGTGGCCCGATCCGCGCGGCTGGCGCAACGTCGACCTCGCACGCTTCCGCCACGAATATCACGCCGGGCTGCAGGCACGCCGCCGGCTGCTGGCGCGCGGCCTCGAGCACTTCGACGTACTGCACTTCCACCGGCAGGCGACCGCGTACGCCAGCCTCGACCTGATGCGGCAGCGCCCGTCCATCGTGTCGATCGACTGCACGCAGCGCTGCGCCATGCAGTCGATGGCGAGCGCAATCGAACGGCGAACGCTCGCACCCAACATCCGCCGCGACGGCCGGATCCTTCGACGCGCTGCCGCCGTCGTCTCGACCTCGGAATGGGCCGCGCGCGACGCGCGGCGGATGTATCCCGATCTGCAGGCGCCCATCCACGTCATGCCGCAACCGGTCGCGCTCGATCTGTTCGACGAGAGCTGGGTCGACGAGCGCCGCACGCGAACCGCGGCCCGGCCGCAGTGCCTCTTCGTCGGCGGCGACTTTCCGCGCAAGGGGGGCTACGACCTGCTCGAGGCCTGGACGGCGGGACGCTTCGCCGAGCGTGCCGATCTGACGCTGGTGACCGACTGGCCCATCGGACGGACGCTGCCGCCGGCGGTGCGGCAGGAGTCCGGCATCGAAAGCATCAGTGCCAGGTGGCGTGACGCGTGGCACGCCGCGGATCTCTTCGTCATGCCGACCCGCAACGAAGCGTTCGGGCTCGTCTACCAGGAAGCGGCCGCCGCCGGGCTGCCGGCGATTGGATCGCGGCACAACGCGGTCCCCGAAATCATCCACGAAGGACGGACGGGCCTGCTCGTGACGCCGGGGAACATTGCCGAGCTGGTGTCGGCGCTCGACACGCTCATCGGTTCGGCAGACCTTCGGTATCGCCTGGGCCACGCCGCCAGACGTAAGATCGAGATCGATGCGAGCCCCGACGCGCATCGGCAGCGCCTCGTGGCCTTGATTGATCAGGTGATGCGGCATGGCTGATCTCGACAACAGAGGAGCGATCGTCGCCTGTCCGTCGTGCGGGCAGCGCAACCGGCTTCCGTTCGTCAAGCTCGCGGCGGAGACGCGCTGCGGCAAGTGCCAGGCGGCGCTCGGCGCGCCGGGGGAGCCGATCGAAAGTCCGTCCGCCGACGTCTTCGACGCCGCCATCGCCGCGTCGGAGCTTCCGGTCGTCGTCGACTTCTGGGCGCCGTGGTGCGGACCGTGCCGCATGGTCGCGCCGGAGCTCGAGCGCGTCGCCGCGTCCAACCGCGGGCGCTACCTCATTCTCAAGGTGAACACCGACGCGATCCCGGAGCTGGGCGAGCGGTACCGCGTCCGCTCGATTCCGACGATGGCGGTGTTCAGCGGCGGCAGGGAAGTGGGACGCACCGCGGGCGCGCGCCCCGCCGCCGACATCGAGACGTTCATCCGCTCGACCCTCAGCGCACACGCCTGATCGCTCCGCGCAACGGCGGACGGGCGGGATTCTGTATTAGCCTTATCGGCGTGACTTCCTCTGCCCTGGTGCGCCCGGCGATCGCGGCGCGGTTCGCCGCGTTCGTGCTCGAGCGGTATCCATTCGCCGCCGCGGCGGCCGCGCAGGCGCTCCGCGCGGTCAAGGGCGGCGATCTCGCCGACGCGGCGTCGATCGCCCGCGCGCGGACGCAGCTGCCGCAGGCGTTGCGGCGCGCGCTGCCTGCGCCGCCGCCGGAGCTGCCGGAGACGACGCCGGCGGTGGCGGCGGGCGATCGCTGGGCGGCCGCGGTGGACGAGCTCATCGCCGCGTGTGACGGCTTCCTGCGGCGCGCGGAGCTCGAGCTGTCGCTCACGCCCGACGAGCGCCGCGAGATCCTGCGCGGCATGGCGCTCACGCGCGCGACCGACAACCGGCTGAAGGCGCTCTTCAGCGGCGGCGAAGTGCGCTACGGCGACGCCGCCTTCCAGGGGAAGGGCTTCCGCTCGCTCGGCCAGGAAGCGATCTATGCGGCCGCGATCCGCCTGCGCCGCGGCGATTCCCACCGTACCCCCGAGGGCTGGCGCGGCGACGTCGTCGGTCCGCTGATCCGCGACCTCGGCGTCGCGCTGGCGATGAGCCCGACGCCGCACATGGTGCGGATGGTGCTGTCGGCGCAGATGGCCAAGGCCGGCCCGCCGATGCACGGCAAGGATCTGCACGTCGGCGACTTCGACTCGGGCGTCCTGCCCGCGACCGCGCCGCTGGCGATCAGCACGATGTCGGTGGCCGGCATGGCGATGGCGTTCGCGCAGCAGGGTGGCGGGCGGGTCGCGCTGTCGTTCATCGGCGAAGGGGGCTCGTCGCTCGGCGAGTGGCACGAAGCGATCAATCTGTGCGCCGCGCGGCGGCTGCCGGCGATCTTCTGCGTGCAGAACAACCAGACGGCGCTGTCGACGCCGGTGCGGGACCAGTCCGCCGTGCGCGTCTTCGCCGACAAGGCGATCGGCTACGGCGTGCCGGGCATCACCATCGACGGCACCGACCCGGACGAGATCGCCGCGGCCTTTGCCTGGGCCGTCGAGCGCGCGCGCGCCGGCGACGGACCGACGCTCGTCGAGCTGGTGTGCATGCGCATGTGCGGCCACGCCCACCACGACGACATGCTCTATCTCGGACGCGATGCGCAGCCGTCGTGGGACTATCCGGCGCTGACGGAGCAGGGCTACGCCAATCGCGAGCTGTATGGCTACTGGCTGTCGCGGGATCCGCTGGTCACCTACGCGGCGCGGCTCGAGTCCGACGGCGTGATCGGCGCGGGCGACGCCGAGCGCATTCGCGCGGAAGTCGAAGCCCTGGTCGAGGAGCAGGCCAGGGCCGTCATCGACGCGCCGTGGCCCGACGCCGCCGACGCCGGCCGCGGCGTCTTCGCCGGCGAGCCGCCGCGCCGCCGCATCGAGGTGCTCGAGCCGTCGGTGCGGAACGCTGTTGACGCGGCACCGGCGCTGCCGCCGCTCGAACCCAACGCGCCGCGCGACGGCAAAGGCAGCACCTTTCTCGATGCCGTCATGCTCGGCGTCGGCGACGCGCTGCGCGCCGATCCGCGCGTGTTCGTCTACGGCGAGGACGTCGGCGGCAGCTACGGCAACGCCTTCCTGCTGCTGCGTCCGCTGCTGAAGGAATTCGGATCCCGCATCGTCAACTCGCCGCTCGCCGAGAACGCGGTGATCGGCGCCTGCGTCGGCGCCGCGCTGGCGGGGCAGCGGCCGATCGGCGAGATGCAGTTCAACGATTTCGTCGCGACGGGGTTCAACCAGCTCGTGAACAACGCGGCGAAGATCCGCTACCGGTGGGGCGGATCGGTGCCGATGGTGCTGCGGATGCCGTGGGGCGGCCTGCGCCACGCCGGCCCGTACCACAGCCAGAACACCGAGCCGTGGTTCTACCGCACGCCCGGCCTGAAGATCGTCGTCCCCTCGACGCCAGGCGACGCACGCGCGCTCATGGCCGCGGCCGTCGCGGATCCGGATCCGGTGCTGTATTACGAGCACATCGCGCTCTACCGCGATCCGCGGATCAGGCAGAAGCTGTCCGAGGAGCCGCCGCCGGCGCTCCCCATCGGCAAGGCGGCGCTGCGCCGCGCCGGAAAGGACCTCGCCATCGTGTCGTACGGCGCCTACGTGCACACCGCGCTGTCGGTCGCAGAGCGGCTGGCCGCGGACGGCATCGAGGCGTCGGTGCTCGATCTGCGCTCGCTGGCGCCGCTCGACAAGGACGCGCTGCTCGCCGTGGCGCGGCATTGCAGCCGCGTGCTGATCGCGCACGAAGACACGCGCACCGGCAGCATCGGCGAGAGCCTCGCGGCGATCGTGCAGGAAGAGGCCTTCGAATGGCTCGACGCGCCGGTGCGGATCGTCGGCGCGCTCGACACGCCGGTGCCGTACTCGCCGCCGCTCGAAGCGGCGTTCCTGGCGGGCGACGCGGAGATCGAACGCGCGGCCCGCCTGCTCGCCGGGTATTAGCCCGATGCCCGGACCAGTCGCCGCGTGGCGCCGTCTGTCCATGCATCCCGCGGTCCGGCCGTTCTCCGAATGGCGGATCGGCCTGCAGTGGCGGCTCGCCGGCCGTCCCGTTCCGCCGCCGCCGCTGGTCAAGCAGGCCATCGTGAAGGACTACGGTCGGCGGTTCGGCCTGCGCGCGTTCATCGAGACGGGGACGTTCGCCGGCGAGATGATTGCCGCCGTCCAGGACCACTTCGATCGCATCGTCTCGATCGAGCTCGATCCGGCGTGGCACGCGCGCGCGATTGGGCGCTTCGGCCACCGGGCGCACATCACGTTGTTGCAGGGAGACAGCGGCGCGCGGCTCCCCGAAGTGCTGGCGACACTGAGCGAGCCGGCGCTGTTCTGGCTCGACGCGCACTATTCGGGGCCGATCACCGCCCGCGGCGCGCTCGACAGCCCGATCGTCGCGGAGCTGGCCGCCATTCGCGCGCATCCGACGGCCGGCCATGTCGTGCTGATCGACGACATGCGGGACTTCAACGGGACTGCGGGCTACCCGACCGTCGACGAGCTCGTGCGGTGGATTCGCGGCGTCGCCCCGTCGTCAGTGGTCGACGTGCGTGACGATATCCTCCGCTGGCATCCACCGGGGCCTCCCGCGACGCCCCGCCGCGCGGGTGAGACGTGATCGACATGCTGCTGGGCACGGCGGTATCGGGAAAATGAGGCAACACCGCGGGGCGCGACGCGGCGGCGCAGGCGGCGCTCGCGCAGCGCACCGCCGAAGGGACGGCGATCCGTCGGCTCGGCGTCGCGACGCCGCCTGGCGGAAGGCGAAACGGATGGCCGGTGCCTGAACTGCCCGACGTCGAACTGTATCTGAGCGCGCTGCGGCCGCGCGTGCTCGGCCGCGCGGTCGAGCGGGTGCGCGTGAGCAGCCCGTTCTTCGTGCGGACGTTCGATCCGCCGCTCGCGTCGATCGAGGGGAAGGAGATCCGCGCCCTCACGCGTGTCGGCAAGCGCCTCGTCTGGGCGTTCGACGCGGATCTGTTCATCGTCGTCCACCTGATGATCGCCGGACGGCTGCGGTGGAAGGAGAAAGGCGCGGCGATCCCGGCCAAGGTCGGGCTCGCGGCGTTCGACTTCTCCGACGCCACGCTGCTCTTCACGGAAGCGGGATCGCGCAAGCAGGCGTCGATGCATCTGGTCAGGGGCGCGGAGGCGGTGGCGGCGATGGACCCGGGCGGCGCCGAGATCTTCGCGATGTCGCCGGCGCAGTTCGCCGCGGCGCTGCGCAGCGGCAACCACACGCTGAAGCGCTCGCTCACCGATCCGCATCTCTTCAGCGGCATCGGCAACGCCTACTCCGACGAGATCCTGCACGCGGCGCAGCTGTCGCCGGTCAAGTTGACGCACGCGCTCTCGGACGACGAGATCGCGCGGCTGTTCGACGCCACGCGCTCGGTGCTGCAGTACTGGCTGCAGCTGCTGCAGGAGGAAACCGGCGACGCCTTCCCTGAAAAGGTGACGGCATTCCGGCCCGGCATGGCGGTGCACGGCCGCTACGGAAAGCCCTGCCCGCGCTGCGGCGCGCCGATCCAGCGCATCGTCTACGCGCGCAACGAATCCAACTACTGCGCCGCGTGCCAGACCGGTGGACGCCTGCTCGCCGACCGCGCGCTGTCGCGGCTGCTGCGCGACGACTGGCCGAAGACGCTCGAGGACCTCGAGCGGGCACGCCGCCGCTGAGGTCGGCAGGGCCCGGCGGATTCCTTGTATCCTTCTGGATGCCACAGGCGTGTCACATTTGACACAACCGCATCGAAACCCCTACAATTAAAGGGATTTTCAATCCCAGCTCTGCCGGTCTTTTGCCTCACGGGACGGCCCCTGCCGGCCCGTCGTGTAACTGACGGGGCGAAGCTGTCTCCAGCCACACCCATGCATACCACTGCAACCGTTCGCACCCGGGGGCGGCGTTTGGCGGCGCCCGCGCCGGGCCCGGCGCTCCCGCTGGCGTTGATCGGCGAATCGACGGCGGCGCGGCGCGCGCGCGAGGCGCTCGATCGGCCGGGCGCGGCGCCGCTGCTGATCCTGGCCGAGGACGGCCTCGATCCCGCTGACGCCGCGCGTTACGTGCACGAGCGCTTCCGCCCCGCGGAGCCGTTCATCCACGTCGACTGCGCGCGGCAGGACGGGGAGGCGATCGAGGCGGCGCTCCTCGGCGGGCGCACCCGCACCGGCGGCGGCGACCTCGAGGCGCTCGGCCCGGGGTCGGCCGTCGCGGCGGCGCGCCGCGGCACGCTGTTCCTGGAGAACGTCGGCGAGCTGCCGGCGGCGGTGCAGCGGCGGCTCGCGCGCCTGCTCCGCGACGGCGAAGCGCGCGTCGGCGGGCGCGATCGGGTCCGGCTGTCCGCGCGGGTGATCGCGTCGGCGCACCCCGGGCTCCAGGCGGATGCGCGTGACGGACGGTTCCGTGCGGATCTGCTGCGCCGGCTGGGGACCGCGCCGGCCTTGCTGCCGCCGCTCCGCCTGCGACCCGAAGATCTGCCGGCGATGGCCAGGCGCGTCGCGGAGGACGTCTCGGCCGCCTCGGGCACGCCCGTGGCGGCGTTCACCCAGCCGGCGCTCACGGTGCTCGCCGCGCTGCCGTGGACCGGAAACGTCGCGGAGCTGCGGTCGACGCTCGGGCGCGTGCTGCGCGACGTGCCCGGCGCGCTGGTGCGCCAGGAGGACGTGCTGCACCTGCTGCCGATCGCGCCGTTCCAGGGGAGCGCGGCGCGGGTCAAGCCGATGCTGAGCCTGCGCGAGGCGCGCGAGCGCTTCGAGCGGGACTACATCGCCGCGGTGCTCGAGCAGCACGACTGGCGCATGAGCGACGCCGCCCGCACGCTCGGGATCGAGCGCGCCAACCTGTATCGCAAGACGCGCCAGCTCGGTATCGCGCGCAGCGCGCCCGCGGAAAGGGGGCGGCCCTGATCATGACCCTGATCGTGATGCGCCGCGCGCTGACGGCCGCCGTGCTCCTGGTCCTCGCGGCGGGCTCGACGGCCCGCGCGCAGACCGGCGCCGCGAACCCGACCGTGCTCAAGGCCGGCGTGTTCTCGCTGAAGCCGATGTTCGCGATCAAGAACATCGGCCGCGACAACAACGTGTTCAACGAGGCCGAGAACCCGAAGAGCGATTTCACGATGACCCTCGCCCCCTCCGCGGAAGTGGGGCTCGAGCCCGGACGCTTCAAGTTCACGCTGCTCGCCGGCACCGAGTACATGTATTTCAAGCAGTACGCGAGCGAGCGCGGCACCAACAACTCCGCGTCCATCCGCCTCGACGTCGATCTCGGGGTGCTGCGGCCCTACGCCTCGGCCGCCGGCGTCAACTCGAAGGAGCGCTACAACACCGAAGTCGACGCCCGCGCGCGGCATCACGATGAGGCGTACACCGCCGGCGTCGGCATGAAGCTGTTCACGCGCACCCACGCCAGCGTCGGCTTCAGGCACGCGCGCACCGCCTTCGACCAGGACGAGACCTTTCGCGGCGAGAACCTCTCGCAGGCGCTCGACAACCACACCGACGCCATCGAAGGCATCCTCGGGTTCGATCTGACGCCGCTGACGTCTTTCGACGTGAACGTGTCGCGCGAGGAGCAGCGGTTCGACCACGCCGTCGAGCGCGACGCCAACTCGATTCGCGTCATGCCCGGGCTGCGCTTCAGCCCGACCGGCGTGATCAACGGCTCGGTCGCGATTGGCTACCGGCGCTTCACCGCGCTCGATCCGCGGACGCCCGACTTCTCGGGCCTGGTGGCATCCGCGGCCGCCGGCGTCACGGTCTACGAGCGGCACCGCTTCGACGTCACCTTCAATCGCGACCTCACCTACTCCTACGACCGGATCACGCCGTACTACATCGCGACCGGCGGGTCGGTGACCTGGACGTGGCTCTTCGTCGAGCGCTTCGACGTGAAGGCGTCCGCGACCCGCACCCGAATGAGCTATCAGGCGCTGGCCGACGCGTCGGCGTCGACCAAAGACACCCATTCCGGCTACACGGCGGGCGCGGGCTATCGCCCGACGCGCAACCTCCGGCTCGGGATCAACGGCGACTGGTACCGCCGCGAGTCGCAGACATCCGCCGGGCGCGGCTTCGACAACAACCGGATCTACGGCACGCTGACGTGGGGGATCTAGCAATGACGACGTGGTTACTCGCAGTGATGCTGGCGGCGCCCGCGCTGCAGACGGCGCCGCCGCTGCCTCCGGCCCCGGTCGCCGCCAGCTACAAGGTCGGCCCGCAGGACAAGCTGAACATCAACGTCCTGGGCATCAGCGAATTCAGCGCGCAGAACGTGCTGGTGGACGGCGACGGCAAGTTCGACTACCTGAACTTCGGCCGCATCGACGCCAAGGACAAGACGCTGCGCGAGATCGCCGCCGCGGTGCGGACGCTGCTGATCGAGCGCAAGCAGCACAACGATCCGACGGTCACCGTCGACGTCGCCGAGTACCGCTCGCAGATGGTCTACATCAGCGGCGCGGTGCGCGAGACGCGCTCCTACCGCATCACCGGCGCCGAGACCCTGATCAGCGTGCTCGCCAGCGCCGGCTTCCTGCCCAGCTCCGGCTCGTACGTCGAAGTGATCCGCAACAAGCCGGTACCCGGCACGAAGTACCGCTTCGAGCGCAAGGCGCTCGAGATGGGGACGGCGGAGCCGTTTCCGTTGCAGGACGGCGACTCGATCGTCGTGCCCGAAGCCGAGAAGGCGTTCGTGCGCGGCGAGGTCAAGGCCCCCGGCGCCTACGAAGTGACCTCCGGCATGACGGTCCTGCAGTTGATCGCGAGCGCGGGGGACTTCACCGATCGCGCGTCGAAGAGCAGCGTGAAGATCGTCCGCACCGAGGCCGGCGGCAAGCCGCACGAGATCAAGGTGCCGAAGGATCTGTCGACCCGGGTCCAGCCCGGTGACACGGTGGTCGTCGGGAAGCGGATCTTCTGATGCGGGTGCTGCACGTCGCCGCCGGCAATCTCTACGGCGGCGTCGAGCGCATCCTCGAGGAAATCGCGCGGCACGTGCCGCCCGGATCGCGCCACGAGTTCGCGCTGTCGTTCGAAGGACGGCTGTCGTCGGGCCTCGACGCCGCCGGCGCCACCCGCCACGATGTCGGCGCGGTGCGCTTCAGCCGTCCGCTCTCGGTGTGGCGGGCGCGGCGGCGGCTGCGGCGGCTGGTGGCGAGCGAGCGCTACGACGCGGTGATCGGCCACGCGCCATGGGCGTTTGCGCTCGCGGCGCCGGTCGTGCGCGGCCCGCGCAAGGTGCTGTGGGCCCACGACGCGTCGCCGGGCACGCACTGGACCGAGCGGCACACCGCCCGGCAGCACCCGGACGTGGCCATCTGCAACAGCCGCTACACCGCCAATGCCGTCGGCGCGTGGCTGAACGGCGTCCGGCGCGAAGTGGTCTACGCGCCGGTGTCTGCCGCCCCGCCATCCGCGGCGACGCGCCGCGAGCTGCGGCAGGAGCTTGGCGCGGCTCCCGACAGCGTGGTCATCGTCATGACGAGCCGTCTCGAGCGGTGGAAGGGGCATCTCTCGCTGCTCGGGGCGGCGCGGGCGCTCCAGGGAAACTGGACGATGTGGATCGCAGGCGGCACGCAGCGGCCGCACGAGGCGGATTACTTGCGGGAGCTGAGTACGTTTGCCGAGGGGCTGGCCTGCCATGAACGGATTCGTTTCGTCGGGGAGCGCCGCGACATCGGGCGGCTGCTCGCGGCGGCCGACATCCACTGCCAGCCGAACACGGAGCCGGAACCGTTCGGCCTGGCGTTCGTCGAAGCGTTGCATGCCTCGCTGCCGGTGGTGACGAGCGATCTCGGCGGCGTGCGGGAAATCGTCACGGCCGAGTGCGGCGTGCTGGTGCCGGCCGGCGACGAAGCGGCGCTTGCGGCCGCGCTGCAGGCGTTGATCGACGATCCGTCTCGACGCGCGTCGCTCGGCGCGTCCGGTCCCGCGCGCGCCAGGGCGCTGTGCGATCCCGCGACGCAGGTGGCCGCGCTGGAGCGTGCGCTCCGATGAATGCCATCGATCTCGCGGTCGAGTCCCGCGCGCGGCTCAGCCTGGGGCGCGGGCACGATCGCATCCACCAGACGGTCGCCTCGCTGCTGGCGGAACGCGGCGCGGCCGGAACGCTCGTCGACGCCGGCTGCGGAACCGGCGATCTGTTTCGCGCGACCCGCGGCCGTTTCTCCCGCTGCGTCGGTCTCGACGCGGTCCACTATCCCGGCCTGCCGGCTGACGTGATCTTTCACCAGGTCAACCTCGATGGACGGCTGCCGGTCGCCGACGCGATCGCCGATGCGACCGCCGCGGTGGAGACCATCGAGCACCTCGAGAACCCGCGCGCGTTCGTGCGCGAACTGGCGCGGATCACGAAAGCCGGCGGGTGGGTCGTGGTGACGACGCCCAACCAGCTCAGCGCGCTCAGCCTGATGACGCTGCTCGTCAAGGGGCGGTTCTCGGCCTTCCAGGAACGGGACTATCCCGCCCATCGCACCGCCCTGCTCGAGATCGATCTGCGCCGCATCGCGGCCGAGTGCGGCCTCGACCAGATCGAGATCGCCTACACGCGATGGGGCCGCCTGCCGCTGACCGGGTGGCATTACCCCGATGCGATTGCTTCGCTGTCCCCTCGGCGCTTTTCCGACAACGTCGCGATGATCGGCCGACGATGCGCGTAGCCTTCCTCAGCGTCTCGGCGGAAATGGGCGGCTCCGAGGCCGTGCTGCTCGAACTGATCCGCGGGCTGCGTCGCCT
>Ga0070673_100000228_pt1 | contig 28220 bp, 24 predicted proteins | sample KBSM23metaG_FD_65342 | JGI IMG/M metagenome (GOLD analysis project Ga0070673, IMG submission 65342) | Miscanthus rhizosphere microbial communities from Kellogg Biological Station, Michigan, USA - KBS M2-3 metaG | ecosystem: Host-associated > Plants > Roots > Rhizosphere > Soil ... | reverse complement strand
GACGAGCCCCAGGCGCGCGCGGTCGCCGACTGGCTGCGGACGCCGGACGCGTCGTTGCACCTGGGTTCGGCCGAGACGCGCGCGGCGATTCGCGCCGACGTCGAGGCGGCGCTGGAGGCGCTGCCCGACTGGCAGGCCTTCGCGCGCGGCGCTCAGCACACGCGCAACCGCATCGGCATGCTCGCCTGCGGCAGCCCGGCGGACGCGCTGAACGTGCTGAAGATCGAGGAACGAGCGGTTCCCGGGCGCGCGGACACTGATACGCCGGAGGGGCGGCAGGCGTTCTTGCGTACGGCGGTTGCGAACGAGCTGATCGGATTCATGTTGTCGCCCGTGTACGAGGAGTCGTTCGTCCCCGATCCAGAGGAACCATCATGAAGGATCTCGACATCGGCATGATCGGACTTGGCGTCATGGGTCAGAACCTGTCGCTCAACATCGCCGACAAGGGATTCACCGTCGGCGGCTGGGACGCGTGGGGCGACCCGGTCGAGCAACTGGCCGCCAAGGCCGCGAAGACCGGCGTGCACGCGTTCAAGGCGCTGCCCGAGATGCTGGCGGTGCTGCGCCGCCCGCGCCGGCTGATCATGCTGGTCAAGGCGGGTGAGGTCGTCGACAAGACCATCGCCGAGCTGCGCCCGCTGCTGGCCGAGGGCGACATGATCGTCGACGGCGGCAACGAGCACTTCCGCAACACCGAGCGCCGCGCCACCGAGCTGGCCGCCGACGGCCTGCGTTTCGTCGGCATGGGCGTGTCGGGCGGCGAGGAGGGCGCGCGCTTCGGGCCGTCGCTGATGCCGGGCGGCGAGCGCGACGGCTACGACGACATGGCGCCGATCCTGACCAAGATCGCGGCGCAGGTCGAGGACGGCCCGTGCGTCACGTACTGCGGCCCGGGCGGCGCCGGGCACTACGTGAAGATGGTCCACAACGGCATCGAGTACGGCGACATGCAGCTGATCGCCGAGGCCTACGACCTGCTGCGCAGCGTGGGCGGCCTGTCCAACGCCGAGCTGGCGGACACCTTCGACGAGTGGAACAAGGGCGAGCTGCAGTCGTACCTGATCGAAATCACCGCGCACATCTTTCGCGTCAAGGATCCCGACACGGGCGGCGACCTCATCGATCTGATCCTGGATTCAGCGTCGATGAAGGGGACCGGGCGCTGGGCGGTGCAGGACGCCGCCGAGCTGGGCGCGCCGGTGCCGACCATCGCGGCGTCGGTGGAGGCGCGCGTGCTGTCGTCGGACCGCGCCGCGCGGCTGGAGACGTCCGAGCGCCTGCGCGGCCCCTCGCCCATCACGCTGCCGGCGTCGGACCGCAAGGCATTCGTCGACGACGTGCGCGGCGCGCTCTACGCGGCGAAGGCGTGCGCGTACGCGCAGGGCATGAACCTGCTGCGCGTCGCCTCGCGCGTCCGCAACTGGAGCCTCGAGCTGGGAGAGCTGGCGCGCATCTGGAAAGCCGGCTGCATCATCCGCGCGCAGTTCCTCGGGCGCATCCAGGCGGCGTACAACCGCGAGCGCAGCCTGCCCAACCTGCTGCTGGATCCGGAATTCTCCGAGGAGCTGGCCGTGCGCCAGGACGCGTGGCGGCGCGTGATCGGGCGGGCGTCGGCCAGCGGCGTGCCGATGCTGGCGACGACGGCGGCGCTCGGCTACTACGACAGCCTGCGCCGCGTCCGCCTGCCCGCGCACCTGATCCAGGCACAGCGCGACTACTTCGGGGCGCACACCTACGAGCGCGTCGACCGCCCGGGATCGTTCCACACCGACTGGCACAAGCAGTCCTGACCTTCGGCGCGGAAGCGCATAACGCGCGCCGGACCCGGCGGGTCAGGCTGGCGCATGACGTGGAAGGGCTGGGGAATCGCGACGGTGGTGGCTGGTTCGCTTCTGGGCCTGGTCGCGTGCGAGACGACCGGCGTGACCTCCCAGGCCCTGCTGGACCAGCGGCGGCTGATCAATCGGGCGTCGTTCGACCTCGAGTGCACCGGCGAGCTGAACGTGACCGAGGTCGACGAAAAGACGCGCAGCGTGGGCGGCTGCGGCCGGCAAGCGACGTACGTGCAGATCTGCGACGCCCCCTACGACAACCCGATGCGCAGCTGCGTCTGGGTGATGAACGGGAAACGCGGCACCTTCTAGCACCGTCTTGCATCGGGGCTCCACATGCGCGTTCATATCAGCATGCGGGTGGCCATCGCATGCGGCGTTGTGGGCTTGGCGGCCGTCGTAGGCTGCGGGTCGAAGGCGCGCCAGAGCGACGCCGGAGTCATTCCCGACGGGGCCTCGATGGACGTCGCGCCGATGGACATGGCGTCGCCGACGGACATGGCTTCGCCGATGGACATGGCGTCGCCGATGGACATGGCCTCGCCGATGGACATGGCGTCGCCGGTGGACATGGCCTCGCCGATGGACACGGCCGTCGACGGACCCGCGCCGATCACGGGACGGCGTTCGTTTCTTGTGACGTCGACGCTGACGCCGCAGTCGGACCCGAGCAATCGGGGCACCGTGTCGCTTCCCGCGACGCACACGTTCACCATGGTGCTGGACGCGGACAAGCGGATCGCGATCCTCGGCTCGTCGGTCGGTCAGGGCGTCGGCGTCTTTGAACCGACGGCCACGGGCGGCGGCGGCAGTCAGACCGCGTCCTTCGGCCTGGGCTCGAGCAGCGTCTCGTATCAAACGATGAACGTGACGATCGCGTCGTCTGGTGCGCTGACCGGCACCGCCCAGGGGCGCGGCAATGCCGCTCCGCCCAGCGACACGACCGGTCCCGCCACCGTCGTTCTTTCGATGGCGCTGGCGGGCGTGCCCGACGTGCAGCCGCCCGGTTTCGAATCCGCGGTCTTCAGCGGCAGCCCCGTCGATCCATTCACGTCGCTGGCGCTGATCGCGACCGAGCCGTTGCCGCCCGACACGCGACTGGCCCTCGTCGACCTGCGCGGTGAACGGATCGAGCTCGCGCCGCCATCCACGCAGCTGACCGCCGCGTTCTCGTTCATCCCGACCCAGGCCCGGATGTGGCGCTACGACGACCAGTACAGCCTTCTGCTCGACGGCGTCGTCGACTTCGCGGGCAACGCGCGCCCGCCCGGCGGCACCCCGCCCGCCTTCGCGACCACCACCGCTCCGGCGCTGGTCGCCGAGGACGGCTTCGAATCAGCGACCGGCGCGGCCCTGGCCGGCGCGCAGGTGCTGTCGGGATCCGGCGCCCCGACCATCGCCGGCGCACGCAGTCTCTACATCCCGTCGCTGCCGCAGGCAAATCCCCCGGGCAGAAACGAGACAACCCAGCTTGCTCTGCGGATCGCCGTCGCACCGACCGATACGGTCGTGCGATTCGAGTACCGGATCGTGAATCCCTCGACGGCCGGGAGCGGTGGCTCGGCCGATCCCTATTTCCTGCTGGGATCCGAGGGTGGCCAGGTCACCAACGCGACGCTGCTCGCCAACAGCGGAACGACCACCACCGCGACCATTGCCCAGATGCAGGTCTCGCTCGGCCCCGTCATGACCGCCGAGTTCCCTCTTCCGACAGGCGCCGCCTCCGCGGGTCAGCTCGTCTTGGTTCGCAAGGCCCGCGCGTGCTGCGGCAACCTGCCCGTCCCGCCGGTCCCCGGCGTGATCATCGACGACCTGCGCACTGAGTAAGGCGCGGAACGCAGTCCCGTCGTCGCGCCACGAACGTGGCTCGCCGCGCGCGGATGGCGCCGCCGCACCGTAGGCCCTTTGCGCAAAGACGAGGCACCCCGGGGCGGACCCGACGGACCTCTGATATAGATCCCCGCCGATGGCGATGGACGACGTGTTGGCGATCATCCTCGGGGGCGGCCGCGGCACGCGTCTGTTCCCGCTCACGCTGAAGCGGTCGAAGCCGGCGGTGCCAATCGGCGGCAAGTACCGTCTGATCGACATCCCGATCAGCAACTGCTTGAACGCGGGCCTGCGGCAGATCTTCGTGCTGACGCAATTCAACTCCGAGAGTCTGAACAAGCACGTCGCGATGACGTACAAGTTCGACGTGTTCTCGTCGGGGTTCGTCAGCGTGCTGGCGGCCGAGCAGACCGAGGAAGGCGGCAACTGGTTCCAGGGCACGGCGGACGCCGTCCGCCAGAGCCTGCGTCACATGCGCCGCACACCCGCGCGCGACATCATGATCCTGTCGGGCGATCAGCTTTACAGCATGGACTACGCGGCGATGCTGGAGACGCATCGCCAGAGCGGCGCCGACGCAACGGTCGCCGTCATTCCAGTCGCCGAGGACCAGACCTCCGCGTTCGGCATCCTCAAGATGGACGGCAGCGGGCGCATCGTGCACTTCGACGAGAAGCCGCCGCGCGAACGCCTGCCCGGCCTGGTCTCCGAGCTGCCGGGCGGCGGCGCGGGCTACCTCGCCTCGATGGGCATCTACCTGTTCAAGCGCGAGGTGCTCGAGCAGGCGGTCGCGAACCCGCAGCTCGTCGACTTCGGCCGCCACGTCATCCCCGACGCGGTCCCGCGCCAGCGCGTGCAGGCGTTCGTCTACCGCGGCTACTGGGAAGACGTCGGGACGATCCGCTCGTACTTCCAGGCGAACCTCGCGCTGTGCGACGCGATCCCGCCGTTTGATTTTTACGACGCCAAGCACCCCGTCTACACGAATCCACGGTTTCTGCCCGCGTCGAAGCTGGAGGGCTGCAACATCCACAGCGCGCTGATCTCCGAGGGGTGCATCATGCACGGCGCGGAGATCGACCGCGCCGTCGTCGGCATCCGCAGCCGCATCGGCTCGCAGGTGCGTATCCGCAACAGCCTGCTGATCGGCGCCGACTACTACGAGACGCTCGACGAGATGCGCGCGACGGAAGCGCGCGGCGTGCCGCCCGTCGGCATCGGCTCCGACACCATCATCGAGGAGGCGATCGTCGACAAGAACGCGCGCGTCGGGCGCGGCGTGCGCATCCTGAACGAGGCGAAGCTGGAACATGCCGACGGCGACGGCTACTTCATCCGCGAAGGCATCGTGATCGTCCCCAAGAACGGCGTCATCCGGAACGGCACCGTCATCTGATGTTTCGCTTCGGCATTCTCGGAGCCTCCTACTTCGCGACGCACAAGATGATCCCCGCCATGCAGGCGGCCGGCGACACGCCCGTCGTCGCGATCGCCTCGCGCGACGGCAAGAAGGCCGCCGAGACGGCGCGCGCGCTCGGCATCCCCAAGACGCACGACAGCTACGAGGCGCTGCTGGCCGATCCCGACGTCGACGGCGTCTACATCCCGCTGCCGAACCACCTGCACGTCCCGTGGGCCGAACAGGCGGCCGCCGCCGGCAAGCACGTGCTGGTCGAGAAGCCCGTCGCGCTGGGCGCGGCCGAGGCCCGCCGCCTGCTGGCCGCGCGCGACGCCCACAACGTGCTCATCTGCGAAGCAGCGATGGTGCGCCTGCACCCGCGCTGGCTGGCCGTGCGCGAGCTGGTGCGCAAGGGAAAGATCGGCGAGCTAGGCGCCTTCGTGGGCACCTTCGGCTACGATCTGTCCGCCCGACGCGACAACGTCCGCTTCGATCCGGGCATGGGCGGCGGCGTGCTGCTGGACGTCGGCTTCTACCCCGTCACCATGAGCCGGTTCTGCTTCGACGACGAGCCGACGGAGGTCGTCGCGCACATGGAACGCGACACGGCCGCCGGCGTGGACGTGATGACCAGCGCCGTCCTGCGTTTCGCGCGCGGGCACGCGGTGTTCACCTGCGGGATGCAGCTGGCGCCCCAGCAGCGCGCGCAGCTTCTGGGCAGCAAGGGGCACATCGACGTGGTGCACGCGTGGAACCCGACCCACGACCGCCCGTCGGCGCTCGTGCTGGAGACCAGCGCCCAGCTGGAAGTCTCCGCGGCCGAACACGTCGAGTTCCCGGCGGTGAACCAGTACACCATCCTGGCGCAGCTGTTCGCGCGCGCCGCGGCGGCGGGCGGTCCCGGCCCGATTCCGCTCGAAGATTCCATCAAGAACATGGCCGCGCTCGATGCGCTGCGCCGCTCGGCCGTCAGCCGGCGCTGGGAACCTGTGTAGCGACGCGGCTTCCTGGAACGCCCTGATCCCGAACATCGCGTGCTTTGTAGACCAGCGGGGTTAGCTTTCCGCCCATGACGCGCGTGCAGCGGCTGGTCCTGGTGGCCAGCATCCTGGGCTCGTTCGTCGCGTTCCTGGACGCGTCGGTCGTCAACGTGGCGCTGCCCGCGATTCGCGACGATCTTGGCGGCGGCATCTCGGCCCAGCAATGGATCGTCGACGCGTATCTGGTGACGCTGGGATCGTTCATCCTGCTGGCGGGATCGCTGTCGGATCTATTCGGACGCAAGCGCGTGTTCGTCGCCGGGCTGATCGGCTTTGGCGTCACGTCGCTGCTGGCGGCGATCGCGCCCAGCGCCACCATCCTGATCGTCGCGCGCGGGCTGCAAGGGGCGACGGGCGCCCTGCTGGTCCCGAGCTCGCTGGCGATGATCATCGCCAGCTTCAGCGGGCCGGATCAGGGGAAGGCCATCGGGACGTGGACCGCCTGGACGGGGATCGCGTTCCTCGTCGGGCCGCTGCTGGGCGGGGCGCTGGTCGATGTCAGCTCGTGGCGCTGGGTGTTCGCGATCAACGTGGTGCCGATCGCCGCGACGGTGGCCGTGCTCGCGCGGATACCCGCCGAGCCGCCGCGCGCCGAGAAGAGCCACGTCGACCTGCCCGGCGCGACTCTGTGCGCGGTCGGACTGGGCGGGATGATCTACGGCCTGATCGAGGCGCCGGGCCACGGCTGGAGCGCGCCGTCGATCTATCTGCCCCTCGTGGGTGGCACCGGCGCGTTCGCGGCCTTCCTGATCTACGAGCGCGCGGCCCGAGATCCGATGCTGGACTTCAAGCTGTTCCGTCACCGGAACTTCGCGATGGGCAACATCGCCACCGCCGCGATCTACGCCGGTCTCACGGCATTCACGTTCGTCCTCACCGTCTATCTGCAGCAGGTGTCGGGCTATTCGGCCACCACCTCCGGGCTGGCGATCTTGCCCGTGACGGTGCTGATGTTCCTGCTGTCGCCCGTGGCCGGGCGGCTGGCCGGCAAGCACGGGCCGCGCTGGTTCATGACCTTCGGTCCGCTGATCGGCGCGGCCGGCTTTCTACTGCTGTTGCGGATGCGCGCGCACGCTCCGTACTTCACGGAGGTGCTGCCCGGCATCCTGGTGTTCGGGATCGGGCTTTCCGGCACGGTGTCGCCCCTCACCGCGGCCATCCTCGGCGACATCGACCAGCGCCACGCCGGGATCGGCTCGGCGATCAACAACGCGATCGCGCGCGTCGCCGGTCTACTGGCCGTCGCCGCCATCGGGGCCTTGCTCGCGGCGCGGTTCGCGTCCGCCATCGACGTCGGCTCGGCGAATCACCGCGATGCGGAGGCGCAGGTGTTCCTGGCCGAAGCCAAGCAGCGCCCGCTGGTCACGGCGGCGCCGCTGAAGCGCTCGGACCTGCACGCGGTCCTCAGGAACGCGTCGGTCAGCGCGCTGCACGGGTCGCTGTGGGCAATGGCGGGCCTGCTCGCGGCCGGCGGCCTGATCTCCGCCGCCGGCATCCGCAACCCGAAGCCTAGAAGGTAGTGTCCTTCGCGCAGTCGTAGGTGAGCGAAGCTTCGGTGGACGCCGGCAGGCTGGGGTCGACGCTGACGGATAGCACGGTGCCCAGGCACGTGGAACTCTGGGCCCCGAGGCTCCAGCATGGCGCGACATTGCCGTTGTCCGCGCAGGCGGGGACGGTCTTGGTGGTCGTCATGCCGGTCGCGCTTCGCGTGCGTTCGGTGACCTTGCAATCCGGCTTGCCGGTCGCCGGGTTCATCCCAACCAGGCCCGGAATGCACGGAGGTCCCAGGAGACCGTTGATCAGCTGCGCGGCCCGGTCCATCGACGGTCCGAGGCTATCCGAACAGATCGGCAGCACGAGACCGTTGTCGCCAAAGGCCGATACGAACTCCGAGGTACGGATGCCCGGATCCGCGAAGCTATTATCGGCGGCCGCGCAGGAATGGGCGATCGCGGGCCACGGGCACGATGGGGCGCCGCAAGACGTGTCTCCCTCCGACGCGAACGGGGCCTTCCAGGTCACCGTGTACGGCACCGTCGGTCCCTGGATCGACATGACGGCGACCTGAGACGCGTCCGCCTTGAGCGCCTTGATCCGACTCGCCGTGTCCGCGACGGTTCGCAGATTCTGTCCGGTTTCGTTGGATACGCAGCTCGCATAGCTCACCATGCTGTTCACGTCGTTGTTCGGTGCCAGTCGTCCGGGCGGCGCCTTGTTGCCGCTGCCGTTGTCGCACAGGTGTCCGAACTCGTTGCAGCGGAAGTTGATCGGCGGACCGAGCTGCGACGCGACGTTGTTGTTCGTGAACACCTCGAAGAACGGCTTTCCCGGCAGCTCGGAGCAGTCGTCCTCGTTCGTCAGCATGACGATCGCCAGGTAGGCGTCGGGGCGGAGAAATCCCTCGTTCTCCGGCGGCGGCGCCTGACCGTCGGCCCCGAGGGCGCGCAGGATTGCCGAGAACTGGTGCTCGAAGCCACATCCGGTTTCGCCAAGCGCCGCGATGCACGTGAACACGTCCGCGAGATTGCCTGTGTAGTTGCGGGTCCCTCCCACGTCCGCGATGAACGTCGCGCCGGTCTGGAGGCCGGTGCTGGTGCAGGTTCCGCGCGCCGTGTACTGAAAGATGCCGTTCTTGCCGTGGCTCCCGTCGCAACTGGAGATGGACCCGTCCCCGGCGCCCATGTCCTGCGATACGACCGCGATGTGAATGTTCGGTAGACCAGGCGGATCTTGCAGCCGGGTGATGAAGGCGGGAAAACTCTGGACTAACTTGTCCTGCAGCAGGCGCATCGAAGACGAATCGTCGATCAGGAACAGGACGTCGACGTTGCGATTGATCGACGCGCTGACGTTGCCGGTCCATCGGTTCGGGTCCCCGCCGTCGGCGCCGCCGCCCCCGGCACCACCGCCGCCGTCAGGCTTGGCGGTTCCGCCCCCGCACGCCGCGCCCGCCGTCACCAGCAACACGACACCACATCGCACCATCCGCATGCGCGCATCATATCGAAGCGCGCTCATCGTCGCCGTGACGATGTGGGTTGCGCCATCGACGCACGCCGGCGATGCGGGCGCCCAGCGGGACGTACCGCACGTCACCATCTCGATCGTCGGGACGAACGATCTGCACGGTCATATCGAGGCCCTCCCCCGCCTGGGCGGTTACCTCGCGAACCTGCGCCGCGAACGCGCGCGCACCGGCGGCGGCGTCGTGCTGGTGGACGCGGGCGACATGTTCCAGGGGACGCTGGAATCGAACCTGAACGAAGGGGCGGCGGTCGTGCGCGCTTACAACGCGCTGAAGTACGACGCGGCCGCGATCGGGAACCACGACTTCGACTTCGGTCCGGTCGGGCCCGCGACGGGACCGCGCGCCCGCGGCGACGATCCCCGCGGCGCCCTGAAAGCCCGCGCCGCCGAGGCCCAGTTTCCGTTCCTGGCCGCGAACCTCGTCGACGAGAAGACCGGCGCCCTGCCGAAGTGGCCGAACGTCGGCGCGACGACCGTCGTCGCGAGGGGCGGCGTCAAGATCGGGATCATCGGCCTGGCCAACGCCGGCACGGCCTTCATGACCCTGCCCGCGAACTTCGCGGGCCTGCGCGCCCTCCCGCTGGCGCCCGCCGTCGTCGACGCGGCCGCGGATCTTCGGCGACGAGGGTGCGCCGTCGTCATCGTCGTCGCGCACGTGGGCGGATCGTGCACGCAGTTCACGGCGGCCGACGATCCCGCGTCCTGCGACGCGGGCGGCGAGATCTTTCAGCTCGCGCGCGCGCTGCCGACCGGAACGGTCGACGCGATCGTGGCCGGTCACACCCACGCCGGGATCGCCCACCGGGTCGGCGGCATTCCGATCATCGAGTCGTATGACAAGGGCTATGGATTCGGACGGATCGACATCGACCTGTCGCTGTCGAAGGACCGTCCCCGGATCCTCGGCAGCGCGATCCGCGCGCCCCAGCCCATTCCGAAGCCGGGCACGCCGCTCGCGGACCGCTACGAGGGCGCGGACGTCGTGCCCGATCCCGCGATCGAGGCCGCGATCGCACCCGCCCTGACGGCCGCGCGCCGCCAGCGCGACCTGAAGCTCGGTGTCACGATCGCGAGGCCGATCGCGCCGGGCTATTCGGCGGAGTCGGCGCTCGGCAACCTGTTCGCGGATCTGATGCGCGCGGCGCATCCGAAGGCGGACGTCGCGCTGACCAGCGGCGGCTCGCTGCGCGCGGTGTTGCCGGCCGGCGTGCTGACCTACGGGCAGCTGCACGAGGCCCTCCCGTTCGACGATCGCTTCGTGACGATCACGACCACGGGCGCGGACCTGGCGGCCGCCGTCGCGCGCAACCTGGGGCGCGCGGGCGGCGTCGTGTCGCTGTCGGGTCTCCGCGCCAGCGCCGCCTGCGTCGACGGCGCGCTGCGCGTGACGCTGAGTCGCGCCGCCGGAAACCCGGTCGGCCCGGCGGAACGGCTGACGCTGATCACCAGCGAATTCCTGGCGACGGGCGGCGGCGACGTGTTGCCGGCCGAGGTTCGCGCCCACGCCCTGCCCGCCGCCGGCGAGCCCATCCGGGACGTGATGGCGGACCTGCTGCGCGCGCGCAAGACGCCGCTCGACCCCGACAACCCGCCCCTTTACGACGCCGCGCACCCTCGGCTCGCCTATCCGGGCCGGCGGCCGGTTCGCTGCAAGTGACTTGTACGGAAACCCCGGGCTTTTAGCCGGGCCGCGGTTCAGCCGTTATCATTGATGCAGGTTCGCCATGGCTTTTGCGCCAGAAACGGCCGCGCCGCCGCCCGGCCTGACAACGACCAAAGCCCCGTTCATCGAGGAGGCCCGGTCGCATGGCGACATCTATATCCACCAGCCCTACGAGCTTTACTCGGCCGAGAACCAGGCGACCTGGGGCGCCCTGCTCGGCCGCATGCATGACCGCTGGGAACGCTACGCGAACGAACGGTTCCTGGAAGGCCTGGCCAAGCTGAAGCTGTCGCGCGATCGCATCCCGCGCCTGGAGGAGATCAATCAGTTCCTGCAGGCGTTGACCGGCTTCCGCGCGCGCGCCGTCAGCGGCTACGTCCCGTCGTACGTGTTCTTCGATTGCCTGCGCCGGCGGGAGTTCCCGACCACCATCACCATCCGCGACGGCGCCCAGCTGGAGTACCTGCCCGAGCCCGACATCTTCCACGACGTCGGCGGCCACGTACCGATGCACACCGATCCGGCGTTCGCGCAGGCCCTGGTCCGCTTCGGCGAGTGCGCGGCGTCCGCGGCGCGGCGCGCGTCGACGATCTCCGACGAGCACGAGAAGCTGCGGCGGCTGACCAGCAACATCCGGGCGATGTCGCGCTTCTTCTGGTTCAGCGTCGAGTTCGGCCTCATGCGATCGGCGCGATCGCGCGGCGACGACGGCGCGCTGAAGGTCTACGGCAGCGGCCTGCTGTCGTCGTTCGGCGAGATCGCGCACGCGATCGACGCGCCCGACGTGCAGCGCTTTCCCTTCCAGATCGAATGGGTCGTCAATCAGGGGTTCGAGATCCACCACTACCAGCCGCTGCTTTACATCGTCGATTCGTTCGACCACCTGTTCGCGCTGGTGACGGAGCTGGAACGATGGCTGCTCGCCGGCAAGCTCGACAACGTCGCGCCCGGCGATCCGGAAGTGAGCGAGACCGACCTGGCCAGCTTCCTCCACGGTGACAAGGCTCCGCCGCCGGTCACCCAGCCGTAACGGTCCGAATCCAGATCCGCCTTCGTTGTACTGGCATGGCCGGTGCAGCCCCGGACTTCCACGGAGGGAACATGAAGGCGATCAATCTATTCGGAGTGTCGGTGGTGGCGGTTGGGCTGATCAGCTCGACCGCGTTTGCGAAGGTCGAGGCTGGTGGCAGCGCGGTGTCGCCGTTGCCGAAGGCGGGTCTGGTGGCGGACAACGTCGTTGTGACGCCGAACCAGAACCCGGCGCCCGCGCCGGCCCCGCAACCGAGCCAAATCAACGTGCAGCCGGCGCAGCCGGTCCAGCCGGTCGAGGCCGCTCCGGTGTACGCGCCGCCGCATCACACAGTCGTGACCGAGGACAAGCCGCACAACTACGTGGCGACGGTGTTCGTCAGCGCCCTGCTGGGCGGGCTCGGTGGCGCGCTGATTGGCGGGGCGATCTACTACCTCGACACGCCGCGGGACAACGCGCAGAACATCGGCTACTGGGCGGCTGGCGGCGTGCTGGTCGGCACCGGCATCGGCATCATCAACGTGGCGGTCGACGAGAGTCGCGCCGAGCGCGCGGTCGCGAATCGCCTGCCGAGCGATCCGGTCCCGACCTACCGCGTGTCGCTGCTGCAGACGCGGTTCTAATCGCGATCGATCACCTCATCCCGCGCTGGCGCTTCGAACGCGCCGGCGCGCGACGAGGATGGACGTTATCGGCAGCACCAGGAGGATGCCGATCGTCACGGCGACCGAGCGCCAGCTGGCTCCCCAGACTGCGAACGAGGAGCCGGCCGGTATCGCGATCAACCATCCGTAGCGATCGAGGGCGCGCGACGGCGTGTCGCGCGCGAGGCGCGTCGCGACCGCGTCCAGCAGAGCGCGCGGCGGCGGGACGAACTCGGGCGGGAGGCTCACCTCGATGGCCGGTGCGCCGCTGGTATTGCCGCGGTCGGCGCGATCGTAGTCCATCAGGCGGACGCGTACGACGGACCAGACGCCGTCGGATCCGCGCGTCCCCCGCCAGAGCGACTCACCGCCGGGCTCGAACATCACCCATTCGTCCCGGAAGCGGATACCCAGCTTGCCGTCAGCGCCGTCGATCTCGTCGATGGACTCCGGCGGCCACACCGGGAAACCCCAGTGCCGGAAGTTCGACCAGATCGTTCGAACCAGCGGCGCCGGCGTCCAGGACGCGCCGCGATCCCGGGTGCACACCACGAACGCCGCGAAACTTTCTCCGCTCGGCCCGCGGACGGTGCGCTCCACCGAATACGCGATGGCGGCGCAATCACCGGCGGCGTGCTGCGCCGTCGCGTGGTAAGGCGGCGCGGCTCCAGCGGGTGGCGCCGTGGTCGTCACAGCGACGCCGCGGCCGCGCGCAGCGCGCCGGCGCAATCGGTGAGCACCGGACGCCCGTGCGCGGTAGCGACGATGCGCACGTCGGGAATGTCGGCGAGGCGGGCGAGGCCGGCCCTCGCCGCGGCGCGATCCTTCAGCATCGCGAGCTTCATGATGGGCGCGACGCCCAGCGGACCGGGGACGGCGCTGGTCGTCTTCGTCACCAGCCAGCCGCCAAATCCGGGCGGCGGATCGCGGTTGGTCAGCACGTCGCACAGCACCAGCGCGCGACCGCCGCCGGGCAGGCCGAACTCGTACGCGAGCTCGCCGTGCCTCCAGCCGGGCAGCGCGTGAATGACGATGCCGTGCTTGGGCAGCTCGTCTTCCGCCGGCGCGTCGACCGCGACCATCCGCTCGACCTTGGCGCGCGACGCCGCCGGCGCGACCACGCGCGCGTCCGGATAGCGTCGCTTGTAGAAGCCCGCGTCGAGGCGATGTCCCTCGTGCGGCACCAGGATGATCGAGACGCGGCCCAGCGCGTCCAGCTGGGCCATGCCCGCGTCGTCCATCGCGATCACGCTGTGCGCCAGCAGCGAACCGTCGGGCAGCTTCCAGATCGCCATGCGCCGGTAAAGCGGAAACGGGCATCGCGCGGCGACCATCCACACGCCCGCGATCGGCGATTCCAGATCGCCCCGCGCGTACAGCTTGTGTGCCTTGTCCGCCGCCATGGTCCCTAGAGACACATCCAGAGAAACAGCGCCTGCCTGGAGTCGGCCGCTTGTCGCGCCAGCCGGCAGATCTCCACCAGGCCGTCGCTGACCGCGGCTTCCTCCCAGCCGCTGAGCGCGAACTCCTCCGTCGCCGCCCATTTCACGCCCGCCGCCTGGCGCTCCTCTGGCGAAAGAGCCGCCAGCCGCGCGACCAGCTCTTCGGGCAGGCGAAAGACCCAGGGCCCGTCGGCCGACACCTCCGCGACCGGATCGTACGAGGGCAACACGTCGTCGAACGTCCGGCCCGTGAGCATCGCGTGGAGCATCCCGAACTTGACGGTATCGATCCCCTTGACGTCGATCCCGCCGAACTCCCGCGACGGCACCGACGCGTGCGCGACCCGTTCGGCCTCCTCCGCCGGCGCGACGACCAGGTCACTCAGGACGCCCATGAACGAACCTCCTCTCCTCCAGGACGGCCGACAGCATGTCCTCGAACGTGTCGAACGTCGCGAACTTCTCGTCGGGAAATCCCATGTTGATGGTGTGGAATCGCCCGTCGCGCTTGTCGAACACGTACTCGGCCACGTTGCCGTCGTTGCCGAGAACGATGACCTCTGGGCGGGGCACGTCGAGGTTCTCGAGAACTAGACCTTCGGCCGTCTTGAAGTCCGCTCCGTTGATCTGCACACCGTTCGTCATTCGCAGCAGGAGAACGTACGATTCTGGAACTTCCGCTCCCAGATGTTGTTTGGCACCTGCCTGGAGCTCCCGCAAAGCGTCCTCGCTGCATCCGGTCCTGAGGTGAACGCCGTTCGCGGGGTCCTTCCCGAGACGGCCCAACACGCCAAACACTTCGGACAGCCCCATGCCGGCGTCAGCGAAAGTGCTCGAGGCAGGCGTCGTCCCATTCGTGTCCTTCGAGGGACCACGTCGCGTCGCCGGGAGGGAAGCCGCTCCGGCACCAGCCCTTCCCGCGATCGAAGTCATAGACGGCGTGCGCGCTGCCGTTGATCAGCAGGACCGCCTGGCGCCCGCTCGCGGACCATCCGACCTTGTATTCCGACAGTCGATCTCGATCGACGACGTCCTCGACGTTGTAGACGTGAAGCGCGTCCAGGATCGGTCCGTCGGCGCTCCTGCGAACGTAGAAGTATCCCGTGTCGCCGTCGTCCTCGAAGACGACCGCGGCGCGCCCGTCTGCTGTCGCGGAGCTCAAGGTGATCTCGTCGCCCGGGCGGCCATGCTGCACCTCTGAGACCGTCACCGGCATCGCGTTCCGGCGCCCACGATACCGGACTTCGGCGCCGTGCTGAAGACGGACCGTGCGTGTCAGCGGCCGGCAGCGGCGCGGGTGGTGCAGGCGCGCCGCTGCTGGTTGTTCCGCGCCTGCGCCTCGCAGCCGCAGCACCACGCATCGTGCGGTTTCAATTGACGGCGGTCCACCGTGAAGACCTGCCGCCGGAATCCTTCGTCCAGCGGCGCGAAGACGAGCAGCTCCGGGCGGCGATCTCCATCCAGATCGAAGACGGCGCCGACCTGGCCCAGATCCCAGTCCTGCGTGACGATCGCGAACGGGCCCTTCCCGCCCCACCTGACGATCAGGCCGTTGAAGCATGACCAGGGTTCGCCATCGGCCTGCCCTGTCCGCTTGCGCATCTCCTGGGGCGTGCACCGGACGTCGACCGAGTAGACGACGTCCTTGGCGCCGTCTCCGTCCAGGTCGGCCTCGAAACGCTGCAATACATCGAGATCGCCGCGCGCCCGACCTCCCACCAGCCGGCGCACCTCTCTGTATTCGGCGGCCGGGACAGCGATCGGGAGGTTGTCCGGAGGCCTGTGACTGACGCGCGCGAACGACGGGCCGGCGGCCGGAGGCCACACCGCGTACGAAAAGTTGAACGGCCCGCCCGCCAGCTCGAGAGCGTCGCGCTGCGCGCCGTCGCCTCCCGGACAGGTCGCGATCACCCGTTCCGACGCTGTCACGATCTCGCCCGAGTCCAGCAGGACCTGAGCCCGAGCGGGCACGGCGCGGAGACAATCGGACCCGGCGGCCGCGACCAGCGCGCCTTCCGGGGAGAGACACGCGATGGGAACCACCAGCTGGCTCGTTCCGGGGCCTCGCACGAAGACAACCGCCTGGCTCGCGGCCGGACTCGGGAGCGGACGGGCCGGCGGCACGCCCCAGGACAGAACGGCCAGGAACGCCGCGTACGCGCCGGCCGTCATTCCAATCGCGCCAATCGCGCTCTGATGGCCGGCCACTCGACCGCGACGATCGAGTAGTGGGCGGAATTCCTCACCGTGCCGTCGGCGCCCGGCATGTCGGCGCGCCGGACGCCGTCGAAGCGCGCGCCCAGCCGCTCGATCGCGCGGCGCGAACGCACGTTGCGTTCGTCGGTCTTGAACGACACCGCGTGAACCTGCCAGCGCTCGAACGCATGCGTGAGCATCAGCAGCTTCGCCTCGGTGTTGCAGCGCGTGCGTTGCGCCGACGCCGCCAGCCAGGTGCTTCCGATCTCGACGACGTCCGGTCGATCGATCCTTTGCAGCGCGGATCCGGGCGGCCAGTCCCACATCCGCGGCTCGATGAAGCTGGTCGAACCGACCACCCGTCCCCGCCACACCGTGACGAGCGGCAGGCGTTCGCCAACGTCTCGCTGTCTCAAGAAGCGCGCGACCCACGCCCGCGTCGCGTCGGGACCGTCGGGCACGGTGCTGAGCCCATAGTGCTCGCGCGACTCGGCCGCCGCCGCCACCAGCGCGTCGACGTCGTCGAGGACCAGCGGTCGCAACGTCACCTCGCGGCCGACGAGGGTGGGGACTTCGAGGGTCATGAGCGTCCTCGCAACATCGTCTCACGCCCTTCCTCGCTTGAGCGAGCCAGGGGGATCCGCGAGCTCATGGAGATCGTCGCGATCGAGCCCACGCCGGCCAGATCGCGTAGAGCAGGAAGGGAGCAAACGCCACGAGCTCGAACGCCGCGACGCGGGCTCCTTCGGCCGACAGAAATGCTCGTCCGATGGGCGCGACCGGGATCGGTGTCCACGGCGCAAAAAAGCGTTCGTCGCTGAACGGCCAGAGCAGCGCGCACCCCAGGCCCCCATCAGTGAAGGTGTCGAGGATCGAATGACTCATCACGACCGCGAGCGCGATCAAACCCGTCCGAATGGCTTTCAACTTCGCCAGCCGCGCGATGACGGCCACGACGATCGCGACGCCGAGCGCGAAGGCAATGGAGTGGGTGGCGCCTCGGTGTCCCCACGTGTCTTCGTACCTGACGCCGAGGCGAAACCCGAACACGTCAGCGTCGGGGAGCAGTGACAAACCTGACCAGATCGCGCCTGCTGTGACAGGCGACCAGATGGTCCGCTGCCGCTCGCGCGACAGACGGGCCGCGGCCATTCCGATGAGAACGTGCCCAATGCTGGCCATGGCAGTCAGCGCTGCATACGCCGAGCCAGGTTCGAGGCCGCGGTCACTTCTTCCGCGGGTCGGCGGCACGGCGGCCGACGTCGAGCAACACGACGTCGCTTTGATGGCGATGCGCGACAAGATCCTTCGACAGCGACAGGCAGTCGGCATATTTCCCCAGCTGGAGAGTGACCGTCTTGGGCCGTGCAGCGGCGCCCGTCGCGGCAATCTCCGCGTTCGCCGCGGTCACCTTGTCGCGAGCCGGATTCGCCCCGTCGCCGGCCAAAATGACAAACAGGAACGACGCGTGCGGGTAGCCCGCCCTGTGCGCCCGCCCCAGGTACTCGATAAGCCGAGGCGTATCGACTTCGGGTTCGCACGCGACGATGAACTTGCCGTTGAACGTCTCGGCGGGCCGCAGAAGCTTGTAGTTGTTGGCGAGGGTCACCAGCATCTTTTCAAATTCGTCGGGCGTCATCGGACGGCCGTCCAGCTCCGCCCGCTGCTTCGTGAGAACGAGGACAGGCGATGGCTCGATCTCGTCGGGACCGACAAGTTGCGGCGTGCGCGGCCGGATCAGCAGCTGCATTTTCTTCGGGCGGGCCGGCGGATTCTGATTCGCTGCCGCTTCGGCCGCGCGAACAGCCGCCGGCCTGCCACAGAGGCACGCCACAACCACGGTCGCGACGAGGGCGATAGCGTTTCTCGAGATCATCGGCCTTGACCCGGTCAGCTCTCGTCTTCGGTCTCGCCCTCGCCTTCCTTCTTCTTGCCGGCGGTCTTGGGGGAGAGGTCGATCGGCTTCTTGGGCGTGCAGCCAGTCGTGAAGCCGTCCGCGTTGAACTTGAACATCACCCGGCCGCGGTCCTTCGGCGTCACGGCCTCGACCTCGACCCGGTGGTTGCCCTTGCGCTTGGGCGAGCAGTACGAGAACACGTAGCGGCCGTCGGCGTCGTCGGTCAGCTTCTTGCCGATCTCGGCGAAGCCGTCCTTGAAGTTCTTCGGATTGTTCGAAAGGAACGTGCCCGCGCGACCGAGGGCCGTCAGCTCGTCGCGGTGAATCCCCTCGCCGACACCGATGACGTAGATCTGCGCCGGCGTCTCCTTCAAACCCTGCTTCAGCGTCTCGGGGCTCACGCTGTGCGACAGCTCGCCCCGATCGGTGAACACCACCAGGATCGCCGACTTCTGCGCGGACGACGCCTCCTTGAGCCGGTCGCGCAGCGAGTGCAGCCCCTGGTACACGGCGCCGTTCAGGTTGGCGTTGCGGCTGCGCGGGCGGAACTTCCGCAGCGCCGCGGTGACCTTCTTCGTCTCCGCCGTTCCGGAGTAGCCCAGGAACGGCACCACCTCGTCATTGCCGTCGAACGCGCCGACCGCGATCTCGTGAGTCGCGCCGACGTGGTCGACGAAGCCGGTGATGGCGTTGGCCAGCTCGGGGAGATCCTCCGAATCGACGATCGGCCCGCTCATGTCGACCAGCAGCAGGACATACCGGGTGTCGAACTGCTTCGGCTCCAGCAGCGCGCGCTTCGCCTTCGACGTCGTGACCAGCTTGCCGTCCTCGTAGACGCGGAAGTTCTTCTCCGCCAACCCGGGGATGGGCCGTCCCAGCTTGTCCTTGACGTCGACGTAGACGGCGACGTTCGAGGGCTGGTCCGCGGCGACGGAGATCTTGGTGACCTGCAGCGAGCCGCCGCTCGCGCACCCCACGGCGGCGGCCGTCGCCAGCCATGCAACCGGGGACACTTTCAACCGGCGAGGCGTCATCGTCCGGCGAGCCAGCATAACAAAGAGACATTGTCCGACACCACCCTTTCCCGCGGGTGGTCGGGCGGCTAGCCCGCCCCCGCGCGAAGCGCGGGATCGCGGCTACCAGAAAAAACGTAGCCGCACACCGCGCCTTTGGCGCGGAGCGGCTAGTGCGACTTCGACGCGGCGATCCCAATCTTTTCAGCAAGCGCACGCAGGGGTCCGCTCGGACGGCCGTGCGCGTGCAGCGCCCACACCCGTTCCTCGAGCACGCGCCGGTCGGGCGCCGCGTCGGGGAGCGCCACGATGTCCACCAGCTCGCTCGCCAGGCGGAGGCTCGCCGCGGATGGGGTCCCCTCCAGCGCCGCCAGCAGCACGCGCGTCAACGCGGTCCGGCGCGCAACGCCCTCGGGCGTCTCGCCGTCCGGCGGCAATTCGCGGGCCGCCTCGACCGTGAGCGCGAAGACCTTCGGGTCGCGCACCGCGGACAGCAGCGACGGTAGCTCCGCCATGACCAGCGCGGCGCGCGTCTCGGCGTCCAGGTCCGCGATCGCGAAGCGATCAGCGCCGACCTTCGCCACCAGCGCTCCGGACGAGCCCGCCTGAGCCGTGAAGATCATCGTCTCCGCCGCGCCGCTGCGGGCGTGGACGGCCAGGGCCGATCCCCGCGACGCGCGCGCGCCCTTCCGGCTCTTCGCCACCGACAGCGTGATGTCCCAGCCGACGTCGACGCGCGGCGCGCCGACGACCTCTGCCAGGGCCGCGCCGGCGACCGCGTGCGTGACGGTGACGCGATCGCGCGCGACCCGCCGGAACACGTCCGCGCCCGTCCCGCGGTCGCGGCGGTTGCTCTTCGCCTCGGCCAGCACATCCAGCACCTGGCGCGTCGGCGGCCTGGCGCCCACGCTGGCCAGCAAATCCAGCGCGTGCGCGCCCATCCGGATCACCAGCGCGCCCTCGAGACCGGCGATGTCGTCGAAGAACCAGCCGCAGCTGGCGTACATCAGCAACGTCGCGCGCTGCAGCTCCAGCAGGCGGCGCGCCTCCAGGCGCACCCGGTCGCCGCCCTTCGTCCAGCGCGGCAGCGCGAACACCGCCAGCGCGCGATCGCGCGCCGCGGGCGGATCGTCGACGACGGCGCCGTAGCCGTCGCGCGCCGCCCACGGATCGCGGAACAGATCGCCGGCGGCGTCCTCGTAGGTCCGGGCGGCCGCGTCGCGCACGATGTCCAGCGCTCGCCGCAGCGGACCGCGCCAGGCCTGGTTGCCCGCCGCCGGGCCGCCCATGTTGCAGCCGCAGTCGCGCTGCCAGCGGCCCAGCCCGTGCCCGCAGCTCCACGCCGTCCCCTCGCCGTCCGGCCCTTCCGCCAGCTGCGCCTCCCAGGCCGGCGGGTGGCGCGCGAAGTAGGCGCCCAGGTTGGTCACCTCGATCCCACGCCGCTGCGCCTCGATGCGCGTCGCGAACGCCAGCGTGAGATCCGCGAACTTCTTGTGGTGCCCCCACAGCTCGCCGTCGGAGGCGCACAGCACCAGCCGCTGCCCGGGCACCGCGGATCGGCTGGCGGACACCTGGACGGCGTCCATCACGCTCTCGGCGCGGTTGGCCGTCTCGCCGAACGCGACCGCCCGCGACAGCGGACCGTCGAAGATCGCCAGCGCGATGGTCCGACCCGAACCGTCGCGGTGTCGCCAGAAGTAGCCGCGCCCCGTGTCCAGGCTGTCGCGATCGACGGCCGACCATTCGGTCGTGCCGCGCGCGCGCACCGCCGCGATCTGCTCGGGCGCCAGGATGGTGTAGCGGACGCCCAGCTCGATCAGCGTCTCCAGCGTGGCCGGCGACACCGCCGTCTCGGGCAGCCACAGCCCCTCGGCGCCGTGGCCGAAGCGGCGGTTGAAGTCGTGCAGCCCCCACACCAGCTGCGTGCGCGCGTCACGCGCGTTGCACAGCGGAACGATGGGATGCGCGTAGGCCTGCGCGATGGCGCCGCCGCTGCCCAGCCGCTTGCGTTGCGCGGCGTCGGCCTCGCGCAGGCGCGCCTCCACCGCCGGATCGTGGCGGCCCAGCCAGCGCGCCAGCGTCGGCCCGAAGTTGAACGAGAGCCGATCGTAGTTGTCGACGATCGCCTCGATGCGTCCGGAGTGGTCGTTGATGCGCGCGAACGCGTTGGCCCGGTAGCATTCGGAGTGGATGCGCGCGTTCCAGTCATGGAACGGCGCCGCCGATGGCTCGCGCGGGACGCGGTCCGTCCACGGGTTTTCACGCGGCGGCTGGTAAAAGTGGCCGTGAAAACAGAGGGCGATCGACGATGCGGCGTGCGTGGTCAAAAGTTTCGGGAGCGGGTGAGCAGCGTGTCTTTCGCCTTCTGCACCACCGTCACCCCGCCCTCGCTGACCGTGTAGCGAAGCGAGTCGCGCGCCAGGTCGTGTCCGATGTGATCGCCGTCGGGAATGCGCACGTTCTTGTCGACGATCGCCTTCTGCACGCGGGCGCCGCGGCCGACGTAGACGTTGTCGAACAGCACCGACGCCTCGACGCGGGCGCCCGAGTCGATGAACACGTTGCGCCCCAGCACCGAGTCCTTCACGAACCCGCCCGCGATGATGCAGCCGCCGCACATGACGGACTGCAACGCGATGCCGCGCCGGGTGTCGTCGTCGAACACCAGCTTGGCCGGCGGATCGGGATAGTTGGCGGTGATGATCGGCCAGTCCCAGTTATAGAGGTTCAGGCTGGGAACGACGTTCTTCAAGTCCATGTTGGCGTCGAAGTACGAATCGACCGTCCCGACGTCGCGCCAGTAGGCGTTCTCGACCTCGTCGGACACGCCGCGGATCCGGTTGAGGCCGAAGTTGTACGCGAACACGCGCCGGCTCTTCAGCATCTCGGGCAGGATGTTGCGCCCGAAGTCGTGGTGCGATTGACGCTCTGAATCCGCGCGCAGCTCTTCGATCAGCGGCCCGGGCGCAAACACGTAGTTGCCCATCGACCCAAGGCAATGCTCCGGATCACCGGGGATCGTCACGGGATCGCGCTCAGGCTTTTCCTGAAAGCCCGTGATGCGCCAGTCCTCGTCGACCTGGACGATCCCGAACTGCGACGCCTCCGACTTCTTGATGGGCAGGCACGCGACGGTCGCGATCGCCCCCTTCTGGAAATGGAAGTCGGTCATCTGCCGGATGTTCATCTTGTAGATGTGGTCGGCGCCGAACACCAGGACGGCGTCCGCCCGGTATTCCTCGATGAGGTGCAGGTTCTGGAACACCGAATCGGCGGTGCCGCGGTACCAGGATTCGCCCATGCGCATCTGCGCCGGCACGACCGTGACGAAGTTGTCCAGCGCGCTACGCGATCCCCAGGTGCGCTGCACGTGCTCGGCCAGCGACTGCGACTTGTACTGCGTCAGCACGTAGACCGAACGGATGCCCGAGTTCGCCAGGTTCGACAGCACGAAGTCGATGATCCGGTAGCGGCCGCCGAAGGGAACCGCCGGCTTGGCGCGGTCGAGCGTCAGCGGAAACAGGCGAGATCCCTTCCCGCCGGCCATCACCAGTGAAATGAAACGCTGCTGTCCGTCCATCGTCTTGTCTGCGTCGTGTCGGGTCTTGGTTGTTTGCGGAGCGGAACTATAACCACATTTCCCCCCGCCGGTGGTCCCGCAGTCGACGACCGGCAGTCGTGGTAGTGTCCCTGCCCTCATGACGACCGGCGAAAAGTTCAAAAGCCAGCTCTCCGAGCTTTCGCGGAACCTGTGGTGGGCGTGGAACCCTCACATCATCAAGCTTTTTCGCGACCTGGATCCGGAGGCGTTCCGGGCCGCGAACCACAATCCGGTCTCCGTGCTCGCGGGCTTCTCCGCCGAGCGCTTCGACGACCTCGCCCGCGACGCCACGCTGCGCACGCGGGTCGACAGCGCGTTCCGCGAATTGCGCGACTACCTGGGCGCCGCGCGGACCTGGGGATCGGTCCACGCCGGCCCGTTGCGCGTGCGGCCGGTCGCCTATTTTTCGGCGGAGTTCGGAATTCACGAATCGCTGCCGATCTATTCGGGCGGCCTGGGCGTGCTGGCGGGCGACCACCTGAAGAGCGCGTCGGACCTGGGCCTGCCGCTGGTCGCGGTCGGTCTGTTTTACCGGGAGTCCTATTTCCGGCAGCGCATCGGCCGCGACGGCTGGCAGCACGCCGAGTACGTCCGCTCGCCGGTGGAGATGCTGCCCGCCCAGCCGGCGCTGACCCCGGCCGGTCAGCCGATCGTCATCGAGGTCCCGCTGTCGCGCGAGACGCTGCGCGCGCAGGTCTGGGAGATCGCCGTCGGCCGCAACAAGCTGTTCCTGCTGGACACCGACGTCGATGGAAACTCCGAGGAGAACCGCCAGCTCGCCGCCCGCCTGTACTTCGGCGACCAGCGCATCCGCATCCGCCAGGAGCTGCTGCTGGGCGTGGGCGGCGTGCGCGCGCTGCGCGCCGCCGGCATCCACTGGGGCGGCCTGCACCTGAACGAGGGACACAGCGCGTTCGCGACGCTGGAGTACACCCGCTTGCTGATGGAGCTGACAGGCGCGGATTTCCGGACGTGCGCCCAGGAGGTCGCCCAGGGCACGACGTTCACGACCCACACGCCCGTCGACGCTGGCCACGATCGCTTCCCGCCCGAGCTGGTCGACGATCACCTGGAGCCGCTGCGGCGGTCGCTGGGCCTGGCCCAGCACGAGTTCCTGGGCCTGGGGCGCATCCGTCCCGAGGACCACCGCGAGGCGCTGTGCATGACCGTGCTCGCGTTCAAGATGTCGCGCTACGCGAACGGCGTCTCGGCGCTGCACGGGCGCATCACGCGCAAGTCGTGGCAGGTGCTGTGGCCCCACCACCGCGAGGACGAGGTCCCGGTCGGCCACATCACCAACGGCGTCCACGTCCGCACCTGGCTCGCGCCCGCGATGCAGGACCTGTACGCGAAGTACATGGGCGCCGACTGGCGCGAGCACCTGGCCGATCCGCGCATGTGGGCGCGGGTCGACAGCGTCCCCGACGCGGAGCTGTGGGAAACGCACCGCGTGCTGAAGGCGGCGCTGGTGCGCTTCGTGCGCCGGCGCATCGGCGAGCAGCGGCGCCGCAACGAATATCCCGAGGATCTGGTGGCGGCCGCGAACGACGCGCTGGATCCCGAGGCGTTGACGATCGGGTTCGCGCGGCGGTTCGCGACCTACAAGCGCGCCAGCCTGCTGTTCCACGACATGCCGCGCCTCAAGCGCCTGCTCACCAGCGCGTCGCGCCCGGTGCAGCTGGTGTTCTCGGGCAAGGCCCACCCGGCCGATCGCCCCGGCCAGGAGGTGCTGCGCTCGGTGCACGAGGCGGCCTTCGACAGCGATCTGAAGAACCGCATCGTGTTCGTCGAGGACTACGACATCAACGTGGGCCGCCACCTGGTCCAGGGCGTCGACGTCTGGCTGAACAACCCGCGCCGCCCGCAGGAGGCCAGCGGCACCAGCGGACAGAAGGTGCTGCTGAACGGCGGCCTCAACTTCTCGGTGCTGGACGGCTGGTGGGCGGAGGCCTACGACGGTCTGAACGGCTTCGCGATCGGCGACGGCATCACGCACGTGAACGTCGAGGAGCAGGACCGACGCGACGCGAGCTCGCTTTACGACACGCTGGAGAACCAGCTCATCCCGATCTACTACGATCGCGACGACACCGGTCTTCCGCGCGGCTGGATCGAGCGAATGAAGCGCACGATCCGCACGCTGGGCTGGCGCTTCAACACCGACCGCATGGTGATCGACTACGCGAACACCTGCTATCTCCCGGCGGCCGGCGCGAAGAGCAGCCATATGCGGTAGCAGAACGTCCCCGCCGCACTGCGTTTGGTTCCGACGGGTGGGCGGCCGCCGGTCGCGCGGACGGCGGCTGCTGACGGTACTCTGCCGGCGTGTACCGCCCCCTGCCCCGCTTCCTGCTGCGGGCGCCGCTGCTGCCCGTGTCGGCGCTGTGGCGCGGGCCGCGCGCGCTGTTGCGCCACCGCCTGGGGGCCGACGCCGTTCGGCTCGCGAGCCCGTCGCTGGCGCGCGCGAAGGCCGGGGCGCGGCGCGATCGCGCGCTGGAACGCTACGCGCGGCGCGCCGCTTTCCGCCCGACGCCGCACGGGCTGCTGGCGGGCGTCTGCATGGGACGGCTGGCGGACCGGACAGCGATCGCCACCGGCACGCCGATCGCGCACCTGGCGCCCGGATGGGAGCGCATCGACGCGCTCGCGCGCGCGCTGCTCGACGACCCGGACCTGCGCGCGCGCACGCGCTTGCGCGTCGCCCCGTCGGCCGTCCAGGGCGCCGCGGTCGTCCGCTGGCTCGGTCCGGGCGATCCGTTCGACGACGTTCACGAGGCGGAGCTGACCGCACCGCTGCCCGCCATCCTTTCGGCGGCGGCGCGGTGGGCGCCCTGGACGGACGTTCGCGCGGCGGCGGGCGCGGCGGACGCCACCGACGACGTCGACGTCGACGAGATGCTGCTGACGCTGCTCGACGACGGCCTGCTGCAAAGCGATCTCTCGCCGCCGATCATCGGCGCGCTGGCGGCCGAGCACATGACGACGCGGCTCGCGGCGCTGGGCGAGGAGGACGCGGCGCGGGCCCTCGCGCAAGCCGACGGAGCCCTCGCGTCTGGCGCACTGGCGCGCGGCGCGGCCACGCTCGCGTCGCTGCCGGGCGCCGGCGACGACGACGACGTCCACGCCGTGCTGGTCCATCGGCCGCGCAAGCCGCCGACGCTGGAGCGCGCGGCGGTCGAACGGGCCGCCCGGCTGGCGCCGTTGCTGGTGCGCCTGCAGGACGCGCTCGCGCCCCCCGCCGCGGAGCGCTTCGCGCAACCCGCGCTCGCCGATGCGCTGGACGCGATCACCGAGCTGCACGGCGGCGGCGCCTTCGACGTCGCGGCGCTGGCGACCGGCGATTACGGCGTCGAGCTGCACGGCGCCGGCGACGACGACATCGCCCATCGCGGTCCCGACGCGGCGGTGGTGGCGCTGGTGCTCGACGCGATCGCCGAGGCGAGCCGACACGGCAGCGCCGAAGCGTCGCTGGACGCCGGCGCGGTCGCCGAAGCGCTGCGTGACGTGCCCGGACCGCGGCTGCCGTGCAGCGCCGAGCTGTTCCTGGCGCCCTCCACGCGGCGGCCCGGAAAGCCGCCGGGCACCGGTTGGCTGCTGGGCCTGCACGCGCCGGCCGGCGCGTCGCTGGGCCGCTTCGGTCACGCCCTCGGCCAAGCCGCGACGGATGCGATGGCGGAGCTGGAGGCCGCCGAACGAAAGGCGCGGCCGCTGGAGACGTCCGTCGACGTCGCCTTCGCGCCGACGCCCGCGCTGACCGATCTGGCGGCGCGGCCGACGACGGCGAGACGGACGCTCGCGCTCTCGCGCTGGAATGACGGCGACGGCGCGCTGGCGGTCGCCGACCTCGAGCTGGTCGCCGATCCGGACCAGCCGGATGCGCTCGCCCTGCGTGAGCGCGCGACCGGCGACCCGATCGTGCCGGCATCGTTCGCGCGGCTGCGCTCGGGGACCGCGCCCGCCGGCATCGCCCGCCTGCTCGTCGGCTGGAGCCTGTGGCGCCAGCACGCCTCGTGGGCGTTGCCGCTGGGCCCGCTCGCTCAGCTGGCGGTGATTCCACGGCTGCGGCTGGATGGGTTCGTGATCGCGCCGGCCAGCTGGCGCGTGCCGTCGGGTGCGCACACGCGCGCGTCCATCCGACGCTGGCGAAAGGCGGCCGGCGTCCCCCGCCACGTGCAGGTGGGCGACGGCGACGAGCTGCTGCCCGTCGACCTGGATGCGCCCCACGCCGAGGGCGACCTGGGCGATCACGAACGCGTGTTCGAGATCTGGCCGCCGGTCGACGACACGGTCGACCGCGACGGCCGGCGGCTGGAAGCCGTGGTGATGCTCATCGAGGAGCCCGATGCCGGCGACGCTGCCGGCCACGCGCGGCGCGCGGCGGCGATCCGATCGGCGGGCGAGGTGCCGCCGCCGGCGCGCGCGCCGCGTGCGGAAGGCTGGCGAACCTTCAAGCTGTTCGGGCCGCAGGCCCGCCAGGACGACCTCCTCACGCTGCTGCTGCCCATCGTACGCGCCGGCCAGCATGCGGGTGAGATCGACCGCTGGTTTTTCCAGCGTTACATCGACGGGCCGGGGAGCCGCCACCACCTGCGCGTTCGCGTGCACGCATCGGACGCTTCGACGGCTTTCGCCTTCGAGGGCCGCCTGCGCGATCGGCTGCGCGGCGCGCACGCGTCAGCGACGGTGACCGGCATGGAGATCGACGACTATCGCCCCGAGCGCGGCCGATTCCGCGACGACGAGCTGAGCGCGGTGCATGACATCTTCGAATCCGACAGCGAGCTGGCGTGCGCGCTGTTGCCGGCGCCCGCCGATCCGGTGGAACGAATCAGCCTGCTCGTGCGCGCGCTGGATGCGCTCGCGGCCGGATTCGGGCTCCCGCCCGACGCGCGCCACGCGCTCGCGCTCACGCGCCGGCGCGCCGCCGAGTCGCAAGCCGTGCTGGACGACGAGGAACGCGCGCGCGCCGACGCCGCGTTTCGCCGCGCCGGGCGGGAGCTGCGCGCCGCCCTGGCCGGCGACGGCCTGCCGGGCAGCGTCCCGGGCGAGGTCGCCGGCAAGCTGGCCGCCCATCGCGCCCGCGCCGCGCACGCCGCGCGCGGGCTTCCGCCCGAGGCGCGCGCCCGCCTGCTGCCGACGCTGCTGCATCTGTGCGCCGTCCGTGTGCTGGGCGCCGATCGCGACGGCGAACGATTGGCGTACACGTTCTGGGAGCGGACGTTACAAGGGCTGCGCAAGCCGCAAGGGCTGCGCGAGCCCGCCGGGCGCGGCGGCGATCGATGATCGGGTTGCTGGCGACGTTGATCGCGATCGCGACGACGCCAGCGCAGACGACGCGGCTGTCGCTCCCGTTCCAGGGCATCTGGGGCATCATCCAGGGCTTCGACAGCGGCGAGACGCACGTGCGGTACGCGGCGTTCGCGCTGGACTTCGTCCCGGCACAGCCGAAGACGACGCCCGCGCCGAAACGTGGCGCGCCCGTGACGGCGTTCGCCTGCTACGGCCGGCCCGTGCTGGCGCCCGCCGATGGCACGGTCGTGCGCGCCAACGGCGACGCGCGCGACTGGCCCGCCTACCGCAAGGGCAGCGATCCCGGCAACTAC
>Ga0070673_100000223_pt1 | contig 28491 bp, 28 predicted proteins | sample KBSM23metaG_FD_65342 | JGI IMG/M metagenome (GOLD analysis project Ga0070673, IMG submission 65342) | Miscanthus rhizosphere microbial communities from Kellogg Biological Station, Michigan, USA - KBS M2-3 metaG | ecosystem: Host-associated > Plants > Roots > Rhizosphere > Soil ... | reverse complement strand
GAGATTCTCGTAGGCATAATCGGTGGTGTCGTTGACGTAATAAGTGTCGTCCCCGATGCCGCCATACATCCGGTCATAGCCCGCGCCGCCGGTCAGAATATCGTTGCCGTCGGCCCCGAACAGATAATCGTCGCCGCCCATGCCATTGAGCGTATCGTTGCCTTCATAACCGTAGAGCTTGTTGGCGCTGTTGGTGCCGGTGACGAGATTATCAATCGCATTGCCTTTGCCGATGTAGGCCGCGCCAGTGAGCGTCAGATCTTCGACATTGTCGCGCAGCGTCACGTCGACCGATGAAATGACCTGGTCATGCCCCTCGCCCGGATCCTCGTAGGCGAAGTCGGTGTCATCGTTGACATAATAGGTGTCGTCGCCAAGGCCGCCGTACATCCGATCATAGCCCGCGCCGCCGATCAGCGTGTCGTTGCCAGCGTTGCCGAACAGGTAATCGTCGCCCGTGCCCCCTTCGAGCGCATTCGCGCCCGAGTTGCCGCGCAAAGTGTCGTTGAAGGTCGAGCCGGTGATACCTTCGAAATTGGTAAGCGTATCCAATCCCGCGCCGCCGGTGTTCTGCGTGCCGGCAATCGCCAGGCTGACGGTGACTCCAGCGCCGGCATTTTCATAGTAAGCCGTATCGATTCCAGCTCCGCCGTCCATGACATCGTTGCCGTCAGCGCCCGAAATGATGTCGTCGTGGGTGGTCCCGTGAAGCGTTTCGTTGCCGGCGGATCCGAGGATGCCGACCGTGACGTCGGACCCGTTTTCGAACACGTAATTCGTGCCATCGAACGCTGCCCCGCTGGCGACGTCGACGACCAACGTTCCCGCACCGCGCAGCGAAACATTGCCCGGAAGAGAAGTCGCAGCGATCTCGAGGTAAGCCTCTACCTGGCTTGACGTGCCAGGCCCGGTCGCAGTGAACGAGGGCTGGAAGTTCACTCCCTCCACCGATGACAGCGTTCCGTTGAACTCCACCTCGCCGCCGACCGAGAGGTAATCGAAGCCGGCTCCGCCATCGAAAGTGTTGCCGGTGTAATCGAGCGAGGTCGGGCTGCCGCCGAAGGGCGTGACATTGGCGAGGATGATGACGTCGTTGCCGTCACCAGCATTGATGATGTTGACGCCCGCGCCACCATTCAGGATCTCGGACCCGCTGGTGCCGTTCAACGTGTCGTCGCCAGCACCGCCGACCAGCGCTTGTACGCCGGCGTGACCGGCCGCCGCGTTCAGGGTGAAGCTTCCGGCACCGTTTGCCACCAAGGCAACAATGTCTCCGGGATTCAGAGGATCGCTGGACGCGTTCCAATTGGTGAGCGTCAGGGTTGGGATGGTATAGTTGCCGGGCGTCGCTGCTATGATGTTGAGGCTGTCGCGGCCATCGCCCCCGACGAGCTCCGTGATCCCGGAGGACGCAAGTAGCGCCACTGGCAGGCTTGCGAACAGGCCGCTCCCGGCGGTCGAGCCGAACTGCAGGCGTTCGATCGACGTCAGCGTGACGGGCCCCAATCCCACTGCCGTTGTCGGGCCAGCCGCCAGGTTGAGCAGCACCCCGGCCGTTGGCTGCACGAGCAGGGTGTCGGTATCGTTCCCGCCGTCGAATATTTCGCCGCTTGTCGGCGTGTTGGCGATGATCAGCGTGTCATTACCGTCGCCTGCGAAGAGCTGATCGACACCTGCCCCACCGTCGAGTGTGTCATTTCCGCTATCGCCGTTGAGCGTGTCATTGCCGCCCAAGCCATTGATTGTATCGTCGGCGCTGGTGCCGTTAAGCGTATCGGGGCCGCTCGTGCCGTCGATTTCTGCCATTCCTGACCCCTCCTCGTTGGACAGAAACTCGCTGCCACAACCTGCAAAACGCCGCAGAACGCATCGGGCCGGATGTTATAGATTTGTTGTAGGACTTATCCTCTACAGAGAGTTAATCAACCCTCTTTCAAGACCCGATCGCAGCGATAGCATTGAGCTTGTGCCAGGGATGGGTCGATTGCTGCCACTAGGCCGGGAGCGGCAAATTTGGGTGGAAAGCGGACGCTAGCGTTTCACGGTAATCGGCCCAACTCGTTGCCGCATTTAGGACAAGCCTCCGGAACGTAGAGCGGGTTAAAGTGTGCCCCCCATCCTCGCCCGCGCATGTAGGAAATCGGTAGACCGCATTTCTCACAGGTGTCTGTCCACAACAGACTGAGCGCCGCTGCAACGCTGATCCATGCCAAGAACGTGTTGTAAATCGCCCCGATAGCAATGCCGACGAACATCAAGACGAATGCAATTGCACGCCTGACCTTCACAGCCGTGCGAAACGTCATCCTTGTCCTCCGCTACAGCTCGCAAACTTCCGAGACGCGAGTTTGCCGGTCATGCTCAATGCCCGCAATGGGTGGAAAGCGGACATTACGTTGCAGTGGTCAATCCTCGACCTTGCGACGCCGCCGGGCGACCAATTCTCCAACTCCGCCGCTCAATAATAGAGCCAATCCGATGATAAGGATTAACGCCGGTATCGGATTGTCAGGGCCACCACCCCAACCGAACGCTACGACAACCGCAAAGATACCGAGGACGATTGCGAACCGGCTCATACGACTGTCATGAATTAGATCGCCCTATGTCCGCAATGTGTGGAAAGCGGACACCCCGTGTGACACGCTGCGAAAATGCTGTTCCGCCCCAAGTATGGAAGAGATTGGACCCGCTTCTTGGCGATCGGCTTCTACACGGCGTCCATCGGGTTCGCGATATCCGCCATTGCATCGATCTTCTCGCACTTCGATGATCCATCCGACAAAGTATTCGCCGTCTCGATGTTCTCCGTAGGGGCGTTGATCTGGGGCGCGCTCGGAAGATTCCAGTGGAAGATAGCAGCGGCAATGAAAGTCGATCAGCGCCGAGATCGATAAGCTGTTCGCTCGGCTAGCGGCGGGAATGGATCGTTTGTGGCCGCTAAGGGTGGAGAGCTGACACCAGCGGTTCACTCGTCGGTCACAGTTTCCAGCGCCCCGAAACCTTTGCATCAACCCGCTTCGCCGCAGGGAGCGCGATCAAGATGATCGGGAGCCACAGAGCAACGTTCCAGAGAATCCTAGCAACATAGGTCGGGGGAATGCCTAGTGCAGCTAGGAATGTCCGATTGAAGTCAGCGACGACGAACATTGCGATCCCTGCGATTACTCGGATCAGCAATCCTGGCCAGCTCATGGGACGCTCCTCTCGAGTTGCCGGTGCATCCTCACATCTGCGAGCAATGTCTACAATCGGTCGATTGCTGACGCGGCAAGTTTGGGTGGAAAGCGGACGCTAACGGCAAACACTGCCTCTCTAAAGCAGCCGCTTGCATAGCTCTCGATTGTTCTCCGCGAGTTGTGACTCAATTCCGCTTTCGATGTGCTCGAGCGGCCGGATACCGAGCTTGGCAGCTTGGCTGTGCAGTCGCTGCTTAAAGACGTCGACCAGCTCATCGTCCGACTGAAGGTCGATGATGGCGCGACGAACGCTGTGGAGTTCTTCGCGCGTCAGATCCTTATTATGCTCATATCCGGAAATTGAGTCCCACGCCTGTTGTTCGTCGGTCCAAACATTGTCCTGTAATGTTCCCAATGCAGCGTACATGCTCGCATAATTGAGCTTGGTTTCGACGGGCATTTGACCCGCATCATTCTCGGACGCCTGCCAGACCGTCGTGTTGATGGCAAAGTATCTCGGCGGCGTAATCTCTTTCTTGAAGGCTATCGGTCTTCCCGAAGCCATTGCCTCGGCCCAACGGTCAAGCTCCTGAACCCGCAACTGCAGACACGGGCGCTGGTTGACCCGCCACCCGAACGCCGCGAGGTTCCGCGAAAGCTCGGCGTCTAGTGCAGCGCGGGTCTCCCTGATCCGCTGATGAGTTTGCATCGTCTCGACGACTTGCTGAGCCCCCAGTGCGATCAGCACACCGAGCACAATGATCCCCACTTCGCCGACGAACTCTCGCCAGCCGTGCAACGGCTTGGGCAGTTTGACTCGCATGCGACTGGCCCCCCAGCAACAGCAGCAAGCTTAACAGACGGGCAAATGGCAGCAAATGGGTCGAAAGCGGACGCTCCCGCTTAATCTGTTGGCGTTTCGCGGCCACAGCGATTCCACTGTCGGCTGTAGGCGCACGCCAGCGTATCAATCCGGTCCTGGTCGACATTCAGCGTGACTTTCTGTCGCGAGGTCGCTGATTTCGGCAAGGCCCCACAATCACGCGCGAAAGTGATGGCTTCGTGGAATGACGGACGCTGGCCGCCCGGCAACGCGCGAGCATGATCGCCCATGCAATGTCTAAGCGTTATCTCGTCCTGCTCTGAGGTTCTTCCGCACGCAGACGACGAGATGATGAAGGCAATGAGGGCGCTGCTTCGGTAGAGTCCCATTCCCTGCACCCTAAGGCGGGTCCTAGTGTCCGCAACGGGTCGATCTCGGACGCCAGGCTCTTAGCGGCAAGTTTGGGTCGAAAGCCTACCGTTACTTTAGTGGCGGTGCCACCGGCAGGAGCATGCCGCCTGTCATCCTACCGTCGGCGTCGAGCGCGGTCGACATGATCATCTCACCCTTCACAAATATGAGGCTGTAGACATCATCGCCCACATCGCCGCGCCCGAGGAAGGTTGCCGATTTCAGGGCACCCATCGAGCTGAACAGCGGATGTGTCATCGGTAGGTCCCGGCGGACAGCTCCGGCGAACTGTGAAGAGAGCTTGCCGTAGTCGGGCGAGCCGCTCGCCAGACCGGCAACGAGGCTTCGCAAAGCAGCCTCCGTGCCGGCGGTCGGCACCGAGACCCGTTCTTCATGTGGCCCCATCGGTCGGAGGATGCCGCCGGCCATCCTACCATCGGCGTCCAGCGAGGCGGACATTATCGCGCCGCCCTTGGCGAACGCCAGGTCGTAGACATCGTCGTTGGTCTCGGCACGCCCTAGGAAAGTCACCGACTTCAGCTCGCCCATGGAGCTGAACAGCGGATGTGTCATCGGAAGATCTCGGCGTACGACCCCGGCGAACTGTGGAGAGAGCGCGTCGTAGTCAGGCGAGCCGCTCGCCAGCCCGGCGACAAGCTTTCGCAACGTTGCTTCGGTGCCCGGTGACGGCACGGCGCCCGGGGTGAATGCCCGCTCTGCAGGCGCCTCTACCGATTGCGTTTTGGCCGCTTGGGACGAGGCTGCCGGCTGCAAAAGCAACGCCAGCGCAACTACTCCGACCAAGATCATAATGCCTGCTCCCACGTATGCTTGACGAGAGAAGCCTGACTGTGGCGGGAGGGCTTTCAAAACTACCTCCGACGATTGGGGTACCGATTGACCGTACCCTTCGGCCTCACAGAGCATTCGAGCGGCTTCCACAGACGACGTCGCGCCAAGCTTGGTGCGCGCCATCTTGAGGCGCTTCTCGACTGCATGATGCGAGATGCCGATATCCGCGGCAATTTCCTTGGCGGACTTATGCTGCAGCCATTGCCGCAGGCAAACCTTCTCGCGCTCCGTCAACCTCCACAGTGAATCGCGGCCGTCCATGGATGAATGGATAAAGGCTGTGGTGGTTCATCGATAGTACGGTCCGCTGGTAAAACGGCTGAGCAAGCGTTTCTCAGCTCAAACTGTCAGATGTGCCCAAACCTAACCGTCCGCTAGCGGCAGGAATGGGTCGAAATCAGACCTTAGCCGCTAACGTCGCATTTGGGTGGAAAGCGGACATTGCGGATGAGACTGCATTGGGCGATCAAGACGAGTGCTTGCGCATCAGCGGGTGCGGCCTATTCTGTGCCCCGGGGTGCTTAGATCATTGAGACTTCCGCAGCTCGCACGTCCTCCTCATGGATGGCGCGAGATCGTGTGGGAAATTCTCATTGTCACGGTCGGCGTGTTCATGGCGCTGGCGGCGCAACAGTGGGCGGAAGACCGAAGCTGGCAAAGCAAGGCGCGAACCGCGACCGAAGACCTGAAGGATGAGGTCAGCGACCATTATGCGTGGTCGGTCGAATGGCGCATGGTCTCCCCCTGCATCGTCGCTCAAATCGACACGCTTGAGCGGCGAGTGCTTGGCAGTGGCGATCGGCTCATTCCGGCGCCCCTCTATACTGAGCCGGACCTACCCCCCTACGAGCTCCGCCAACCGGTCAAGGAATATCATAGCTCGGTCTGGCAGGCGATTATCGGCGACGGGGTCATTGCGCATCTCGACCCTCGTCTCCGGAATGAATTGTCCAGCCACTACTCCAAAGCACAGATGTTGACCGAACTGACGGACCGCAATCTCGTCGATCAGGATCGGCTACACATGCTTACCCTGTCCATCCCGATGGATCCGTCCGTTCGCGGGTTGCTGCTTCAGACGCTCTCCGAGCTACGAGGCCGAACTATGTTCATGGATACGCTGTCGGGGCAGATGGTCGACCACATCGTGAAGGAAGGGATGGTTCCAGCACCTGCCATTACCCGGGATCGCGTGTCGCGATATGGAACCTACCGATTTTGCAGCGCCCACGGTCTTCCAACACGCTCATTCGAGGATGCTAGGGTTCCTTTGCCCAATTAACGAATTCGGGGTGCACCGCTTGGGCCCGCCAGGTGCCAATGTCCGTAATGGGTGGAAAGCGGACGTTATGCTCAACCGCATAGCGTTGCACTGCCGAAAGGAGTATGGCCTCGGCCGCGTGGCCGCCGCCCTGCTCGCGAGCCCCGACCACGAAATTCCAGATCGCGACGACTGGAGGTCGTCATGCTCAAGCTTGTCACAACTTCATCGCTCGCCGTTGCCGCAGCATTGCTTGCGGCCGGCGCGGCGCACGCCCGCACCGTCAAGATTCCATTCAGCGCGTCGAATTTCTCCGACCCGCTCGACATCGACAACACCTACTTCCCGCTCGTCTCGGGAGCGACGTTCACCTACAAAGCCGATACCGTTGACGGCTGCGAAGTAGACGTGGTGACGGTGACCAGCGACACGCGTGTGATTGACGGCGTCACCACCCGCGTGCTCCACGACCAGGCCTTCGAAGGCGCAACCTGCACCACTGCAGCCTCGGCGCTCGTCGAGGATACGCTCGACTATCACGCGCAGGATAACAGCGGGAACGTCTGGTACTTCGGCGAGGACAGTTCCAACTGCGAAGGCGCCGCCAACTGCACGCCGAGCAGCGGTTCCTGGCTAGCCGGGGTGGCGGGCGCCCAGCCTGGCATCTTCATGCTCGCGAGCCCGCGCTCGGGCGACACCTACTTTCAGGAAAATGCTCCCGGGATCGCCGAAGACCAAGCGACGGTGACTTCGACCGGGGTGACGGTCAAGCTCGCGCGCGAGGACGCCTACCCGCCCGGCACGTTCAGCAATTGCATCGTGACCAAGGAGTTCTCCGCTCTGGAGAAGGGCTCGACCGAATATAAGAGCTATTGCCCCGATCTCGGCCTGGTCGCGGTCGACGAGCACCACGGCAAGACCCTGCATTCAGAACTGACCAGCGGATCGGCGGATGCGCTCCGCTTCCGCACCCTGCAGACGCACTGACTGCAAGTCGAATCTCGGCATTGGGTCGGTTGCGGCCCGGAACGGGTGGAAAAACTGTCTGAAAAATATTTGATGCGGCCCTAGACTCCGGGCGCATCAGCGGTATGGTGACTTTGTGCTTTGGATCTTCGGATCTGAAGTATGGGGAACCCCGCCGGGTCAAACCGGTGGGGTTTACCGCATCTGGGGCTGGTGATTCCGCGCGAATGGCTGACCTAAGCAGCGGATGTCGGCTTTGGGTCGAAAGCGATCATCGGCTCGCGTCCGCATTGGGTGGAAAGGTGCCATTAGCCTTTCGATCAGGGCACTCGCTTCCACTTGATGTCCTGGCCTTCGCGGCGGTCGCCGAAACCGACCACTTTGCCCTTGTCGTCACGGTAGAAGACCTTGCGGGAGCGCGGCGAGCCCGCGACGAAAAACAAATCCTTCGCTTCGGCCCTAAGCTCGGCTTCCTTGCCACCTTCGCGCTGCCCGAATAGCCGGCCGCCCTCCTCGCGGATTGTGTAGTGGATCTCGGGCCTAAGCTGATATCGGCCGACATACTCACGGAGCGTTGCGGCCGGCAGGCTGATTGACGGAGGATCGCCCAGAACCGCCAGGGTCATCGACGCAATCATCGTCCACTTGCCCTGTGCCTGAAGCCAGGTGTCGGTCGTGCGGAACTTCGTCTTCAAAAGCTGGCCGTGATAGTCGAGCGTTTCGTCGGCAATATAGGTCGACACTGCCGTGCCACCGTGCCGCTGAAGCTGAAAGTCGATCACCTTGATATTGCCGACTAGCCCCTTCGGCAGCGGCTCGAGCTGTTTCAGCAGTTGGTCCCTGGTCAGCACCTCATTGTTCTCCGAGACGAAGAGGAGATGCGGATCGGTCGCCGACAGCCAGGTTTTGACATCGCCGGGAGCGACGGCGTCCGCCAAGGCTTGGGTCCTGGCTTTCAGCAGGGCCGTAAGCGAGGCGTCCCGATTGGCCGGCGCCGATGCGGCGATCAGCGCGGCCGCGGCCGCAGCAAGCATTATCATTTGCAACCACTCCCTGGAGCGTGGCGTGGACCCTGCATCCGTTACCTGGGTCCGTGTCAATTCGAACGCAGCCGAACGTCACGTGGCGACGACAAACGAATGTCCGCTTTGGGTCGATTGCTGCCGTTAGGGTTTTCGAGCTTTGCGTTTGTCGATCTCCGCCACCGCTCGTTCCAACCGATCAATTCGCGACCTAAGCTCGTCCTTTTCGTCGTAATCCATGGCAAATGCATACGCTTCGATATTGCGCCAAATCCGACGCATGGTCTCCTTCAACTTCATTGCCGTTTTTCCTTCTTATAAGCTCGCGAGCCCTCACGTGGCCCGTTGGATGACAAATCCTCAGAGTGCCATATCGAGAGCGCATCCAGCACCGGTTTGAGGCCGGTCGCCTGCGGCCCCAGACCGTAGAGATGCCTTGCGGTCGGTGGCGGCAGGTAATGGCGCTCGACCAGCCCCGAGTTCTGGAGTTCCCGCATCCGCTCGGTCAGCACGTTCGAACTGATGCCAGGGATTGCCTCCTTGAGGTCGGAGAAGCGGAGGTCGCGACCATTGAGGCAGAGCAGTATCTGCAATGTCCAGCGGCCCTCGATCGCCTCGAGGCGAGCTGCATCCGGCGAGTGGTCCGCTGACGCCGTAGCGATCATCCTGCTGTGGCCTCCGCTGGCGAAAGCTCGACGTCGCGCACAGGTCCAATCCGGTGCCACAGCGCATAGAGCGCAGGCAGGAAGACGAGGGTCAGCACGGTTCCCCCCAGCGTTCCGCCGATCAGCGAGAAGGCCATTGCTCCCCAGAAGACCGAATGGGTGAGCGGGACGAAGGCGAGGACTGCGGCCAGCGCCGTCAGGATTACCGGCCGCGACCGCTGCACCGTGGCTTCGATCACCGCGTCGAAGGGGCTGAGACCGTGCGCTCGATTCTCCCCAATTTGCCCGATCAGGATCAGGGTATTGCGCATGAGGATGCCGGACAGCGCGATCAGGCCGAGGATCGCGTTGAAACCGAAGGGCTGGCCGGTGATCAACAGAGTCGGCACCACGCCCACGAGCCCAAGAGGAGCGGTCAAGAGGACGATCGCCATGTCGGAAAAGCGGCGAACCTGGAACATGATGACGATCATCATCAGCAGGAACATGATCGGGAAAATTGGAGCCAGTGCCCGGTTGGCCTTGCCTGCTTCCTCGATCGAGCCGCCTTCGGCGATTTGGTATCCGGACGGCAGGCTATCAACGACCGGCTGCAGCTTCTTCAGCATCGCGGTCGAGACATCGGGCGGCTGGAGGCCGTTGGCGATGTCGCCGCGGACAGTGATGGTCGGCACGCGGTCCCGACGAAGCAGGATCGGGTCTTCCATACGGAGCTCGAGCCTGCCGACCTGGCTCAGCGGGACGCGAGCGCCATTGGCGGCCGCTAGGGTGAAGTCGGTGACGCGCGCCGGGTCGAACCGCGCCGGGCCGGCGGAACGGGCGACAACATCGACGGTGCGGATGTCCTCGCGGACCTGCGAGATGGTTACTCCCGACAGCAGGAACTGGAGCTGCTGGCCGACATCTCCGGACGTAAGCCCGATGGCGCGGAGCCGGTCCTGGTCGAGGGCGAGGTGAAGCGTCGGCACCCGCTCGCCCCAGTCGGTGTTCACCGTCCGCATCGTCGGGTCGTTGATCATGATCGCCCGGACCTTCTCGGCGATCGCACGGAGCTGACCGACGTCGGGGCCGCTGACTCGGAACGCGACAGGGTAAGGCGAAGGCGGGCCGAAGACGAGCTGGGTCACCCTCACCCTTGCCGCCGGAGCGAGCCCGTTTGCGACCGCGGCGCGCAGGCGTTCCTTCAGCGCGTCGCGTTCCTCCTCGGACGAAGTGCGAACGACGATCTTGGCGAACGAGGGATCGGGCAGTTCGGGCGAGAGTGACATGAAGAAGCGCGGGGCGCCCTGGCCCACATAAGCTGTGACGATCTTCGCCTCAGGCTGCTTGCGAAGCCATGCTTCGACCTCAGCCGTTGCATCGCTCGTCTGCTCGATAGACGTGCCCTTGGGCATCTGAACCTCGACCAGAACCTCGGGCCGGTCGGAAGTCGGGAAGAACTGCTTCTTGACCAGCGGCATGCCGGCGCCGGCGACGAGCAATGCGCCGAGCGTCACGATCGCCACCAGCCGTTTGCGTTCGACAGCCTGGCGGATGATCCAGCGCAACTTCTGGTATCGCGGTGTCTGGTAGATCGCCTCGTGGCCACCCTCGACCGGCTTGATGTCGGGTAACAGCTTCACGCCGAGATAGGGCGTGAAGACAACCGCAACCATCCACGAGGCTAGCAGCGCGAAGCCGACGATCCAGAAGATGTTGCCGGCATATTCACCGGCCGTCGACTTGGCGAAACCGACCGGCATGAGGCCAATGACGGTGACCAGAGTTCCAGCCAGCATCGGCGCGGCAGTATGGCTCCAGGCGTAGGCCGACGCTTTGACGCGGTCGAAACCCTCTTCCATCTTCACGACCATCATCTCGATCGCGATGATCGCATCGTCGACGAGCAGGCCAAGGGCGAGGACCAGCGAACCGAGCGTGATCCGGTCGAGCACCCGCCCCGTTGCCCACATGATGACGAGGACGATTGCCAGAGTCAGCGGCACCGCGGCCGCAACGACGATCCCGCCGCGCCAGCCGAGCGCGATCAGGCTGACGATCATCACGATTGCCAGTGCTTCGAGGAATGTCCGCATGAATTGATCGACGGCCTGAGTGATGTTCACCGATTGATCGGTCACTTGGGTGAAAGACATTCCCAGCGGCAGCTCCGATACGATTGCTTGAATCTCGCCCCGCAGTGATTTTCCAAGCTCGAGCCCGTTCCATCCCTCGCGCATCACGACGCCAAGGAGCAGCGTGGGCTCGCCCTGGCTGCGGACGAGGAACGTCGCAGGGTCCTCATATCCGCGGTGGACTTCGGCGATGTCGGCAAGGCGCAGCGTCTTGCCGTTGGCGACGATAGGAACGCTCCGGATTGTGTCGAGATCGTCGAAGGCGCCGTCGATGCGGACCTGCACCTGCGGGCCGTTCGCCTCGACCGACCCGGCGGGGGTAAGCAGGTTTTGCTGTGACAGGCCGGAGAGGATCGTCTCCGGGGTGACGCCCAGCGTCGCAAGGCGATCCTGGGAGAACTCAACGTAGATGCGCTCCGGCCTCTCGCCGATGATGTTCACCTTTTTGACCCCAGGAACGTGAAGCAGCCGCTGGCGCAGCGTCTCCGCCTGCCGGGAGAGGTCGCGCTGGGGTTCGCCCTTCGCCTTCAGCGCGTAGAGGGCGAAAGTTACATCGCCATATTCGTCGTTGACGAACGGTCCGGCGACGCCGCGCGGCAGCTTCGGCGCCTCGTCCCCGAGCTTCTTGCGCGCCTGGTAAAACTCTGACTGGACCTCGGAGGGAGGCGTCTGGTCGCGCAGAACCAAAGTGGTGAATGCCAGGCCGGGCCGGGTGAAGGTCTCGGTCCGATCATACCAGCGCAGCTCCTGGAGGCGCTTTTCGAGCGGTTCGGCGACCTGGTCTTGCATTTCCTGTGCGGTCGCGCCGGGCCAGGCCGTCACCACCGTCATCTGCTTGATGGTGAAGCCTGGATCCTCAGCCCGGCCGAGGCTCAGGAATGCGACGATCCCGGCAATCGAGATGACGATAATGAAGAAGAGCGTCACCGCCCGCTCGCGCACGGCGAGCGCGGAGAGGTTGAACCGGCTCTCTTGCTGAGGAGCGTCGGTCAACGGACCGCACCCGCAAGGATGCGGACCGCTTCACCCTGGTGGAGCATGTGGGCGCCAAGCGCGACGAAGCGTTCTCCCGGCTGTAGCCCGGCGGCTACGACGGCGGTCTCTTCGCCGACGGTCGCCAGCCTCACCGGCCGCCAGCTGACCTTATTCTGGCCGCCAACGACCCAAAGGCCCGGTCCTTGGCCTCGGTCGTAAATGGCCCCTATGGGAACCGCCATCGCGGCCGTTTGACCGGGAATATTGAGCCGGATGGTGACCGTCGAGCCGAGCGGCGCGCCGGCCGGCGCGCCGGCGAGGGTGAACCGGGCATCGAAGGTCCGCGTCGTCGGATCGGCGGCGTCGCTCAGCTGCCGGAGGCGAGCGTCACCGGCGAGGCCGCTGTAGGTTCGCGCCTGTGCGACCGCACCGAGCGGCGGACGTAGAGTCTCTGGCAAAGCAACCATGGCCTCACGCGGACCGGAGTGCGCGAGCCGCACCACGACCTGGCCGGCGCCGACCACCTGCCCAGGTTCGGCCAGCGTCTCGGCAACGGTGCCATCGGCGTCAGCGACAAGAACGGTGTAGGTCGCATTGTTGCGGCTGACTCGCGCCTGTGATTCCGCCGCCGCGAGATCGGCGCGGGCGGCAAGCGCGGCGGCCTTCTTCAGATCGTAGGTGGAACCCGAAACGAAGCCGGGCGCAATCAGCTTGCGGAAGCGCAGCTCATCGGCGCTGGCCTGGACCGCACGGGCCCGAGCGGCAGCGACAGCCTGCGCGGACGCTTGTGCCGCGAGCGTGTAATCCGTGGGATCGATCCGCATCAGCTGCTGTCCCCGCCGGACGACCTCGCCGGCGTTGACCAATCGAGCCACCACCTTGCCGCCAACGCGAAAGCCGAGGTCGCTTTGCACTCGCGCACCGACGGTCCCGGTGAACTCGCGCTCGCTTCCCTCAACTGCTCCGGCCGTCGCGACTCGGACCAGCGGCGGATCGGTGCGAGGATCGGCGGCGGATCTGGTGCAGCCGGCAAGCAGCGCGGCCATGGTGAAGGCTCCGGCTAACCGGACGAGAGAAATTAGCGGCACGGGAATTACTCCGATCGAATTGGCGGCGCAGTTCAGGCGGCCACAGCCGGGACAAGTGGTTTTGATGCTTTCCACAGCTGGCGGTTGATGAAGCTCGGCGCGAGGCGGCGCATGAATGCCAGCAAGTTCGATTGGCCGGGGCGAATCTCGTGCTTGCCCGCGCGCAAGGCCGCGATCGTTTGTTTCACCAACTCGTCGGTGGTGATGGTGCTGATCCCGGCTTCGTCAAAGTCGCTCGTCATGTCGGTTCGAACGGCCGGCGGCATCAGTTCGATGACCTCGACGCCCGTATCTTCCAGCTGGAAGCGGAGCGATTGGGTGTAGGAGTGCACCGCGGCCTTGGTCGCGCTGTAGACCGGCATTGCCGGCACCGGGACGAAAGCGAGCGCGGACGAGACGTTGATCACCGTGCCCTGGTTGGCGGTCAAAATGTCGATCAGTGAGGACGTCGTGCGGATTACCCCGCCAACGTTGACCTCCATCTCTATCAGCAGTCCGGCGAGATCAGTAACGGGCGTCTTGAGGTTCTTGGCAACGCCAACTCCGGCGTTGTTCATCAGCAGGTCGAGCTTGGGGAAATCCCATTTGAGGCGCGCCGCCAGCGCGGCGATTTGCTCCGGGTCCGCGATATCGCTCTGTATCGTGTGCAAGCGAGGATGCCGGGCTTTCACTGCATCGAGCACCTCCTGGCGGCGGCCGGTTACGATGACTTCGTTGCCAAGCTCGAGGAACTTGAGGGCGAACGCGAGGCCGATGCCGGCCGACCCGCCGGTGATGAGGATGGTTCGACCAGTGAGTCTCATGATGATTTCCCTTGTGAATCTGGCTGAGAGCCGGTATTGAATTATGACCACTTAGTAATATTATGATCGTAATGCAAATGGAAAGATTCACAGGAGTCGTCGATGCGGTATGAGAAGGGACGCAAGGAAGCGTCGCGCCAGAAGATCCTCGAAGTCGCGTCAGAGCGCTTCCGCTCCGACGGCATCGCCGCGACGGGGCTGGCGACCATCATGAGCGATGCGGGATTGACCAATGGCGCCTTTTATCCGCACTTCCCGTCCAAGGCCGATCTCGTCCGCGAAACCATCGCGGCCGCCACAATTGCCACCAGGTTTGGGAACTTCATTGCCGAAGGGGGCCTAGATGTAGCCCTTGACGCATATCTGTCGCCGGAACATCGCGACGATCCGGGACAAGGCTGTCCGCTGGCCGCGCTTCTGCCCGAGCTTGCCCGCCAGCCGCTGGAGACGCGGCGCGTCTATGCCGACAATTTTCTCGCCCTGACCCGAGAGCTGGCGTTAGCCTTGCCAGCGAAGACGGAGAACCCCGAGGCGGTGGCGATAGCCATCTATGCGACCCTGATCGGCTCGGTTCAGCTCGCCCGCGCCGCCGAGGGAACCGATTTGTCCGATCGCATTCTTGCCGCGGCCCGGGAAGCGGTGCGCACGCTGGCTGAGCGCAATTCTACAAACGGAGCCCATCACCATGGATGACGTCATCATCATCGGCGGCAGCTTTGCCGGTCTCGCCGGCGCCCTGCAGCTCGGCCGTGCCCGTCGCAAGGTCACTGTTCTCGATACCGGCCTGCCACGCAACCGCTTCGCCGGCCGTTCGCACGGCCTGCTCGGCCACGATCACAAGCCACCGCTGGACATCCTGGCCGAGGCGCGGCAGCAGCTGGCACGCTATCCCACGATCAGGCTAGCCAATGCCCGGGCCGACAGCATCTCCGGCGCCATCGACGATTTCTCCGTCCGCACCGATGATGGCGAAAGCCTTGGAGCGCGCCGCCTGATCCTGAGTTACGGCGTCATCGACCAGATGGCTGATGTTCCGGGCTTCGCCAAAGGCTGGGGCAGGTCGATCGTGCCCTGTCCCTATTGCGACGGCTTTGAAGTCGCCGGCCAGCATTGGGGCCTCGTCTGGTCCGGCCCTCAGTCGCACAATCAAGCCAGGCTGTTCCACGATTGGACCGACAATTTGACGGTCCTGGCCGACGGTCACGACATTCCGTCCGATATCCGGGCCGACCTGACGCGCCGCAAGATACCTGTCGTCGATGGCCGGATCACCGAAATTGGCCACCCCGGGGGCCATAAGGCCATCGTCATACTCGATACGGGCTCCAAGGTCGCGGTCGACATCCTGTTCGCCGTTCCGCGCAACAAGCCGTCCGCAAGCCTGCATGAATCACTGGGCCTCGCCACGGTTGATAGGCCCGACGGCACCGTCCTCAAGGTCGACGAGCGCCGCGAAACCAGCATGCCAGGCATCTACGCCGCCGGCGACCTCGCCAACCCCCTCATGCCCTCGGTCACCACGGCATCATGGCAGGGCGCGATGGCGGGTATCTTCGCACAGCAGTCGATGCTGGTTTGAGCGAATGGCAGGAATGGGTCGCTGCCACTACGAACCGCGCTAGATGACCGGTCTCCACAGGTGCAGCGAGGTCATCAGCGCCGCCACCAGCCACGTCGCTGAGATGGCGAACGATCCGCGCAGCGCCCGCACGTGCTCGACCGAAGCGCGTTCGCGTAGCTCCGCCATCAGTAGCGGCGACAGCGACCGCGCGGCGAGCACAGTCCCCAGCACGAGCAGCACCGGATCGTCGAAATAGCCGAGGTGCGGGACCACGTCGGGCGTGAAGTCGATCGGAGAGATGGCGAGGAAACACGCCACCGCCGCAATCACCTTGGCATACCAGGGCGTCCGGCCGTCCAGCAAAGCCAGCCACATGGCCCCGAGGTCACGCCGCAGCGCGCTGGCCGCTGCAAAAGCGAACGATCGATGGCGCTGCACTACGGGCTCGGCGGCGAAAGCACGAGGCCAGATTTGCGGCAGCTGGCTCGACACTCGATGAAGCGGCGGGTGGCCGTCGTTGGCCGGACGATAGGTGGCGATCATCGCGGACCATTCCGACAGCAACGCCTCGGCATTCCGCACCGTCGTCAGGTCGCCCCGAGCCTTCGCCGAGTCACGAATGCGCTCGACCTCCGGGTGCTGCCGCTCCAGCCGCGCAAGATATTCCTGAAACTCTGACACGATCCCCCGCGGCTCCGGCGCGTTGCTAATCGCGAACCGGTGGGTCGTCACCTTATCGAAATGTAATGTTGGACTGGCGCCGGTCGATCCGGTCGGCCGGGGAACTCAGCCCTGCGGTCGTCGGCGACGGTACCGTGCTCGATGAAGCGCACGGCAGCCTCCTGGTCCTACCATCGCACGTGCACGTTGATGTGCTGCATTTTGATGTGCTGCATTCGCGGGAAGACAAGTTCCACAGTCTCGCCGACGTCGAGCATGCTCTCGGTGAGCAGATGACAGCCGTCGTACGACAAGTCCGTCAGTTCGTCGGCGCCTCCGCTTGCCCACCGCGTCGCTGCCCAATAGGGCCGCGTCCATGATCGATTCTCCGGTTTTCTTCAGCGGTATCGGCGGCAGTGGAATGCTTCCGCTCGCCTCCATCGTTCGCGCTTCGGGCGGCAGGGTCGCAGGCTCCGACCGCTCGCTCGACGCGGGCCGCACGCCTCACAAGTTCGACTATCTCCGCTCGCTCGGGATCCAGCTGTTCCCGCAGGACGGCTCCGGCCTCAAGGACGGAATGACGCTTGTCACCTCGGCCGCGGTCGAGGACACGGTTCCCGACGTCGTCCGCGCCCGCGAGCTCGGCCTAACTCACCTCACGCGCCCGCAATTCCTGGCCAGGCTCCTGAACTCGGCGCAGCGCAGCGTCGCCGTCGGCGGCACCAGCGGCAAGTCGACCGTCACCGGCATGACCGGCTGGATCCTCCACGCCTGCCACCGCCAGCCGACCGTCATGAACGGCGCGGTGATGAAGAATTTTGTAACTCCGTCCGCGCCGTTCGCGAGCGCCCTGGTCGGCGATCCCGAGCTGTTCGTCAGCGAGGTCGACGAGAGCGACGGCTCGATCTCGCTCTACCAGCCCGAGGTCGCGGTGCTGACCAACATCAGCCTCGACCACAAGGAGATGGACGAGCTTCGCGCGCTGTTCGCGGCATTCGTGCTGCGGGCGAAGAGGGCCGTGCTCAACCTCGATGATCCCGAAACACGCGCGCTCGCCGACGTCGTTCCGGAAGCCAACCTCGTCGGCTACGGCTTCGACAGCCCCGGAGCGACCTTCATGGGCAAAGATCTGAAGCTCGAAGCCGGCGGCGCGAGCTTCGCCCTCGAGGCAGACGGACAGCGTTACGACGTGCAGCTGCGGGTCCCAGGCCGCCACAATGCTGCGAATGCCCTCGCCGCAATCGCCGCCGCCAACGCCGTCGGCGTTCGTATCGAGGATGCCGCCGCTGCAATCAGCCGCTTCGAGGGGCTTCGGCGCCGGCTCGAGACCGTCGGCGAAGCCGGCGGCGTCACCGTCATCGACGACTTCGCCCACAACCCGGACAAGATCGATGCGACTCTGGCGACGCTCCGCGCCCAGCCAGGCCGCCTCCTCATCATGTTCCAGCCGCACGGCTACGGCCCGCTGACCAAGATGGGCGAAGAGCTCGCTGACAGCTTCGCGACAGGCTTTGCGCCCGGCGACCGGCTCTACCTCCCCGACCCCGCTTACTTCGGCGGCACGGTCGAGAAGACCCGCGGCTCCGACTGGCTCGCCGAGCAAGTACGGGAACGCGGCGGGTCGGCCGAGCACATCCCCGAGCGCGCCAAACTCGGCGAAGCGCTGCTGGCCGAAGCCCGTTGCGGGGACCGCATCATCATCATGGGTGCCCGTGACGATACGCTCAGCGAATTCGCCCGCGACCTTGTCGAAAAGCTGGCGGAAACAACCCCGGGCTGATGCCGCGCCTGTTCCTGGACTGCGATGGCGTGCTCGCTGACTTCGACCGCAGCGCCGTTGAGCTCCTCGGGATGAAGCCGAAGGCCTTCATCGAGAAGCACGGCCGCGGCGAGTTCTGGAAGCGACTCGCAACGGCGCCGAACTTTTACGGCTCACTTTCCGAAATGCCCGATGCCCGGATCCTGTTCGACGCGGTGAAGCATCTGAAGCCGACCATCCTGACCGGTCTGCCGACCGGAAGCTGGGCGGCGCCGCAAAAGGTCGAGTGGGCGACCGACCATTTTCCCGGTGTGCCGATCATTACCTGCATGGCGGCCGACAAGCATCTGCACATGCACCCCGGTGACGTGCTCGTCGACGACCGCGAAAAGCACCGCGCCGCTTATGAGGAGGCTGGAGTCCTCTTCATTCGCCACACGAGCGCCGGGGACAGCCTCACGCAGCTGGCGAAGATCTTTCCGTCGGTGAAGGCGCCCGAAAGCGCCTGAGCAATCGCCTTAAGCGGCCTGCTGCTGGTCGACCTTCTCGACCCACTCCGGCCAGAACACCGGCTCGCGGCTCGACCAGCCCGGCGCCGTCGCAGCGCTCTCGCTGATCGACTGAAGCAGGGTCCGGCGGCGATCCGGATGAAGGTGCGGAAGCGCCGCGGCCGAACAGAAAGCGCTCGGCAGCCACGGCCGCGAAGCCGCGCCGATCAGCCGCTCGTAGAGAAAACGGTAAGCGGCGAAGTTCGGCAGGCGGTCCTGGCCAAGGTCGAAAGCGGAAAGCGTGATCAGCATGCCGATGAACGGCTCGATCATATCGAGGCCGCTGTCATCCGGAACCTGGAGGCGCAGATGATCGAGCTGCTTGTAAAGGCGCGCTTGGGCGCGGATCGAGGCGGCTTCGCCTTCGTCGCGGGCCCAGCATTCAATCGGATCGCGGCGTCCATAAGCCACATCGAGCGACCTGCGGATGTAGCGCTGCGTAGCTTTCGGAAAGCTCGCAAACTCCTTCATCTCCGAGATCAGCATCGCGCCGCTTGCTGGCTGGCTGGTCCGCGTAATCATCAACCCGACTCCTTTTGTCCGGGTGGGATCATGCGACCTGGCTACTTGCGATATGGTTAACCACAATCCCACCCCTCGTTCAGATTGAATCAGAGGGGAGTCAGCGCGTCTAGGCTAGAAATTGACGTCGGCCGTCAAAACTGTGGATTGTTGATTTATTGCAACGCCGGTGCGTTTTTGTGACGGCTGCGAAACCTATTCTTCCGGGAAGCCCGAGGATGGGACAGGTTCGTCTTTCTGCCCCGGCTGGGATGCTGCCGGCGGGTCCGAGGCATCCATGGATTCATCGCTGCCGACATCGACCTTGGCGTCGAGGTCCTCCGGATTGCGCTTGAGCTTCCGCTCGAGCTCCTTCTCCGGCTCTCCGGACAGCACCGGCGGCGGCGAATCTTGCTTTTTGTCGTCGTTCAACCGACCATCTCCGTCCATGACATTCCAAGCCTGTAACGAGCGGGCTCTCCCGCCGTTCCGAAAGAGCGGGACGTACGGTTTCGACCGGCTGGCGGGATGTTTCGGCGAATGGGCAGCGGGCGGTTTGCAAGGCCGTCACTTTGGGACAACACCGTCGCAATGCTCATGATGACTGAAATTCGGGCGCGGACGCGCTTCAGCGACTGGCCGCTCGCACTGAAGTCGATCCTTGGCTTCTGGCTGTTCTATGCCGCCACCGTTGTCGCCCGTGCTTTCCTCGGCACCGACCCCACCACGACCCTCATCAACAAGCTCAGCGTCATCAGTATCGGGATCGTCGTCACTGGCCTCATCTATCTTGCCATCGCCTCGATTGGTTTTGGACATACTATCCGGCGCAGGGCGATTACGGCGGCTGCGGCGTCGTTGATCGGCGCGGTCGCCATGGGCGGAATGATCGTCCTCATCGACGACTACCAGCGAGAGAGCAAAGAGGAGTTCCGCTTCCAGGCTCGCGAAGGCTTCACCGTGGTCGAGAAAGGGGAGCAGATCCGCATCGAGCGTACTGCGCAGGAGCCAGTCACCTTGACCTTCCCCAAGGTGTACGAGCTGGATCCGATGAAGCGCTTCCGGATGGCGCTCGACATCTCGGTTACCTGGCTGTTCTTCTTCCTTGCCTGGAGCGCCTTCTATCTTGCCAACCAGGTGCAGGCCGAGATGCACGGCGCCGAACGTCGCGCCGCCGAGGCCGAAAGCGCGGCGCATTCGGCTCAGGTCCGGGCTCTGCGATACCAAGTCAATCCGCACTTCCTGTTCAACACTCTCAACTCGCTGTCCTCCCTGATCATCGCGGGCCGCGCCGATGAAGCCGAAGCGATGGTTCTGAAGCTCTCGACTTTCTTCCGCTCGAGCCTGACGCTCGATGCCACCGCCGACATCAGTCTCGCCGAGGAAATCGCGCTCCAGCGGCTTTATCTGGACATCGAAAAGGTGCGCTTTCCCCGCCGCCTCAAGGCGGAATTCGACATTCCCGAAGAGCTGGAAACCGCGCGCCTTCCCGCTCTTCTGCTCCAGCCGATCGTCGAGAACGCAATCAAGCACGCCGTGTCGCCGACCCGCGACAAGGTGACCTTGCAGATTACCGCACGCGAGGCCGGCCCCGGCCGCTTCACGATCGAGGTCAGCAACACCGGCGGACGTCCAGCGACGGCGAAGAACGGCAATGGCATCGCCGGAACAGGCGTTGGCATCGCAAACGTCTGCCAGCGCCTGTCCGCCCGTTTTGGGTCGATGGCCAAATGCGCTTACGGCCCGCGCGGCGACGGCGGATACAGCGTGCTTCTGACCCTGCCGCTGGACCGCTCCGATGTCTGACACTCCCTTGCGGGTGCTCATTGCCGACGATGAGCCGCTCGCGGCGGAGCGACTGCAGCTGTTGCTGGCCAAATGCGCGGGCATCGACCTGGTCGGCACCGCGACCGATGGCGAAAGCACGGTGCGGATGGCGGAAGCACTAACCCCCGACCTGCTCCTATTGGACATTGCCATGCCGGGGCTCGACGGCATCGGGGTCGCCAAGGCGCTTGCCGCGAACCGCCCCTCACCCGCCGTGATCTTTATCACCGCCTTCGACCAGTTCGCCGTTGCCGCCTTCGAGGTCGAGGCTGTCGACTATCTGATGAAGCCGGTCGAGCCGCAGCGGCTGCAGCGCGCGCTGGAACGTGGCCGCGACTATCTCGAACGGCGCGAGACGAAGCCGGCTCCTCGACCCGAGCCGTCAGCGCACCTCCAGGAATTCTGGGCGTCGGACCTTACCGGCCTCGTGCGCATCGCGGCGCGCGACATCGACCGGGTCTCGGCCGAGCGCGATTACATGCGGCTCCATGTCGGCCGCAGGAGCTGGCTTATCCATCATTCGATGGCCGCGCTCGAAGAAGGATTGGATCCGGAATATTTTGTGCGCCTGCACCGCTCGGCGATCGTCCGGAAGGATTTTATCACGGGCTTCACGCGCAATCCGTCGGGACGCTGGATTGCCCGTCTGGCGGATACCACGGAGCAGCCCGTAGGCCGCCTTTATTCAGACCGCGTCCGGAGCATCGCCGGCCGCTGACGCAAGAAAGCCGCCGCGCCCGAAGGGGATGGACGCGACGGCTTCCCGCGGTAAGCTCATTCGCCGGTTACGACGATCGACGCCGCACCGAGCACTTCGACCGACGGATGCAGTGCGGCCGACACCGCTGCTTCATAGGCCGGACGCGCGCCTTCGATGGCGTCGCTGCGGCACAGGTTGGTCGCAGTGGCGAGATCCATCTGCCGGCTGTCCTCGATCTCGCAGACGATGCGCGCACCGCCAGCGATGCGCGCCTGGAGGCGATGCTGCCCGACCTTCGAAGCGAGGTTCAGGTCGGCATAAGATACGCGAACGGAGTTGGTCTCGGCAGCCTGGCTGACGGTCGGGGTGACCAGCGCAGTAGCGAAGAGGACTGCCGCGAGGGCTAGGGTAGGTTTCAACATCTCGCGTCTCCCTTTTAGTGGCGACACGGAGGCGCTGGGGAATCGATCAGAGGGAAAGCCCCCGCGTCGCAAGGGCGCTAATGCTCGCTTAGAGGGGTCGAAGTCGCGCGTTCCTCGACCGGCAATGGGGCGGAGTCGGCGCGCCGACAAACGCCGTTCGTTACGGGCCTAACCGACGAACGGTGGTCAGCTGGCGTTCAGCTTTCGGACGCGTTTCCGGCGGATTTGTCGACGACGGTCGCCAGCGCGACATCGAGGGTAACATTGCCGACGGTGCGGAAAATGTCGGGGATCATCTCGACCGCGACCAGCAATCCCAGCGGTGCAATCGGCACGCCGAGCGCTAGCGCGATCGGCGCGATCGAGCTGATAAAGCTGACCTCGCCCGGCAGGCTGACTGCGCCGTAGCTCATCACCGCGCCAACCGCGGTTGCGGCAATCATCTGGGCGAGCGTCGGCTCATAGCCAAGCCAGTGCGCCACATAGAACGCCACCGCCGTGTTCATCGCCGGACCGGTCGCCCGGAACAGCGCCACGGAAATCGGCAGGGTAACGTCGGCGACCTGTTCGCGAACGCCCATTGCCCGCGTTGCCGTGAGCATCGCCGGAAGGGAGGCCAGCGACGACCGTGTCGAAATCGCGACGGCCTGCGGCGGAATGAGACCCCGCGCCAGCGTCGTCAACGAAACTCGCCCGGCGATGACCGCCAGCGGATAGCCAAGGAGGGTGACAACGATGCCGATTGCAGAAATCAGCACCACGTAATGCCCGAGCCCCGCAAAAGCCGCACCGCCTGCCGCCGAACCAACGGTGAATGCGAGCGCCAAGACGCCAAGCGGGGCGATAACCAACACCCAGGCGATGATCACAATCAAGGCATCGGCGATTGCTTCGAACAGCCAGACTACCGAACGGCGCCCTTCGGCGCTGATCTTCCCGAGTGCGAGCGCGAACAGCACCGCGAACACGACCAGCGGGAGGATGTCGCCGTTGGTCGCGGCGGCAAACACATTGTCGGGCACCACGCCCTTGAAGAAGTCGGCAATGCCGGGGAGCGGCGTCGACGTTTTCTGCTCGACCCCCGCAAGCGCCGACTGAAGCCCAGCCGCCGTCGATTGAGCGAGCGGGAAGATGCGGGTCAGCAGCACCAGGAGGACCGCTCCAAGCACCGACGACAAGGTGCAGATGATCACGATCCACAGCACCGAGCGGCCGGCAATGCGGCCGCCCATCGCGGCCTCGGCGCTCTTCGCGATGCCCACGACCAGCAGCGCCACGACGAGCGGGATGACCGTCATCTTGAGCGCATTGAGCCACAGCGTTCCGACGAAACCCGCAACCGCGAGCAGGTCGCCGCGCGGCCCTTGCGCGATCCCGCCCGACATTGCGCCAAGCGTCAGGCCGATCAACAGCGCCGCAAGCGCGTAATAAGCGCGGAAGCCGGGTCCGCTGGCCTTTTCGGTCAACGCGGCTTCCGGAACTTGAAGACGAAGCGGTCGGTCTTCCCGCGGATCGAGGGATCGAAGACCAGGACATCATGCGGATCGGCGGGGTTACGCAACATGTCGCTCGTCGCGACCAGCTGGAAACCGGCTCGCTTGAAGTCGGCCTTCACGACGTTGGGATCGATCCGGTGATATTTCTCGACCGTCGCCCGGGTATCGTCATTGGGATTGGCGACATGATCGATGACACCGACGGTCGCGCCCGGCTTCATCGCGGCATAGATCGTCTTCAGCCACTCCCCGGGGTCCATCCGCGGAATGCCGCGCTTCGCATTTTCCCAATAGATGTCGTGGTAATCCATGTTGATCAGCATGAAATCGTACTTGCCGGCCGGGATGTCCGGTGATTCCATCGGGCTCATGCGCAGCCAGACATTCGGCTCTTTCGCCTGCACTGCCTGGTACGTGTCGTAGGTCTTCTGCGTATAAAATTGCTGCGGCTGCCACACCGTCACGTGGCCATGCGGCCCGACGGCGCGACCGGTGATCTCCGCCCAATAGAAATTGCCACCGAACGGATCGGCGACGCGCATGCCTGAACGCAGGCCCAGGAACTTCAGGACCTCGGCCGGCTTGCGCGATTCATCGAGCTTCACATTGTCTGCGGACCGATCGGGCGACGCGACCGCCGCTGCAATGGCGCTGGGCTGGGCTGCGGGCTTGGCCGACAACGGCGTAGCGGCAAGAAGAAGCAGGGCGGCGAATTTGACTGCGCGCATGGCTGGTACCCCCGGGGTTGAGTTGACGCTTCCTTACCATTGTCCGGGGCGCGCGCCAGCCACGCAAGCCTACCTTTCGGCTATCCCCCAGACCACAGGTGGAGTGACAATCGCGCTCCGTCGCTAGTCCGGGCTAGCGTCAATTTCCACTCAACCGAACAGGGCCTTGCGGCGCTCCAGGCTTTCCGCCGGCCAGACCTGGCTGCTGTCGTAATATTCCTCGACTGCAAGCGCGCCGTCCGGAAGCCGGACCCACGGCAGTTTGGATCGCGTATAGATGTGGATGTCGGGTGGGACCTCACCCGGCTCGTCAAGTGTGCCGACGCGGACAAAGCGGATGATGTCGCGTGCACCGCCGTAATTGCTCCACAGCGCAACCTTGCAGTCGGGGCAGCGCCAGACCTGCTGCCCGCGTCCGCTTTCGGACGGAGTCATGATCGGCTCGGGCGATCCGCTCAGCGTTTCGACCTGGTCGCTTTCGACCAGCGCATTGATAACGAATGCCGATCCCGTCTCTGTCTGGCAGCTGGTGCAATGGCAACAGTGGACGAACATTGGATCACGGTTGAGCCGGTACCGGACGGCCCGACAGGCGCAGCCTCCTTCGCGGCTCATGCTGTCACCTGTCTTTCCGCGGCCATTTTGGCGAGCACCTTCAAGGCTTCATGCGCCGACATTGCCGCACCCTCCTGCCAGGTGCCCTGATAGCTGAGATGTTCGCCAGCGAAGAGGACTGGACCTTCGGGCTTCTGCAACTCGGCGTAGGCGGGTGAGCGACCCCCCTCCCGGCTGGCAAAACCGCCCCACAGCGCCCCGACAGTCTCGGAATAAGGTGTCAGGCCCCATGCCACGGTCACGCCTTTGGCCATCAACTTCGACCGTCCGGGATGCAGTGCTTCGACGCACTCGCGGCTTATCCTGAACCTCTCCTCGTGGCTCAGCGCGGCGAAGGATTGCGGCGTGTCCTGATGGGTCCAGCCTGCACAATAAGCGGCGACCAGGATCCCTTTAGCGGCGCCATAGTTGTTCGACGGGTACAGGACGTTTTCGTTGAGCTTATCGGTCCAGGCCGCGCCGCCAAAAATATAGTCATCGCGTTCCCAAAAGCGTGGGGATTCGAAGCCCACCTTTACGCTTGGAAGCTGCGGCGCTGCGGTGAAAGCCGCCTTCTTGGCAGCGGAAAAATCAGTGTCGAGCCGGGCCATGATTGGCATTGGCAGCGTGCAGATGCAGTAGTCCGCCTCGGTCATCTGCTTGCCCGGGCCATGCTCGATGCGCACGCGGTTGCCGACCCGGCGGATTGCACTGATCGGATTGCGCAGGCGCACGGTCGGCTTCACCCGCTCGTAAATGGCATGAGCGATGCGATCCATCCCGCCGACCGGCTGGAGCATCGTCGCCTGCATGTCCCAGATATGTTCGAACACATAGGGAAGACCGACCGCCTGCGAGGGTGCGAGGTCGTGGAAGCCTAGTGGCGGCAGCGGGACCGGAGCCTGATTGTACCCGCCACCCTCGACAGCATAGCCCGACGACCCGTCTGGCGAGTAGCGGCCCTTGTCGTCGAGCTGACCGTAGAAGTTGAGGAACTGGCGAACCATCTCGAGCTCGCCCTTCCCCACCGCCTGATCGAGCGCGTGTTGATCGATCGCCTTGGCGAGTAGCTCGGAAAGGTGACCGCGAAGGTCGTTGACCATTCGCCGCTCGGGCTGGACCTTGCCGCCGAAATCCCAGCCAGCGTTGCGGTTGACGTTGACGAACGTCTCCATCTGCACGCCAAACCGGCGGGCGTAGCCGAGAATGACGCGATGCGTGCTCGGGATGCGCGCCGCGCCCGAATTGAAATAGAGGCCAGGGTCGAAGGTCGCCTGCTGATCGGGGCGGCCATGCTGGACGATCCTGTCGCCGCCGCGGATCGTCCACACCCTTCCACCGATGCGGTCGCGGGCTTCAAGAACGGTCACCTTGTAACCGGCTTTCTGGAGCTCGTAGGCCGAGACCAGCCCGGCAATTCCGGCGCCGAGGATGACGACCGATCGCCCCTTCCCGCTCCCAGGCGGAACCTGGAAATTCTCGGCTCCCGCCGGCGTTGGGATCGCGAGGCCGAGGGCCTCCATCGTGAGGTACATCGCGCCGGCCCCGCCGACGGCCCCAACATGCTCGAGCAGAGCCCGACGCGTGAGTGCCATATTCCCCCCCTGTCTTCGCCGGCGACTCGGCCAGCGGGAGCGGCAGACTGACAGCAATTCGCGGTCTGCGCCCCGAAAATTCGACAGGCGATCCGCATCGCCCAACGACCTCAAGCGTTGTTTGCGGGAAATCACACAGGAGTGCGTACGAATGACCGACCGCAAGGACGAAATCTCAACCCTGAACACCCTCATCGCGACGCTGATCGACAGCGTCACCGGCTACGAGGATGCCGCTTCCAACAGCGCCGCCGGCCGCTTTGCCGAGATGTTTCGCAAGCGCGCGAACGAGCGCCAGAAATGTGTTGAAGATCTGCGCGCCGAAGTTCGCCGGCTGGGCGGCAATCCAGAGGACGACGGCTCGTTCATGGGCAAGACGCACCAGCGCTTCCTCGATCTCAAGGCGGCGATCACCGGCCGGGACGACCAGGCGATCGTCAACGAAGTCGAGCGCGGTGAGGACTATCTAAAGGAGAAGTTCGAGACGGCGCTCGATAGCGATGAGCTCAGCGGCGAATGCCGTGAGGCAGTCCAGCGCGCCTTTCAATCGGTGCGCGAAGGCCATGACCAGATGAGCCAGCTGAAGCACGGATTGGAAGCCTCCGCCTAGCGGGGCCGAATAGAACAACCACCACCCCCTATCTCGGGAGGTGGGGCTGCGGGGCGGTCCTCAGGCCAGCGGGACCGCCCCGCTTGGGGATGTTAGTAACCCATCAAAGCGAGCACTTCGCGCCTGCTGCGCTCGTCCTCGCGGAAGGTGCCCATCATCCGGCTGGTGGTCATCACCACCCCCGGCGTGTTGACCCCGCGCGCCGTCATGCAGGCGTGGCTCGCCTCGATCACGACCGCGACGCCTTTGGGCTGAAGATGCTCCCAGATCGTGTCCGCGACCTGCGCCGTCAGGCGCTCCTGCACCTGTAGGCGACGAGCATAACCATGGAGGACTCGCGCGAGCTTGCTGATCCCGACCACCCTGTCGCGCGGCAAATAGGCGATCGACGCCTTGCCGATGATCGGCGCCATATGATGCTCGCAGTGCGACTGGAAGGGAATGTCCTTCAAAAGCACGATCTCGTCATAGCCGCCGACTTCCTCGAAGGTCCGGCTGAGATGCCCCGCCGGGTCCTCCGCATAACCACGCGCATATTCGCGCCACGCCTTCGCGACCCGCTTTGGCGTATCGAGCAGCCCTTCCCGTTCCGGATCGTCACCGGCCCAGCGGATCAGCGTCTTCACCGCCTCCCGAACATCACCCGGAATGTCGACCGCGGGCGTGGACTCGACCAGGTCGCCGTCCTCGGGGTCGCCGTGTTCACTCATTCCGCAAAACTCCGCGCTATGTCTTCCGCCACCTGTGCCGCCTGCTCCCGAATGTCCGGCACCGCAATTATTTCCCAATAGCGGCCCTTGCTCAGTGGTCCCAACGCCCAGAGCCGGTTTCCGGCCCGCGAATTTTCATCGACCGTCAGGCCGATGTCGAGCTGGTCGGGTTTGACTTCGCCAGCGTCGAGCAGCCCCCGCAGCAACGTGTTCTTCGTCTTCTCCATCGCGTGGAGCGGACCGGTGCAGTTGAAGGCGTAGGCAAAGCGCTCTTTGCTGCTTTCCTGCGACCCGCGGCGACGGAGTTCGACCTCCATTCCGTCTGGAGCTTGCGTCGCCCTGACTATCCGCCCCGCGGCGATCTCGAGCTGACCCGACGAAATCATTCCATGCACCGTTGCGGCAACCTGCGGCGCGATGCGGTGGCGGTGTACGTCCCACCAAGGGCGCGCGTGGCGCATGAATTGCTTCTGCTGATTGACATCGAGGCTTTGCCAAAGTGCGTGGCTATGGGAACGCAGGCTATCGACAGCGGCTCGCCAGCCGACTTGCGCCGAGCGCTCGCGCAGCCAGCGCCAGAGCTTGCCGACGTGGCCTTGCGGCACGTCCTCCAACCCGACC
>Ga0070673_100000221_pt1 | contig 28519 bp, 25 predicted proteins | sample KBSM23metaG_FD_65342 | JGI IMG/M metagenome (GOLD analysis project Ga0070673, IMG submission 65342) | Miscanthus rhizosphere microbial communities from Kellogg Biological Station, Michigan, USA - KBS M2-3 metaG | ecosystem: Host-associated > Plants > Roots > Rhizosphere > Soil ... | reverse complement strand
CCGGGATCGGTCATCGTGTGCGGCGACAGCCACACCAGCACGCACGGCGCGTTCGGCGCGCTGGCGTTCGGCATCGGCACCAGCGAGGTGTCGCACGTGCTGGCCACGCAGAGCCTGCTGCAGAACCCGTCGAAGACGCTGGCCGTGACCGTCGAGGGCCAGCTGCGCCCGGGCGTGACGGCCAAGGACCTGGTGCTGGCGGTGATCGCGCGCCTGGGCATCGGCGGCGGCACCGGTCACGTCATCGAGTACCGCGGGTCGGCGATCCGCGCGCTGTCGATGGAAGAGCGGATGACCGTCTGCAACATGTCGATCGAGGCGGGCGCGCGCGCCGGCATGATCGCGCCCGACGACACGACGTTCGCCTACCTGAAGGGCCGGCCGCGCGCGCCGCAAGGCGCGGCGTGGGACGCGGCGGTCGCCGCCTGGCGCGAGCTGCCGTCGGACGAGGGCGCCGTGTTCGATCGCGAGGAGAAGTTCGACGGCGCGGCGCTGGAGCCGATGATCACCTACGGCACCAACCCGGGGATGGGCATCGCGATCGGGAGCGCGGTGCCCGAGCCCGCGAACGCGACGGCCGCCAAGGCGCTCGCGTACATGGGCCTGCAGGCGAAACAGCCGCTGCTCGGCCACAAGGTCGACGTCGTCTTCATCGGCAGCTGCACGAACTCACGGCTGTCGGATCTGCGCGCCGCCGCCGGCGTGATGAAGGGACGGAAGGTCGCCGAGGGCGTGCGCGTGCTCGTGGTTCCCGGATCCCAGAAGATCAAGGCCGAAGCCGAGGCCGAGGGACTGGATCGCGTGTTCCGCGACGCGGGCGCCGAATGGCGAGAGGCCGGCTGCTCGATGTGCATCGCGATGAACGGCGATCAGCTGTCGCCCGGGCAGTACGCGGTCAGCACCAGCAACCGCAACTTCGAGGGGCGGCAGGGCGCGGGCGGCCGGACGTTCCTGGCCAGCCCGCTGACGGCGGCGGCCGCCGCGGTCACGGGCAAGATCACCGACGCACGGGAGCTGACATAATTGATCCCTCTCCCGCTTGCGGGAGAGGGGCTGGGAGAGGGTTCACTATGGAAAAGGTCACGACAATCACCTCGCGCACAGTCGTTCTCCCCGTCGAGAACGTCGACACCGATCAGATCATCCCGGCGCGCTTCCTGAAGGCGACCAGCAAGGTCGGCCTGGGCAGCAAGCTGTTCGCCGACTGGCGCTTCGCGGGCGACGGCACGCCGAAAGCGGACTTCGTGCTGAACCAGCCGGCGTCCGCGGGCGCGAATGTGCTGGTGGCGGGCGACAACTTCGGCTGCGGATCATCGCGCGAGCACGCGCCCTGGGCGCTCTACGACTACGGCTTCCGCGCCGTCATCAGCACGTCGATCGCCGACATTTTCCGGAACAACTCGCTGAAGAACGGGCTGGTTCCGATCGTCGTCGACGCCGCGACGCACGCCAAGCTGCTGGCGGCGCCGGGTGCGGAGGTGAAGGTGTCGGTCGCCGATCAGACGCTGACGCTGGCCGACGGCACCACGGCGAAGTTCCCGATCGATCCGTTCGCGCGCTACTGCTTGCTGAACGGCGTCGATGAGCTGGAATTTCTGCTCTCGCAGGAGGCGGCGATCGCCGCGTTTGAATCGCGCACGAATCGTTGATAGCGGCTCGAGCTTGGCGCTATCATTGGGGTGGGAGGTCGGTCGCGCATGCAAAACGTCCGCGTTGATTTGGGGTCGGCGTCGGTTCGAATGGTCCAGCTGAAGGAACGGCACGACGAGCTGGAGAAGCGCCTGGCGGAGCTGGAACGCCACCTCTCCCTGACACCGGACGAGCAGCTGGAGCGCAGCCGCCTCAAGAAGGAGAAGCTGCGCACCAAGGACGAGCTCACGCGGCTCGGCGCGGTTCGCGCGCCTTAGATTCGGAGCCGATGGACGAAGCGGCTGACGAGCAGGCCGCCTGGCTCGAGAGGATCCGGCGATCGGAGATCAGCATCGATCGCGAGGGCCGCTTCATACACGAGGGCGCCGAGGTCACGCACGAGGGCCTGAAGCGGGCGCTGTTTCGCTGGTTGGATCGCCTGCCGCCGCCCGACGGGCGCTACGTGTTGCGGCTCGACGAGCGGCGCTTCGCGTACCTGGAAGACGTCGAGGACACGCCGCTGGTCGCGCGCGGCGCGCGCGTCGATGACGAGGGAAACGCGCACCTCGCGCTGTCCGACGGCAGCGAGGAGCCGCTGGATCCGACGACGCTGACCGTCGACGACGCCGGCGTGCTGCGCGCCTGGGTGCGCGGCGGGCGCCTGGAGGCGCGCCTCGCCAACTCCGCCGCCGCCGTGCTCGCGGACGCGATCTCGATCAGCGAGGCCGACGGTCGTCCGCGGCTGCGGCTCGCGGGCCGGTCGTACGCGCTCCCTCTTCGATCGGCAAGGTGACCACGAAGCGCGCGCCGCCCAGCGGCGACGCCTGCTCGTCGACGTGCACGTCGCCGCCGTGGTCGAGGACGATCTTGCGCACGATCGCCAGGCCCAGCCCGGTGCCGTTCTCCTTGGTGGTCACGTAAGGATCGAAGATGCGCTCGCGCGCTTCCGCGGGGACGCCGGGGCCGTTGTCGTCGACGGTCAGCCGCGCGCCCCGCTCGATCGGGCTGGGGGTCACCGCGATCCGGATCTCGGGTTTGCGGCCCGCGGCCTCCGCCGCCTGAACGGCGTTCTCCACCAGGTTCGCCAGCACGTTGCGCAGCAGCATGCGGTCGCACAGCGCGCCCACCTTCCCGTTGCGGTCGACGCGCAGGAACTCCTGCCACTCCGGGTGGGCGCGCGCGAAGTCCTCGATCACCTGCGAGAGGTCGACGGGCGCCGGTTCCACCTTGGGCAGCTTGGCGAACGCCGAGAAATCGTCGACCAGTCGGCGGATCGCCCCCACTTCCTCGTTCAGGATCTCCTGCGCGGTGGCGAGCAGGCGCCGGTAGTCGGGGTCGTCGCCGCGGTACTTCGATCCCAGCTCCTGCACGGCAAGCTGGATCGGCGTGAGCGGGTTCTTGATCTCGTGCGCCAGCCGGCGCGCCACCTCCTGCCACGCCGACACCTTCTGCAGGTAGCCGAGGCGCGAGCGCGCGTCGCCCAGCTCGGCGACCATGACGTCGAAGGCGCGGCCCAGATCGTCCAGCTCGTCGTTGCCGCGGGGCGCGACGCGCACGCTGAGATCGCCGGCGCCGACGCGATGGGCGGCGTCGCGCAGGGCGGCCACGCGCCCCGTCGCCCGGCGCGCCACGCCCAGGCCGAGGACGGTCGCGATCGCGAGCACGGCCAGCAGCGCCCAGCCGAACCCGCGAAACATGCGGGGCAGGTACACGGGCAGCACGCGATCGAGGTCGTGCTCCCGCTCCATCGCCTCGCGCAGCGCCAGGAAGTTCGCGTAGATCTCGCGTGAGATCCCGAAGGTCAGCTCGAGGATGCGCGGCTCGGCGCCGGGCGCGCCGGGCGGGAGCGCCACCAGCGTCGGCGGCGCCTCGTGCGCCCGTTCCTGCACGTCCGGCGGCTGCGCCCATTCCTCGACGACGCGATTTCCCTCCATGATGCGCGCGCGCAGCAGATCGGGGACGTCGGCCAACTCCGCGACGTGCGCGAAACGCGACGCCGCGATCTCGTTGCCGCGGTCGCGGAAGTTCTCCTTCATCTGCGCGAAGTACGACTTGTAGACCTCGACGGCGCCCCCCAGCGACTGCCGGACCGCTTCCTGGTGTTGCTCGGTGATCACCTGGACGCGGCCGATCATCAGCCAGGTCAGGTACGTGGCCCCCGCGAACGACAGCGACGCCACGATGAACAGCGCGCTCAGGATCTTCCATTCGAAACGGCCCGGTGGGCGTGGCAGCTTCATGGTTTCGCCTTTCCGCCCTTCGCGGCCCCGCCGGCGCGCGGCGGCGGCAGCGGTGGCGCCGGCGGCAGCGGCGCGGGCAGCGTGAACGGCTGCGAGATGAAGCGCACCTGCCGCTCGCTGTCGTCGATGCGCGGGTTGACGAAGATGCTGACGAACGATCCGAAGAAGCTGTCGCCGGCGCCCAGGCGCCGCTGCCCGCGCGCCGGCTGGACCAGCCAGCGGCGGACGTCCTTGATCAGATCCTCCGAGATCGGATTGAGATCGCCGCGCACCAGCACGACGTAGCGGCCGCCGCTCGGCAGCCGGGCGGTCTCGGCGATCGGGAATTGCCACATCGCCGTGGCGCGCCAGATCGCTTCCTCGGCGGTCGGGGCGATCGCGCGCAGCTCGGCACCCAGGCCGCGCGTCACGCGCACGCTGAACCGCTCGTCCCAGATGTCGTAGACGATCTCGGCGCGCTGCACCGCCAGCGACAACGGCTCGCCCTCGTCGCTGGACGCATCCTGCAGCGCCACGCGGATCAGGACGCGCGTCGAGAAGCCGGAGGTCAGGTGCTGGCGTTCGGCCGGTCCGAACAGGTCCTGCAGGCCGACGCTGATCAGCAGCTGACCGTTCTTGACGGCGAGGCCGGTGGTCCGCTGGGGGATGGGCGTGTCGGCGCGCGCCGTCCCGCGCATCACCGCCGGGCTCGCCGCGAGCAGCACGGCGATCAACGTGGCGTGCGAACGGGTCATGGGCGCGCCATCAGAACGACGTGCGGGTGAGCGCGTTGGCGATCGAGATCGTGAAGATCCCGACGTAGGTATCCAGCCGAAGACCGAGGTCCCCGGTCAGATCGATGGGCAGCGAATCCAGCCCCGACTCGCCGGGCGGGACGAAGTCGCCCGGGCTGGCCACCCCCACCAGGCCCACGCCCACGAACGCGTCACCGCCGTAGATGAAGCCGCGCCGGCGCCAGATCGGGACCGCGTATTCGACCAGCGCGCGCGCCGCGTACTGATCGTAGCGATGGTGCGCGATCGTCGTGTTGAGCAGGTTGCGCGACGGCAGCGTCGAGAAGTTGATGCCCAGCGCGCGCCGCGGCAGCAGCAGGTTGAGATCGCCGATGAAGAACCGGTCGAAGTAGGGCGCGTCGCCGGCGATCCCGCCCACGAACAGGTGAAACCCCAGCGCGTGCCCGCGCGGCAGCGGCCGGTAGAACGCCCCCTCGACGGTGGTCTTGACGTAGTCGTAGCTGGAACCGACCAGCCCGCTGGCGGCCTCCAGCGACAGCGCGATGCGCATCCCGGAGCGCGGAAGGATCGGATCCGAACGCGTATCCAGATCGGCGCTGGCGGTGATGCTGCCGACCCGGCTGCTGCCGTCGTTGATCATGAAGTCGATGGGCATCATCGACGGGCTGGTCGGCAGCGTGGCGGTCACCGCCTCCTCGCGGAAATCCAGGCCGACGTGGATGCGCGAACGGAAGTCCTTGCCGACGCCGACGATGCCGCCCGCCCGCCTGACGCGGTTCGCGATGAAGTTCTTGGGATCGGGATCTTCGTCGCCGCCGGACACGCGATAGAACTCGCTGCCGTCGTTGAACAGGCCGGTGACGGCCAGGCTGAGACCGTAGGGGCCGCCGATGGGCGGCACCGCCACGCGCAGCCGCAACCCCAGGCCCGCGTGCGCGCCAGTCACCACCGGCTCCGTCGAAGCGACGAAGCCGCCGCCCACGTTGATCCCGCGCCCGAAGAAGTTCGTCTCGGAGATGTCCGCCCCGCCCCAGAACGCGGTCGCGGCGCTGGTGCTCGGGAACAGCTCGTTGATCACCAGCGTGCCGCGCTCCTCGACCTCCACGACCAGCACGACGCCGCCGCGGCTGGCGCCGCGCGTGACCGACAGCCGCACGTCCAGGAAGTAGCCGAGCGCGAGCAGGCGGTAGCGGACCGCCTCGACGCGCGGGTCGGACGCGTCGACCGCGGCGCCCTTGACCAGGCCCAGGGCGGCGGCCTCGGCCACGATGATCGACGTCTCGGTCTTGTGGTTCCCTTTGACGACGACCTCGTCGATCACGTAGCGCGGTCCGAAGCGCTGGTCGGGGAACGCGACCGCCTTGGCGGCCGCTTCCTCGACGTCTTCCGGCGTCGCCGGCGTCGCCTCGTCGGCGCGCGCCGCGGACGCGCGCAACAATCCCGACGAGACGATGACGGAGAGAAGGATCGCCGGCGCGCGGGGCGCGGCCATGGCCGCAGCATAACCCGACGCGGTTCGCGACGCGCGGTCGCCGGATCACGGGCCGTGAGCGCGGTGACGATAATCACCGGGTGCGCGCGGACGGCCGTGGTCGCTCAGCGCGCCGTGACGATCCGGTATCGGGTGGCGTCGGTCGGATCCGTTTCCCGCCAGGCGACGAACGCGCCGCCGACGCGCAGGAACGACTCGGCCTCGTGGCGCACACAAGCGGCGAAGCGGCCCTCGTTGGTGCTGTCCTGGACGCTGCCCGGCGCGCTCCACGCCCCACCACGCCACAGCCGCGCCCAGACCTTGAACGGATCGGACGCGGTCGCTTTCTCTTGAAAGACCGCCAGCGCGTTGCCGACGCCGTCGACGCAGATGCGCGGGAAACGGGTGTCGGCGGCGGTGCTCGACGAGATCCGCTGGGCGAGCTGCCAGGTGCCGGCGGACCTCGTCGCCGCGTAGACCGTCGTCGCGCCCGCCGACACGCTGGGCCGCCAGACGACCAGCGCGCTGCCCGCCGGCGTGAACACCGCGGAGGGCAGGGCGATGCCATCACTGGTGTCCAGCGCCTGCTTCATCCAGGCGCCGCCGGCGGCGGCGCGAAACGCCGCCGTCATCTCCTGGGCGTAGGGCATCACCGCGGGATTTACGACCCGGCTCGCGACGACCAGCGCGTTGCCGGCCGTGTCGATCGCGGCCGCCGGCTCGGGCGGGCCGATCGCAGGATCGCCGATCGCGTTGTCGAACACGGTCGCGCCCGGCGTCCAGTTACCGCCGTCGAGCGTGGCCGCGCACAACTTCTCGTTCGCGATCCAGGTGAGCACCGCGGTCGTGACCGGAACGGGCGCGCTGTAGATGTTCTGGCGCCGTCCTTCCAGGCTGTCCTCGGTCAGGAAAGCAGCTCCGCCACAGCTCGCATCGAAGGTCAGCGTGGCCAGCGCGGCGGCGCTGTACGTCCAGACCCCGGCCGCGTCGCCCACTGCGCCGCCGCTGCCCACCTTCAGCTGGCCGGTGTCGAGCTCGGTGAGCGCGAACGCGATCGGCCGCGCCGCGGCGTCGGTGTCGATCAGGCCGGCGCTGAACTGCGCGACGCAGCCGCCCGTCGACTGGTAGAGCGTGAATCGGTTTGAGCGCGCGAACACCTGGCCTTCCGGGCCGATGCGGACACCGACGGCGCTCAGGCGATCGCCGGTGGTGCCGGCGCAGCTGCTGGCGCCGCTGTCGTCGATGAAGACGATGAAGCCCAGCAGCAAGTTGGCGCCGGTCAGCACGCGCGGTCGGCTGCGCGCTGCTTCCGCGAGCGTGTCGATCGGCGCGTATGCGCCGCCATCGGTCTTCGCGCGCAGCATGCCGTTGTCGTTCCAGACCACGAAATCCAGGCCGGCGAGGCTGCCGGTTTGCGGCAGATCGGTGCCGGTCGCGAACGCACCCAGCGGCACCGACGGCATCCACGTCGGGACGCGCGGCGGGCCGACCGTCAGCGTGGCGTCGGCGCTGGTCACGCTGCCGTAACGGTTCGAGACGACGACGGAGAAGACGGCGCCGTTGTCGCTGCTCTCCGCGGCGGACACGCCGTAGCTGGCGGCGCTTGCGCCGGTGATGTTGGTTCCGTTGCGGCGCCATTGATAGGCGAGCGGGGCGGCGCCGGTCGCCGTGACCGAGAACGCGGCTGCGTCGCCGGCGGCGACCGTCGTGCTCGTCGGTTGTTGCGTGATCGCGGGCAGCAGGGGCCCGGTCGCCGTGACCGCCCCGACCCGCGTCGAGCCCGGTCCGGCGCTGTCCAGACAGGCTGGCGCGACGTCCTGCTCCAGCGTTCCGGCGTTGACGAGGATGGCGCCGTACTCCACCCAAGTACCGTCCTGACACTGCACCATGATGATCGGGAACGGGCTCGCGAGGAGCTCGCCGTCGGGATCCGTGTCGGCGAGCGCGACAGGCACGCGGAGGCGCAGCTTGAACCTCACGCCGCCGGCGAACCCGGCCGCGGTCCAGTCGATGCGGTGGGCGCTGCCGCTCGTGAACACGAAGCCGGTCGGCAGGCCGCCGAGATCCGCCTCGGGCGTGAAGGTGAATTGCGTGTCACCCGCGAGCGCGCCCGCCGGGATCTCCAGCGTGATGTCGCCGTTCGCATCGCTGACCGTCCCGCCGCTGGTGCCGACACGGTTGGCCGCGCTGCCGCCGGTTCCGGCGCGCCCGCCCGTTCCAGCGCTCCCGGCGGTTCCGGCGCCGCCGCCGGTTCCGGCGCGCCCGCCCGTTCCGGCGCGCCCGCCCGTTCCAGCGCTCCCGCCCGCGCCCCCACTACCCCCGGAGCCGGCGCCGCCGGCCTGCCCGGCCCCTCCGCCCGATCCGCCCTTGGCGCCTGCGCCCCCGCCACCGTCCCCGCCGCAGGCCGCGGCCCCGAACGCTATCAGCGACGCGGCCAGCCATCCCGTGCAGCGATTCACTCTCAACCGAACGTCACCCCGGGCCCATTGTTCCACGCATCCGCGCGCCGGCGTAGCCCCCCAGCGCGATGCCGAGCAGGTTCGCGGCCAGATCGCCCGCGTCGAGCGTCCGCGCCGGAAACCACGCCTGCGAGGCTTCCTCCAGCGCGGACAGCGCGCCCAGCACCAGCACCACGCGCAGCCAGCGGGCGCGTCTGAAGAAAGCAACCGCGAACAGCGAGAGCGCGCCTAGCAGCAGGAAGTGTCCCAGCTTGTCCAGGCCGCCGCGCAGCGCGACCGCCGGCAGGCGGCCGCAAGCGGCCAGCACGCTGGCGGCGACGAGGAACGACAGGTGCGGGAACAGCAGCCAGGACCAGCGCGGGCGGGGTGACGTCATGGCGGCATGTTGGCAAGCGCCGCGACACGCCGGGCCCGCGCCGCACCCAGCGGTCGAAATCAGACGTCGAACGGCGCGGGGCGCGAGCGACTACGCGGTTGCGGGCAGGCCGCCGCCCGCGACCACGTCCAGCAGGGCGCCCCCGTACAGTTTGAGCTTGGCGGGGCCGATCCCCGGGATGGCGAGCAGCGCCTCGTCGGTGCCGGGCCGTTGCTCGGCGATGCGCAGCAGCGTCGCGTCGTTGAACACCACGTAGGCGGGGACCTTTCGCTCCGCCGCCAGCTGCCGGCGCAGCGCCTTCAGGCGCGCGTACAGATCGTCGACTTCCGGGCTGCGCTCCGGCGCGGGCGCGTCGCCGCGGCCCGCGCGGCCGCTCGCCTCCAGCACGTCGAAGCCCGCGCAGACGTCGCACGACGTCTCGCACACGGCCATCGCCTCGCCGAAGTGACGCGCCACCAGCCGATGGCGGCACTCGCCCGCCGCCGCGAGGCTGTGCATGCGCCGCACGTGCACGCGCTGCCGCGCCGCCTCGTCGGCGTCCAGCTCGACGGTGAAGCGATCGCACGCCAGCACGTCCGCCCACGAATAGAACAGCACGCAGTCGCTGGGCAGTCCGTCGCGGCCGGCGCGCCCGATCTCCTGGTAGTAGCTTTCGATCGATCGCGGCATGTCGCGGTGGATCACGTAGCGCACGTTCGACTTGTCGATGCCCATGCCGAACGCGATGGTGGCGATCACCACCTCGATCTCGTCGCGCGCGAACGCGTCCTGGACGGCGTTGCGGGCGGCCGGCTCCATGCCCGCGTGGTAGGCGGCGGCGCGCACGCCCCGCGCCTTCAGCACGTCGGCGAGCGCTTCGCACGCCTTGCGCGAGATGGCGTAGATGATGCCGCTCTGGCCGCGCCGCGCCGCCACCAGGTTGATGATCGCGACGCGCGTTCCCTTCGGCCCCGCGCCGCGCGCGCCGGGCTTGCCCCCGCTCTCGGTCTTGGCCGCGTCGTCGCCGCCCTTCCGGTAGGCCGATAGGCGCAGGTTGGGGCGGAAGAAGCCGCCGCGCACCTGGACGGGGCTCTTCATCCCCAGCTGCGAGACGATGTCATCGGTCACCTCGCGCGTCGCCGTGGCGGTCAGCGCCAGCACGGGGACGCCGCCGTGCTTGTCCTTGAGGCCCGCCAGATTGCGGTACGCCGGCCGGAAGTCGTGGCCCCACTGGCTGATGCAGTGGGCCTCGTCGACGGCGATCAGGCGCAGATCCAGGCTGGGCAGCAGGCGGCCGACCGACGCCTCGATGCCCTCGGGGGCGGCGTAGCAGAGCTCGTACTTGCCCGCCGCCAGGTCGCGCATGCGTTGCTGGCGTTCCTCCGGGTCCAGCGTGGCCGACAGATAGGTCGCGCGCAGCCCGACCTCGCCCATCGCGTCGACCTGATCCTTCATCAGGGCGACCAGCGGCGAGATCACCAGCGTCGTGCCGCCCAGCACGCGCGCCGGGATCTGGTAGGTGACCGACTTGCCCGCGCCCGTCGGCATCACGCCCACGCAATCGCGGCCGGCCAGCAACGCTTCGATGATCTCCTGCTGCCCGGCGCGGAACGAATCGTAGCCGAACACCTCGCGCAGGACGCTCACGGCGGCGGCGCTCGAGGGCTGCGCGAGCGCGGCGGCCACCTCGCGCAGCAGCGCCACGGTCGAGTCGTCGAAGCCCGCCGGCCGGCGGCGCCACACGCTGCGCAACCGGGCCAGCTCGCGCACGCAGGCGGCGAGCAGCTTCGTGTCGGTCGGGTCGCCGCCCCGCCAGCGGGCGGCCAACGCCCGCGCGGCCGACGCGGGCGAATCGGGGCTGAGGTCGGGGAACAGGTCGGCGGTGTTCGGCTTGGTCATGCGGGCTTATCGGCCAGGCTGAGCTTTTGTCGCGTACCGGAGGCGACTTGTCCAGGTCAGACGCGCCGTAGGGTCATTTGAACAGGTCGCCGCGCTCCGCGCGGGAGTGGCTAGCTTGCAATAAGCGAAGGGATTAAAGGAGGCGGTCATGGCTCAGGCATTTCTCGTCGGCCGCATCCTGGTCGGGTGTTACTACCTCCAGGGCGCGTACCATCATTTCACCGGGGTGAGCCAGCTGGCGCGCGCGGCGGCGGCGCACGGGGTTCCGGCGCCGGAGATCTCCGTCATCGCGGGGGGTGTGTTGCTGCTGATCGCTGGCCTCTCGTTTCTGCTCGGGTTCTTCCCGCGGCTCGGCGTGGGCGCGATCGTGCTGTTCCTGGTGCCGGTGACGTTCATCATGCACGCCTTCTGGGCGGATCATGATCCGATGCAGCGGCAGAGCGACATGATCAATTTCACCAAGAACATCGCGCTGCTCGGATCGTCGCTGATGTTCCTGGCGGTGCCGCGGCCGTGGCCCTACAGCGTCGAACGCCGCATGCGCCTGCCGGTCCGCGCACCGGTGTGAGCAGCGTCTGACAGAAGCGTAGAATCGCCGCCGTGCGGACCACGGCGGCGACGACCGTCATCGCGGGCCTGCTGGCCGCGGCGTCGGCGCGCGCGCTCGCCAACGGCGCGTTTCCGGATGCGCAGTCGGTGATCGCCCCCGCCGACCGGCCGCAGGAGCTCATCCTGCCGACCAACTTCGGGCTTGTGATCTCGGAGGACGGCGGCCAGTCGTGGCAATGGTCGTGCGAGCGCGAGGCCAACGCGTACGGCCTCCTGTACCAGCAGGGCCCGGCCCCGCGCCATCGGCTGTTCGCCGTCGCCAACGACCACATCGCGTTCTCGGACGACGGCTCGTGCGGCTGGCAGACGGCGAGCGGCGCGGTGGAGGGCGAGGCCGTCACGGACGTGTTCCCCGACCCGAACGACGCCGACCACGTGCTGGCGGTCGCGTACGCGGGCGGCATCTTCGGCGTGTACCCGTCGCGCGACGGCGGTACGACGTTCGAGGCGCCGCTCTATCAAGCGCCGGCCGGCGACGGGATCGGCGGCGTCGAGATCGCGCGCTCCGACGCGCGGATCATCTACGCCGCGATGACCAACGCCGCCACCACCGAGCCGAAGCTCGCGCGCTCGCGCGACGGCGGCGCGACCTGGACGGTGACGGAGCTCGGTCCGATGCTCGGCCTCGGCATCGCGCGGATCATCGCGGTCGACCCGGAGAACCCGGACGTCGTGCTGTTGCGGTTGCTGGGCCCGGACGGTCAATCGATCGCGCTCACGCGCGACGGCGGGGCCACCGCCACCACGACGCTGTCGATCGCCGGCGAATTCACCTCGTACGTGCAGCTGGCGAGCGGCGCGCGGTTGGTCGGCGCGGTGGTCGATTCGGGCACCACGGCCGCTCTCTACCGATCGCACGACGGCGGCGTGACGTTCGAGATGGTCGCCAATCCGCCCAGCATCCGCGGGCTGTCCCGGCGCGGCGACACGGTCTACGCCGCGACGGACAACTTCGGCGACGGGTACGCGCTGGGCGCGTCGACCGACGAAGGCACCAGCTGGAGCGCCGTCATGTCCTACGGCCAGATCCAGGCGATCCTGGGCTGCGTGCGCGACGACGCCCAGTGCCAGGCTACCTGCCAGGCGCTGGCGGGGCAGGGGATGATGTCGCCCGGCATGATCTGGGAACCGACCGTGTGCAGCGCCAACCCGTCGCCCGAACCGTTGCCTGAACCGCCGATGGGGATGGACGGCGGGGGTGGCTGCGGCTGCGCGACGGCGGGATCTTCGTCCGTCCTCGTGGTCGCTCTCGCGCCTGTGCTCGTTCTGGTTTTCGCGTCGCGCAAGCGTGGGAGAACGAGAACGCGGGGCTAGGGCAGCGTGAACGCTTCCAGGATCGCGACGGCGGTGCCGCCGCCCTGCGCTGTGGCTCCACCCGGAACATAGAGCTTGTTCCCCACGCCGGCGGCGCCGGTGCCGTGGCGGGGCGTTCGCATGGGGGCCATCACGCGCCAGGTGTTGGCGACGGGATCGAAGACGTCGGTGTCGGGGAAGACGCCTTGCGGGTTGATGTCGCGGGCGTTGCCTTCGCCGCCGACGATCACGATCTGGCCGTTCACCACACCGCCCATGCAGCCGCCGCGCGCCACCGGCATGTTCGCCTTCTGCGTCCACTGGCGCGTGACCGGATCGTAGGCGTCGACGCGGTTCTGCAGGCCGTCCATGGGGCCGTTGGTCCGGCCGCCGACGATGTAGAAGATGCCGTCCACGGCGGCGCCGACCGCGTGGTTCCGGCCCGGCGCCGGAATGGGATCCAGCGTCTCCCAGGTGTTGGTGACCGTGTCGTAGGCGGCGAAGTCGCGCACCGTCGGCCCGAAGCTGGCGCCGTTCGAACCCATCGCGCCGCCCGCGACGTAGATCTTGGTTCCGATCGCGGCGGTGGCGGACGCCGCGCGCTGCGTGGGGACGGGCGCCTTCATCGTCCACATGTTGGTGGCGGGATCGTACTCGGCGCTGTTCTGCGCGCCGACCTCACCGAGGATGTAGAGCTTGTCGGCGGTCGCGGCGACGTTCGGGTGATCGGACGCAAACGGGATCGACGTCTTGGTCGTCCAGGTGTTCGTCGCCGGGTCGTAGGCCTCGAGGCGCTTGGAGTCCGCCGCCGTGCCGAACGCGCCCACCGCGTACACGATGCCCTTCACGGCGCCGACGTTGAACTCTTGCCGCGCGCCGCCCGGCATCGGCGCGAGCAGCTCCCAGCTGCCGAGGGCGCTGGTGGCTCCGCCGCCGCCCCCGCCGCCACCGCGCCCGCCGGTGCCGCCGCGCCCGCCGCTGCCCGCGTTGCCGGCCGCGCCGGTCGATCCCCCGCCGCCCGAGCCTGTCCCCGCCGCGCCGGCCGCGCCCGTCGTCCCCGCCGCGCCGGTCGTTCCCGCCGTCGCGATCGCGCCGCCGCTGCCGCCGCCTGTTCCCGCCGCGCCTGACGTTCCCGCGGCGCCGCTGGTGTCGGCCGCGCCTGTCGTTCCGGCGGCGCCCGACATCCCCGCGCCACCCGACGTTCCCGAGGCGCCGCTGCTTCCGCCCGTGCCGCCGGTTCCCGCCGAACCGCCGCATGCCGCGACGGCCACGACCGTCGCCAGCAACAACCATCGCATTCCAGCGTGCGGCATCGTCGACCTCCGATTGCGCGAATCGGAGAATGCGCTGGGCTCTCAGGCCATGCAAGGCACCGCGCCCCAGAAACGCCCGATCGAAAAACGGCTCACACCAACTCGATGATTTCGGCTCCGGCGGTCGCGGACTTACAATCGCGCGATGACGTTTTCCAATCGCTTGATCCTGGCCTTTCTTCTTTGCGTCGCCGGTTGCGGCGGCAGCTCCAGCAAGGGCGCGCCCGCCACCATCGACGAGTACTTCGACCGCTTCCTCACCGAGCTCTGCACCATCGACGTGGCCTGCGGGAGCATGCCCGACATGGCGACGTGCCGGGCGTCGTTGCAGCTCGCGTCGACGGATCTGATGACAGCGAAGGCCGACATCGCCGCGGGGAGGACCCGCTACGACAGCGCGAAGGCGGGCGCATGCCTCGAGTTCGCCCATCGCCTGTACGGCTCGGGCTGCACGCGCAGCGGGACCGCGGATGTCACGGGCGAGGAGGTTTGCGGCGAGGTGTTCGTCGGCACCGTCGCCGACGGGGGCGCCTGCTTCCTGTCGACCGAGTGCGCAAGCGCCAGGTGCCAGCAAGCAGACACCGCCTGCCTGCCCGCGCATCAGTGCTGCGCGGGCACGTGCGCCGCGAAGCCCGCGCCCATCCCGGCGGGCGCCGACTGCACGGCGTTACAACCGGGCCAGGAGTGCGAGGCGGGCTCGTTTTGCTTCACGATCGCGCCCTCGCCGACGCCCACGTGCGTGGTTCCATCGAAGGTGGCGGGATCGGCGTGCACCACGATTCTCCAGTGCGCGTCGCCGCTGTTCTGCGATCTCGATCTCGCCACCGGCGCGGGCACCTGCCAGCCCGCGGCGGCGACCGGGGCGGCGTGCAACTCGGACGTCCTCTTCGGCTCGTGCGATAACCTGCGCGAGCTCTGCAGCACCGCGACAGGCACATGCATGCCGCGCGGCGCGGTGGGCGCGGCCTGCGATCCGCTGCAGTTCGGGAGCTGCCTCAGCTACGCGGAGTGCATCGGCACGACGTGCGTCGCGCTGTCGTCCGAGCGTGGGGCGTGCAACCCGACCGACGGCCCGGGCTGCCTCGGCGATCTCGATTGCTCCGCCACGACGAACACCTGCGGCTTCCCCGCGAACGCCGGCGCCTGCCTGTGACCGCGCTGACCTGAGGCTAGCTGCTGGCGGACGTGTACATCGCCAGCGCGCGGCGCCACACGCGGCGCGCGATCACCGCGAACAGGACGCCGCCGCCCAGCGCCAGCGCGGCGGTCTTCGCGTCGAGGCGTCCGAGCAGCGCCAGCGCCGGGTACGTCGTCATCAGCGCTACCGGGAACACGAACGTGAACACCATCATCAACGTCCCGCGCCACACCCCGCGCAGCACGTCGATGGGCCAGCGCCCCACGTCGAACAGCGACCCGAACAGGTAGGACAGGTTGTCGACCTTCACGACCCAGAACGCCGCGCTGACCACCAGGATCCAGATCGAATACAGGATCACCACCGCCAGCGCGAGGAACACCAGCCCGGTGGCGACCTGCGCGATCGACGGCCAGTGGCCCATCTTCGTGAACGCGTAACAGAACACGACCACCGCGGCCACCGCGTCGACGATGCGCCACGGTTCGAACTTCGCCGTCGACACCAGGAACTGCGCGTCGGCCGGCTTCAGCAACACGAAGTCCAGCGTCCCCTTGCGCACGTGCTCGACGACCGCCGTCAGGCTGGGGCTGACGGCGCCCTCCAGCACCGCGCGCAGCAGCGTGAACCACCCCACCACCACCAGCGCTTCCTCGAACGACCAGCCCGCGACCTGGCGGCGGACGCCGAACACGACCACCAGCGGGATCAGCGTCAGCGCTGACCACAGGACGGCGATCAGGCCCCGCACGACGAAGTCGACGCGGTACTGCATCGCCGCCAGCGTCGCCATCCGCATCTGGACGCGGAACAGGCCCGCGTAGCGCGTCGCGAAAGCGAGGGGCGATTGCAACGACGGCGGCACGTCAGCCTCCGAAGGCAGCGTAGCGCCGGACGCCCGCGCGCCACACGCGCAGCGCGAGCCAGCCGGTCAGCGCCACGTACAGCCACTGCGCGGCCAGCTGGCGCGCGGCGTCCCCGGGCGACAGCAGACCGACCAGCGTCTCGACGGGGAACGCCAGCATGAACCGGAACGGCAGCACGTCCGCCGCCGCGCGCGCCCAGCCGGGCAGCACCTCCAGCGGGATGAGATACCCCGAGAAGATCGCGTGCACGCCGATCCACAGCTCGAAGGGGCCCATCGCGCTGTCGACGTAGAACGCGATCGATCCGAGCAGCACCATCGAGAAGAACACCAGCAGCCACGCGCCCACCAGCGACGCCCCCAGCACCAGCACCAGCGACGGATCGTGTCGCGCCAGACGATCCCAGGACGTGACGAACAGAGCGACCACGATCGGCGACACCACCAGGATGCGCATCGGGATGGCGGACAGGTGATCGGCCGCGAACCCGTACAGCGGGTGAATCGGGCGCAGCAGCTTGGTCGACAGCGTGCCGTCGCGGATCTCCATCGACATCTGCCACGCCATCCAGTTGCTGGTGGCCAGCCTGACCGCCAGCACACCCAGGTAGTAGGCGGTGAACTGCGTCTGATCGAATCGCCCCACCGGTCCGTCGGCGGCGACCGCGTGCCACAGCGCGAGCATCACCAGCGGCATGTTGGTGGTCAGGATCCAGACCAGAAACTCGGCGCGGTAGGCGACCACCTCGGCGACACCGATGCGTAACAGGGTCGGAAAAGCGCGCAGGACGCGAGCGAGCTCGACCGCGGCGCCGGGGCGGCGCGGGGCGGCGTCGGCGGCGGTGTTCACGCGTGGGCCTGCTCGTCGCCCGGGCCGGCACGGTCCAGGTCAGCGGGCGCGCGGCCACGGGTGTGGAACAGCTCGCGCATCACCTCTTCCAGAGGCGGTTCCTCGATGGTGAGATCGACGATCGGCAGCGCCGCCAGCGCGTCGCGCACGACGGCGCTCGCCTGCGCGCCCGGCACGGACAGCACGGCCTGAGCGGCGTCCAGCGACACGACCGTGCCCAGCCGCTCCAGATCCGCGCGCTCGACCGGCTTCGACAGGCGCATGGTGACGTGCTTGTCGGGCCGCACGCGGCGGACCAGCTCGCGCAGGTCGCCGTCATAGATGAGGTGGCCGCGGTCGATCACCACCACGCGCGGGCACAGCGCGGCCACGTCGTCCATGTAGTGGCTGGTCAGCAGCACGGCCGCGCCGAAGCGTTCGTTGTAGCTGCGGATGAACTCGCGCATCTTCGCCTGCATCGACACGTCCAGCCCGATGGTCGGCTCGTCCAGGAACAGCACGCGCGGGCGGTGGAGCAGCGCCGCCACCAGCTCGCACTTCATCCGTTCGCCCAGCGACAGCTGCCGCGTGGGCTTGTTGATCAGATCCCCGATCTCCAGCAGCTCGGTCAGCGTACGCACCGTTTCGTCGGCTTGCGCCGCCGGGATGTCGTAGATCGCGCGGTTCATCGCGTAGGTGTCCGCCGGCGGCAGATCCCACAGCAGCTGCTGCTTCTGCCCCATCACCAGCGTGATCAACTTCAGGAAGCGCGGATCGCGCGTGAACGGAACGTACGATCCAACGCGCACCTCGCCGGACGTCGGGTGCAGCAGGCCCGCCAGCACCTTCAGCGTGGTGGTCTTGCCGGCGCCGTTCGGGCCCAGAAACCCCACGCGCTCGCCCTCCGCGATCTGGAAGGAAAGTTCCTCGACGGCCTTGACAGTCTCGTACCGCCGTCTGAGCACGGAGCGAAGCGCGGCCGCGATCCCGGGGGCACGCTTGTGCACCCGGTAGCTCTTCGACAGGTTGCGGACGTCAATCATCACGGCCGTGTAAATCTACACGCGTAACTGGAAGTCGCGAGCGAAGTTACGCCTGCGTAACCCCGTAGCCGGATCACCTCGCAAGGCATCGCTTGGTTCCGTTCTTGCTCGTTGTCTGTTCGGACCGTAACGAGGTAATGGGGCAAGTGTGGGTGACGTGACTGGGGAGGCGGGATGACGACCAGAACACGGGTCCTCGTGGTCGACGATGAAACGGACGCGCGCGAGATGTTGTCGGCCGTCCTGTCGCAAGCGGGTTATGAGGTGGACGCCGCCGCCGACGGCTTCGCGGCGCTGGCACACGTTTCGAAATACCGGCCCGACATCGTGTTGACCGATCTCCGGATGCCCGGAATGACGGGCGTCGACCTGCTGCAACGGATCCGCCGGGTCCACGGCGAGGTGCCCGTCATCATCGCGACGGGCCTGGAGACCTGGGATCTCTGCACGGCGGCCGAGGCATACGGCGCGGTCACTTGTCTGATCAAGCCGATCGACGTCGACGATCTGGTGTGGACCATCGAGATGGCGCTGGCCACCCGGCAGAACCTGACCCGGGGCACCGCGGCGATCTGAGCCTGGCGCGCCGCACGAGCAGGCGCTTGCCGGCGATGATTGGCCGGAGATCGGCTAACCTTCGCGCCTTCGATGACGACGGACGCGCGAGCCCTGGACTGGGACGAGGTGACGGCGCGCCTCGCGGCGGCGGCCGAGTCGCCCGCCGGGCGGGCGCTGTGCGTGGCGCTGCCGTTCGCCGATGACGCCGCCGAGGCGCGCCGTCGGATGGCGGCGGTCGCGGAGCTGGCGCGGCTGCTGCGCGCGGGTGAGACGCTGCCGTCGCTGGCCGCGCCCGAGATCGACGCGGCGCTGGCGTCGGCCGAGAAGCTGGTCGCGCTGGGCGCCGAAGAGCTGCGGCCGGTGGCGGCGCTGGCGCGTACGGCCGAGGCGGTGCGGAGGTACCTGCTGGCGCCGACGCCGGTCGCGATCCCCGAGATGTCGGGGCTGGCGCGCGAGCTCGACCCGCCGCTGGGGCTGGCGCGCGCGGTCGACGAGACCTTCGACGCCGCCGGGGAGATCCGCGATACGGCCTCGCCCGATCTCGAGCGCCTGCGCGTGGAGCGCAAGGGGTTGCAGGAGCGGGCGCGCATCGCGATCGAAGAGCTGATGCGCGTCGAGGAATACGCGTCGGTGATGCAGGATCAGTTCTTCACCATCCGCGCCGAGCGCTACGTGCTGCCCCTGAAGGCGAGCGCGAAGTCGCTGGGCCTGGGCATCGTGCACGACACGTCGCGCACGGGCGAGACCGTGTTCGTCGAGCCCACCGCGCTGGTCGCCGTCAACAACCGCCTCAAGGTCACCGAGCTGGAGATCCGGCGCGAGTCGCGGCGCATCCTCGAGCAGCTCACCGCCGACGTCGCGGCGGTCGCCGGGCCGCTGCGACGGACCGCCGCCACGCTGGCGGCGATCGACGCGCGCGCGGCGGCGGCGCGGCTGGCGGTGGCGTACGACGGCAATCCCGTCGAGATCGTCGACGCGCCGATCGTCGACCTGCGCGCCGCGCGCCACCCGCTGCTCGCGCTGTCGCACCCGGCGTCGCAGGTGGTCGCCAATGACGTCGCGCTGGGCGGCGGCCAGCCGCCGATCCTGATCGTCAGCGGGCCCAACGCGGGCGGCAAGACCGTCCTGATGAAGAGCGTCGGCCTGGCGGCGTTGATGGCGCGGGCCGGGTTGCTGGTCGCCGCGGAGGCGCGCAGCCGGGTCGGGTTCTTCACCGACGTGCGCGCCGACATCGGCGATCGGCAGTCGGTGATGGGCGACCTGTCGACGTTTTCGGGCCACCTGGCCGCCGTCGCCGACATCCTTGGGGCGCGCGAGCGGCGCGCGTCCGGCGCGGCGCTGGTGCTGCTCGACGAACTGATGGCGGGCACGAACCCCGACCAGGGCGCGGCGCTGGCGCGCGCGACGGCGGAGACGCTGGCGGACCGACCCGGCCTCGCGATCATCACCACGCACTACGACAGCCTGAAGGCGCTCGGCGAGAGCGACGCGCGCTTCGCGAACGCGGCGATGGCCTACGACCTGGACGCGCTGCGCCCGACCTTCCGGCTGGCCACGGGTGCGCCGGGGCGTTCGTACGCGTTCGACATCGCCGCGCGCATGGGCCTGCCCGATGCGCTGCTGGAACGGGCGCGCGCGCTGGCGGGCTCGTCCAGCGTCGGCCTGGAATCGGTGATTGCGCGGCTGCAGGCGCGCGAGGGCGAGCTGATCAAGCAGGCGGAGAAGCTGGCCGAGGCCGAGGCCGCCGCCGCGGCCGCGGCCGAGACGCAGCGCGAGGCCGCCGCGGCGCTCGCGCGCCGCGAACGCGAGCTGGGTTTGAAGGCGCGCGAGGCGGTCGACGCCGCCGTCGCCGAGACGCGCGCGGCGCTGTCCCAGATCGTCCGCGAGGCGCAGCAGGCGGGCAGCGCACGCGCCGCCGAGGCGGGCCGCACCGCGCTGGAACGCGTCGCGGCCGAAGCGCTCGCGCGCTTGCCGGCCCCGCCCAAGCCGGCCGCGGCCACCGTCGAGCTCGCCGCCGGAACGCGGGTCTTCGTCCAGCGCCTGAACGCCGACGGCGTCGTGCTGGACCCACCGGACGCGCGCGGGCGCGCGAAGGTCAGCGTCGGCGCGATGACCGTCGAGGTGACCGCCGACGAGCTCGGCCCGCCGAAGACCACCGCGCGCGAGGCGGCGCGCAGTCAGGGCGCGAAGTCCGGGCGGCGCGCGCCGCCGGGCGAAAGCCCGCCCTCGGGCGACGACCTGGCGCTGATCGCCGCGACGCCGCGGCGAACGATCGACGTACGCGGCCAGAACGGCGACGAGGCGGTCGCCGCGATCGACGCGTACCTGGACCGCGCCGCGCTGTCGGGCGAGACGCACGTCGTGGTGGTGCATGGCCACGGCACGGGCGCGCTGCGCAAGCGCGTGCGCGCCCACCTGGACGGCTCACCCTACGTCGCGCGCTGGGCACCGGGCACGCCCCGCCAGGGCGGCGACGGCGCCAGCATCATCGAGCTGCGCTAGTCGCCGCGCGAAGCTGCGCTAGTCGCCGCGCGAAGCTGCGCTAGTCGCCGCGCGCTTCGGGACGATCAGCACCGGGCAGGGCGCGTGCTGGACGACCCGTTCGGCGACGCTGCCCAGCAGCGCGTGCGCCAGACCGCTGCGCCCGTGCGTGCCCATCACGATCAGCTCCGCGCCGGTCGCGGTCGCCCGGGCGACGATCTCGGCGTCGGGGCGCCCGACCAGCATCGCGGTGTCGCAGCGGAGCCCGGCGTCTTGCACGCGCTTCTCCTCGGCGCGCAGCCCGTCGGTCACGCGTTCCATCACCTTTGCCATGTCGATCGGCACGGTCGCGACGTCGATGGGCGGCGGCAGCGCGAACGACGCCTCGACCGCCACGTGCACCAGGTCGACGACGGAGCCCGCCCCCTTCGCCAGCGCCATCGCGGTCGCCAGCGCCTCGGCCGACGGGTCGGAGAAGTCCGTGGGCACCAGGATGCGCTTGACGTTTCGCAGATCCATCAACCTCAAGCTAGCCACGTCTCCCCTCCGGTACAACCCCGCTGATGTCCAACCCCGGCTTGACGCGGCCCCGGTCGATGCGGCAGGAAGTCGCAATGCCCAAGATGACCGTGGCCCCCCGCATCAAGAGCTTCATCTGCCTGAACGCCCACCCGTTGGGGTGCGCCGCCAACGTCGAACGCGAGATCGCGGTCGCGACCAAGGAGGCGCCCGGATCGGGCCTGAAGCACGCGCTGGTGATCGGCGCCAGCACCGGCTACGGGCTGTCCAGCCTGGTGAGCACGGTGTTCGGCTACGGCGCGCGCGGGACCGCCATCTGCCTGGAACGGCCGCCGCAGGGCGAGCGGACGGCGTCGGCCGGCTACTACAACCTCGCCGCCGCCCAGCGCCAGGCGCGGGCGCGCGGCAAGGAGATCGTCGTCATCAACGGCGACGCGTTCTCGGACGAGGTGAAGCAGGAGGCGGTGGCACACGTGGCCGCCTCGGGCGTGAAGCTGGACTGCGTGGTCTACAGCCTGGCCGCGCCCAAGCGCACCGACCCGCAGAGCGGCGTCAGCTGGAACTCCGCGCTCAAGCCGATCGGCACGACGTTTCGCAGCCCCAGCATCAACCTGAGCAACGACAAGATCCAGCAGGTCGAGATCGAGCCCGCCAGCGACGCGGAGATCGAAGCGACGCGCAAGGTGATGGGCGGCGAGGACTTCGTCGCCTGGGTGACGGCGCTGATGGACGCGGATCTCCTGGCGAAGGGCTGCCGCGTGGTGGCCTACAGCTACATCGGTCCCGAGCTGACGATGCCGATCTACCGGTCGGGGACGATCGGCAAGGCCAAGGAAGATCTGGAGACGCAGACCGCCGCGCTGTCGGCGGCGCTGCGCGAACGCATCGGCGGCGCCGCCTGGGTCAGCGTCAACAAGGCGCTGGTCACCCAGGCGTCGGCGGCGATTCCGGTGGTGCCGCTGTACATCAGCGCGCTCTACAAGGTGATGAAGGAGGCGGGCACGCACGAGGGGACGGCGGAGCAGATCGCGCGCCTGTTCCGCGACCACCTCGGCCCGGGGCGGACGCCGAAGACGGACGCGGGCGGCCGCATCCGCATCGACGATCTCGAGATGGATCCAGCCATCCAGGCGCGCGTCAGCGACATGTGGAAGACGGTGACGTCGGAGAACCTGATGTCGTCGATCGACTACGCCGGTTTCAAGCACGACTTCCGCGTGCTGTTCGGCTTCGAGGTTCCGGGAATCAATTACGCCGAGCCCGTCGAAACCGAGGTCCGGATCGCGGAGTAGCGGCGCAGGGCGTAGACTGAAGGCGGCGATGCGCCGGTCAATCCTGCTGCAGGTCGTGGTTCACTGCCCTCACTTCGATCGGGCGGTGACCGCGACGCGCAACGAGGCGATCGATCGGCTGGTTGCCTGCTCGGATGCGCACCTGTGCCGCGATCCGGCGCCGCCGACCGACGCCCAGGAGCACGAGCGTCCTTACCCGCGCGGCTGCCCGGTCTTCCCGTCGCTCGCGAAGTAAATCTCCCCCTCTCCCGCTTGCGGGAGAGGGTCGGGGTGAGGGCGAGCCTTGCGAGGGTAGAGAGGGTCGGGGTGAGGGCCAGCCTTGCGAGGGGTGAGGGCAAGCCGCCTGCGGGCGACGCGCGCGCGGAGAGGGGCTAGAGCTCGCTCTTGTTGGGCGCGGCCTTGTCGGCGGGCGCCTTCGCGCCCTTCTTCGGCTTCGAGGTCGGCATCGGATCGCCCTCGGGCGCAGGGGCGTCGCCCTTCTTCGCCTTCTTGGCCTTCTTCGGCTTGGGTTCGCCCTCGCCGCCGGCGTCGGACTTCGCCTTTCCACCGCCGCCGGCCGCCTTGCCCTTGCCCTTGCCGCCCTTGTTCTCGCGATCGGGCGACGGGTTGATGTCCTCGGGCTCGGGCTGGGCCTGAACCTTCTCCTCGGTTCCGAGCAGGCGGAACTCGATGCGGCGGTTCTTCTCCTTGCCTTCCTTGGTCTCGTTGTCGGCGATCGGCTTGTCGGGGCCGTAGCCGACCGTTCCGATGCGGCTCTCCTCGATGCCGGCCGACACCAGGAACAGCTTCACCGCCTCGGCGCGCTTGCGCGACAGCTTCATGTTGAAGTCGCGCTTGCCCTCGTCGGAGGTGTGCCCCGAGATCTCGACCCGCAGCGTCGGGTACCCCTTGAACACGCCCACCGCCTCCTTCAGCAGCGGGAACGACGACGGCTTGATGTCGGCGGAGTTACGCCGGAAGGTGATGCCCTTGATGATGCCGGTGAACTTCTTGACCGGCGCCGGCACCTCGTCGGGGCAGCCGTCCTCGTCCTGGTAGCCGTTCTTGGTCTCCGGCTCGTTCGGGCACTTGTCGGCCTCGTCGAGGACGCCGTCCTTGTCGTTGTCGGGATCGGGGCAGCCGTCCTCGTCCTCGAACTTGTCCTTGTCCTCGGGCTCGTCGGGGCACTTGTCCTTCTCGTCGACGATGCCGTCGTTGTCCTTGTCCTCTTCGGGACAGCCGTCGCGTTCCTTCGGGCCGGCCTTGTCGGGGCACTTGTCCTTGCGATCGACGACGCCGTCGCCGTCCCTGTCCTTGTCCGGGCAGCCGTTGTTGTCCTTCGGGCCGGCCTCGGTCGGGCACTTGTCCTGATCGTCCGGGATGCCGTCGTTGTCGCTGTCCTTGATCAGGACGGGCGGCGGCGGCGCGGCCGGTTCGCGGCCGCCGAACGTGAAGCCGAGGCTGAGCATGAACTCGCCGTCGGGCGAATACTTCTTCGCGCTCTTGTTGGGGACGCCGTACGCGCGCGCGTCCAGCCGCAGGTGAACGATGTCGTTGAAGAAGTACTTCGCGCCGCCGCCGCCGTGGAACTCGAAGTCGGTGTCTTTCTTGATCGCGACGTACGTCGCCTCATCCGTGCTCATGTCGGCGCTGGTCGACGCGACGTTCAACATGCCGACGCCCGCGAGGATGAACGGGACGAACTTTCCGCCCGCGATCTGGCCCGGCATGATGTTGTAAACGAGGGACCCGCGCGCCCCGATGACGAACACGCCGTAGCCGCCGGGGTCCATGGCCGTGTTGCGCGCCTTCGTCGGCATCCCCACGCCCTCGGCCTCGATCGCGAACGACGGGTGCAACAGCAACCCCAGGCGCAGGCCGAACAGCGGGGAGTTCTGCGGGCTGGTCAGCGGCCGCATCTGATCGTCGGCGACGCCCAGCTCGATGGCCTTGTTGAACAGGTGGACGCCGCCGCCGACGCCTATCTCGAACTGGACCCCTTCCTTCTTGGGACTCTGAGCCGCCGCCTCACCCGCTGCTACAACCAGAATGGCGCCGACGGAAACCGCAAGTACGGCGCGCGCGCTCCTCCCGGGGATCTGTCGCATGGTGCGTCACTATATCCGGTTTGGGTTGACTTCGAAATGCCACCACCGTCGGGAGCCGCTCCTGAATACTTGTTCCGCTCCCGTAGTCCAGGCTATAAGTTTGCCGCTCGACGACGGTGTCTCATCGGCACCGCAACACCGAATCTGGAGAACCACGATGATCCGTTTCGCCGCTCTGCTTTTCACCGCCACGATTTTGACGATCGCGACCCTGGGGGGCCGCGCGGTCGGCGATGACGGAAAATGTACCATCGCGACCAAGGGCGACTCGCCGACCGCGAAGGCGTGCGTCAAGGGCGGGCGTGCGGAGGCGAAGAAGATGATGAAAGAGATGGTCAAGCAGGCGAAGGCGGCCGGTCAGAAGTTCACCTGCGACGGCTGCCACAAGGACCTCGACAACTACGAGCTGACCAAGAACGCGGCGGACGACTTCAAGAAGCTTGAAGCCGTAGCTAAAGTTAAGTAACGCCCCGGGGCGTTGGCCGGGCGATCGCCGCCATGAAAACCATCACCGAGTTCTCGGGCACCGTCTTGCGTGAGGCGGCGCAGATCCGTCAGGCCCACCGTCCGCCGCCGGCTGCGAAGGAGGCGAACGGCAAAACCCAGGAACCACCGGCCGACGAAGCCGGCGCGGGCGAGCCGGCGCCGGAGGCCGCCGCGGAGGCCGTGGAGACAGGCGCGGCCGAGCAGGCCGCCGAAGCGGCCGCGGCCGAACCGACGCCGAACGCGGCGGAGATGACTGAAGCGCCCGCGGAGGCCGCGGAGACGTCCGCCGAACCCGCGTCCGAAACTGGAGCCGAATCGGAGGGCGCGCCGCCCGAGGGCGAAGCCGCACCGGCGGAGCAGGCGGCTGAGGCCGCGCCGGCGGAGCCGGCCGCTGAGGTCGCGCCGGCGGAGGGCGCGGCCGCCGAAGCGAGCGCGCCGCCACCCGTCGACGAGAGCGCGGTGCGCGCGGCGGCCGAGATCGAAGAAAAGATGGGCATCAATGGCGATCGGCTCGCGCGCCTGATGGAGGCGCTCGAGGTGATGCGCGGGCGCGCCGACAACGTGCGACTGGTTCGCGTCATGAGCGGCGAGGATCCGCCGCCGAACGCGAAGAAGCAGGGCGACTTCTATTACGTCGTCGATCTGCTGCCCCGGCCCGAGCCGCGCGGCAGGCACGGCGATCGCGGCGGACGCGACCGCGACCGTGGAGGTGGCCGGGATCGAGGCGGCGGTGGTCGCGGTCCGGGTGGCGCGGGCGGTGGCAAGGGACCTCCGCGCCGCGATCGTCCGGGCGCCGGATTCGAAATGGGGTCCGGCGGCGGACGACACCAGGATCGCGGACGGGGCGGTCCCGAGAATCCGACCGGCGGTCCGGGTTGGATGGTCACGCGCGCGCCCGGCGGTCCCGATCGTCCCGGCGGCGGTCGCGGGCGCGGCCCCCGACCGCCTGGTGGTTTCGGTCGTGGTCCTGGTGGTGGTCCGGGGCGCGGCCCCGGCGGCGGTGGTCCCGGGCGCGGTCCGGGCGGCGGTGGTCCCGGTGGCGGTGGTCCCGGGCGCGGTCCCGGTGGCGGTGGTCCGGGACGCGGTCCCGGCGGCGGTGGTCCGGGACGCGGTCCCGGGGGCGGCCCCGGCCCCGGCCGCGATCAAGGCGCGCGCGCCGGTGGTCCTGGCGGTGGCCCCGGCGGTGGCGGTGGTCCTGGCGGCGGACGCGGGCGCGGGCCCGGCGGTGGCGGCGGCGGTCCGAGGCGCGATCGCGGCGGCGGGTTCAGGCCCGGCGGCGGCGGTGGCGGTGGCCCCCGGCGTGAAGGCCCGCCGCGCGATTCGAAAGGCTGGCCGGTCGCCGAACCGGTTCCCTCAGATGCGATACCAAGCGCGCCGCCTGCGGCCGCCGAGGCGAAGCCCGACCGACCTGACGCCGCCAAGCCGCCCGAGCCCGAAGGCAAGTAGCCGCGTCACCGACAGCGCCGCGACGTTACCGAAACGTCTTCGGTAGCCGCGCTTGCGTCCGCGCCCGCCTGGCGCGGCGATTGCTAATTCTCCGTCCGTATTCGTCGCGGGAGGCTCATGCGCAAGCTTGGTGTGGGGTGGGGGATTGCGCTCTGGTTTTTTGCGGGCTGCAACGGAGACCGCCAGGGCAACGCGATCACGTCGACGACAGGCGTCGGCGGTGCCGGCGACACCTCGCCGGCCGGCGCCGCTGGTGCCGGTGGTGACACCGGTGCAGCCGGCACGGGCGTGGACACCGGCGGAACGGGCAGCGGCGGAACGGGCGGCGGCTCGATGCCTTCCGCGCGCGGTTGTTCCGATCTGTTCGATGCGGCGACGCTGGTCGATTACTCGTTCGACATCAGCGCCGACGAGTGGGCGAAGATCGATTACGAGTTCCGCAACCGCGACGCGCTGAAGGCGGCGGGCATCGATTACAAGCCCTACCACCCGATCGTCTTCCACTACGGCGGCGAGACGGTGACCGACGCGATGGTCCGGCTGAAGGGAGACTCGTCGTGGGTCATCACGGTTCGCGACGACGGCGACAAGGCGAAGATGCAGTTCGTCGTCTCGTTCGAGGAGGTCAACCCCGCGGGCAAGTTCCACGGCGTCAGCAAGATCGTCCTCGACATGCCCAGCAGCGATCCCACGTTCCTGCAAGAGCGGCTCGGGTTCACGACCATGGCCGAGATCTTCGGCCTGCCGGCGCCCTGCGCGAACAGCGCGCGCGTCACGATCAACGGCCAGTACTACGGCCTCTACGTCAGCGAGGAGCATGTCGGCGGCGGCTACATCAGGCGCGTGTTTCCCGAGGCGCCCGCCGGCGATCTATGGGAGGGCGGGTGGTCGCCCAAGACCAACGAGGCGATGCCGAACGACGCCAAGATCGACGCGTTCTGGGCCGCGCACGACGTCGCGTCGATGTCGGCCGTGGTCGACATGCAGTATTCGGTCACCGAGTGGGCCGCCGAGGCCCTGCTGAACGACGCCGACGGCTACTACGGCGGCGCGCACAACTTCTACCTGTACGACTACGCGGACAAGGGTTACCGCTGGCTGCTCGACGACGCGGACGCGACGTTCGGGTGGATCGGGCGAAGCGACACCAGCCCGATCTACTGGTGGGCCGGGCGTGGGACGACGCAGGACGCGGGCCAGCACTACCTGATCGTGATGGCCGATCCCACCTGGCGCGCGAACTACATCGCGGCGCTCCGGCAGCTGCTGGCGCTGTGGGACGTGGGCCGCGTGCAGGGGTGGGTCGACGCCTTCTCGGCGCAGATCGAGGACTCGGTGGAGCACGATCCACACCGCTTGGACACAATGGATCAACATCGCGCGGCGGTGGCTGAAATGAAACAGACAGTCGCGGATCGGCCCAACTACATCGCGAGATTTCTCGCTTGCGAGGACGGCAGCGGCGACGCGAGCGACGCCGACGGCGACGGCTTCGCGTGGTGCAACGACTGCGACGACGGCAATGCCGGCGTCAACCCGGGCGCCGTCGAGATCTGCGGCAACGGCATCGACGACAACTGCAACCGCTACGCGGACGCCGAGGACGGCTGCCCCGCGATGTGATCCGATCTCCCTCTCCCGCTTGCGGGAGAGGGTCGGGGTGAGGGCAAGCCGCGGCGTGGTACAGGACATCGGTTACAGGGAGGGGACAAGACATCGGTTACAGGTGTAGCGCCAGGGAATGCCCTGGAAGGAGCACCGAACGATGGACCT
>Ga0070673_100000220_pt1 | contig 28521 bp, 23 predicted proteins | sample KBSM23metaG_FD_65342 | JGI IMG/M metagenome (GOLD analysis project Ga0070673, IMG submission 65342) | Miscanthus rhizosphere microbial communities from Kellogg Biological Station, Michigan, USA - KBS M2-3 metaG | ecosystem: Host-associated > Plants > Roots > Rhizosphere > Soil ... | reverse complement strand
ATGGCGCCGCCCCCGGGCATGCTGCCGGTTAACGACGGTCGCACCGTCGATGACTTCAAACCCTTCCTGATCGCGCTCAATCTCACCAAGCGCTGCAATCTCAAATGCGCGCATTGCTACCTGGATGCCACGACCAAAGCCGGCGGCGGATCCGATGAGTTGACGACCGACGAGTGTTATCGTCTCATCGACCAGATCGCCGAAGTGAACAAGGGCTGCCTGCTCGTCATCACGGGTGGCGAGCCGCTGACGCGCCCAGACATCCTCGACATCGCACGGCATGCCGTGAAGCTCGGCTTCATGGTGGTGTTCGGCACCAACGGCATGTTGATCAACGATCGCATGGCCAAGGAATTGGTCGAGATCGGGGTCATGGGTGTCGGCATCAGCATCGATTCGTTGGATGCGCAGAAGCACGATACGTTCAGGGGATTGGCCGGATCGTGGGAAGGCGCCGTCGAAGGCATTGAAGCCTGCAAGCGAAATGGATTGCAGTTTCAAGTGCACTTCAGCGCTCAACCGATGAATTATCGGGAACTGCCTGACGTTGTCGACTGGGCGCATGGGCTCGGGGCGAGAGTGCTCAATGTGTTCTTCATGGTCTGCACAGGCCGTGGTGAGGAGCTCTCCGATATTACCCCCGCGCAATATGAAGAAGTGCTCGGCTATCTTGTCGATTGCCAAGACAAATACAAGGACATGCTCGTGCGCGCGCGATGCGCGCCGCATTTCAAACGACTGGCTTATGAAAAAGATCCGAACTCGCCCATCACCAAGGCGCAAGGCTACATGGGTGGGGGCTGCTTAGCGGGAACGAATTATGCGCGTGTGACGCCGAATGGCGAGCTCACGCCCTGTCCGTACATGCCGCTGTCCGCGGGAAACATTCGAGAGAAGAGCTTTGTCGATCTATGGGAAAAGTCGGACATCTTCGATTCCTTCCGCTACCCGCATCTCAAAGGCAAATGCGGAGACTGCGAATACAGCGAAATCTGCGGCGGCTGCCGCGCGCGACCCTATGTGGATCACGGTGATTGGCTCGACGAAGATCAGTGGTGTCTCTACACGCCCAAGGGTGGCGAGAAGATCAAGGTCGCCTTCAATGTGCCTGAAGTTTCCGATGCCGTGTGGGACGAAGCAGCGGCGACACGATTGAGCCGCATTCCCTATTTCCTGCGCGCCATGGTGAAAAAAGGCGTTGAACGTCACGCGCAGGAGCAGGGCATCGCGGTCATCACCGTCGATCTGATGGAAGAGTTGCGAAAGAAGCGCTTCGGCAACGAAGCGCCGGTGTTCAAGTTTTAATCCGTCGTCCGGTAGGTCATCATTCCTGGCGTGTTGGAATTAGCACCTCACGCTATCGACACGAATACGATTTCCACTCCCTGATCTCTCGCCCATGAGTCAATTTTTCGCGATCATCAATCACTGGGTGCATCTCATGTCCGCCGTCATTTGGATCGGCGGCTTGGCCTTTTTGGTGATGTCCGTGACGCCGGCCCTACGAAAGGCAGTGCCCAAGGAATACCTCAGGCCGGTGCTCGACGCAATTTCAACTCGCTACCGAAAAATCGTCGGCGTACTCATGGCCGTCATCCTCATGACGGGCGGGATCAACCTCCACTTCATCAGCCAGATGATGCTGTCTCAGACGGGCAGCGGCATTTCGAACAGTCCCAAGTATCTGACCATCCTCTTTATCAAGCTCACGCTCGTGCTCGGCATCGTCACCCTCTTTCTCTACACCTTCATCTTCAAAAGTGAGCCCGCCACCGAAGACACGGAAGAAGAATTGGAAGCTGTCCCCTTCCAACGGGTGGCCTTCTGGATGGGCATTCTCATCATCCTCTGTGCCGCCGCGATGAAATATTTGCACTTCTGATACCTCGCAACACGGCTAAGCCAATATCAGGTCATTTTCTGGGCACCTGACACCATTGCTGGCTCCTATCCTACGTCTACGTTACAATGACATGATGTACATGAATTCTAAGGAGGAACCATGAAACTGCATGTGATGATTGAACAAGATGAAGCGGGCTACTATGTGGCGGAAGTGCCGGCGCTTCCGGGGTGCCTGTCTCAAGGAAAGACTAAGGACGAGGCACTTGCTCATGTCACGGAAGCTATCACGGGCTGGCTTGAAACCATGGAGGCTAAAAGGGAGTGGAATCCAAACCAGACTGTCGAGGTCCTGGTGTAAGGGGGCTGTCCCCGCAACATGATGAACTCGGCCCTGGTCTCCTCAGAAAACTCATTCGCCAAGCGGGCCTTATCGTTGTGGAGTTCAATGACCTCTAACTTGATCCCTGCTGTTTCTATTGATGTAATGATGAAATACCTCCACTTCTAAAATCCACTCTTGGGTTTCACGAAATCGTCTCTTCCTGTCGGCAGCAGGCGCCGGGACCAATTCAATTGACATTCTCTAGGATGATGCCTAAAGTATGTGTAGGCGTTACACATTGGAGGCCGTATGCCGACAAACCTCGCTATTGATGATCGACTGCTGCAAGAAGCGCTACACGTTGGAGGGTGTCGAACCAAAAAGGAAGCGGTGACTAAAGCTCTGGAAGAGTTTATTGAGCGAAGGCAGCAACGAAAGATCTTAAAGGCCTTGGGAACGTTTCAGTTCCGCAAGCGGTGGAATTACAAACAGGATCGTGCGGATCGTTGAACCTCGTCGTTGATACATCGGTGTGGTCGCTGGTACTTAGACGGCCGCAAGTTGATGAGACAAACCCATACGTGCGGGCTTTTCGTGCGCACATCGGCGCGGAAGACGGGGTCTTTCTTACGGGAAATGTTCTGCAAGAACTCCTCGATGGGTTGCGAAGTAAACAAGATTTTGAACGTCTCCAGCACATCTTGGAACCGTTCCCGCTCGTTCCGATTCACCGGACAACATATGTCGCTGCGGCAGAACTCAGGCAGCGATGTCGAACAAACGGTATCCAGGCCGGGCCTATAGATTGCTTAATCGCCGCCGCCTGCATCGAACAGGGTTTTCCTCTTCTGAGCGCAGATCAAGATTTCACCTACATTGCCAAGTATTCGGACCTTGTCCTTCTTGAGGGCATGAACGGGAAAATAAAACACCTTCGACCGTAAATATATCCAGCCTTCATCCACCTAAGATTGTCTTCTTTAATAATGTGCGATTAAATCCGAGGTACAAGAACTGGAAGCCGTCCCCTTCCAACGGGTGGCCTTCTGTATGGGCATTCTCATCATCCTCTGCGCCGCCCGCGCTGAAGTATCTTCACTTTTAGACTTTCGCCAAGCAGTCCAACCACTGCAATCCCTTCTCGGCCTGTATCATCCGAAGCCTTCAAGCCATTGGGTATGGTTCAATTATTCGAACTATTTCGGGTTGGAAGCCGGGCTTTATCGCTTTTGCACTTCCGTGATGGCAGGCAGGCACGAGGGAAATAGAAAAGCGGCGATCTCGGGATTGAGCAAATCAGGGTCCAGTGACAGAAGATCTACCATCCCCCCTCCACCGCCACTCTGAATCCGAATGGATCCATCGGAGCTTTCTGTAATGGTGATGGGCTCAGAACCGACTGAACGTAGTGATGCAAGGGGAGGGACTAGTGACGGTATGGCAGAACTTCCAGGGACGACGGGCGAGCTACTCTGCGGAATCCCGCCACAGGCAGTAAGGAATAAGAAAAGGGAAAAAACACATGTGCACGCCGCCATGTTACCTCCTGTAGTCGTATCGGAAATGTTAGGACCCGACTAAAGGCGGTATCGAAGAACAGATTGGTTGTGTGAGATTCCTAAAAGTAAGCTCTGATGAGGGAGGCGATTTTAGGCGTCTTAAGACTTCTGATAGAGCTCATGGGCCCAGAGCGATACTTCCGATTAGAGCGCAACATGCGAATCATTAGGCCCTCTATACCCTTATCCATCTCTACCTGAGCACAAGGCTGAAATTACTTATCCAATAGGTATGCAGTTGGATACACTCCGTATTGCATTCGATACATATTGATAGAAAATTTGCGTAGTATTTATTTCTATGGATGACAGTTTAATTTTACTCTTCATATGGATAGCGCCATCAAGAAAGAACCGTAAAAGGTCATTTCCATGGCATAGCGGTTGCTGGCTGTTCGTTTAGGTTTCGTTTAGATAATGAGGCAATGACTATTCTCAGTCAAAGAGTTCTCATTCGTTTTGTGGAATGGTTGCAGTTCACCGACTGTAGGGGAGGTGGTCGCTATGCGGAATTTCAGACTTGCCGGGGCATGCATAGTTTTATCTTTACTAGTGGGATGTGCTGGCACTGGGGAGAACAACCAGATAACAAAGGACGGTTTCGCACATATGCAGATGGATGCAGCTCGGAGCAAGCCGCAGTATCAATGTCCTCCTCCAGGCCTGCCTTCTCCCGAGATATGTGTTTACAAGCTGAAGGTATTTAAAGACAGCAACCCGCTACAAGGTCAAGTTGCTCGTAGTGTTATAGAACAAAACCAACAGGATTGCCTAGAGTGGAACACAGGTCATCCAGATCTTCCATCGATGACCTGTCCCGACCCTGATACATACCGCTATTTCAGATTTCAACTGCCAATAGAAGGTGATCTAGGTTCCATTGGCGAGGAGGAAGTGTTCGAGAACGACCCTGCCACAGGAAAGCTTAAAAAATCTATCAAAAAAGTTAAGAAAAAACACTAATAAAGAGGTTAAGGCTGAATATTAGACCTTTTAGGATTAGGGCCTGAACTGTATGAAGGAGGTGCCGTGATGAGAGTGCTAAGGATTGTGCCGGCTTTCTTGTTGTTCTTCATGCTTGGCAGCCAGTTCGTATCACCTGCTCGGGTAGAGGCGTCGTGCTGTGGCTGTGGTTCATGCATGTGGTGGATGGGATGCACTTGTGCGGGATATTGGGATGGCGAGTCGCAGATGTATTGCGGTTGGTGTCGTTCACAGGATCAAGATCCTCTTAAGGTAAGCGATTCATTCACGAGCCAGCGTGTGCCTAACTCAAGATTCGTCACGAAGTCAGACGTCATGCAGCATGTTGGTGAACTGATGCAAGGACGGAAATGTTTTCGGGAAAAGATTGCTCTGAGTGTGTTAGGTCATGCCGGTGAAGATCTAAGGTACAAACCCGTTCATTTTACGAGCCTATCCAGTTGAGAGGACGAGATTCTATCTATACAATGGGCACGCCGCATGGACAACATCCCACGATCTCTCATGTTAACGAAAATAAGAGAGTTACATGTACGACAACGAGACGACGTGCCAATTGATTAACACAGCAAAGAATTCCTGGCTCGGGGTAAAGATCTGTGTCGTCGTGCTGATAGCGCTAAGCCAATCGCAAACATATGTGTCGCTTGGCTTAGCGCAAGTCTCTTCGCCTCCCATTACAGCGTCCGGACTTGGTACACACATCAATCCAGCTGCTATTTCCCCGCCCGGAAAGGCTCAATACGACATTACCGGCGGAACAAGGGCTGGGACGAATTTATTTCATAGCTTCGGCAACTTCGGCGTTCCGAACAACAACATCGCCAACTTTTTAAACGAATCAGGGGCCTCGACCTCTAATATTCTCGGTCGTGTGACCGGCGGCAATCCCTCAAATATTTTCGGCAACATTCAAACCACGGGCTTTGGAAACGCCAACCTCTTTCTGATGAATCCCGCCGGATTTTTATTCGGTCCTACAGCAACGGTGAATGTAGGCGGCATGGCGACCTTTACCACGGCCGATTATCTTCGGCTCAACGACGGAAAACTCTTTCATGCTGTACCTAACGAGACGGCGGACGGTCTTCTCAGTGCGGCCCCGGTCGCAGCCTTCGGGTTTCTCGGTTCCAATCCTGCCGCGATTACGGTGCAAGGCAGTCAGCTTGCCGCTCAACCTGGTCAAGGCATCGCGCTCGTTGGAGGAAACATCACGGTTCAGAATGGAACGTTGGACAGTGGGACCGTTCAGCCTGCCAAGCTCACGGCGCCGGGCGGCCAGATCCACCTTGCAAGCGTCGGCTCGCCGGGAGAAATTCTCACGGGGACTTTGGATCAGGCCGCCAATGTCAATGGTCAGTCCTTTGGTGCGCTAGGCACCGTGCAGGTCACGCAAAAATCTGTCATCGATAGCAGCGGCAGTGGCGGCGGAACGGTGCTCATTCGGGGTGGTCGTTTTGTCTTGGACAATTCCACGATCTCAGCCAACGTCACGGCTCCTGCTGTTGGCCAGCCCGGAGCCGGCATTGATGTGAGTGTGACCCAGGACGCGATTATCCAAAATGCCGGAGTTCTCCAAACCAATGTGTCGCCGAACGTGGGAACTTCAGCCGGAGGTGTCCGGGTCAGTGCGGATCATATAGAGATTGTCGGCATCCCTCCACCGCCTTCACTGCCGCCGCCCAATCCTCAGCCGCAGGTTCAGTTCACAGGGATCCGCTCCGCAACTTCGGGTGGAAGAGGCGGGGACATCACTTTGGAAGCGAATTCCATCAGCCTCGAAAATTTTGCGCAACTTCAATCGAATGCATTGGGAGTGCCCCCTCCCCCCACGGGGCCACCGAGTCCCCAGGCCATAGGGAGTGCTGGCAATATAAATCTCACGGCCAATCAGAAGCTCGAGATGGATAGATCAATCATCACTTCTGTTTCCTCCTCGCAAGGAAATTCCGCGAATATCAATCTGACGAGCACGCGCGGCGATGTCACAATGACAAATTCCTCCTTTACGAGCTCTCAGACGGCCGGTCTTGGAAACGCGGGGGCTATCACGCTGAGCGCACCGAATGGAAATATCCTTCTGGACACGGCGGCTGTTAGTACACACATTCAAGGGCCTGGGGCCGTTGGAGGCAGTGGCGGTGGGATTTCCTTCACCGCAAAGAACCTGACCCTGGTCAATCATACACCGACAGGTTCCGGAATCAGCTTAGACAATTTCAACCCACAGGTGCCGGATAACATTACGGTGACTCTCTCCGGCACGTTGAGTCTGGATGGCAACACCTTTATCCAGACCGTCGCTCGGGGACCCGCTCTTGCTGCCGCTGGCCTCAACATCACGGCTCATGACGTTAGTGTTAGCGGTGGAGCCTTCCTGAACACGGAGACCAAAAGTTCCGGCCCGGGCGGACCGCTCAACATTTTTGCCGAAAATGTTCAACTCACAAGCGGAGGTCAGCTCAAAAGCGGCAGTACACTAGGATTAGCCGCAGGGCCAGCGCCTGGTGCCCCACCGGTGACCGTAATTCCATCGGGTCGAGGCGGAACGATTACCATTCAAGGCCTGGCAGGTCCTTCTGCATCAGTGCTCGTCGACGGCTCCAATAGCGGTATCTTCACCAACGCAGTCGGCACCGGGGCAGGAGGCAATGCGAATATCTCGGCGCAGTCCGTGACCGTTCAGAACGGCGGGACAATGTCCGCTTCTACATCGGGAACGGCGCCCAGCGCGGCTGGCGGCAGCATCGGAATCACGGCGGGCCAATTCACCCTCAACAATGGCGGCTCCATCGCGGCGAATAGCACCGGCCCGGCGAATGCCGGTCACATTGCCATCAATGTGGGTACTACATTTCAGGATAACGGCGGATCCGTATCGACCACGGCTTCTCAAGGCCAAGGCGGCAACATTACCGTCATGGCGGGCCAGTTGGTCCAGCTCGACAATGGGGCATCGATCACAGCCAGCAGCACCGGCCCGGGCAACGCGGGCAACATCGTGATTAATGCCGGACAAAACTTTACCAGCACGAATAGTTCGGTGACCACGAGTGCAGATCAGGCAAGCGGTGGCAACATCACGGTGCTGGCGTCCGACATGATCCACCTCACCAACAGCCAGATCAATGCGTCCGTCCAGGGAGCACAGACCACCGTCGGCGGCAACGTGACCATCGATCCAAATTTTTTAATTCTGCAGAACAGCCAGATTCTAGCGCAGGCGACGCAAGGGCAAGGGGGCAACATTTCGATCACGGCAAATACATTCTTGCCTGATAACGAAAGTGTCGTCTCCGCGTCTTCCCAAGCGGGCGTAAACGGCACGGTGAGTGTGCAGTCGCCGATCTCGCAGGCGGGAGGCAAGATCGTGCCGCTCTCCAAGGCGGCGCTGGAGGCCACCCCTTTGCTTAGCCAGCGGTGCGCCGCGCTCGCAGGCGGAGCATACAGCAGTTTTGTGGTGGCGGGCCGTGAAGCGGTTCCCACCGAGCCGGGTGGGTGGCTCGCCAGTCCGTTGCTTATGCCTGAGATCGAGCCGAACGCCGTTGCGTTGGACAGCACGTCCTTGAAGAGCGATGCGTTGCGTGTGACGGCTGATGATCTCGTGTCCATCCGACGGATACCGTTCTCGATCTCGGGGGCGAAGCTTGTTTCGACTGATTGGTTGGCGGGTTGTGGTTCAAATTCTAGTGTTGACTAAAGGCAGTCTTAAAACGAAACCGATCGTGATCCACTTGATTGCTATTGCACGTATAGAAAAGAGAAGGCGATGGCTGAATCATTCAGCAGCGTTCATGGCCTTACCGCTGAGTCCATAGTCCTTGTTTTCGTTTTCGCCACGGCATGTCCGATGGTTGAGGCGCAATCCCCCCCAGCTCCGATTACATCTTCAGGGTTAAATACTAAAGTCAGTTTGCCAAACAGCCTGCCGGGAAACGTGACGCAATTTGATATTACAGGCGGCACGAGGGCGGGGACCAACCTGTTTCATAGTTTCGGAAACTTTAATGTGCCGAACAACAACATTGCGAATTTTCTCAATGACGCGGGCCTTGCGACGACCAATATCCTTGGCCGGGTGACGGCGGGAAATGCTTCCAACATTTTCGGCAGCATTCAGACCACCGGTTTTGGAAGCGCCAATCTGTTCCTGATGAATCCCGCCGGATTTTTATTCGGTCCTACAGCCACCGTCAACGTCGGTGGGATGGTCACGTTTACCACCGCGGATTATCTGAAACTGACGGATGGCGCGCGCTTCAATGCGGTTCCCGATGCCGCCGCGGATGCGCTTCTGAGTGCCGCGCCGGTCGCGGCGTTTGGCTTTCTCGGCTCTTCTCCCGGCGCCATCACTGTGCAAGGGAGTCACTTTGCAGTCGCGCCGGGGAAGGAGATTGCGCTGGTTGGAGGGAACATTACGGTTGAGCGTCCGTTAATCGGCATGGACGGGGATGAGGTGGTTTCTATTCGACGAGTGTCGTCTTCCAGCTTCGCTTCGAACCTTCTATCGACAGATTTCCTGATAGGCTGTGGCTCATGAGCAGTTGCGCTGGACGACTGGCGCATCGTGTTGTGTGGTTCCGAAAGTTTCATATCCGGTGGCTCAGCATCATCATGATGACCATCATCACAGAATCGTTGGCTCACCCCCAGGTGGGTCCGCCTGTCTTTGACCCAACGGGGCGATCTGGCGAACCGCCTGCTCCGCTGCGAAAAGAGTTTGAACGGCCGATTCCGCCGCCCAGGCCGGTGCTCCCACCGGCTCCCCTTTTGCCTGAGGAGCCTCGCGATCAACGTCTCGGACAGATTCGAGTGTTCGTGGAGGATATCCATGTAGTGGGTAGCACCGTCTTCTCAGACGAGGAGTTGGCCGAGACGACCAAACCATTTGTTCATAGGATGCTGACGACTGAGGATCTTGAGCGCCTACGGTTGGCGCTGACTCTCCTCTATGTGAACAAGGGCTATCTGACTTCAGGCGCGATCATTCCCGATCAAGACGTCAAATTCGGGATCGTTATAGTACAGATCATTGAGGGCGCGCTGACACGAATCGACGTCGAAGGGAATAAATGGTTTTCCAGCTCGTATCTGCGGGATCGCGTCGAGCTCGGCTTACGAAGGCCGGTCATCCTCGGCCCGTTGCAAGAACGATTACAGCTCTTGCAACAGGATCAGCGAATCGAGCGCATTAATGCTGAACTTCGCCCCGGCGAACAGCGTGGCGAGAGTGTGTTGAACCTACGCGTGACGGATCGGCAGCCGTTCCACGGGTCGATTGAAGTGAATAACTATCAAACGCCTCTGGTCGGCGAAATTCGAGGGTTGGCGACAATTGTTGATGATAACGTTACGGGCCATGGCGATGCGGCGAGGATCACCTATGGGCAGTCGCGTGGCGCCATTCCGATTATCGATGCGGCGTATTCCGTTCCGTTGAATCGGTATGAGACCACCTTCTCGCCGTATTACAGGCGTAACGACTACAAGTTGATTGAATCACCATTCGATCCGCTCAGTCTGAAAACGAACACGGAAATCATCGGTCTCAGTCTGCGCCAGCCGATCTACCGTACGGTCAATGACGAGGTGGCGCTGTCGATAATCGGCGAGCACTCGTTCATCCAAAGTTTTATTTTCGGCGACGTGCCGTTCAGCTTGTTTCCCGGCTTTCAAAACGGCATTGCGACGGTGTCGGCGCTCCGTCTTGCCCAAGAATGGACGCATCGGACCCTGGATACGGTCGTTGCCGTACGCTCACGGTTCAGCGTGGGTCTCAATGTGCTCGGCGCGACGATTAATTCCGACAGTGCGACACCGGACGGACAGTTCTTCTCATGGCTCGGTCAGGCGCAAGCGATCAAACAGTTTGGAGAGAAGCTCTTTGGTTTGCAGCTCTTCGGACGCATGGACCTCCAAGTTACAAATTCTCCCATGCTTCCACAAGAGCAGGTGGCGGTGGGAGGCCGTTTTAGCGTTCGGGGCTATCGTGAAGTCACATTGCTGCGCGACAACGCTTTCTTGGCGTCGGTGGAGTCGCGGTTTCCGTTGATACGTTGGGCCAGCGGTGAACCCATGGTGCAGTTCGCGCAGTTTGTCGATGTCGGGCACGGATGGAACTTGGGCCAAAACCGCGCCTTTGCGACCGCACCCAATGCCAACCTTCCCGACACACTTGCCAGCGTCGGCGTCGGGCTCCGCTGGAATATTCTGCCCAAGGATCGCGCCGCTTTCGAGGTGTATTGGGGCCAAAAGCTGAATCCTGTTCCTAAGGTCGGCAATACCATTCAAGATCATGGCGTCCACTTGGGTATCGTGGTGAATTTATTTTAACGGGCGCAAGGAATTCGCAGCCATGACTTTTCGTGCAGTGAAAGATTCGATCGTCGTCTTCGTCGTCGCCATTACATTTGTCGCCGTGATGGCTCCCTCTATTTTGGCCGTTCCACCGCTCAGCAGTTCCCCTGAAACTGTAATGGACCAGGGCGCGCGAGCGTTTCGGCGTGGCGCCTTCGATCAAGCTCTGGCGGCCTGGAAAGCAGCGGCCGAACTCTACGGTCGCAACGGGCAGATCAAGCAACAGAGCGAAGCACTGGTACAGGCGGCTCAAGCGGCTCAGGCCCTGGGACAATTGCGCGCGGCGCTGCAGCACCTCGACCTGGCGCTCAGCCTTGCTCATCAAATCGGCGACCAGACGTGGCTCGCGACCGTCTTGGAAGGCCTTGGCCGGACCTATCTGGCCATGAGGCAACTGGACGCCGCCGCCTCGTATCTCGATCAAGCGCTCGAACTGGCGCGAGCGCAGGATAGTCCTGCCCTCAAGGCCGCGGTGCTAAACGATCTGGGCATCCTGCGAGCCTCCCAATCCAGGTTCAAGGACGCGTTTGCTGCCTACACCGAAAGCGCTTCACTGGCTCATACGGCCGGACAACCCGCCCTCGCGGTCAGGGCACAAATCAATGCTGCTATCGTGGGCTTGCAGCTCAAACGACCCGATGAGGTCAGGGGATTGCTCGAGACCGCGCAGGACGAGGTCGGCAATTTTCCTCCCTCCTTCGATAAGGCGCACGCCTTGGTAAATATTGGCCTCGCGTATGCCGATCTCCGCACTGACATGGAGGCGAATAGCGATGAATTGCTCCTGCGAGCGGTCGCCGCTTTGACTGATGCCGTCTCGATCAGTCAGCAAATTGGGGACGCGCGTACACAATCGTATGCTCTCGGCCACCTCGGTCATCTGTATGAGACGGAACACCGGTATGACGAGGCCTTGTCGCTCTCGCGGCAGGCGGTCTTCACAGCCCAATCCGTAAACGCGCCGGAGTCTCTGTATCGCTGGCAGTGGCAGACCGGTCGTATCCTGGCTTCTCTCAACAGACTCGATGAGGCGCTGACCGCTTATCGCATCGCGATTCACACCCTCGAGCCGATACGCGTCGAGGTCGCTCTGGTCGCGCAAGGGCCTAGTACATCAGGGCAAGAGTCTGTGCGCCCCTTGTATGTGGAGTATGCCGACCTGCTTCTGAACAGAGCGGCACTCATGGGCGATGGGGCGGAGACACAGGGCTATCTGAAAGCCGCCCGCGACGCCATCGAAGCCTCGAAGGTCGCTGAACTCCGTGACTATTTCCATGACCAATGCGTCGACGCGGCACAATCCAAGATTACTTCGTTGGAAGCGGTTTCCCCGACAACGGCCATCCTCTATCCGATTGTATTTGCCGATCGTACCGAGCTGCTCGTGAGCTTACCCACCGGCTTAAAGCGTGTATCGATTCCAGTCACTTCGGCCCAATTAACCCAAGAAGTGCGGACATTCCGCAGACGATTGGAGACGCGCACCTCACGCGAGTATCTGATGAATGCCCAACAACTGTACGACTGGCTGGTGCGCTCGCTGGAACCTGATCTGGCTGCTGCCAAAATCAATACGCTTGTGTTTGTTCCGGACGGTCCGCTCCGCACGATTCCTATGGCGGCGCTCCATGACGGCAAAGAATTCCTCATCAGCAAATTTGCCGTCGCCAGCACCCCTGGAATGAACTTAACCGACCCACACCCGATCGACCGAGGAAAGATCAGATTTCTGTCAAGCGGCTTGAGCGAAGCCACACAAGGATTCCCTCCGTTACCGCATGTATCCATGGAGCTTTTGACCATCAAACGCCTGTATGGCGGCGATCAGCTGATAAATCGGCAGTTTGTTGTTCCCGCTTTTGAAAAGGAGTTAAAGGAGCAACGCATCTCCGTGCTCCACATCGCTTCTCATGGAAGATTTGAAAAAGATGTCGCGCAGTCATTCATTCTGACCTATGACGACCGCCTGACAATGGAACGGCTGGATCAATATGTGGGACTCTTTAAGTTTCGGCAAGATCCGCTCGAGCTCTTAACGTTGAGCGCATGCGAAACGGCGATGGGAGACGACCGAGCGGCCCTCGGATTGGCCGGCGTTGCGATCAAGGCAGGCGCAAGAAGCGCTTTGGCCACGCTCTGGTCGATTAACGATACGGCCTCCTCCACGTTGGTCGAGGAATTTTATCGCCAGCTCAGCGACGCCTCTATTTCGAAAGCCGTCGCGCTTCAAAGGGCTCAGGTGAAAATGTTACATGACGGCGCCTATGATCATCCGGCCTACTGGTCCCCCTTTCTCTTGCTGAACAATTGGCTCTAGGGTGAACGCATGATCCCCGACAAAAGACAGATCCTCATTCATTTACTGTTCATGGGTGCGCCATGAATTATTTACTGTTAGGCATTCTTCTCCTGCTCAACGTTGGCTCGTGGAATCTCGTGCCCGCATTCTCGGAAGAGCACGGTGCTACGACTGACACCAAGATTCAGAGCGGTCAAGCGTCGAGCGAACCGTACATGCCGATCTATAAGCCTCGTCCCCATTCATCCATAACAGGGCGGGTAGATGGTGGCTTTCGTGGAGGAAAGGAAGGGGAGCCGGTCTTAAGAGTCCTTGCTCCATACGATCATGTCGGTGAGACGGTGAAAAAATCGCCGGCGCTTTATTGGTATCTCTCGCAGCCGACCTCCTACCACATTACATTTACCCTGGAAGATCCGCGGCATCTCAAGCCCATGCTTGAAGTGGGATTGAAATCCCCGACCAAGGCCGGCATTCAAACGATCCGATTGACTGATTACGAAAGGGAGTTGGAACCAGAGATCCAATATCGTTGGCATCTGTCCCTCAAGGTGGATCCGGAATCGCCCTCGAAAGATATCCACGCAATGGGCATTATCGAACGCATTCCGTATGACCAGGCCATCGTTGAAGGTCGGACAGCCTGTCGGGATTTGCGGGACGTGTTCTGTCTGTACGTCGAATCTGGTCTGTGGTATGACGCGGTTCAGGTCATTTCCGATCTGATTTCGGCCAATCCTCGGGATCGTGTGTTACGGCTACAGCGTGCGGCGCTCTTGGATAAGGTCGGTCTCCTCGATGTGGCTGAATTTGATCGAACGCAGAATGGTGGTCCATGATGACATGTCATAGACAATACGAGATGAGGCCAATGTGTACCGTGAGCATGGCAATGGTGGTCGGAGCGATAATAGGAGCGCTATCTGTATTGATGACCCCGCGCGCCATTGCAGGGGATCTTTCGCTTGCCAGCGCACCGCGAGAGGCAAGCGTCGATCTGACGCCGCCGCTCTATGAACCACGTCTACATCCGTCGCCAAAAGCCCGCATAGAGGGCGTGGCTCGCGCGTTGGACAACAACGGACCGATTGTCCTTCCGCTCGTACCGGACCATGTTGGTCTAACGATGGTGCGTCAACCCGTTCTCTATTGGTACCTCTCGAAACCAATCTCTTCTCCCGTGATGTTCGTGCTGGTTGATACCCGCTCCATACAGGTGATCCGAGATGCGATTCTTAGTCCGCACCCCGAATCCGGGATACAAACGATCAGCTTAAAGGACTTGGGGGTCTCGCTTGAGCCGAATGTACTGTACCGCTGGTACCTTACAGTGGTTCTTGATATAGACTCACCTTCTCGCGATATTGTGTCGGGGGGCATGATAGAGCGGACTGCCGAAGTATTAAATATTTCTGATTTCCCTACGTTCCGTGGAGATACTGTACGCTTTTACGCGGAACAAGGACTTTGGTATGATGCGTTCGCATCTATTTCAGATCTCATCGTCGCCGCTCCTGATAACCAGATATTAAGGAACCAACGTGCGTCGCTGTTGCAGCAAATCGGATTGCAAGAGGTGGCCAAGTGGGACCTCCAGCAGGTGCCCCCCAACTAAACGTTTGGCAACTGCGTCGTGATGATTTGTTATCGTGTTCTCTTTTTTTGTCTGTTCGCTTATTGTGTGACTCCGCAGGTTGCACTGTTTTCAGCTCCTCTATTCGCTGCAGATACGGTCGACGACCACTTACGTGCGCTCAATGGGTCTCCGCCGATTTATAAACCGCCGAAAGAAAATGCGCCGCACTCACGGATCGAAGGCGGCACCCGCGGTGGTAAGAACAATGAGCCGGGGGTCATCGCGCTAGTTCCCGATCATGTGGGCTTTACGATCAAGAAAGATCCTGCTCTCTACTGGTATCTTTCGAAGCCGACTTCTTTGCCCGTGCGATTCACTCTAATCGATGCGCAATCGGTTCGTCCTACCTTTGAAGTTATGCTGTCTCACCCTCGTGAAGCAGGCATTCAGAAGATCCGTCTAAAGGATTATGAAGTCGCGCTCATTCCCGGGGTGCAATACCGATGGTTCGTCAGTTTGGTCGTCGATGGTGAAAAGCCGTCGGAGGACATTGTGACCGGAGGGATGATCGAGCGGGTGGATTTCAATGAGGGCAGTGCACTTGGCCTCCCGTTAGTCTGTGACAAAGCGGCGGTATCCCGCTATGCGGAAGCGGGTCTTTGGTATGACGCGATTTCCTGTATTTCTGAACTCGTGGAATCCAATCCCGATGACGTCTTGCTTCGAAAACATCGCACCTATCTTCTCAAGCAAATCGATCTGCTCGATATCGATCATGAGAGCCGACCGAATCATAACCATTGATTCACCTATGCAACGAAATGATCTGCACTCTCCTTGGTGCTGATTGACAAAAAAATTCCTCTCATAGTAGAACGCTCCGACGAGAATAGGTCGCGCAATCCCTCCTGTTGATTCCCGGCTGATTCGACTATTCTTCTGCACATCGAGGTTGTGGCTCATTTGTACGATCTGTAAAGGATATCTTCATGCGACCTATTTGCGCTCCTGTTGCGTCCACTCTTTATAGTTCGGTGATGGTTCTGTGCATTCTTGGCGGGTGCAGCACAATGTCAGTGCCGGAGACTCCAGACATCGTGGTGCGCAAAATGTTTCAAGCCAACGCGAATCGGGATCTGAAGACCATCGAATCCCTCGTCTCCAAAGACGCGGACATGGTCGGCTACACCGTCGGTGGCCGTAAATACGTGGGGTGGAACGATCTGGCTCAAGACATGCGAATTGAGTTTGAATCGGTCAACCGATTGGAGATACCTATTAAAGAGTTACGTGTGTGGGAGCACGGAGATGTGGCATGGTATACCATGGACATCGACTACATTCGCTATGAGGGGACGGGTCTGAAGCAAAGCAAAACAATTCTCCCGTTTAGAGAATCCGGTGTGCTTGAACGACGCCAGGGTCGATGGCTACTCGTGCAGTGGCATGAATCGCTGGAGCGAGATCCCACCGTTCAACTTGTAGAGACGCAGAACCAACAATCACTCGACGATCATAGTGTCCGGAAGGCACCGGTTGATCTGAGCGGCGAATGGGAAATTCAAGAAGCGGATAAAACCTACCATGCTGTGTTGGATAAATCCGGCAGCGGGAACTACACCTGGCAAGACGGCACTTTCACGACGACTCGTCTCACTGATGGAAGGTGGGAGGGAGTGTGGATTCAACCTGGTAACGATCGGGAGGGTGGCTTCGAGGTCGATCTGTCCGAAGATCGTATGGCCGCCCACGGGCGTTGGTGGTACACGAGGGTAGGCAATAGATCGAATATTCCGGCTCGTCAATGGGGTGGAGAATATCGACTCAAACGAACGCAGGCCACCTCAGCCAATCATTCTCTTCCTTAGGAGACCCTCTACCGCCTTTCTTCACCCGTGCCGCATAACTCCTCGACCGAGACGATTCTATCTTCAATAGTTGCAGTACCACTGTATCGGACAGGATAAGCGCACGTATTCAAACCGATACGGTCCTTCAACCTCGCCGCCGTTCGTACATTCGTACCGCGTTCACAATGATTTTCACTCAATTTCTTCAATGGCTTGCAAGGGCAATGACAGGAGATTTGAGGATGGGGTGCAGGCATCCGCCTTGCTTTTACTATGAGTGAACACGAAACACTCCAAGATGGAGGACAGCATGGACTGGGCATTAATGACATGGGGCATCTTGATCAGCATCGTTGCATTATTGTGGATCATGGTGATGGCATCGGTCCAAGACAAGACCACTGATGCCAATGGCGGTTCCGACGAGGTGGCCGGCGAGTCTGCGTCTGGCCGGCAACATTTTGAACGGCAAACGGCGGCGTAATGGTTCACCACTGAGAAAGGAGGATCTCTTGAATTCAACAGTGATGTCTCCGGCAAGACCTGGCTTATGCGAGATCGCCTGTTATGCTCCGACCAACCATTCGAACGAGCCCGATCATTCGGCCACATCATCGTCGGAACATATGCCGTCCGCATCGACGGCTCCCACACAAAAAACGTCCAGACGAAAAGCGGTGGAGCGGAAACGGTTGACAGTGTCACTGCCCCTCGACCTGTTGGAACGCTCTCGAAACACGGTCTATTGGACGAAAGGCCTCACCTTGGCGCAACTGCTCGAGCAAGCCCTCACGTGTTCTCTCGACCAACTTGAGCGAGTGCACGGGCAGCCCTTCCCTCAACGACTTGAAGATCTCAAAGGCGGGCGTCCTCCAAATAGCGACCGAACGGAGTACGCCGACAGTCTGCGGCAACACACCTCGACGGAGTGAAGAGACAGTCGTCAAGACGACGGAAACATTATCGAGGATACCTTTAGCTGGCCGACCTCGGAAGGTACAGCATTTCTGTGTCTAGATGAGGTGCGCCTTCCGGGCTTGGGTTTCGCGCATTCGCTTGCTTAGGTTGAGCCGTTGACGATTACCGATGCGCATGATCAGTGAAGAAGGATGGTGTCTGTGGCTCGACAACAACGATCCGGTACAGACGGATCGCCGCCTCCAGCATCGGTGAGGAGTAAGGCGCGGCTTGAAGGGCAGGGTATGCAGGGCCGAGACACAGCGACAAAGGCTGATATTCTCATCGTGGACGATGATCCGGATATCGCTCAAGCCTTACTGGATTTTCTCGAGCATGACGGGTATCGAGTGGACCTGGCAGGGACCGGATCGGAAGCGCTAGCACGCTCGCGGGAGCAATCCTACTCGGCCGTCATTTTAGACCTCGGCCTGCCCGATCTGGACGGCCTCGTCGTGTTAAGAAAGCTGCTCGATCAGGACCCGAAGCTTCCGGTCATTGTGTTGACGGCCTATACGACATCAGAAAAAACGTCCGGCGCTGTGGCACAGGGCGCCTTTGCGCTTCTCACCAAACCGTATAATCGCGAACAACTGCGTGGCACGCTGAGCCGCGCCATTGGTGTCAAAGTGTTGACGACCAGAGTGGAAACCGCCGAGAGCGCACTGGTCGAGAGTGAAGATCGATTTCAATCGGTCGTGCAATCTGCGATCGATGCGATCATCCTTGCCGACCAACGAGGCAACATCATATTTTGGAACAAGGCGGCCGCGCGCATGTTTTTCTACACCGACCAAGAGATGATCGGCCAATCGCTGACGAAGATTATGCCGGACCGCTATCGCGAGGCGCACGAGCGGGGATTGAGGCAATTTGGATTGACCGGAGAATCTCGCATAATGGGAAAATCGATCGAATTGCAGGGGTTGCGAAAGGACGAGGTCGAGATTCCCCTGGAGCTTTCGCTCGGAACGTGGAAAATCGGCAGTCAAACCTATTATTGCGGGATCATCCGTGAAATCACGGAACGCAAACACATGGAGCAGGTCCAGGCGGAACAGTTACGATTGGCCAGCTTGCAGGACGCGATTCTTAATTCGGCCGGTGATGGGATCTACGGGATCGATACGCACGGGCGGACCACATTTGTGAATCCGGCGGCCGCGCATATGTTAGGCTGGAGTACGGAAGAATTGATCGGACGTTCTATGCACGAGACGGTACATCATTCCAAAGCCGACGGCACGCCTTATCCCGCCAAAGAATGTCCCATTCATGCCACGCTCAAGGAAGGCAATGCGTATGCAGTCGATCACGAGGCGTTCTGGCGACGAGATGGGAGTTGTTTTCCGGTCGACTATAGCAGCACGCCCATTATCGAATATGGCAAGGTGGTAGGAGCGGTCGTCATCTTCAAAAATATCGCTGAGCGCAGGAGAATGGAGGATGCCTTGCGCGAAAGCGAAGAGCTGTTTCGTCAGGTCACCGAACACATTCGGGATGTATTTTGGATGACGAATCTCGAAAAAAACGCCATGCTGTATATCAGTCCAGGCTACGAGGAAGTATGGGGTCGTTCTTGTGAAAGCCTCTATGCACGGCCTCAGTCCTGGCTCGATTCCATTCATCCCGATGATCGAGAACGGGTGCGCCAGGCCGTGATGACACAGCAGACGCTCGGTCAATATGCCGAGCAGTTTCGAATCGTCCGGCCGGATGGTTCTGTTCGTTTGATTCGTGACAGGGCTTTTCCCATACGGGACGCCTCGGGCGCAATTTATCGGATCGCGGGCATCGCACAGGATATTACAGAGCTGACGCGTACCGCCGACCGATAACGTGGACGGCGCCGCCTCAGATCCTCAGTCAAATGAGGCGCAAGTGGTCCGCGAGTCCAGCGTCGCACATACACGTCCCTCTTGGCCCACCATCCGCACGGCCATTGCCCCGTGGGTGTTGCCCGCGATTCTTCTGACCGTCTTCTTCATTCCCTGCCCGCTTGCAGCCCATGAAATAGCTATTCTCAAATCATCCGACATCGCCGTCTTCAATCAGGCCATTGCCGGCATACAAGAGGAAGTCGGCTCCACGGCGACGCTGACCGTATACGACTTGGAAGGCGATGCGGCAAGCGGCAAAAAACTCGCACAAAAGATTCGCGCCTCCGATGCCGCTGTCGTCATTGCCGTCGGTCTCAAAGCCGCCGTCGCGGCCAAGGCGGAGCGTCTACAAGCGCCGGTCATTTATTGCATGGTGCTCGATCCGGAGAAGCACGACCTTCAAGGAGCCAACTTCACAGGGATCAGCCTGCGGATTCCTATCGAGCGGCAGTTCAGTACCATTCGTGCCTTGATTCCCAAACTCAAACGCCTAGGCGTGGTCTACGATCCACAGAAGACTCTGCCGCTCATCGAGGAGGCGCGCCGGGTGGCGAAGCGCCTGGGAATCGATTTGATCGAGCGACCCGTCCAGGCCGAGAAAGAAATGCCTACCGCCGTCCGCGCCTTCCTGCCGACCGTCGAAGGACTGTGGTTGGTCCCGGACAGCACTGTGTTAACGGAAGACTCGATGCGATTCGTATTAGGCACGGCCCTCGACCACAATGTGCCGGTGATCGGATTCTCAACGGAGTTCGTCCGAAACGGCGCTCTAGCCGGCCTTTCCATCAATCCCGAAGATATCGGTCGGCAGGCCGGTGTCATGGCCAAGAAACTTCTGATATCCCCGGACCGAACCATGCCATCGGCGGTGTCGCCGGATAGAGTCCGGCTGTCCGTCAATCTTAAGACGGCAAAGTATCTGGGGATCGTACTTTCTCCTGATGTGATGGGGCGCGCCGATGAACTGTATTGAGAGAGCGCCATGACCCGTCGCAGCGAGCCTCCCTCCATGCTTTCGATTGGATTTGTCAGCCTTCGCACCAAACTGGTGTTGTTCATCAGCCTGATCATTATTGCCGCGTGCTGCGGACTCAGTTGGTATTTTATTCAGCAGCAGGCGGAGACCATGACGAAAACGTTGATCGAGACCGGGACAATCCTGACCAAAAACTTGGCGCACAATAGCCGCTATGCAGCCATCACCGAGGATCGACTCGAACTCGAGCAGTATATTGCAGGCGTGATGGAGGGGGAGGAGGTCGTCTACGTGGTGATGACCGGAGCCAACGGAACGGTCCTTGCCCGTTCGACAAAAGGGCGAGTGACAGATCGGGAAGGGCGCGCTCGCTCGGCCGAGACCCCTCTCTATCCTAACGAAGCTTTGGCGCGGACCTTGTTTCATACCCCGGCGCTTGATCTCATCATTACACCCTTTGTCGAGCATGGCCCCATACGTGACGAGACGATCTACGATTTTGGCATGACGATTCTCCGCCGAGCGTCGCAGAATGGACCGGCCGTTCCGTTGCCGTTTTCATTGGAACAGTTAGAAAGTCGGGCCACGCAGAAGACAGCCGATGCTGGGTCGGCTTCCCAGGTGCTGAGCGTCGTTCAGGTCGGCTTGACCCGGACCAAGATGCAACAGGCGCTCAATACGGTCGTGGGCAATGTCGTGTTGATCACCGTGTTGATTATCCTCATCGGCATTGCGACAACGATTGTGCTGGCGGATCGGATTATTACGCCGTTAAAGCGGCTGGCGTCCATCGCCAAGCGTGTGTCGGAGGGAGATTTGGAAGCGACAGTCGTACCGACGACGCGAGATGAAGTGGGCCAGCTGACCGGTCTCTTCAATCGCATGACGCTATCGTTGAAAGAGCGCGACGAGGCGATCAGATCACAAGTGGCCCAATTGGAAACGCTCAACCGAACGGGAACCGCGATTATTTCGACGCTCGACATCGATAAGCTCCTTCGAGCCGTGCTGCAGCTATTGATGGAGAATGTTGGCTATCATCGTATGCTGCTCATGCTCTACGACCCGCATCGGCAGGTTGCCTATGGCGCACGGGTTGCGGGCGTCTCCGAGGAAGTTGAGCGCGCCGTTCGTGATTTGGAAATTCAGATTCACGATGACGGCACGATCCATGCCGATCTTCTCATACGGGGTCGTGGCATTTTGGTCATGGATGTGGAAGCCGTGGCCGACCGTCTGTATCCCCCGCTCCTTGCCTTGGCGAGAGCGGAAGGCGTCACCTGTTTCATCGCGGCCCCATTGAAAAGCAGCCAACGCATGATGGGCTTCATCGCCGCCGATCCAGGCCAAGCGCCCTGCCGACAATCGGATTTGGAACTGCTTAAAACGATCGCCGCCCAAATCGCCGTAGCGCTCGATAATGCAGAGGGTTACCACGAATTGGAGGAGTTGACGCAGTCATTGGAGCGGCGCGTGCAGGAGCGCACGCGAGAACTTCAAACGGCCAACGACAAGCTTCAAGAGCTGGATCGTCTCAAGTCGGTCTTCGTGTCGATTGTGTCGCATGAGTTACGGACTCCCATGACATCCATCAAGGGCTATATCGAAAACATGTTGGATGGGCTGACCGGGAATCTGTCAGAGCGGCAGGCGTATTATTTGGGACGAGTGAAATACAACGTCGAACGGCTGACTCGTATGATCAACGATTTGCTGGATTTGTCGCGTATCGAAGCGGGACGCCTCGAATTAGTGCTGGCGCCCTTGGCCGTGTCTGAGCTGGTGCTCGAAATTGTTGAGTCCTTACAAGTCATCAGCCAAGCGAAGGCGATCTCGCTAGGGCACGTCCCCCACGACGAGCCGATGACGATTCACGCCGATCGGGATAAGCTCCATCAAATTCTCACCAACCTTATTCAGAACGCCGTGAAGTTCACTCAGCAAGGCGGGCAGATTCGTATCGAGACGAAACCCTATGAGGGCGGCTTCGTGCAATTTTGCGTCGCCGACACCGGGTGCGGCATTCCCTTGATTGAACAGCCCCAAATCTTTGAACGGTTTTATCGAGGCGAAACGATCCAGGTCGAACAGAGGGGCGCCGGGCTGGGCTTGGCAATTACGAAGAGTCTGGTAGAAATGCATGGCGGGAAAATTTGGGTGGAAAGTAGACCCGGCCAGGGCAGTCGCTTTTATTTCACGATTCCACGTGTAACTCCTGCCGACTGAGCTGGGTGCTTCTCTCATCATCGTATCCGAGCAGATAATACTGCCGTATTGGTTCCGATAACGGCATGAGCCGTTCAGGTAGATCCATCCCCTTTTTCTCCGTTTGTACAGATAGCAATGCTACCAATTTCAATAGCTTCGTGCTCGGAGCAGGGCTTGAGGTCCTATGGCATGTCCGTTGCGTGAGATTCGCCCAGCTAGTCGAGAGTGTAGTCAGGTGAGCACAGAGGAATTTCATGTCGGAAACCCATCGCGCCCAATCCATCCTCATAGTCGATGACGATCCGGATATTCGCGAGAGCCTCCATGACATGTTGGTGCATGAGGGGTACCGCGTACGTCCGGTGGGAACTGGCGCGGCAGCAATTCAGGAAGCGAAACAAGCGTATTACGGCGCCGTTATTTTGGATATCGGTTTGCCGGACCTCGATGGACACGAGGTGCTCAAGGCGCTCAGCCAAGCGGATCCTCAACTCCCGGTCATTATTCTTACCGGACATGGTACTGAGCAGAACACCGTCGGGCCGCTCGCAAAGGGCGCGTTTGCGTATGTCGTCAAACCGTACAATTCCGCGGCCGTCAAGGCGGTGATCCGTCGTGCCTGTGATGTGCGGACCTTATCCATCAAAGCCGAATCTGCGGAGCACGCGCTGAGTGCCAGTGAGGAGCGATTCCGCTCGATCGTGCAATCGACCTCCGACGCGATCGTTATCGCGGAGGGAGATGGCCATATCGTCTTTTGGAATGAGAGCGCGCGTCGAATGTTTCTGTATGAGGAACACGAAGTGCTGGGAAGGCCGTTGACGATGATCATGCCGGAACGTTACCGCGAGGCGCATCAACGCGGCATGGCGCGAGTCGTGGACACAGGCAAGGCAACCATGCTGGGTCGGCCGATCGAACTTTGCGGTCTCCGAAAAGACGGCACTGAATTTCCGTTAGAGCTCTCGCTTGCCATGTGGCACGCGCAGGACCGCATCTTTTTCGGGGGAATTATTCGCGATATTACCGAGCGCAAGCGAGCGGAAGCGGCTTTGCATCGCAGCGAGCAACAATTTCGCCAGATGGCCGAGAATATCAAAGAAGTCTTTTGGCTTACCGATGTCCGACACACGGAAATGATGTATATCAGCCCCGCTTATGAAGAGCTATGGGGTCGGTCTTGTGACAGTTTGTATCGGCATCCGGAGTCCTGGAAGGACGCCATCCACCCGGACGATCGCGAGCGCGTGGAAGCAGCCACACAGCTGGAGGCCAGCGGAAAATATGACGAGGAATATCGGATTGTTCGGCAGGACGGAACCACCCGGTGGATTCATGACCGGGCGTTCCCCATCCGGGATGAAGACGGCCTTGTCTATCGTATCGCCGGGATCGCGGAGAACGTCACCGAACAAACGTGCGTGGCGAATCGTCAGGGGGTGCAATATCGGGCGACGCGGATTTTAGCGGAGTCTGCCGATATGGCGGAAGCCAGTGCGCTCATTCTCAAGACGATTTGTGAAGGCCTCGGGTGGGACATGGGGGCCATTTGGAGCGTCGATCAGACGGACGGCGCCTTGCATTGTCTGGAAGTATGGCAGGGGCCTCGCGTCGATGCTCCGAGGTTTCTCAGTTCGACTCGGCAGTCGGTGTTTGCGAAAGGGGCTGGTCTTCCGGGCCGTGTTTGGGCGTGCGGAGAACCGGTCTGGATCAAGGATGTCACGCGAGATGGGAAATTCCCACGCGCGCGCACGGCGGCGCTGGAGGGCGTGCATGGCGCCTTGGCGTTTCCCATTAAGCTGGGCGACGAAGTGCACGGGGTCTTCGAATTTTTCAGCCGTGACCTTGGCCATCCCGACGATGATGTGCTGAAAATGTTGGGCGCGATCGGCAGCCAGATCGGGCAGTTTATGGAACGCCGGCGGGCCGAAGAGGCGTTGCGGTATGCGTATGAGAAATTGGACGCGATTCTGATTTCACTCCCGTGTTTGATACTGATCGTCGATGAGCAGTTGCGCGTGGCCTATGCGAATCCCCGGGCAGATCGGCATTTTCGGCCTACACAGGGGACACTCACCGGCAGCGCACTTCAGGATATCTGTCCGCTTCCCGATCGGCAATGGAATCGATTGGTTGAGGATCTGCAACGCGCGGCATCCCAGACCACGTCGATCGAGGAGCGGGACATTGAAATTCGCAAGCATGTGTATCGGTATCGTTCATTTCCCGTCACGCTCCATAGCGACCCTCGACACCAAGCGGGGCTGGTGATGTGGGATGTGACCGAGCATAAGCAACTTCAAGATCAGTTGATCCAAGCCGAGAAGCTGTCGAGTCTCGGGACGCTCGTCTCGGGGATGGCGCACGAAATCAACAATCCTATCCAAGGCATTCTGGGCATGGCGGAAATTATCTTGCAGGAACACGACCCCGATAAGATCAAGCAATTTGCTAGGGATATCGTCGACTGCTCCGCGCACGTCGGCGCCGTCGTCCGAAACTTTGCGGCCTACGCGCGTCCGGCGTCGCGTGACGGCGAAATGGACATCGACGTGGCGGAGCGGATCAAGGAGGCCATTCGCCTCGTCCAGCGTTGCCCGCAGTTCGGCCATGTGGAGGTCGTGACACGATTTGAACGCACCCCCACGTTTCGCGCGCGTCGCACGGAGATCGATCAAGTGTTCGTCAACCTGGTCAGCAACGCCGTGGAGGCGATGAGCGGGGCGGGCCTACTGACCGTGCAGGTGTCTCACGGCGAGGAGAAAATTGTCGTGGTGATTCAGGATACCGGCTGCGGTATTCCACCGGATTTGATGGGGAAGATTTTCGATCCGTTTGTGACGACGAAGGATCCCGGCAAGGGCACGGGATTAGGGCTCAGCATTGTCTATAAGATCGTGGCGAAGTACGGCGGGCGCATTACCGTCGACAGTGAAGAGGGCAAGGGCAGTACCTTTACCGTGACGTTTCCAACAACAGCAGCTTAATAGGAGGTGCATCATGGCCATCGTTCTTCATGCAGCAGAAGGGGTTCGGCAGGGACGCATTCTTGTCGTGGACGACGAGGCTCAAATCCGTAAGCCCATCTCCATCATGCTGGCAAAAGACGGGTATGACGTCGTGGAAGCCGCGGATGGGGAGGAGGCGATCCGAGCTTTACGGTCTGGCGATAATCCCTTGATGGTAGATACCATTCTTTGCGACATTCGCATGCCGAACGTGAATGGAAAGGAAGCGATCGCGTATTTTCGCAGCGAATTCCCAGGCGTGCCGGTCGTCGTGATGACGGGGTACCCGGATGTGGAATTGGCCGTCACCTTGATGCGACAAGGGGTACGTGACTATTTGATCAAGCCGGTCACGCGTGAGGAACTGTTGACCGTCCTCCGAAAATCGGTGGATCAGCATATCGTGCTGAAAGACCAATTCGCGACGTAACTTCAAGGCGGGATTCTGTGGTCGTCTGCTTGATAGACGATGCCGGTGAGCCGAAGCTTTAGGCCTTGCCACCCAGAAAGGCTTTGAGTCCGAAATATCCGAAGGCGTCTTTAAGGTTGGAGTAGAGTCGTTGAACCGGTCCCATGCTTTGATTCGTCACATATTCCAGGGTGAGGACGACCCGCTCTTCACCTTCGCCCAGCGGTGTCACGCTGTGCCAGAGCTTATCGCCGTTAAAGATGACCACGGTTCCCGGTTCTGTCGCGAGCTGTAGTTCTAGCATAGCGCGTGTCGGATCGTCTTTATAAAGCTGGCACACGAGCCGGCATGAAGGGGACTGATCCACGAGTCCCATCAAGACGGTGTAGCGCGCGCCCTTGTAGTAGGACGTATCATAGTGAAAGCCGATGTGGTCGCCGGGTTCGGTGTAGTAATACAAGGCGCAGGCATGGGGGTCGTTCTCAGGACACGGCAACAACGGCACGCCGACCAGACGACTAAGAAAATCCATGAAGGCCGGAGAGCGATAAAGCTGCAAAAAGGCCGGAGCCTGTTCGCGCACGGAGTAGTAACTGATGCTTCCGCCTTTCTTGTGCCCGGGAATGTAGTTGCGATTGAGTTGCGGCTTCATGCGTTGTACGGAAGGCAGCAACGAGGCTTGAATCACGGCCTCGGATAAAAACCCAGGAAGGCAAACAAACTCGTTTTGATGCCAATATTCCTGCCGCACTTGTTCGAAATTCAGGGCGGAGATCGCTTGTTCAATCGCCTCCGTTAGACCCATCGCAGTCGTGGCTATCATGCTGATCCTCGTTACGTGATTCTCGGCGCTGTCCGGAGACTCGCGCCTCATCAACAACGGTATTATGGCGGACTGAGCGTAGGCGCCTTCACAACTTCCACACCGGCGGGGACTTTAAATTCGAAGAGCCCGCTCTTGAGCCCGGTGTTGGGTTTTAATCCACTGAAGATGAACGTGGAAATGTTGCCGTTAATTTCATGAATGGCGACGGATTTAATGAAATAGGTCTTGGGCTGAACTTCCACCACCAACCTCGACACCGAACGCGACGCGTCCGGTTCGGTCGACTTGGGCATCAGCGTGATCAGCGGCAGTCCCCCGTCCCCACGTTCGCCACCGCGAGTCGCTTCCACGTCGAACTCTTCATCAATCTTGGCAACCCCCTGAAGCAGTTGCAGCGGCGCTTGTGAGGCCGCCATCTGCGTAAGCTTGCCGACCAACACTTGCTTATGCTCCGGCACGTACATCATCACGTCGTTGCGATTGACGTAGATTTCTTCTACCGTCGGATCGCGGTAATCCCAGCGCAGCAACCCCGGCTTCTTGATCGACATCTGCCCGCTCGACGTCAACGGCGTCGCAAACCCTTCGATGCGGGTGGTCTGCTGGAAGTCCGCCTGCAGATCCTTCGTTTGCTCGTACCGCGCCTGCAACTTTTTCAAGACCTCACGAATCTCTTTCTGTTCCTTTCCTCCGTCCTTCCCCTCGTCAGCAGCGCAAGTAACATCAGGATGCGAGATACCGATACCAAGGCAGGAGAAGACTGTTAGTCCCAGTAGTATGAAAAACAGATGGTAGGGGGACCGGTGAGGATGGTTCCCACAGCGCGCGTCCATTTCACCCACCCACCCCACGCGCGCCGAGACGCGCGGACTCCCGAGGCGAGCACCTTCCGAGCGTGCGCGGTGCACGAGCACAAGGGCCGCACCAATTGCCTTCCCACCTGCCTTATTCACGCTTCCTCTCCTTCTCCCACCGGCCCCTTTCGCCCGATTACCTCACGCCGCCCATCGCGGGCCGGCGCGCTGACGAGCCCTTCCTCCTCCATCCGTTCGACCATGCGCGCCGCTCGGGGGTAGCCGACACGCAACCGGCGTTGAATGAGGGAGGCCGACGCCTGGCCGCTGGTCAATACCAGATCTTTCGCCTGTTCGTAGACTTCATCTTTCGCCTGCTCTTCTGATGCCCCCTCCTGCGACAGGGACTGCAGCTCCTCGCTATAGCTGGGCGTCGCCTGTTTTTTGACGAACTCCACCACACGTCGCACATCTTCATCGGGTACGAAGGAGCCGTGTAAGCGCGTCAGGCGGCCGGTGCCCGACGCGAGATAGAGCATGTCTCCGCGGCCCAACAGGGCTTCCGCGCCGTTCGCGTCGAGGATCGTGCGAGAGTCGGTCTTGGACGATACTTGAAAAGAAATTCTTGCCGGGAAATTCGCCTTGATCAATCCCGTGAGGACGTCGACCGA
>Ga0070673_100000219_pt1 | contig 28540 bp, 21 predicted proteins | sample KBSM23metaG_FD_65342 | JGI IMG/M metagenome (GOLD analysis project Ga0070673, IMG submission 65342) | Miscanthus rhizosphere microbial communities from Kellogg Biological Station, Michigan, USA - KBS M2-3 metaG | ecosystem: Host-associated > Plants > Roots > Rhizosphere > Soil ... | reverse complement strand
CTGCTGACCATCTCGGCTGTCATCCGCCTCGGCCAGGTTGTGCGCGACCACCGGAACGGTGCCATGCGCGGCCCGCGTCCCGATCCGGCTTGCGCGGTGATCGACCGCATCGCCGGCGCGGGGCGCGAGGAGATCTTCATCTGGGGCGTCGCCGGCGATCTCTACGTCACGTGCCAGCGCCGGTGCGCGTCCATGTACACGCACACCACGCTGATCATGGGCATGGCCCCCCCGTTCTGGAACGTGGACCTGTCGCGGGTGCCCACCGGCGCCCGCGAGCGGCTGCTGTCCGATCTGAAGAAGAAGCCGCCGAAGGTGATCGTCGACCACGCGATCGACGCCGTCGGCACGCGTATGGTCGACGTGCCGATGTACGCCAGCTTCCTCAACGAGCGCTACTGCATGGTCGAGGTGGGGAACGATCGCAAGGGCCGTTCCCTGACGTTCTACGCGCGCCGCGACCTTCCCGCCTGCAACGTCCGCTGACGCCCTGGCATGTGATATTTCTACGGCCGTGGCGGACGGGACATCTCACGCGCTCCGGGACCGGCTGGGCGAGTGGTTCTTGCGCACGCATGTGTTGCGGGCGGCGCGTGCGCACCTGCCGCGCCCCGATGAACCGGCGGGACACGCGTACGAGCAAGTGCGTCTACTGCGCGAGATCGCACGCCAGGTGGCCGAACCGCTGGAAGAGCTCCCCGCCGGACGGCGCCCCGCCGTCCTGCTGACGCTCTATCGCGATATCGTTTACTGGTCGCTGATCGCGGAGCACCGCGGGGACGCTTCGATCGCCCCGGATCTGGCGGCGTTGTGGCAACAGACGCCGGGCGACAGGCTGCTGCGCGCCGCCGGTGGCGCGGACGACCTCGAGGCGCTTCGGGGACTTCTCATCGACCTGCGGCCGATAGCGTCGCTCGACGCAACCGACGAGCAGATGGCGCGCGTGCGCGCGTTCGCCGACAACCTGTACGGGGACGTCGAGGCGCCCCGACGGCGGGTCGGCCGCATCTTGATCCAGCGCTGGTTGCGCCTGGTCGCCGTGGTCGTCGCGGTGCTGGCCATCGCGTTCACGATCCGCGGGATTGTGAGGGGTCCCAACCTCGCCAAGCTCAAACCATTTCGCGTCAGCTCGACGCAGCCGGAATGCCTCAAAGGCGACGAAGGCTGCCGCGACGTCATGTTCCACACCCGCGAGGAGGACAACCCGTGGGTCGACTTCGACCTGGGAGGAACGAAGCGGATCCACCTGATCGAGGTGAAGAACCGCTTCCAGTGCTGCCAGGAGCGTGCCCTCCCCCTCGTCGCGGAGATCAGCGCCGATCGCACGCACTGGAAGGAAGTGGCGCGCCGCACGACCGAGTTCTCGACCTGGACGGTGAAGCTTCCACCCACGCCCGCGGCCTACGTCCGTCTCCACGTCCCGCGCCGGACCTACCTGCACCTCGTCGATGTGACGATTCGCTGACGTTCGCGCTAGCGCGGCGCGGCCTCGTAGTGAACCTTGGCCCAGACGTACGAACTGTTCTGCCAGCGCGCGACGGCGTCGACGCTCACCGCGGTGCCTTCGCGGACCACGTCCGTGACGTCGTAGAACAGGCCGAGCTGATTGGGCATGCCGCCGCGGACGTTCGAGCGGCCCAGGGCGACCAGCACCGTCTGGCCGGGCTTGATGTCTTCGGGCGGCTTTCCGCCGACGTTGAAGTAGCTCTTGGTCCACGATCCCGCGGCCGCGTCGTGCGTGCCCAGGAACACCCAGCCGCGGCGCCGAGCCTTCGGTTGCCGCTCGCGCTCCGCGGGACCGCCTGTCACGCCAACCTTCACGCGGTCGGGCTGCTGATACTCGTCGATCCCCTGCGCGGGCGCGGGCGGCGGCGGTTCGGAACGGGGAGGCGGCGGTAACGGCGCGGTCGTCGCCTTCGGCCCGCCCGTCCACACCGCGATCGCCAGGCCGCTCGCCAGCAGGGCGCCAGCGCCGGCTCTCACGAGGAGGCGGCGCCGCGGGCGCAACGCCGCCGTCAACGCCCGCTTCGCGTCCTCGGCGGACGCGAAGCGCGCGTCCGGATCGGGCGCGAGCAGACGTTCGATCACGCGATCGAAGGCGCGCGAGAACCCGCGCGCCGCTCGCGACGCGGGCGGGAACGCCCCCAGCGGCACGCGCCCGGTGACCGCCTCGTACAGCATCACGCCGACCGAGAACAGATCGGCGCGCGCGTCCACGTCGGCGCCGGTGCGTTGCTCGGGCGCCATGTACGCCAGGGTCCCGAGCACGGCGGAGGTCTCCGTCAGGCGCGTGAGCGCGGCCTCGCCGACGGGCCGCGCGATTCCGAAGTCGGCGAGGCGCGGCGCGCCGCGCGTATCGAGCAGTACGTTCGCCGGCTTGAGATCGCGGTGCACAAGGTTGGCCCGATGCGCGTGCGCGAGCGCATCGAGCAGCGGCGGAAACAGCGCGGCGATCTCCGCCGGCCCGAGCGACCCGCGCTTGATGCGGGCGCCCAGGTCACTGCCCGCGAGCAGCTCCATGGCGAACCACGGCAGGCCGTCGGCCTCCCCGTCGCCGAGCACGCGCACGATCCCGGGATGGGAGAGGCCGCGCATGACCTTCACCTCGCGCGCGAACCGCCCGCGCAGGTCGGGGTCGGCGCCCAGCGGGTCGGAGAGAAACTTCAGCGCGACCGGCCGCCCGCCCGCTTCCGGCACCGCGCGATAGACGGTGCCCATGCCGCCGGCGCCCAGGCGTGCTTCGACGCGGTAGCCGCCCACCGTCTGGCCGGCGCGATCGATCTCGGGCACGAAGCGCGGCTTCCCCGCCACCGTGCCGATCGCGGTCACGTCGACCTGCAGCGCGCAGCGCGGGCACGCCACGATCGCCGACGCCGCGCCGGGTGCGGGCAGCGACGCCTGGCAAGCCGGACAGAGAAGGTGCACCGCCCGGCAAGCTTAACCCGGGCTGCCCCCGCCCCATACCGGCTCGCCCGCTCTACATGTGGACGGCGATGCGCGCGGTGGCGACGTAGCCGATCGCGTTGTCGCCCGCGACGGCGATGATCTGGAATTCGCGGCGGCCGCCGTAGGTGCCGCCTTCAGGCGCGTCGCCGAACACCGGATCGGCGTTGTTGGTGATCGGGCTCTGGCCCTTCACGTAGCGGTGCGGGTCCGCGTAGACGGTCGCGTTGATCGCGTCGGGGAAGCCGAGCTGCAGCGTCTTCTTCGGCGTCGCGCCGTCGTAGATGCGGACGACGATGTGCGTGGCGCGGTCGCCCGACCAGCCGGGGTAGATGGTCGTGAACGTCACCTGGCCGCCTCGATTGGTGGTCTGCGCGCCGCGCAGGTACGTCGTCGTCGCCGCGTCCGGGTCCGGCTTGCTCGCGTAGTCCGAGAAGACGCCCTCCGCGTCGCAGTGCCAGATCTCGGCGTTGGCGCCCGCGATCGGCGCGAGCGCGTTCGCCGCGTCGACGATGGTCAGGGTCAGCGTCAGGGGAATTCCAGGCTTTCCTTCGGTGATGTCGCACCGCTGAAACGCCTGCGTTCCGATCATCACTTTGGGGGCCGGCGTGCGGGGGGCGCTCCCCTCAGGAATGTCGCCAGCGCGGCGGGCCAGCTGGCTGAACGATCCCATCGCGTTCAGTCGCGTGGGCGTTCGCCTCGGGAGGATAATCTCTTCGAACATCGGTCGGGGGTCGGGGTCGGACATGTCGGTGCTCCGATCAAGATTGATCGCGGGCAACCTGGCGCCCGCGGCCGAGAAAACAAGATCCGGAGCGCGCCTTGCGAGGCCCGCCTTTTCGGGAAATTCGCGGCGCCCGGCGGGCGAGCTCAGCCGCCGATGGGCAGTTCGAGCTGTGGGCTCGCCTCGTACACGACGTCGTCGCCGTCGCGGCGCGCAAACGGCGTCACGTGGTGACGCTCGCTGCGCGCTTCATCAATCAAATGGACGACCTCGATGCCGTGCAACTCCGCCCAGTCCGAGATCAGGCGGCGGTGGCAGCGGTACGGCGACGCCTCGGCGCACATGATCGCCGTCGCGCGCTCGGCCAGCGACGCGAGCAGCTCGGCGATGCCGGCGCGGAACTCGGCGCTGCGCATGTGGTCGGCGTACGCCGCGAAGGCTTCGACCTCCCACGGCGACGGCGGCGCGCCCGCGGCCCGCCGCCGCCGTCCGCCCAGCGCCGGAAGCCAGAGGTAGTCGATGCCGTGCGCGGGCAGCGTTTCCTCCAGCGCCCGCCGCGCGAAGTGCGGACTGCGGCGCGAGCCGGGGAAACGGCGCACGTCCGCGATCGCACGCACCCCGGCCGCGTTACACAGCCGCAGCAGCTCATCGAGCGCGCGCGTCGAATGCCCGACCGTGAACAGCGGCCCCATACCGACGTTCTGGCGATCGTCGCGGCGGCGCGCAAGCGTCGCCACCGCCGCCGAGTTTCGAAACCATGTGCCGCCCGCTTCGCATGAGTCACGCGCGATAGATGGAATCGCGAGATTGCCGCGACGACGACATTGAGTTGCGGCGCCGACGCGGGATGACGTCTCCGTAACCCGAACGGACGCTGGACAGCGACAATGAAGCCTCCTAGCGTTGGCGGTCCGTTGGGAGAGCGTTGGATGCGTTGGTTGGCGTGGGCGCCGGTGGCCGCCTTGATCATTGCGCTCGCATCGTTGAGCGCGTTCGACGTGTTCGAGCAGGACGTCTTCTGGCAGATCCGCGCCGGGGACGAGATCCTGCACGGCCTCGGGCTGCAGCAGCGGGACACCTGGTCGCTGACGGCGCAGGGGATGCCGGCGATCAACTTCGAGTGGCTCTCGACGGTGCTCATCCGGGCGGCCTACGGGATCGCGGGCATCAAGGCGTTGATCGGGCTGCGGGTGGCGCTGGCCGGCGCGATGCTGAGCTTCGCGGCACTGCTGATTCACCGGCATGTGCCGCGCGAGCGGGCGCGAAACGTCGCGTTGCTGCTGTTGCCGGTGTTTTACCTGGCCGTCGCCTTCAAGATCGAGGTCCGCTCGGACACGTTCGTTTTCCTGATCTTCGCGGGCGTGCTGCTGCTGTGGGACAGCGCCGTCGCCGCCCGGACGAAGCTGGCCGCCTCCCTCGGCCTGACGATCGTCGCGACCAACCTGCACGCGGGCACCGCGCCCTTCGTCGCCCTGGCCGCCGTGCCCTTTGTCTTCGCCCTCCCGATGAGCGGGCCGCGCCGGCTCGGCTGGTCCTGTGCACACGCGCTGGCGCTGCTCGCGAATCCGTACGGCTGGAAGATTGTGCCCATCCTCTGGGAGCACCTCGCCTACGCGCATTACAACAAGCTCGACAACTTCGATCATGCGCCGCTCTCGTTCTCGAAGTTCTCGCTGCTCAACTTCGGAATCGCCGCGTGGGTCTGGGTCCCGCTCGCCATCGCGGGGTGGGTCGGGTTCGTTCTCGCCCGGCGCGACGATCTGAGGGCCCGCCGCGCCCCCGCGCTGATCGCGGCGGCGGTGGGCCTGGTGCTGACGGCGCTGGCGGCGAACCGGATGCGCGCGTTCCCCTACCATCTGCTGTTCTTCCTGCCGTTCATCGCGTCGTTCCTGGATCGCACCCTGCTGGCCGCGCGGGTGAGCAGCACCGGCCGCCGGTACCGGCTGCGGCGCGCGACGTTCTGGGCCGCCGCCGTCGCCGCGAGCGCGTGGCTGGTCGCGCGGCACATCGAGTTCTTCACCGTCACCTACCAGTTCCAGGTGTCCCGCAGCTCGTTCCCCGTGGGCAGTGCGGCGTTCATTCACCGGGAGCGGCCGCGCGCGAACCTGTTCCACACTTACGGTTTCGGCGGCTACTTCGTATGGGCGCTCCGCGAGTACCGGACCTTCGTCGATACGCGCGAGATCATGTTCCGCCACATGCAGTCGGTGATGCTGGACGCACAGAAATCACCGGCCTTCGCGCGGCACGTCTGGGACACCTACGAGATCAACACCGCCGTCATCCCCACGCCCGAGGCCCGCTACATCGAAGGCGTCGGCTTCGAGGACGCGATCGCGGCGCTGTTTCCGCCCGAGCAGTGGGCAATCGTGTACTTCGACGACATCTCGACGGTGGTCGTGCGCCGGATCCCCGAGCACGAGGCGCTGATCCGCGACAACGAGTTCGTGCTGTTGCGACCGCAGATACCGGCTAACCAGTACGTCGCTTCGAAATCCCGCACTCCGGAAAAGGACGCGCGGTTCACCAGCGAAATTTCCCGTTGCGAGCGAAACGAACCGGCGAACGTTCATTGCGCAATCGCGCGTTCAGCGTGGTTGCGTCTCTGGAACGATGCAGCGATGTTGCAACCAACGCGAGAAAAGATGAAGACGCTGGCGCGCAAAGGAGACCACAACGTTCCTTTCCTGATTGAGCTGGCAGCAATCCTACGAACTACCGGCGAAGAGAAGGCCGCCGGGACCGTCGAGAAAAAAATAAATGTGCTCATGAGCGAATGATGAGCCACGGCGAAGGAGCGCCGCAGCCATTAACCCCCGGCAACGCAACTGTTCAACTGGGGAGGTTCCAATGAGTGCAGCGTGGTTTAGGTACAGAATCGGCGGTACGTTGGTGATGGGGATCGCAATGGTCTGCGGGGCGTGCAATCCGCCGCCTGACGTTCAGATCGAGCAGCCGCCTCCACACGAGGACCAGACGCCGACGCAGACGACGCAGACGCGCGACCTGGTGATCGCCGCAGGCAATTCGCTGGTCACGGGCGCACAGCACACGTGCGCGCTGCTGGAGGGCGGGTTGGTCAAGTGCTGGGGCGACAATAGCTTCGGCCAGCTCGGTCACGGAACGACGCCCGGCCAGACGCAGTTCGATCCCCTGGAAGACTTCTCGAGCAACATCGAGCCGTACGTCAACCTCGGGACTGGGCGGACCGCGAAAGCGCTATCCGCGGGCCAGCTCCACACCTGTGCGATCCTGGACAACGATCAGCTCAAGTGCTGGGGGTGGAACGATCGCGGTCAGCTCGGACAGGGTGACAACCTGCCGCGCGGTCTGGATCAATTCAGCACCGACCATGGGTTCGTTGGAACGGGCATGGGTGACGCCTTGGCGCCGATCGATCTGGGGACCGGGCGTACCGCCAAGGCGGTGGCCGCAGGCAGCCTGCACACCTGCGTGATTCTCGATACCAACCAGGTGAAGTGCTGGGGGGTGGGTGAACCCGCCAGGCTCGGCTACGGCGACAACCTCGACCGGGGCGCGACTCCCGGACAGATGGGCGACTTCCTGCCGGTGGTCGACCTCGGGACCGGCCGGACTGCCACGAAAATCGTGACGTCCGCCCACAACACGTGCGTCATCCTCGACAACGGTCACGTGAAGTGTTGGGGGTTCAACTTCTCCTGCGCGCTGGGCATCGACGGAAACGCGGGCAACCGCGGCGACGGGCCGGGGCAGATGGGCGACAACCTGCTGGACGTCGACATCGGCCCCGGACGGACCGCCACCAACATCGCGGCGGGCTCCTTTCACTTCTGCGTGCAGCGCGACAACGGCACGGTCAAGTGCTGGGGCGACAATACCTCCGGCCAGATCGGCGTCGGTACCTTCAACAATTGGGGCTGCACGCCAGCGACCGAGATGGGCGAGCACGGAATTCTCCAGCCGTTCGGTGCGGGCATCGCCGTCACCGGCGTCGCGGCGGGCGCGTTGCATTCCTGCGCCATGCGCAGCAACGGCGAGGTCAGGTGCTGGGGGAACAACCTAAATCCTCAAGCGACCGCGATCGCGGGCCAGTTGGGGAGAAACACGGCTCCCATTCCCAACAACCTCTCGTCGCCTCCTTCGTCGAGCATCGTCAGCGTCACCGCGCGGGCCATCGCTGGTGGCGGCTACCACACCTGCGCCATCACTACGACGAACAAGGCGCGTTGCTGGGGCTCGAACGAGTTCGGCCAGCTGGGGACGAACATCCTCTCCGCGGCGGTCGGCGACGTCGCCGGCGAGATGTCGACGCTGACGGACTCCGAGCTGGGCACGCGCCGCATCGCCCAGGTCGTCGCGGGCGCGGACCATGCCTGCGCCATTCTCGGCTCGGCGACGCCGGGCGCGGTCAAGTGCTGGGGCTACAACGGGGACGGGAACCTCGGTGTCGGCGACACGAACAATCGCGGTGACGACGCCGGCGAGACGGGGACCGGCCTGCCGACGCTGGCGCTGGGCACGGGGCGGACGGCCAAATGGCTGGCGGCCGGTGACGGCCACACCTGCGCGGTGCTCGACAACAACACGCTGAAATGCTGGGGCCGGAACGACATGGGCCAGGAGGGCTACGGCGATTTCACGACCCGGCTGTCGCCGTCAGCGTCGACCATCAATCTCGGAACCGGACGTACGGCCCACGCCACCGTTGCCTTCCCGGTTTCGGCCGGCAACGAGCACACCTGCATCATCCTCGACAACAGCCAGATCAAGTGCTGGGGCGAGAACACCGACGGCCAGCTCGGCTACGGGGACACGACGCTCCGGACCTCACCGGCCGCGACGACGATCAACCTCGGCACCGGCCGATCCGCCAAGGCGGTCGCGACGGGTCAGTCCTACACGTGCGCGTTGCTCGACAACAACACGGTCAAGTGCTGGGGCCGGAACGACGACGGCCAGCACGGCTACGGAGACACGGCGATTCGTTTGGCGCCTCCCGCGACGACCACCGTCAACCTGGGAACCGGTCGGACCGGCAAGGCGATCGCGATCGGCGGGACGACGACCTGCGCGCTCCTCGACAACAACACGGTCAAGTGCTGGGGGTACAACGGCTCCGGGCAAGCGGGCCAGGGAAACACCTCGCCGCAGCTTTCTCCCCCGGCGACGGCGATCGATCTCGGATCGGGGCAAACGGCGCTCTCCATCGACGTGGGCTTCCAGCATGTCTGCGCCGTGCTCGCGACCAATCAGGTCAAATGCTGGGGTCAGAATGGACAGGGGCAGCTCGGCACCTGGCAGGACATGTCCAGCCAGTTCGATTCCGCCGTCGGAGACAGCGCGAATGAAATGGGCAACTTCCTCGCGACTGTCTATCAGGGCGCGGGCCGCGCCGTGAAGGCGGTGACAGGTGGCTTCGCGCACACCTGCTTCCTGCTCGATTCGAACCAGGTGCGCTGCACCGGCACCAACTTCGCCGGCCAGCTGGGGCAGGGGAACACGAACTTCTACACGCCGCAGGGCCAGGGCGCGGGTCTGGTCGACCTCGGCCCGAATCCCTAATTCGTAAGACCGGAGGAGTCAGCGCGGCCGCGTCCCGATCGGGCGCGGCCGCGTTCTTTTTGGGTCATGCCTCGTCGCCAGACGGACCAGGCACGTCTGTCCATGCGCAAAGAGAATGCGCAGGATCATGAATATGAGCACCACCGCGCGGAATCGTCTTGAAAGGAAAGATCGAGGCCCAGGCGGCAAGCGGACGAGGTCTGAGAGGACGAGCAACCTTCCCGTCGACGACGACGAGCAGACCCAGCTCGAGGCGGACATGGCGTCGTCCGGTCGCTCCGATGCAGTGCCGAAAGAAGGCCTCATCGGCACTCACCGGTTCCGCCGGCAACCCAGCGATGACACGGTCGAGCGTGGCGACCGCTCACGCACCGATGAGCCGATCGGTGCGGGCGCCGAGGTCGCGCCGACCGAACAAGCGGAGCTGCATGAGCGCGAGCGCCACCGACTCCAGCGCGACATCGGCGTGGTGCCCGCCGGCGAGGACGGGAACCTGCGCCAGCGGCGCGCGCCGCAGGCAACGCGAGAATCGCTCGACGCCGCGGCACGCAGAGCGGACCACATCGTCAAGTAGCGTGCTCATCGGCGTCCGCGCGCGCGGCGGCGCCAAAAGACGAGGCCGAGCAGACCCATGGCCAGACCTGCCAGCGGATGGCTCGGCTGCCTGTCCGCGACGCCACACCCGCAGCCGCCCTCGATCAGCCCAGGCCCGGGCCCTGTGGCGGCGTCGATTCCCGGAGGCGGGTTGACCGCGGCGTCGCCGCTCGCGCCGCCGGCGCCCGTCGTTCCGCCCGCTGCGCCCGCGTCCATCTGAGGACCGACGCTGCCCCCGCCGCCGCCGATCCCAGGTCCGCCGGAACCACCGGCGCCGGTCGTGCCCGCCGCGCCGGTCGTGCCCGCTGCGCCGGTCGTGCCCGCTGCGCCCGTCGTGCCCGCTGCGCCCGTCGTCCCGCCGCGTCCTGCGGCGCCACCCGATCCACCGGTGCCGACGCTGCCACCACGACCGCCCGCGCTGCCGGCCGCGCCGGTCGTGCCGCCGCGGCCGCCCGCGCCGCCGCCACCCGCGCCGGTGGTGCCGCCTCGGCCGCCCGATCCGCCCGCGCTCCCCGCTGAACCGCCGCCGCCGCCGGCGCCGCCCGCGCCGCCACCGGTTCCGCCCCGGCCGCCGGTACCGCCGACGACGCCGCCCGTGATCGTGCCCGAGATTCCGTAGAACCCGAGCGACGAGTAGTTCGAGAATCCGTTCTGCGGCGTCCCCTCCGCGCCGCCCTTTATGATCAACCGGTACTCCCCCGCGGGCAGGGAGACATCGAACTTCGCGGTGCGGGCGGCGTTGTCGTTGCTCTGGGCGATCCGCGTGCCGCCCGCGTCCTGGATTTCGGCGTCGACGTCCAGGTACGCGCCGCCGATGACTTCGATCCGGTCGACGGTGAGCGTGGCGCGCCCGCCCCCGCTTCCGATCGTGAACGTGAAGGTATCGCTGTCCGTGTTGCGCGCGATCTGACCGCGATTGTCGACGTTGGACACCTGCCCACCGTTCGCAACGATCAACGCCGTGGAGTCCGGAATGTCGTCCTCCCGGTACGCGAGATTCCTGGTGATGATCGACAGATCGTCCTCTTTGTTGTTGGCGCCGCTGTACTCCCCCTTGCTCCATTGAAACAGCGCCTGCGCGCCCCAGCTGGTCTTGGGCGTGCTGTCGCCCATCATCGGAACCCACTTGAAGGAAGAAAAGCCGCCGAAGTACTCGGTCGACGAGCTGCCGTCGTGATCGAGGCCCATCAGGTGCCCGAGCTCGTGCGCGGTCGTGTTGCCCTGGTAATAGCCGCTGCCTTTGTTGTAGACGGTGCAGCACCGCGAGGTCCCGAACGCGTTCACCGCGCAGCTGGAACGTCCGTCGGTGTCGCTGATGCACGCCTTGCCCCGGTTTCGCGCGTCGGTCGCGTCGTATACGGCGGAATCGGTGGTGACGTTGACCTCGAACGCGGAATACGCGCCCGAGACGATCTGCCAGGCCTGCCACAGGTCGGCCTTGGGGAGCGTGAGCACCGAGACGTCCATGAACAGCACCTTCGTGGCGCCCGGTCGGCTCTGCAGCTTGTTCGTGTCCGCGCCGTCGTAGGCGCCGACGTGCGGCGGCTCGCCCGCCAGCGCCGCCGTGGGCGGCTCGAACTGGAATGCGTCCGCTTCGGGCGGGCCGTCGTTGCACACCGGATAGATCTTCGAGATCGGCACGCGCTGAACGAGCACCTGGCCCTGCGCCGAGGTGGTGTATTCGAAGGCGAGGTCTCGATCCGGGAGCACGAGCCAGCCGTAGATGCTCTGGTCGTCTCCCTTCAGGATGAAGGTGGAGCTCTCCGAGTCGCGTGCGGCGCCGTCGACCGCCAGGTAGCCGCCCGTGAACTCGTAGCTGCGAGCGATGACGGAGATGATCTCGCCGGTGTCCGTCGTCAGCGCGAACCCACTCGGCAACGACCACCGGATGCCCGGTCTGGTCGCCTGCTTCAGAATCGACGCGGGCGTGCCGACGAATGCCGACCGGACCGTCTCGGTTTGCTCGCTTCCTGCAGTGCCGTCACAACCCAGGCCGGCGACGGCGACCACCGCAGCGAGTCGCGCGGATCGATGCCACATGCACCGTAGAGACCGCACCCTGCGTTCTGGGGCCAAGAAAAACGCGGCTTGTTCCCTCGCAATGGAAGGACTAGCGTGACGTCGTGGTCGCGCGAGCGGTTCTTGTTCTTGGAATCGCGCTGACTTGCACCGCCTCCGGCTGTCGCGTCAAGCCCGCGCCTCCACCAACCACCCCGCCCGTCACGTCCGAGGGGTGCCGGGCTTGCCGCGGGCTCTGGGCCGTTCACGGGCTCGACCAGAAGCCGTCGTGCAACTGCCGGACGACCGACGTCGGAAAGAAGTGCCGGGACGGCGCCGATTGTCAGGGGATGTGCATCGCCCGCGCGGACAATCCAGAGACGGAGGTGCTGCAGGCCGGTCCACCCGCGCGCGGTTTCTTCGTCGGCCGCTGCTCGGAGCTCGTGACCGTCTTTGGTTGCAACCGCGTCATCGAGCGCGGCGCGGGCGCCGGTGGGCCGATGCCCCTCGGTGAGCCCCCGCCGACGATCTGCGTCGATTGAGCGGTTCTCGTGGCCCCAAGATGAGGCGTCGCGCCTCTCTGTATTGGGAGCCGTTTTCTCGTGTTGCGTCGATGCTTGCGTCAACTCTCCGCGGTTGCGTCGCCTGATGGACTCTGTTGTGATTCGTGAGTGAAGGTTTCGCTGCGACATGTCGTGGCCGCGTCGGCCCGCGTTCAGCGCCCCGATCGCGACGCCGTCCGCCAGCGGCTGGACGAATTATTCAAGGAGCACTCCGCGTATGTCGCGCGCCTCGCCTATCGTGTGATGGGCCGGGACGTCGAGATCGACGACGTCGTGCAGGACGTCTTCGTTCTGCTGCTGCGTCACATCCGACGGATCCGGGATGCGAACGCCGTGCGTGCGTGGCTGGCGACGACCACCGTCCGGTTGACCCGGCGTCGCCTCCGCGTGAAACGCCTCAAGCTCCTGCTTGGTCTGGGCGACGACGCTGGTCTCGCGGAAGCGCGCGACAACGGCAGCTCTCCCGAAGACCGCGCCGCGTTCAGGGCCGTCCAGGTCGCGCTCGAGAGCGTCGGGGTGAACGCGCGCATCGCCTGGACCCTTCGCTACCTGGAGCAGGAGCGGATCGAAGACGTGGCCCGCCTGTGTGGCTGTTCGAAGCGGACGGCAAAGCGCCGGATCGCTCACGCGCAGCGAGCGGTGAAGGGCGCTCTCGGCCATGACTGAGCACGGCGGACAAGACGGCGTCGAAGACGTCGAAGACGCCGGGCAGCTCGGGCGCACGCTGGAGGCGGCGCGCCGGGCGGCGCCTGCGCTGACGCCGGGCCGCAGCCAGCAGTGGCAGTGGGCTGTCCTCTCGCGCCTCGACGGCCGGCGGCGCGGTCGGACGCCGGCTCTGGCGGTCGCTTGCGCGGCGGCGGTCGTCCTCGCGATCGTCGGCTGGCGACAGCTGGGGGCGCCGCCGCGCGGTCAGATCGCATCGCAGCCGCGGCCCGCGTCCGAGTCGGGCTTGCAGGTCGGCTTGCAGGTCGGTTTGCAGGTATTGGCCGACGGCTCGCGCGTGGTCCCCGATGGGCCGGCGACGGTGATCGAGAAGGCGATCGAATCCGACGCGGACGTCCTCTACGAGCTGAAGGCGGGCGGCGCGCACTTCGAGGTCGCCCGACGTCCCTCCCGGACGTTTCGCGTGCACGCGGGGCAGGTGACGCTGCAGGTGATCGGAACGCGCTTTCTGGTTCGGCGACTGGACGACCGTTCGCGCGTCTCGGTCAGCGAGGGACGGGTCCTGGTCTCCTGGTGGGGCGGATCGCGCGAGCTCGGCGCGGGTGAAGAGGGGACTTTTCCACCCGAGCCGGTGCCCGCGACGGCATCCGCCGCTGCGCGGCGACGCGCGGCCGAGCCGGGGCCGGACGTGCTGTTCGCGCACGCGGACCGCGCGCGCAAGGACGGCAAGCCCGAGCTGGCGATCGCTCACCTGCGAACGGTGATCGATCGCTTCCCGGGCGATCCGCACGCCCAGGCGGCGGCCTTCACGATCGGGCGCCTGCTGCTCGAATCGCTGCACCAGCCTCGCCAGGCCGCCGCGTCGTTCGAACAGGCGCGCGTCCTGGCCAAAGGCGCCCCGCTGGCGGAGGACGCGCTGGCCCGAGAAGTCGACGCGTGGGCCGCGGCCGGTGAGCCCACGCTGGCCCGCGCCCGCGCGGAGCTTTACGGCAAGCTCTATCCGAACGGATCGCGGCTCGCCGCCGTGCTGCGCGCGTCAGGGCTCGAAAAGTCGGCGCCATGATCGTCGCGGTGGCGGCTCTCGCCGCCGCGCTCGGATCTCTCGATGTGAGCCTGGACGCCGATCGATGCCCGGTGATCGCGCGCGATCACCTGTTCAAGCTGGTTGCGCTGGAGCTGGACGCGCGCGTGGCCGCTCCCGATCGCGCCGCCGAGCAATCGACGCGCGTCGAAGTCGCGTGTGCGGGCACGCAGGTCGAGCTGAAGGTCTCCGATCGCGTGACCAACAAGTCGCTCACGCGGACGATGGTGCTCGAGGCGCGCGACGCGCAGGTCGCCGCACGGCTGGTCGCCATCGCCGTCGCCGAGCTGGTGCTCACGAGCTGGATGGAGCTGACGATGCCCCGCGCGTCGGCGGCGGCGCCGCCGGCGGACACGCCGCCCGCGTCGCCGGAGCTGCGTCGCGCCGCACAGGAGCGCGCGCAGCGCCAGCTGTCGCGTGGCGCCGGCACCGGTTACGTGCTCGCCCTCGGCCAGGTGGTTGGTCCGTTCGACGGGATCGGCGTGGCCTGGGGTGGCGGGCTGCGTTTCGGATGGACGCCGGGCGGCGCGCCGGTCGAGGACGACGGCTGGATCCGGCGATACGGAATCGACCTCGAGCTGACCGCGGTGCGCAACGACGTCAGCCGCGGGCTCGGGTCGGTGGACGTCTCGGTGTGGAGCGCGGCGCTGCGCGCTTCTTTCAGGTTCGTGCGCGGGCGATCGTGGCTGGACATCGGGGCGGGGGGACGGGGCGGCGTGGTTCGCCTGGCGGGCATGCCCGCCGATTCGAGCACCACGCGCGGCAGCACCCTGGCGGGGACCTGGGCGGGACCGATCGCCTATGTCGGGGTGGGCAGACGAGTCTGGCGCCTGGTCGTGGCCGCCGGCGTCGAGGCGGGAACCGTCCTGCGCGAGGTTTCGGGTCTGGTCGACGACGGTCCGCCCATCTCGGTCGCCGGTCAGTGGCTGTCGGGAACGCTGGCGATGGGGTGGGGAGGATGAGGCCCGTCGCGGCTTGTGCGGCCCTGGCCCTCGCCGGCGGGCTGGCCTGCAACGGCAACGCGGCAAAGATCCTGGAGCGCATCGACGGCAGCGCACCGCCCAGCTCCAATCTGCGCGTCGACGCGTTCCTGGTTCGCTCCGTCTCCAGCTGCGCCGTCGGTCCGTCCTGCACGTCTCCCGATCGAGAGCAGTGTTTCTACATCACCGACCGCAGCGGCGCGCGGGTCCTGTACGATCCCGACGCGCTCCGTTTCGTGCCGCCGGGCGATCCCGCGACGATGGGCGGAGCGGGACAGCAGGTGCAGTGCTTCCGTCTCGTCCTGGACGACGGCCGCGTGGCTGCCGTCACCGAGGCCATGAACGCGTTTCGCACGCGCGTGTTCCAGGACAGCGGCGGAGACATCAACCTCGACATTCGGTGGCACGACGTGCCCGCCATCGACGCGGGGTTGTCGCCTTTCGTCTTCGGGTTCTTCCTGGAGCCGGCCGCGCTGGCCGGCGTGGCGCTGCCGATGGTCAACCGTGAAACCGACTTCGTCTACGCGATCACCGGCGCCGACGATCCTGATTCGGGACTGTCGCCCCGGGTCGATTCCTGCTCGGGAACGAACTGGCTCGGAAAGAGCGTCATCGGCGGCTGCGGCTACACCTGGATGGCGGGCTCGGCCAGCTGCGACCAGCCGATGTCGTTGATCTTCAGCTGGATGGTGCAGCTCTACTTCGGATTGCGTGACGTGATGCAAGCGCCCGATCTCTATGACCGCGACTACCCAGCCTGCGGCCAGGGCGATCCGGACAGCACGCGCTGGTTCCCCTCCGTCGAGGACTGCACGACCGATCCCGACGTCACGACGTGTGGCGCGGCGACGTGCCCGGACCGGGACGCCTTCTACACGCACCAGCTCGCCCGGCACTGGCGGCGGGGCGAGCCGTTCAACGGCAACCACTGCAGCGACGGGCGCATGGACCGCGACGAGACCGGCGTCGACACCGGCGGGGTCTGCGATCTCATCGGACGGTAGCCTACTCGGCCTTCGACTTCAGCATCTCGAAGTAAGACCACTCGCAGCCGCTGAAATACTTGCTGCCTGGTTCCAGGCCGGGACAGACCGCGGCGGCGTGCACGCTGAACGCGCGTGATTCCGCGACCCTGGTCGTGTAGAGCGAGACGCGGCGCGGGCCCTTCGGCGTCGCGACCACGGTCGAGGAGATCATCGACGTCTCCTGCGTGGGGCCGCCGCGCTGGACCGTCCCGTGTCCGCGCCGCACCTCCGCGACGCTCTCGTTGGGCGCGAGCAGATCGATGAGACCGCGGGTCGCGACGCGTTCGTGGATCGCGGCGGTCTCGTAGCTGTCGCAGCGGGGCGCGACGAACAGCTCCACGACCGAGACGACGCTGCCGGTCGAACCGTCCGACAGCGACACAAGGTCGCGCCGCTCGATGCGCGGGCGGCCCCAGCCCCAGGGCAACATCCAGCTCAGCTTCGTCCCCGCCACCCCGACGCGTCCGGTCCGCTCGTCGTACGCGATGCGCGGCAATCGCGCCCCGCTCTTGCAACGCTTGCCCGTCAGCAGCGTGCGATCGAGCGAAATGCGTGGGTCTGGCCCCATCTGCGGCAGGGCCGCCCATCCGGCCCGGGGATCGGGACCCGACCACCCGGTCGGGGGCCTCAGCGGCGCGAGCGCCGATCTCGCCGGCGGCGGAGAAGCAGGCGCCGAATTCGCCGGCGGCGCGGAGCCGGACCTCGCTGATGACGGGCCCGCGGATGTTTCTGGCGGCGGCGGCGCGGCGGCGGATCCGTCTGATGACGGGCGCGCGGATGTTTCCGGCGGTGGCGGCACGGCACGCGCGTCCTCACGCGGCGCCGGTTTCTCCACCTTGGTACCGCACGCGGCGAGCATTCCGCCGACGACGAAAACGGCGGCCCACCGTGATCGACGCCGTCCCACGGTCGCACGATAGCCGAAACGGACCCGAAAGCAGCAGGTGCGGCCGCACCGTCCGGGTTCTAGCTCTTTTGAGCCGGAACCCCGGGCACATGAGCACTACACGCCGATGAGCGGCTGCGTCCTACGCCGCTTGCAATTCCATGGGTTCATTCCAACGACGCGCGTGGCCGATGCTCATCGTGGGGATCGTGTTCCTCGGCTGCTCGCAACGTCAGATCCACGGTGTTGACGCATCGTCCGCCGACGGCGCGGGCAACGCGGCGGGCGGCGGCGGATCGGTTGGTGGCGGCGCGGGGAGCCAGACAGGAGGTTCAGGTGGCGGTGCGGGAAGCGTGGGCGGCACTGGAATGTCCGCCGCCGGAACGACGGGAAACGGCGCAACCGGCGGGACCGTTGGCGGTGGCGGGACCGGTGCTGGCGGGACCGTTGGCAGCGGCGGGACCGGTGGGAACGGGGCCGCCGGCGGGACCGGCGGCGCGGGCGGGACAGTCGGCGGCGGCGGGAGCGGGGGCGGCGGCGGGACCGGTGGCGCCGGCGGGACCGGCGGCAAGATCTGTCCGGATGGCACCTTCGATCACGACAACAATCCGAGCACCGCGTGTAAGGGCTGGTCCAGGTGCACGCCGGGCCAGTACATCGCGACGGAGGGCACGGACACCAGGGACCGCGTGTGCGCCATCTGCGGCAACGGCACGTTTTCAAACGGCTCGAACGCGCGCATGTGCCTGCCCTTCACGGACTGCGCCGCCAATTTCTACGTGAGCCAGGCGGGCACTACCACCGCCGATCAGAAGTGCAGCGCCTGCCCGAACAGTCAATCCACCCGATCCACCTGTCTTCCCGCCGGGGCCTGTCTGTTCGCGGGCGCTTGCCAGCCCGGCACGGTGCAAACCGCGGCCGCCAGCGGAACGACGCCGGCGATGTGCCGCGCCTGCGGCGCCGGCGATTACTGCGCGGGCGGCCTCGGCCCGCAGGTGCGCTGCGACGACGGCACCTGGGATCACGACGGCAATCCGGCGACGTGCTGTTCCGCCTGGGCGAGTTGCCCTGCAGGCAAGTACATCTCGCGCGCGGGTACCGCGAGCACCGACCGCGAGTGTTCGAGCTGCGCGGCCGGCAGCTTCAGCCAGTTCCCCGATGCGACCATGTGCGCGCCCTGGACGGTGTGTTCGCCGGCTTCCAGCAAGTGGCCCCAAGGCGGTGTCGCGACAGCCGGCACCGCCACCAGCGATGTCGTGTGCGCGGATCCCTACTATCGATTCGGTTCTGACGGTGACGACTCGCTCACCGACGTGGCCGTCGACGGCAGCGGCAACGTGTACGTCGCCGGGATCACCTACGGCGCACTCGAGGGGCCGAATGCGGGTCTTTCGGACGCGTTCGTCCGCAAGCTCGACCCGATCGGCGCGACGCTGTGGACCCGGCAGTTCGGGACATCGAGCGACGACCAGGCCACCGGCGTGGCGGTCGACGGCAGCGGCAACGTCTACGTCGCCGGCGTCACCTATGGTTCGCTCGAAGTCGCCAACGGCGGGACCGGCGACGCGTTCGTCCGCAAGCTCGATCCCGGCGGCGCGACGCTGTGGACTCGCCAGATCGCCACGTCGCGCGCGGAGGCCGCCATGGCCGTCGCGCTGGATGGCAGCAGCGCCGTCCTGATTGCCGGATACAGCTACGGCAACGGCCAGTCTTCCGGCGAGGCGTTCGTGCGCAAGCTGGACGCGAGCAATGGGACGGTGACGTGGACTCAACAGTTCGGCGGTCCGGACGAGGATGAAGCCGACGCGGTGGCGGTCGACGGCAGCGGTAACGTCTATGTCGGCGGGTACACCTACGGCGGAATCGGGGGAGGTTCGAGCACGGGAATTCGGGATGCGTTCGTGCGCAAGTTCAGCACGGCCGGCGCGACCTCGTGGACGCAGCAATTCGGCTCGTCGGATCAAGACGAGGTCAGCGACGTGCGCGTCGACGGCAGCGGCAACGTCTACGTCGCGGGAAACACCAGCGGCGCGCTCGCCGGCACGAACGAGGGTGGGGCCGACGCCTTCGTCCGCAAGCTGGCTCCGACCGGCGCGACGTTGTGGACCCAGCAGATCGGGACGACCGGCTACGACATCTGCGCGGCCCTCGCGGTGGACGGCGGCGGCAACGTCTACGTCGTCGGCTCGACGGACAGCGCGTTCGGCAGCACCTACGAGGGGGCCGGCGACGTCTTCGTCCGCAAGCTGGACCCGGCCGGCGCCACCCAGTGGACCAAACAGATCGGGACGTCGACCTCCGACTCGCCCCAGGGCGCCACCGCCGACGCCGTCGGCAACGTCTACGTCGTCGGAAGCAAGGGCACCGTCCAGGCGGACGCGTTCATCCTGTACATCCCCGCCCAGTGACGAGGCGCGGGCGTTCGCTACGGCGCGCCCAAGTCCACGCGGCTCACGCGTGGCGCGTGCAGGCGGGGATTGCCAAACACGACCATGTCGGCGCTGCCCCAGCACCAGACCGAACCGCCGGTGCGAACCGCGCATGTGTACTTGTCGCCCACGCTGACCTGCGTGACCTGATCCAGAACGGGCTCGACGCGGTTCCAGACATCGCCGCGGCAGTAGCTCTTGTTGTTCTCGGCGCAGTAGGGCCGCCCCCAGCAGGAAAGGTGGCCGTCCGCCAGCAGCGCGCAGCCGCGATGCTCGGAGACGCTGAGCTGCGCGACCGGGCCGGCTATCTCGATCGGTCCGGGCGTGCCGCTGCAGCGCGCGCTCCGATCGGGCGCGATCCAGCAGAGGATCGGTTTGCCGTTGCTGGTCTTTCCTTGGCTGACCGTGCCGTGCGTGGGCAAGCTCGATGCGGGCCCGAGCTCGGTGCGGGTGGCGAGGACTCCGCCGCTGCGACCTTCGCGGTAGTCGTCGCCGATGTGCCAGATCGATCCGTCCCGGGCCAGCGCGAACATCTCGATGCTGGCGATGTGCACGCCCTGCAAGAGCGGAAGGTCCGGGAACGTCGTTGCCGACAAGGCGCGCGTCTTCCCCGGGACAAACAGGCCCCAGCAGCGCAGCACGCCCGCTCGGTCCAGCGCGCAGCGCCTGGATTCGTCCGTCGTGAGGGCGCTGATGTCACGCACGCCCGGGACAGGGAGCGGCGTCGCGCTGACGATCGGGTCGAACGTCTTGTCCGGGCGCTGCAGCTTCGGACGCAGCCGTCGGCCCAACCCCATCTCGCCGTCGCCGTTGAGGCCCCAGCACCAGACGCGCCCGTCGCTCGCCAGCGCGCAGCCGTCGCCCAGCGCGGTGATGCCCGCTAGCCCGCGCGGCGCGTCCTCCACGTTCCAGCAGCTGACGCCGCCGTCGGCGAGCACCGCGCACGCCCCACCGGCCCACTGCACGCGGACCGCGCGAACGCCGGTCAGTCCCGGGATCTGCACCGGCGCGCGATCGATCAGCGGCGCGCCGTCGCCCAGCTCGCTGCCGTATCCGTAGCAGTGAACGGCGCCGGCTCCGTCCAGGCCGCACAGCCCGGTTCGCCCCGGCTGGATCCGCGCGAGCGGCGGCAGACCTTCTGCACGATAGAACTGGTCCGGCTTGCAACGCGTGGCCTGCTCGGTCCAAAGCGGACACCCGAGTAGCACGTCTCCAGCGCGCGTCAGCAACGCCAGCCCGCCGACGCCTTCGACGACCTGCACCACGTCGGCGACGGGGATCGGCGTCGGTCGGCGCGTGCACGGTACCGTGATTCCGCCGGACCCCGCCGCCACGCAGTCACGGGGGTCGGCGGGGATTTTCAGCTCGCCGTGGTTGCGTCCCCAGCAGAGCACCTGCCCACCGGCGCGCACGGCGCAGCTCGAGTGCGGAAAGCTCGCGAGCGAAACGACGTCAGCCAGGCCCTGGACCGGAACAAATGTCGCGCTGTCCGAAAGCGCCGGATTCCCGAGCTGGCCCTGATCGTTGCTGCCGCGACACCGAACTTCGTGCCCGAAAAGCGCGCATGCCCCACGGTTCAGTCGCGGGTCGTCCGGCTCGCCGAACACGAGCGGCGCGTCGGCCGCTTGCAGCTGCGCCGGGATGGCCCGGACGCGAAACTCGGGCTCGAGGCAGTTCTGGCGGCGCTCGTCCCCCCAGTAGAGGCACGCGCCTCCCTTCCTCTCCACCGTGAACTGCACGCACGGCACGTCACCGTTCTGCCGCCGCGCGCACACCCCGGGCCCGCCGCCGACGTAAATGGAGGTGACGCCCTTTGGCTCGGCGAAGACGTAGTCGGCGACGTCCTCGAGCACGCGGGTCGGCGCGAGCCGCGCCGTCCCATTTTCGTCGCCGAACCCCCAACACCAGAGCGACCGGTCGAATCGCCGGGCGCAGTGCCCATGGCCCGGAAGGCCGCGAATGTCGATGATCCCGTCGAGGCCCGGCACCGTGCGGGGCGCGCTGCGCGCCTCGCGAGTACCGTCACCGAGCGACCCGCCGTCCGCCCCCCAGCAGGCGACGCGCCCATCCGACCGCACCACGCAGAAGGACCGTCCGAAGGCGATGTCGATAGCGCGCGCGGGCGCGGCCGGTGCGGCCGACGACGGTGGCGGCAACCCAGTCGTGGTCGCGGTCGAAGGCACAGCGGTCGTGGTGGTCGAGCACGTCGCGCAGGTCGCGCAGACGAGAATCGCAACCACCGGCGCTACGCCCCGTCGCTTGCCGATCCGCCGGTCGAGCACGCCCGATTGTGCCGCGATTGTCCGACGAACCGCACGACCAAGATCACGGTTCCGATCCCGCGCCCATTGTCCCGGTAGCTGAAATCGACGGTCGCGCGCCCGTCGGGCGCCGTGGTCGTGGTGTGCGCGCCAGACACCTGGCCATGCACGATCACGCCCGCCCACGCAGCGGGTTGCTCCTTGCGCCGTGAGAGGCGGCCTTCTAAGGTTCGGGCCCATGAAATGCATTCCACTCCGTCTCACTATCCTCACCCTCGTTCTGACGGCGGCGCTCGCGCTGGGCGCGACCGCGGCGCGCGCCGACCTCGACTTGCCCCGGCCCAGTCCGTTCGCGAAGGTCTGGCAGGTCGTCGGGCTGACCGAAATCACCGTCGACTACAGCAGCCCGGGCGTCAAAGGACGCAAGATCTGGGGCGGCCTTGTCCCTTACGATCAGATGTGGCGGGCGGGCGCGAATCAGGCGACCAAGGTCACCTTCAGCCGGAACGTCACCTTCGCCGGCAAGCCGGTCCCCGCCGGGAGCTACGCGTTCTTCCTGATCCCGACGAAGGATGCTTGGACCGTCATCCTCAACAAGAAGACCGATCAGTCCGGTACCGCCCGCGACTACAAGCAGGCCGAGGATCTTCTGCGCGTGACGGTCAAGCCGAAGGCGGCGCCGTTCCGGGAGCGGCTGGCGTACCTCATCACCGACTTCACGGACGACAAGGCGTCGCTGGACCTCGAATGGGACAAGCTACGCCTCTCGATCCCGATCACCGTCGATACCGCGACGCAGGCGGTGGCGAACATCAACACCGCGGTGGACGGCACCTGGCGCACTTACGCCAACGCCGCCCGCTACATGCTGGAGAACAAGAAGGACTACGATACCGGCATGAAGTACGCCGACCAGTCGCTGGCGCTGAAGGAGGACTGGTACAACCTCTGGATCAAGGCCGAGCTCCTCTCCGCGAAGGGGAACGCGAAGGATGCCCGCGCGATGGGCGAGAAGGCCTACGAGGTCGGCTCGAAGGACAAGAACTTCTTCCTCGAGGGCGAGATCAAAAAGACGCTGGGTGAGTGGAAGAAGAAGGGCTAGCGCCAGACGCCAGGACGCGGCGGTAGATCGCGAGGTACCGATCGACGGCGGGGCCGAGGGCGAAGCGCGTCTCGGCGAGGCGGCGGCCGGCGGTGCCGAAGCGGCGGCGGAGCGGCTCGTCGTCGAGCAGGCGACCGACCGCCTCCGCCATCGCGGCGATGTCGCCGACCGGGCGGAGGAAGCCGACCTCGCCGTCGTCGATCACCTCGGGCAGCCCGCCGACGGCCGACGCGACGACCGGCACGCCGCAGGCCAGCGCTTCGAGCGCGGCGAGGCCGAAACTCTCCACCGCGCTCGGGAGGAGGAAGACGTCCGCGCTCCGCAGCAGCGCCGGTAGGTCGGCGCGCTCGCCCAGCAGCTCGACCGCGCCGCTGAGGCCTCGCGCGGCGATCGCGGCCTCCACACGCGGCCGCTCGGGACCGTCGCCGATCAGACGGAGCCGTGCCGGACGGCCCGCCCGCACCTGCGCGAATATTTCGACGACGTCGTCGAGCCGCTTGAGGGGGCGGAAGTTCGACACGTGTACGACGACTGGAACGTCGCGCCCGCGCCCCGCCCGATCGGCGTCGGCGGCGGGCGTGAAGCGATCGACGTCGACGAAGTTCGGTATGACGTCAATCGCGATCGTCTCCGGTACGCTCAGCACCTCGTGCGTCGCGCGCGCCAGCCAGCGCGACGGCGTCGTGACCGCGTCGCTCGCCACGATCGAAAAACGGGTCAGCGGCAGAAAGCTCGCGTCGCTGCCCACCAGCGTGATGTCGGTGCCGTGCAGGGTGGTGACGATGCGGGGCGCCGCCGTCGGGCCGTCGTCGGCGACCAGCACCTGGCGCGCGAGGTGCGCCGCCGCGGCGTGCGGGACGGCGTAGTGGGCGTGGACGATGTCGAGTCGCTCGCGTCGCGCCACCTCGACGATCTTCGAGGTCAGCGCCAGCGTGTAAGGCGACTGCTTGAGCTGGGGGTAACTGGGCGGTGAGACGGGATGGAAGACGAGCTCCGACGCCAGCCCGGGCGGATGCGGATCCATCCGCCCCGGCAGCTCGTCGCTGAAGACGTGCACGGCGTGGCCGCGGCGGGCCAGGGCGATCGCGGTCTCCGTGGCGATGACCCCGCTGCCACCGAAGGTGGAGAAGCAGGCGATCCCGATGCGCAACGGCCCCATGTTCAGCGGGTTGTTCAGCGGCGCGACCTCGGACGCGCTCACGGCTGGATCTCCAGCAGCGCGCCTGAGAAAGGGCCGTCCGTGGACAGCCGCTCCATCACCAGGCGCTTGAGCGCGCTCGGTCCAATGCGCCCGGCGAGCGACGGCCAGGCGTAGGCGCGCTCTTGCGGGACGCCGCCCGGAGCGAGCGCGTCGCGCAGCCGTGCCAGGCGCGAGAGCATCGCCTCGTCGCGCGTGGCGAGCTTGCGGGCGTGGCGCGCGGTCAGCCGCTCGAGAGCCCGCGCGATCGCGGTGCGCGTGCGCGTGGCGGCGCGAACGAGGTTGCGATCGGCCGGATCCGCCGCGGCGACGGCGGCCGTCACTTCGTCGACCGCAGGAACGATCTCGCGCGCCACCCGGCGCGCCAGCTGCGCCGCCGCCTCCTCCGATTTTCCGCCCGCGATCCGCGCCATCAGATTCGCGTCGTCCGCTTCGGCGCGGGTGAGATCGTCGGGCGTGGTGCCCAGCGCGGCGAGCAGTCGGCGCGTGCGCGCGTCGAGACAGCGGAAGCGCGCCCGCGGGATCACGAGCGGCGGCGGTAGCCCGAACTGCGCATAGACCGGGGGCAGCTGCGCGAAATAGCTGACCTCGGCCGGTCCCCCGACCGTGGCGGCGACGGGCAGCAGCACGTCCTGGACGATCGGCCGCAGCAGCGCCGACGTGGAAAACCGCAGTGGCGCGCGCGCGAGGGCCTGCTCGATCGCGGCGTCGTCCACCCGCGCGCCGCAGCCCGACAGGGACCATGCGCCGGCGACGCCCGCGCGCCGCTCCAGGCGGTAGCGCGGACCTTCGGCGGCGTCGCGGTGAAAGAACAGCAGCGCGCAGTCGGGGCGGATCGGGACCTGCGTGTCGAAGCCGGCCTCCGCCAGCGTCGCGCGGCGGGCCACCAGCGCCCGCTCGATCGCGGGCGCGGCGCGCAGCGCTTCCGCGTAAACCGGCGCGGCCGCGCGCGCGATCCCGGCCTCGCGCGGATCGAGGACGAGGAGCCCGTCGTCGGCGAACAGCGCCGCCAGCACACCCGCGAACGCCGCCGCGAGTGGCTGCCCCTCCACATAGTGGGCGCGGAGCAGCGCCAGCGTCTCGGCGGCGGCCGCCGACGGGCCGAGCAGCTCGCCGAGCGCGCCGAGCAGCGGATTGATGTCCGCCCCGAGCGTCCGGTGCGCGATCGAGACGCGGCTCTGCTCCGCGCGCTCGTCGGCCAGCGCGAGCCGGACCGGCTTGCCGTCGGCGGACGCGATGGTGGCGCCGGCGATCTCGGCGAAGTCGTGGTCCTCGGTCTGCAACCAGAACAGCGGGACGCAGCGAACACCCGCTTCGGCCGACAGCGCCCGTGCAATCGCCACGGCAGAGGCGGCCTTGTAGAAGCCGTAGAGCGGCCCGAGGAACAGTCCGACCTGCTGCCCGGTCGCGACCACGGCCGTCTCGCCCGCGGCGAGCGCCTCGAGGTTGGCCGCGCGCGCGGCGCTGTCCGGCAGCCGCGCCGCCTGCGCCCGCAGCGCTGCGACCATCGCCGGATCGGCGCGGCGCCCCGCGGCCGCGCGCGCGCTGGCGGCGCGGTCGGCCGGCGACCGGAAGTCGAGAGGCAGGAACCCGCGCGTGGCCGCCTCGCCGGCGAGATAGGAACTGGAGAACGGGCGCGCCACCGAGGGCATCAACTATACTCGGGCGCCGGCGCGCTGCCGCTCCCGGTTGGTGGCACGATCGACGGCAACGAACTAACTGAAACCACCCCTCGACGGTCTTGTTCCCGCCTTTGCTCGCCCCGACGCGCTCCACCCCCCTGCTGGCGTTTTCCGTTCTTTTGACCTCGCTCTGGTCGCTCTTCGTGTCTCATTCCGCGCGCGCCGCGGGCCCGCCGGCTCAGCCCGACGCCGCGCAGATCGCGCTCGGACTGCGCAAGCTCGGCGTCGTCGGCAGCGTCCTCTACGTCGCCGCCCACCCCGATGACGAGAACACGGCGCTGCTCTCCTACCTGGCGAACGGTCTGCTCGTCCGCAGCGCCTACCTTTCGATCACCCGCGGCGACGGCGGCCAGAACCTGGTCGGCTCCGAACAGGGGCCGGCGCTCGGGCTCATCCGCACCCAGGAGCTGCTGGCCGCGCGGCGGCGCGACGGTGCCGAGCAGTTCTTCACGCGCGCCCGCGACTTCGGTTTCTCGAAGAGCCCGGACGAGACGCTGCGCGTCTGGGGCAAGGACGCCGTGCTCGCCGACGTCGTCGCGGTCATCCGCCGCTTCCGTCCCGACGTGATCATCACGCGCTTTTCGCCCGCTCCGGCCGACACCCACGGCCACCACACCGCCTCGGCGACGCTGGCGCTGGAGGCGTTCACCGCCGCCGCCGATCCGCGCTTTCACCCCGAGCAGCTCACCGGCGGCGTGACGCCCTGGCAGGCGCGCCGCATCTTCTGGAACCGATCGACGTGGGCGACCAAGCCCGGCGACGATCTCGCGGGCGACATCAAGCTCGACGTCGGCGGCTACAATGCGCTCCTCGGCGCGTCGTACGGCGAGATCGCCGCGGACAGCCGCAGCATGCACAAGAGCCAGGGATTCGGCGTCGCTCGCTCGCGCGCGCCCACGATCGAAACCTTTCGCCCGCTCGCGGGCGCGCCGCCGCCCGGCAAGACGAGGGCGAACCCCGGGATCCTCGACGGTGTCCACTTGGGCTGGGACCGGTTTCCCGCGGCCGCAAAGCTCGGCGCGCTGGCCGGGCGGGCGAGCCGGAAGTTCGACCCGACCGCGCCCCACGCCTCGATCCCCGCGCTGGTCGCGATCGACGCGGCGCTGGACGACGTGCCAGACGACGGCTGGCGCGCCGAGAAGAAGCGGCAAGTCCGCGATCTCATCGTCGCGTGCGCGGGCCTGTTCGCGGAGGCGACGGCCGGCGATTTCCGCGCCGCGCCCGGCGGCGACCTGGAGATCACGGCGGCTGCCGTCGTGCGCGCACCCCTCACGGTGAAGCTGGAAGAGGTGCGCTTCCCATTCGAGGGCGGCGCTCTCACGGTTGGCGGCGTGCTCGACAAGCCGGCGGCGTCGGGCGCGGCGAAAGCATTCGAAGCCAAGCGGAGGGTGCGGCTGCCCGCGGATCTCCCGCCGTCGACGCCCTACTGGCTCGAAGCCGCGCCCGGGGCGGGCACCTACCACACGCCCGATCCGGCGCTTGTCGGTCTGCCCGAGCGTCCCTCGCCGCTCGCGGTCGATTTCACGTTCGCGATCGAAGGCCGGCGCTTCACCGTCCGGCGCGAGGTCGACTACAAGTGGACCGACCCCGTGATGGGCGAGCGGTACCGGCCGGTCGAGGTGACGCCCGCAGTCTCCGTGCGGCCGGAGACGAACGTCCTGTTGTTTCCGGGCGGCGCGGCGAAGTCGCTGGGCGTGCGGCTGACCGCCGGCGCGCCTTCGCCCGAGGGCGTCGTCCGCGTCGAGGTTCCGGCCGGCTGGACCGTCGAGCCCGCGAGCCGGCCCTTCGCGCTCGGCGCCGCCGGTAGCGAAGCGCGGGTCGCCTTCCAGATCCGTCCCGCCGCAGCGGCGCAGCACGCGCCGGCGGCCGGTCCGGGCGTCCTCCACGTGGTCGCCGAGACGGCGGGCCGGCGCCTCACCCACGAGGTCATTCGCATCGAGCACCCCCACATCCCGATCCAGACCACCCTGGTCGACGCCGACGTGCGGCTCGTGCCGCTCGACCTCGCGACCGGTGGCGCGGCGCGCATCGGCTACGTCCCTGGCCCGGGCGACGAGGTCCCCGCCAGCCTGCGCGGCGCCGGCTACGACGTCACGCTGCTCGCCGACGAGGCGATCGCCGCCGCCGGCGCGGGCGCGCTGGCGCGGTTCGACGCGGTCGTGGTCGGCGTGCGCGCCTTCAACACCAACGAACGGCTGCGCGCCGCGCACGCCGCGCTGATGGCGTATGTCGAGGCCGGTGGCACGTTGGTGGTTCAGTACAACACCAACAACCGGATCGCGCCGTTGACGGCGCCGCTCGGGCCGTGGCCGTTCGACATCGGGCAGAAGCGGGTCACCGACGAGACGGCTGCGGTCGGCGTGCTCTCGCCCAGGCACGCCGCGCTCACCACGCCCAACGCAATCGGCCCGCGCGACTTCGAAGGCTGGGTCCAGGAGCGCGGCCTCTACTTCGCCGACAAGTGGGATCCCCGCTACGAGACGCCGATCGCGATGCACGATCCGGGCGAGGCGCCGCTCGCCGGCAGCTTGCTCTGGGCGCGTCACGGCAAGGGCACCTTCATCTACACCGGCCTGGCGTTCTTCCGGCAGCTCCCGGCCGGCGTCCCGGGCGCCTATCGCCTGTTCGCCAATCTGTTGGCGGCCGGACGCATCGGCTCCGTGGCACATGGCCGCTGACGCACGCGACGGCGACGGCGACGGCGCGCGCGGCGCGACCCGCGGCGAGATGGACGCGGCCCCGCCGTTCCTCACCTGGCGCGCGATCTACGCGATCGTGCTGGGCGCGCTCGCGGCCGAGATCGCCGCCGGCATCGCGCTGTCGTCACTTCTGTCATGAGCGCGCTCGACTGGACCGTCCTGTTCGGC
>Ga0070673_100000216_pt1 | contig 28647 bp, 26 predicted proteins | sample KBSM23metaG_FD_65342 | JGI IMG/M metagenome (GOLD analysis project Ga0070673, IMG submission 65342) | Miscanthus rhizosphere microbial communities from Kellogg Biological Station, Michigan, USA - KBS M2-3 metaG | ecosystem: Host-associated > Plants > Roots > Rhizosphere > Soil ... | reverse complement strand
TTGCCCGCGCAGGCAGCCGATGAGCCGAAGTACAACAACTTCGAGATCACGCCCTTCGTCGGCTACCTGGCCGGCGGCGAGTTCGAAGATCCCGTCGACAACAGCAGCCGCGACCTCGAAGCCGGCAGCGACTTCGGCATCATCATGGATGCCGCGGCAGACTGGTGGCGCCACTACGAGATGATCTACGTGCGCAACAGCACGACCGTCGACGGCGTCACGCCGTTCGACATGGACGTGGAATATCTGCAGTTCGGCGGCACCGTCAGCTATCCCGATGCCGAGTACACCCACGTCATTCCGTACTTCGGCATGACGATCGGCGCGGCGCGCTTCAGCCCCGACGGTTCGGGGCTCGACGACGAGACCAAGTTCGCGGCGACGATGGGCGGCGGCTTGCGCATTCCGATCAACGAGCGCTTCGGCGTGCGCTTGGATCTGCGCGTGTTCGGCACGGTGCTCGACTCCGAGAGCGACATCTTCTGCGTTTCCTCCGCAGGGCTGACCTGCCGCGTCAAGGCCAAGGGCGACTTCTTCCTGCAGTACGCGGCGAACCTCGGCGTGACGATAGGGTTCTGACCGCCGGCCATGCTGGCGGTCGAGCAGGTCAATAAAACGTTTGTCGGTGCGCGGGCACGCGTCGTATTGCACGACGTCTCCTTGCAGCTCGCAGCAGGTCAATACATCGCCATCATGGGCGAGTCGGGCGCCGGCAAGTCCACGCTTCTCAATCTCATCGCCGGGCTCGACGTGCCGGACTCGGGCCGCATCGTCGTCGCCGGTCAGGACGTCGTCGCGCTCGACGACGCCGGCCGCACGCGCCTGCGGCGCGCACGGATGGGATTCATCTTCCAGGCGTTCCACCTGCTGCCGCATCTGTCTGTTGCACGCAATGTAGGTCTGCCGCTCGCGCTCAATGGGGCCGCGAACGCCGCAATCGCCCCGCGCGTCGAGGAGATGCTCGCCGCGGTCGGCATGCTCGATCGCCAGAACGATCTGCCGAACCAGCTGTCCGGCGGCGAGATGCAGCGCGTCGCAATCGCGCGAGCGCTCGCGCATCGGCCGAGCCTGGTGCTTGCGGACGAGCCGACCGGCAATCTCGACGCTGACTCCGCGGCGGAAGTGCTCGCACTGTTGCGGACGCAGCTCGAACGCGACAACGCAGCAGGAATTCTCGTCACGCACTCCGACGTGGCCGCTGCCACGGCACAGCGGGTTTTTTGCCTGACTCAGCGGGGACTGCACGAGCGTCCGGCGGCATGACATGCAAGCCTGGCCGCTCATCGACGCTGCATTGGTCGGGCCGTTGCGCCGGTCTCCCGGGCGCAACGCGCTGCTCATGGTCGCCATCGCCCTCGGCGTCGCGCTCGGGTTCGCGATCTACTTGATCAACCGCTCCGCGGCCGACGAAGTGTCGCTGGCCGCGCGCAGCTTGTACGGTCTCGCCGACCTTGCGATCGAAAGCGCCTCTGGGCTGGATGAAGATCTTTATCCGCGCATCGCCGCCGTGCCCGGCGTGGCAGTCGCAAGTCCAGTCGTGGAAGTCGAAGCCAAGCTTGCGGATCGCCGCAGCTCGCTCACTCTGCTCGGCGTCGATGCGTTCCGCTCGCGCCAATTGCAGTCGTCGCTCGCAGCACTCGCGGGCACGATGTCGCGCAGCGCCGATGCGTTCGATCCGCAGGCAGTATTCCTGAGCGCCAGCGCGGCGCGTGAGCTGCAACGAGACACGGGCGACACCCTGGAAATACAGGTTGGCGAGCAGACGCAGCGGCTGCGCGTCGCCGGTGTTCTGCCCCAGGCCGGGCTCGAAGATCGCGCTGGAGTGATGGACATCGCCGCTGCGCAGTGGAAGTTCGGTCGTCTCGGCAAGCTGTCGCGCATCAATGTGCGATTGGCGAGTGGCATTCCTGCCGAGCGCGTGCGCACGGCTATCGCTGCGCTGTTGCCGCCGGACGCGAGAGTCACGACGCCGGGCGAGGCGAGCAACGAAGCGTTGCGTTTGTCGCGCGCGTATCGATCGAATCTCACGGCGCTCGCACTGGTGGCGTTGTTCACCGGCGGATTCTTCGTCTACTCGACTCAATCGCTGGCGACGTTGCGACGGCGGCGCGAGTTCGCAGTGCTGCACGCACTGGGCGTCACGCGTGGACAGCAACTCGCGCTCGTGCTCGCGAGCAGCGCAATCATCGGTACCTGTGGCGCGGTGCTGGGAGTGATTCTCGGCGTGATCGCAGCTCGCATCGGGCTCGGTGCGATCGGTGGCGATCTCGGCGCCGGCTACTTTCGCGGGCTCGCCGCGCAATTCGAGGTGGGTGGCTGGGAGGTCGTCGCGTTCTGCGTGCTCGGCGTGGGTGTGGCAATCATCGGTGCCCTGCGTCCAGCGATCGAAGCTGCGCGAGTGCCGACTGCGGCCGCGTTGAAAGCGGGCGACGTGACCAGTCGCGAACTGCGCACGCACGGTCGCATCGTTGCCGCGGTGTTGCTCGCCGCAGCACTCGTATTGCTGTTGCCGCCGATCGCTGGTCTGCCGTTGCCCGGCTTCATCTCCATTGCGCTGTTGATGGTCGGCGCTGTGATCGCCATGCCGTCGATCGTGCGGGTGGCATTGCGCCTTGCGCCGGTCGCGCGCTCGATTCCTTATCAAGTTGCGATTGCGCAGATCGCCGGCACTGCTCGCTACGCGACGCTCAGCGTGTCGGCGATTCTGGTGAGCTTCAGCCTGATGGTGTCGATGGCGATCATGGTCACTTCGTTCCGCACCTCGCTCGACCAGTGGACGCAGCGCATTCTGCCGGCCGATGTTTACGTGCGGCTCGGGTATGTCGATCAGTCGGCGCATCTCGATGCGAGCACGGTCCAGCGACTGGGTGCGCTGCCTGGCGTCGCGCACTTCGAAACCGGCCGCTTCGCGCGCGTGCAACTTTCGCTGAGCTCGCAGCCGGTGGCGTTGATTGCACGCAGCGCGTATCAGACGCCGATTCCGAGCGCACTGTGGCTGACGAAGACCGCGGAGTCGCAGCCGCGCGGCGCTGCGATACGCGCATGGATCAGCGAAGCTGCTGCCGATCTTTACGGCATCCACGCCGGCGACTCATTCGTGCTGTTCCTGCGCGGCGAGCGGCTGGATGCATTCGCGGCCGGTATCTGGCGCGACTATGAACATCAGAACGGTGCAGTCGTGATCGACAGTACCGACTACGTGCGAGTGACCGGCGACACGGCCGTCAACACAGTGAGCTTGTGGTTGCAGCAGGGTGTCGATCCTCACGGGCTCGAGAATGCGATTCGCGATTTGCTGCCGTCGACGCAATACGACTTGCGCACGCCGCCCGACCTGCGGCGGCTGTCGCTGCAGGCATTCGATCGGACGTTCGCGATCACTTATCTGCTCGAGCTGGTCGCGGTGTTGATCGGCTTGTTCGGCATCGCTGCAGGGATCAGCGCGCAAGTGCTCGCGCGACGCGGCGAGTTCGGCGTGCTGCGACATCTCGGCTTCACGCGCGCGCAAATTGCAGGGATGCTCGCCATCGAGGGCGCAGTGCTCGGGGCAGTAGGAGTACTCGTCGGCCTGCTCACGGGCGGCGTCGTGGGATTGATCCTGATCTACGTGGTCAATCGCCAGTCGTTCCACTGGAGCATGGATCTCGCTGCGCCTGGTTGGCTGCTCGCGTCGTTGAGCGCAGTGCTGATCGCTGCCGCTGCCGGCATCGCGGTCGTCAGCGGTCGGCAGGCGATGAGCACCGATGTCGTCAAAGCCGTGAAGGAGGATTGGTGAAAGGCATCGCGCAGACCTTCCTCGTGTTGCTGCTCATCGTGAGCGCAACGCCGAGTGTTGCCGATGTCGAGTTTCCCAATGTAGTGCCGGGCTACTCGATCGAGCTGCCGCGCGACGAAGGCAGTCACCCGCACTTTCGAACCGAATGGTGGTATCTGACCGGCTGGCTCGAAAGCGAGAGCGGCGAGCCGTTCGGCTTCCAGCTGACGTTCTTCCGCAATCGGCCTGGCGTCGATGAAGACAATCCGTCGAAGTTCGTCGCGCGCCAGGTACTGTTTGCGCACGCAGCCGTCAGCGATCAGCGGCACGGCGCGTTGTTGCGCGCTGAGAAATCTGCGCGCGCTGGCTTTGGCCTGGCCGAAGCTGCCGAAGGCACACTCGCAGTCAAGATCGACGATTGGTCGCTGCGACAGGACGGCGAGCGCTACTTTGCCGTGGCGTCTACCAATGAGTTCGCGCTGCAGCTCGAATGCGTCCGCGCTCAGCCGCCACTGCTCAATGGAAAAAACGGATTCAGCCAGAAAGGTCCGCAGCCGGAGTTTGCGAGCTATTACTACAGCCTGCCGCAATTGCAGACGACCGGCCGCATCTCGATCGGTGGTCGCGAGCAGCGCGTACGCGGCGTTGCATGGTTCGATCACGAATGGTCGAGCGGCATGTTCGACGAGCGTGCGCGCGGCTGGGATTGGGTCGGCCTGAATCTCGACGACGGCGGCGCGCTGATGGTCCAGCGCATTCGCGACAACGCCGGCCAGCAGTACTGGGGCGGCGCGACGCTGCGCGAATCCGGCAGCGAGGACCGCAACTTTGCGCACGATGAGATTGCATGGTCGCCGCAGCGCCGTTGGCGTTCGTCACGCACCGGCGTCACGTATCCCGTCGAATGGAAAATCACCGTGGGCGAGCGCACGATACTGCTGCGCCCGTTGCTGGACGATCAGGAGAACGATGCACGCGCGAGCACTGGGACGCTCTACTGGGAAGGCGCAGTGCGTGCATTCGACGAGCGCGGTCGCGCGATCGGCCGCGGCTATCTCGAGCTGACGGGTTACGGTGAGCGCCTGCGTCTATAGAGGAAGGTAACCATGTCGCGTCTCTATCAAGAAGGTCATCGCGAGCTGCAGCGCGAATTCGACACCGAACGGCTCGCGGATCGTCTCGAGCAGGTGACCTGGCACACGCGCATTACGCCGGAGGATCGCGAGTTCATCGAGCGTCGCGACATGTTCTTCCTGGCGACTGCGGACGCCGAGGGTCGGCCGAACTGCTCATACAAGGGTGGCGATCCGGGCTTCGTGCGCGTGCTCGACGAGACCACGCTGGTGTTCCCGAACTACGACGGCAACGGCATGTTCCTGTCGTTCGGCAACACCAAGATGAATCCGCACGTCGGCTTGCTGTTCATCGATTTCGAAGCGGGCAAGCGTATTCGCGTGAACGGCACTGCGTCGCTCGCGCCTGCCGCGGCAGTCGAGCCTGCGTATCTGCAGGCGCAGTTCGTCGTCAAAGTGCAGGTGCGCGAAGTGTTTCCGAACTGCCCGCGCTATATCCACAAGTACCAGCTGGTGGAGCGCTCGAAGTTCGTGCCGCGCGCAGACGTTCCCACGCCGGTGCCGGCGTGGAAACGTTACGAATGGGCCAAGGATGTGCTGCCGGAAGGCGATCCGGCGAAAGAGTGAGGCGTCAGCCGACCTTCGCGCCGGGCTTCACGACCCACACCTTGCACCAGCCGTTCGCGTTGACGGCTTTGCCCGGGAAGATATTGCACGGTCGCCACTGGTCGCCGTCCTTGCCTTGCAGCTGCAGGCAGTTCGCGCAGTGCGCGCCCTTCTTGTATTGCGGCACCTTGTTCGCGTCGACCTTCGTGGCGTCGTGCACGTAGCCCATGGCGACGGCGAGCGGATCTTTTTCATCGAGATGCGGCGGTGCGCCTGCCGCGGGGGCATCAGCGGCCAGTCCGACTGCCGGCAATGCGGCGAGCCCTGCCAACGCAGTCTTCAGAACTGTACGACGATCGTAGCGACGGTCGGTCATGATCGGTCCTCGTTCTCGCGGTCGAGTTGAAGGGAGGGTTACAGTACGGCGCGCATCATAAACGGCGACTGAAAACGCCGTAAATGGCCGCGAGGTTTCCTAGTGCCGGATTTTTCACAGCAACGCGCGTGGCGCGACGATCAGTCCGTCTTCGTCCGCGTACAGCCAATCGTCCTGACGAAAGTTCACACCTGCGAAGCGCACGAGCACGTCGCGCTGGCCTTCGCCGCGTTTGTCGGTGCGGATGGGACAGGCACCGAGCGCTTTGACGCCGAGTGGCAGCCGCGCAATTGCGAATGAGTCGCGAATGCAACCGTACACCACGACTCCGCTCCAGCCGTTGTCGACGGCTTGTTGCGCGAGCATGTCGCCGAGCACGGCGCGTCGCATCGAGCCGCCTGCATCGATGACGAGCACACGGCCGCGACCCGCCTCGGCGACGAGATCACGCACGCGCGAGTTGTCTTCGAAGCACTTGATGGTCGCGATCTGGCCGGCGAAGCGCGGCTTGCCGCCGTAGTCGCGAAACAGGGGCTCGCCGATCTGCAACTCGGCCGCGAAGTGATCGCAGAGATCGGCAGTTTGAAATTCCACGCATCAGCTCCCCGGCACCGGGCCAGTCGGCCCGATGCGGAGTATCGATGCAACGTGGAGCGTGCGCTACTTGGTCTTCTTGCCGAACATGCGCGAGAGCAGCGAGTCGTTCTTCGGCAGCTTGCGGATGCCGCTCTCCGACAACTGGACTGCGCGCGCCTCGTCGAGCAACTCGTCGGCGAGGCTTTTCCGCTCGCCGGGCGGCAGCGTCTTGTGCTTGCCCGTGTTGCCGGTCCGGCCGTTCTGCGGACGTGCGCGTTTCGTGTTCGAACCGGTGGTCTTCGCTGCGCTCTTCAGCGCCTTGTGCGTGCCGGTCGCGCTGGTCCTGAACGAGCCGGTGTCGAGCGGTTTGAACGAGCCGGTCGCCGCCGGGTCCACGCCGGACGCGACTTCCATCGTCACGGTCGGCACGACGGGGCGGGCCGGTGTGCGTGCGTTGTTGAACTCGACGACCTTCGCCTCATGCGCCGCCGCCGGCGGTTTCTTCGACGACGGCGGATCCTTGAAGCGGCCGTGCTCGGCGACGCTCACGCGCATGATCGTCGGCGTGCCAAAGAACGTCTTTAGATAGCCGCTGACCGCTTCGGCGGAGACAGCTTCCTTGAAGAAGCCGAGGCGCAGCGAGTGCACGATCTTGCCGCTGCCGGCAGTGGCGACTGAGTACAGGCGATACGCTTCGAAGATGTCGAGGCGCGGCATCGCGTCCAGGTTCACCGGCTGATCGGAAACTGCGAGCTGGACGGCAAACCACTTGTCCTGTTGCTCGTCTTCCATCTCCGCGCTCGTCAGCGCGCGGATGGTCTGTGTGCTGTCGAGCTCCGGCGGCGGCGCCGAAGAAGTGATGCGGATCGCGGCCGGCGTGCTGACAGCGGCGGGGGCAGCGGGCTTGGCTGATGCAGCAGGCGCTGCAGGAGTCGGAGTCGGCTTGGCAACTTTCTCCGCGACCTTCGCGGGGGCCTTCGGTGCAGGCGTCGTCGTCGGCTTGGTCGCGACAGGTGCCTTGTCGGCTTCGAGATGAATCCCAGGGTCTTTGATCTCGACGCCCTTGCCGACGTGGAACGGCGTGGCCGGCGCAGCGGACTGCGCTTGCTTGGTCGGGGCCGGCGGATCGGAGAAGGTCAGATCGAGAGCACGCACTCGCATGCTCGCTGCAGTATCGGGCTTGCTCGCGGGCGCTGCCGTCGCGGGCGGCGCACTCGGTTTGACCGCAGGCTTCGCAGCGATCGGCGCAGCGGCGGGCTTCGCGGCAACGGGCGCCGCGGGCTTGGCAACGACAGGCGCTGGCGCCGGTGCAGGAGGAAGCTTCGCTGCGAGCTTGAGTGCGGGATGCTTGGCCGTATCGGACGAGGCCTTTTCCGCAGGGAGCTTGTTTGCGACCGGCACGGCTTTCACCACGCCAGTGGCTGAGGATTTTGCAATCGCTGCGTCCGCAGCGGGCGTCAGTGAAGGCGGCTCCCAGGTGAATTCGTCGAGACCATCGGTCGGTGCAGGCGCCTTCGCCGCAGGCGCGGGACTCGCAGCTTTCGTCGCTGCTGCTGCAGGTGCCGCCGCTGCCGGCGTCTCGGGTTCCCAGGTCAGCTCGATGGCTTCAGATGCAGCCGCCGCGGTTGTCCTCGCTGTAGCGGGTGTTTGTTTGGCAGGCGTAGCAGGCGCTGCAGGCTTCGACGCTGCTGCCGGAGCAGCAGGCTTCGGTTGAGCGACAGTAGCAGCGGGTTTCGCGGGAGCTGCTGCGGGCTTCGGCTGACCGGCTGCTGCCGAGTCCGGCAAGAAGCCGCGAGCGAAGCGGCGATCCTCTTCGCACAGGCACGCAGTGAACGCAGTCGGGTACTGCTGGCGAACGACAGTCAGCACGCTCTCGGCGTGCGACTCGCTGACGAAAAATCCGAGGCGCAGGCGATGGCGCGTGCGGCCGTCCTCGTTGCGGGCCACTTGATAAAGACGATAGTTCTCCAGCCCCGGGATGTTGTTGCCGTCGAGTCGCACCGGTGCGATCGACGCACACAGATTGATCACGAACAAAGCCGAGCCGGTGCCATTGGCCGCCGCGATCGGCGGTGGCGATGTCACAGCTAGCTGTGCGGTGCTGGTCTTGTCCACGTCTTCTTCCCCATGCCCGAATGCAAATCAACCAAGCCGAGCGCTCGCTGCCCGACGTGACTCATTTCGATGGGGTAGAGAGCGCGCTTCGATGCGTTTCGCGCTCGTCACGGTGGGATTCGCGATTCTGTTTCTATCGGTGCTCTCTGCAGAGCAGGACCGATGGCGAACCCGCTGCCGAGATCGAATCTCGGCCCCGTGGCAACCCCGCTGTCTTAGGAAATGAATCCGTTAGACCGGAAGCTTTGCGTCCTCGCCTTTCGGCGAGTTTGCCCTTGGAACTTGGAACGGTTTGATAGTCCGCTTCCTAGCGGGGATAAGTCAAGCGGTTTGGTCGCTTTCAGCCGACACTTGATTTGGCGACAAGTCGCAGTCTGTAGGGAATTTGAGGTTATGTCGTACAGACTGGCAGCGGTCGTGAAGCGCTTCCGTTGATTGGTTAAGTCGTCAACTACACCGCCATCCGTGTCCACGCTTCCTTGCTCGCGCTCGCCGGTTCGCCGGCCATGATGCGTGGAGCGAGCTGCGAAACGATGTGGACCTGTGCGGCATCGGAGAGTCCGAGTGAACGCAGCGCGCCTTCGAGTCCATCGATCAACTGACGACGCTCGCTCTCGTTCGGGCAGCTGTCGCGCGCGAGCGCTGCGAGTTCGTCGCCGACACTCTGCAGCGTCTCGGCGATCGACGGCGCGAACTCGCTCAGATCGCCGCGCAAGCGCGCAGCGAAACGGAACGAGTTGTACGCGCACTCGTACGCGCGATGTCGCAGCTTGAGATTCTTCAACATGCCCACTGTGCGATGCCTCCACGACTCATGTCGCCGTCGTGACGAAGCAAAGTGTGGAGTGCGTCGCACGCAAGGCGGTGTGCGCTGGATCGCATAATGCGGTCGCGCTCCGGCGTGGTTTTTACGCTGCCTTACGGATCAAGCGCGTACGGCGCAGAAAAATTTCGCGAGAAAATTTCGCAATGCGGAGGTTGACAAATACGGCTACGCGCGGCCGACGTTGCGATCGGTCGGCGAGTGGAAATATTCGCTTTCTTCGGCGAACTGGCGCATCAGGCGACGCAGCTCTTCGATGCGTCCTTCGGCGGTGCTGATCGGCACGCACTCTTCGCACTCCGGGTCTGCGCACGGCTGGCGCGAGTACAGCCAATACTGCACGGCGCCGGCGAGCAGGCCGTCGGCAATGTCCCAGATGTCGGCCTTGTCGTCGGTGTCCGCGATCCGGTTACCGAGATCGACGGCCTTGCCGAATGCTTCGCTGAATGGATTGTCGGTTTCCTGCATGGCGTGGTCCTGCGCGCACTGGCGATGCGCCGCTGGCGGTGTTGCGCGCATTGTACCGGATGCGTCCCGGGCGGGTGCCTTGAAGATCGCGGCGGGCGCTGGTTTACTGGCGGCGAGCATATTCCGTAAATTTCGCTAGAGGCGCGTGACTATGGCCGATGAACGTAATCAGGATCCGCAGATGGATGCAGCGGGCCTGTATCGCGAGGAGATGTTCACGGACCGCAAGGTCGGTGCAATTCGTCAACTGACGCCAGTCACTGCCGACGGCGCGCCGGACGCGAAGCGACCGGTGCTGTTCGTGGGTCAGGCAGAAATCATGACGAACATGGGGCCCGTGCCGCTGAGCTTCGAGATCGAAGGCAAGACGCTCGCGGATGCCGTGGCGGGCTTTTCTGCTGCGGCAACGGTTGCGATCGACCGCACCGTGCAGCAGATCCAGGAGCTGCGCCGTCAGCAGGCCTCGCAGCTGGTCGTGCCCCAGGGCGGCATGCCGAATCTCGGACCCGGTGGTCCGGGCGGCCGCGGCGGCGGCAAGATCCAGATTCCTTAACGCCTGGATCTCCTAAGGAGACGACTGCTGCGCGACCGGCTCGCCGCCGGGCGCGGGCGCCGGTGCTGTTTCCTGCACCATCAGCAGATTGCCGTTCTCCGCGTTGATCGCCGCTTCGGTGCGCTTGTTCATCACCACGATGCTGATGCGGCGATTCACCGGACTCGCCGGCGCCGCCGGATCGAGCAGCACGCTCGATGCGAGGCCGACCACGCGACCGATCTTCTCCGGCGCGAGTCCGCCTGCAAGCAGCGCGCGACGCGCGGCATTCGCGCGATCTGCCGAGAGTTCCCAGTTCGTGTAGTTCACCGCGACGTACGGCTTCCTGTCCGTGTGGCCGCTGATGCTGATGCGGTTCGGCACGCCGCCCACGATGTGCGCGAGCTCCTTGAGGATGTCGCTGCTGAAGTCTTCGAGGCGCGCGCTGCCGAGCGGGAACATCGAGCGGCGTTCGTGATCGATGATCTGAATGCGCACGCCTTCCGGCGTCACGTCGAGCAGGATCTGATCCTTGTACTTCGCGAGCGACTCGCGCTCGTCGATCGCCTTCTTCAGCTCGTTGAGCAGTCCTGCGAGCCGCTCGTTGTCGAGCTTCTCGTCTTGCGCGCCATCGTCGTCGGGACGCGTCTGCGTTTGCACACCCGGCGTCGGCGGCGCTAGCGGCGCGGGCGGCGCGGCGTCGTGATGCAATTCCATGCCGCCGCCGAGCTTGATCATGCTGGTGCTCGCGCCGCCAGGACCCTGGACCGGCGTCGGTGCCGGCACAGGGCTCGAGCCCTGGATGTCGGACGGATTGTTGAAGTACTCGGAGATCGCGCCGCGCTGCTCTTCGGTGGTCGCTTCCATCAGCCACATCAGCAGGAAGAACGCCATCATCGCGGTCGCGAAGTCGGCGAACGCAACTTTCCAGGAGCCACCGTGGTGCGCGTGGCCGCCCTTCTTCACCTTCTTGATGATGATCGGCCGCGGCGCTGCGCCCTCGGCTTGTTTGGCGGCGGCGCGGCCCATGACGTCAGGCCTTCTTGCGCAGCTGCGCTTCCAGATCCTTGAAGCTCGGCCGCAGCGGACCCGGCGTCGACTTGCGTCCGAACTCGATCGCGACCTGCGGCGGCTGGCCGCGCAGGAAGCCCATGATGCAGGTCTTGATGGTCGTGTAGAAATGCGTCTCGTCGCGCGCCATGCGCTCGAGCGCGTTGCTCATCGGACCGAGCAGGCCGTACGCCAGCAGAATGCCGAGGAACGTACCGACGAGCGCGGCCGCGACCTTGTGGCCGATCTCGGACGGCGGGCCGCCGAGCGCGCCCATCGTGTTCACGATGCCGAGCACGGCGGCGACGATGCCGAAGCCAGGCATTGCATCCGACACCTTGCTCATCGCCTGCGCCGGCTCCTCGCCGTCGTGGTGATGCGTTTCGATCTCCTGATCCATCAGCGCTTCCAGCTGATGCTCGTCCATGTCGCCGCTGATGATCAGCCGCAGGTAGTCCTGGATGAACTCGATGACGTGATGGTCGTTGAGGATCAGCGGGCGCTTCTTGAACACCTCGGCCTTGGCCGGTTCTTCGATCACGCGCTCCAGGCCCATCATGCCTTCCTTGCGCGCGAGCGACAGCAGCTCGTACATCACCGCGAACAGATTGAGGTAGTGGTCCTTCTTGTACTTCGCGCCTTTGAGCAGCGTGACGAACCCGCCGGCGACGCGTTTCGTGACCCGCATCGGGTTGGCAATGATCAGCGCGCCGATCGCGGCGCCGCCGATGATCAGCAATTCGGACGGCTGCCACAGCGCGCCGAGTTGGCCGCCGTGCACGGCGAACCCGCCCAGGACGCAGCCGAATACGACCAGGATGCCAATAATGAGATTCATAGCCTTGGGAGCTGCTTCGGCAGCCGGGGGCGGAAGTTGAGGCACAATGCCGCCCATGAGCCCGCTTGGCAGACTCGTCCAGCCCCTGGCGTGGGTCCTGATCAGCCTTTGCCTGATCGCCCGCCCCGTTCTGGGGCAGTCACTGGAAGTCATCGACCTGCAATACCGGACGGCCGCGGAGGTCATTCCGGTGCTCCAGCCGCTCCTGGAGCAGGGCGGGGCGCTCACCGGCCAGGACTACAAGCTGTTCGTGCGAACCAGTCCCGGGAACCTGCAGCAGCTGCGCGCGGCGGTGGCGCAGCTCGATCGCAAGCCGAACCAGCTTATCGTCTCGGTACGTCGCAGCACTCAGCAGGAGGTCGATCGTGAGCGCGCCCAAGCGAGCGGGGTGGTCAGCAATCGCGGTGCCGCCGTTGCGGTGACTGCGACGAACTCGAACGCGCGCGATCACAACGACGGCGTGTCGAGCGTGCAGGTGATCGAAGGCAACTCAGCGTTCATCAGCAGCGGCAGCGACGTGCCGATCGTCACCGCCGCAGCGGCGCGCGGTGGACATCGGCCGTTCGCCGGTGCGGTCACCGAGTATCGCAATCTGAGCAGCGGCTTCGTCGTCACGCCACGCGTCAATGGCACGCACGTCGTGCTCGACATCGAACAACAAGACGAGCGCGTGACGAATGGCACCGTCCAGACGCAACACCTGACCACTCAAGCGAGCGGACCGCTCGGCGAATGGCTGCGCCTGGGCGGCGTCAACGAAACCTCTTCGTCGCAGCAGAGCGGCATCCTCAGCCGCCAGTACTCGACGCAAAGCGACGCACGCGAAGTCTGGGTGAAGGTGGAAAAGACGCCCTGAGTCGGTGCCGGGGGAAAAAAGCGATCTATTACTCAGCAGTGCAACATTTGCTGCGCCGCTGAGTTATGACGCGTTTTCTTCCCCCGGCACCGTCGGCAGGAGGCAGCGGACGATCAGGCCGGGGTTGTTGTCGAGCAGCTCGATGCTGCCGCGATGTAAGCGTACGACCGCGGCGACCAGACTCAGACCGAGGCCGCTGCCCACTTGCTCGCGATCGCGTTCCAGCCGCACGAAGGGTTGCAGGATGCGCTGGCGATCTGCGGCGGGGATGCCGGGTCCGTTATCCGCGACCTGCAGCGCAATTGTTTCCGGCTCGACAGCGACACTCACATCGATGCGCCCGCCCGGCGACACATATTTGATGGCGTTCTCGATCAGATTCACGAGCACTTGCGCGAGCAGCTGACTGTTGCCGTGAGTGTTTGCAGCCTCGTCGCCGCGATATTCGAGCGTGATATCGCGCGTTGCCGCTTCCGGCCGATACAGCTCGACCAGCTCGCGCGCGAGCGCGGCGAGATCGACGGGCTCGGTCGGAATATCGCGACCGCGGCCCTCGGCCTGCGCGATCTGCAACAGCGTGCCGAGCGTTCGCTGAACCCGCTCGAGCTCCGCGAGCGTAGCCTCCATCGTGCCGCGTGCATCCTCGCTCAATCCTTCGTGCTGCAGCGATTCTTCGATACGCACGCGCGCGCGATACAGCGGACCGCGCAGATCGTGCGCGGCACTGTCGAACGTCGTGCGCAGCATGTCGGTCTGCAGCTCGATCGTCTCCAGCATGCGGTTCACGGCCGTGCCGAGCTCGTCGAACTCGTCGTGCGATTTCTCCACCTGCAGGCGTCGCGACAGGTCGCCGGCCATGATCGATTCGCAGGTACTGGCGAACGCTCGCACGCGACGGCGGATGCGCCGGCTGTAGCTGAACCCGAAGATCGTCGCGAGCAGCACGCTCGATCCCGCGCCCCAGAACATCGCCGTGCGCAGCCGGATTGCGAGCTTGCGGCGCTCCAGAATGTCGGTGCCGACGAGCAGCCGGCGTCCGCCAGGGAGCAGGAACACTTGCGCACGCACCGGATGCGAGACCACACCGCCGGCCTCGCTCGCGTCGATCTCGAACTCGATCCAATTGCCGTAGGTGTCGAACTCGTAAGGCCAGTGCGCCAGATTGCCGGCGATCGGATAGCCGTTGGGCTCGATCAATAAGTAGACGGCGCCGGTGCGATCCCAGCTATCAGCCCGTCGCCGCAGGGTCGCGACCAGCTGCAACAGCCCGCCGCTCGAATAGTCGTCGACGAGATGCGTGACCTCGCTGCGGATCACCGAGTCGACTTCGCGGTCGAGTACCCGCGCGGTCAGCACGTAGACCGCGGTCAACACCAAGGTGATAGCCGCGGCGAAGATCACTACAAACAGTGCAGCGAGTCGCGCCGACGACAGCCGCATGCGCGGCGGCGCGGTCATGAGAGAGGGGTCGGGCTGCCGATCATTCCTTCAGAACATAACCCGCGCCCCGCACCGTGTGAATCAGCGGCTTGGGAAAGCCCTTGTCGATGGCATTGCGCAGCCGGCTCATGTGCACGTCGGTGATGTTGGTCTGCGGATCGAAATGCAGGTTCCAGACGCCTTCCAGTAGCATGGTGCGCGTCACGGTCTGGCCGGCGTGGCGCACCAGGTATTCGAGCAGCTGGAACTCCTTGGTGGTCAGCTCGATGTTGCGCCCGGCGCGGGCGACGCGACGCGCCAGCAGGTCGAGCTCGAGGTCGGCGATCTTGAGCCGCGTCGTCTCGCTCGCCGCCGCGCCGCGTCTGTTCAGCGCTTCGATGCGCGCCAGCAGCTCCGCGAAGGCGAAGGGTTTGGTCAGGTAGTCGTCGCCGCCGGCCTTGAGGCCGTGGACCCGATCATCGACCGTGCCGAGCGCCGAGAGGATCAGCACCGGCGTGCGGTCGCTGCGCTCGCGCAGTGCCGTGATGATTGCGAGGCCATCCAGATAGGGCAGCTGTCGATCGGCGACGATGACGTCATACGGGCCGCGACTGGCCTTCTCCAGGCCGTCGCGGCCGTCCGGGCTGTGCTCGACGCTGTAGCCGCTCTCGCGCAATCCCTTGACGAGATACTCAGCGGCTTGCAGGTCGTCTTCGATCAGCAGCAGACGCATTCCAGCCCAATCAACCGACTCGCACGGGGACGAAGATCTGTGCATTATCACGCTCGATTAACAGTGCGACCACTTTACCGTTGCGCTTTTTCGCTGCCGCTCGCAGCTCGTCCATGGACTTCACCTTGGCGCCGTTGACGCCGAGGATGATGTCGCCGGGGCGCACGCCTGCGACTGCCGCCGGGCCGTCGACGTCCTCGATCAGCAGGTCGCCGTCGGTTTCGGCCTGACGCTTCTCCTGCTGAGTCAGCGGGCGTACCGCCAGCCCGAGCTTGGAAGTCTCGTCGCCCGGCTGCCCGTCGTTCGAGGCGACGCGCTCGCTCTTCTCCTGGATCTCGACCGGGTGCACCGTCAGCTGCCTGGACGAGCCGTTGCGCCACACTTCGAGCGAGACCGACGAGCCGGGCTTCTTGCCCGCGATCAGCAGGGGCACCTGCGAGGACGTCTCGACCGTATCGCCGTCGACCTTGAGGATCACGTCGCCGGCTTTCACGCCGCCCTTGGCGCCCGGGCTGTCGTCTTCGACGCTGCCGACCAGCGCGCCGTGCGGCCGGTCGAGGCCGAACGACTCCGCGAGCTGCGCGGTGACTTCCTGGATCGAGACGCCGATGCGGCTGCGCGTGACGTGACCGCTCTTGATGAGCTGATCCTTCACGCCGCTCGCGACGTCGATCGGAATCGCGAACGACACGCCCATGTAGCCGCCGGTGCGGCTGTAGATCTGCGAGTTGATGCCCACGACTTCGCCGTTCAAGTTGAACAGCGGGCCGCCGGAGTTGCCGGGATTCACGGCGACGTCGGTCTGGATGAACGGCGTGTAGTTGCCGCCAGGCATGGCGCGCGAAGTCGCGCTCACGATGCCCGCGGTCACGCTGTTCTCGAAGCCGAACGGCGAGCCGATCGCGACGACCCATTCGCCGGGCCGCAGCTTCGATGGATCACCCAAGCGCACGGTCGGCAGGTTCTTCGCCTCGATCTTGATCACGGCGACGTCGCTGGCTTCGTCGACGCCCACGACCTTCGCGGGATACTCGCGACGATCGGTGGTCTTCACCGTGACCTCATCGGCATCCGCGACGACGTGCGCGTTGGTCATGATGTAACCGTCGGCGCTGACGATGAAGCCCGAGCCTTCGCCCATCGGCGGCGGTGCGTTGCGCGGCTGCTGACCGAAGCGACGGAAGAACTCGAAGAACGGATCGTTGGGCGACATGCCGTTCGGCACATCGGAGACGTTCTGCCGCTTGCCCACGATCGTGACGTTGACGACTGCCGGACCGTAGTGCTCGGCGAGGCTGGCGAAGTCCGGCAACGCGGCGGCGTAGCGGCCGGGCGCCGGCGCAATCTGTGTCTGCGCAGCGGTAGCTGCAGGCGTATCGGCGGTCGTGCCCGCGATACTTCCGGAACAAGCAGCCGAGGCCATAGCGGCGGCGATAACGGCGGCCCGAAGCGAATTCGGCACCATGGAAACACTCCCGAAGAAAAGCTGGTGGAGACGTGGAGTGAGACGGTAGCAGGTGCCGAAAGTTGTCCCGATTACAGAGAGTTAACCTTTCTTGAAGGCCTGAATTTCCAGCTGAAGCTGCTCGACGCGCTGCTCCAGAGCGGCGATGCGGTCCTCCAGCGATTTGCGGTCTGCGCGCGGCGCGCTGGGCTCCTCGACCGCGGCGAATTGCTCGATGCCTTCGGCTGCACCTTCGACCGATCCGCTCAAAAGATGTGCATAGCGCGACTCGCGCTTGCCGGGTTCGCGCGCCAGCCGCACCACGAACGGTCCATCCTCCCGCGCTGCCAGGCGGCTCAGTGCGGCTTCGACTTCGCTGACCTCGGCGATCGGCGCCATGCGACTCGCGCGACCGCGCAGCTCTCCGGGTGTCTGCGGTCCGCGCAGCAGCAGCTCACACACGATCGCCGTCTCCTGCGGCGTGAACTCCAGCGAGCCGAAACCGGTGTTGCAGAACCGGTGCTGATACTTCGGCACGCGACTGCCGAAGCCGGAGCGTTCCAGGACCAGGTGTTTCTTGGCCAGCCCGTCGAGAGTTTCCTGCACGGTGCGCTCGTCCAGCTCCAGCACCGGGTCGCGATTGCTCTTCTGATTGCAAGCATTTGTCAGCGCGTTGACTGACAGCGGGTACTGATCCGGCGTGGTGATGGCCTTTTCGATCAGGCTGCCGATGACGCGGGCTTCGAGCGCGGTGAGCTGGATGTTCATGAAGAGGAGAGTGACAAAGGTGACACGGGTGACACAAGTGACACAGGCAAGAGCGTTCTTGCTTGTGTCAGCTATGTCACCCATGTCACCTGTGTCACTATTCCTCTTCCCATGCGCCTGCGCGAAATTCCATACAACTACACCTCGTTTTCCGATCGCGAGATCGTCCTGCGTCTGCTCGGTGCGCCGGCCTGGCGCATCCTCGACGAGCTGCGCGGCGAGCGCCGTACCGGCCGCTCGGCACGCATGCTGTACGAAGTGCTCGGCGACATCTGGGTCGTGCAGCGTAATCCGTACCTGCAGGACGATCTCATCGAGAATCCGCGGCGCCGGAAGCTGCTGATCGAGGCCCTGCATCATCGCTTGAACGAAGTGCAGCGGCGCCGTGATCCCGCTGATGTCGAGCGCGATCGCAAGGTCGCGGAGCTATTGCAGTCGGCGCGTCGATGCGTGCACGACTTTGCCGAGGACTTCACGCGCACCGTGCAGCTACGCAAGCGCGCCCGGCGGCTGCTCGAACGACACACTCGCGCCGACAACATCCGCTTCGACGCCTTCGCGCGCGTCTCGCACGTCACGGATGCGACGGACTGGCGCGTGGACTATCCCTTCGTCGTGCTCGCGCCGGACGCGGAGACCGAGATTCCAGCGCTCGTGCGTGCGTGCATCGAGCTGGAGCTGACTGTCATTCCGCGGGGCGGCGGTACCGGTTACACGGGCGGCGCGATTCCGCTCACGCCGCTCTCGGCGGTAATCAATACCGAGAAGCTCGAAGGGATAGGTGACGTCGAGCAGACGGCGCTTCCCGGTGTGTCAGCGTCAGTCCCGACAATCTTCACTGAAGCAGGCGTAGTCACGCGCCGCGTGTCCGAGGCGGCCGAGCGCGCTGGCGTGGTGTTCGCCGTCGATCCAACTTCCGCCGACGCTTCCTGCATCGGCGGCAACGTCGCGATGAATGCCGGCGGCAAGAAAGCGGTGCTGTGGGGCACGGCGGTCGACAACCTCGCCTGGTGGCGCATGGTCGATCCCGACGGCAACTGGCTCGAGGTCGCGCGTCTCAATCATAACCGCGGCAAGATTCACGAAGCCGCCGTCGCCAGCTTCGACCTTACGTGGAAGGACGGACGCGACGTGCCGGAGCGCGCGCGCGTGCTGCGCACCGAGCGCGTCGAGATCGAAGGCCGCAGGTTTCGCAAGGCCGGTCTCGGCAAGGACGTGACCGACAAGGTTCTCGGCGGTCTGCCGGGCGTGCAGAAAGAAGGCTGCGACGGCGTGATCACTTCGGCGCGCTGGGTGCTGCACCGGATGCCGAAGCACACGCGCACGGTATGCATGGAGTTTTTCGGTCACGCGCGCCACGCGATCCCGTCGATCGTCGAGATCAAGAACTTCCTCGACGCGCGCTCGCGCGAGGACGGCACGCAGCTCGCCGGATTGGAACACCTGGATGAGCGCTACCTGCGCGCAGTCGGCTACGCCACGAAATCCCGGCGCGGCGCGCTGCCGAAGATGGTGCTGCTCGGCGACATCGTCGGCGACGACGAGGATGCCGTCGCGCGAGCGACGTCCGAAGTCGTGCGCATCGCCAACAGCCGCTCCGGCGAAGGCTTCGTTGCCGTCAATGCGGACGCGCGCAAGAAATTCTGGCTGGATCGCTCGCGCACGGCTGCAATCGCGCGCCACACGAACGCGTTCAAGATCAACGAAGACGTGGTGATTCCGCTCGAGCGCATGGGCGATTACACCGATGCGATCGAGCGCATCAACATCGAGCTGTCGTTCAAGAACAAGCTGCGGCTGCTGGACGAATTGCAGCAGCACCTGGCGGGCGAGCTCCAGCTCGGTGAGCCGATCGGTGAACGCAAGGCGGAGGCGCAGCAGGTGCTGACCGAGACGCGCGCTCGCTGGGCCTATCTCGGCGAGCATCTCGACACGCCGCTCGCCGCAGCATTGCCGCGTCTCGCGCAGCTGGGCTTCGAGCCGGTGCGTGCGGAGCTCGAACGGCGAGCAGAGCGCGAGCCGAACATACGAGTGTTCGACATCCTGCAGGACCGTTCTATTCGGACCTCATGGAAATCCGAGGTGCGCGCGCACCTGCGCCGGCTGTTCGGTGGCGACGCATTCGCGCCAGTGCTGCGGGCGATCGAAGAGATTCACCAGCGCGTGCTGCGCGGGCGTGTCTGGATCGCTCTGCACATGCACGCCGGCGACGGCAACGTGCACACCAACATTCCGGTCAACTCGGATGACTACGAGATGCTGCAGGAGGCGAACCGCTCCGTGGTGCGCATCATGCAGATCGCGCGCGATCTCGGCGGCGTGATTTCCGGCGAGCACGGCATCGGCATCACCAAGCTGGAATTCCTGACCGAAGCGGAGACTGCAGACTTTCGCGCGTACAAGCAGCGTGTCGATCCGCAGGGGCGCTTCAATCGCGGCAAGCTGCTGCCGGACGGCGACCTGCGCAACGCCTACACGCCGAGCTTCAACCTGCTCGGGCACGAATCGCTGATCATGCAGCACTCCGACATCAACTCGATCTCGGATGCGATCAAGGATTGTCTGCGCTGTGGCAAGTGCAAGCCGGTTTGCGCGACTCACGTGCCGCGGGCGAATCTGCTGTACTCGCCGCGCAACAAGATTCTCGCCACGTCGCTGCTGATCGAGGCCTTCTTATATGAAGAGCAGACGCGCCGCGGCGTCTCGATCCGCCACTTCGACGAATTCTCCGACGTCGCGGATCACTGCACCGTCTGCCACAAGTGCGAGAAGCCGTGCCCGGTGGACATCGACTTCGGCGACGTGTCGATGGCGATGCGCGATCTGCTGCGGCGGATGGGCAAGAGGCGCTTCAACGCCGGCACCGCGGCTGCAATGGTGTTTCTGAATGCCACGAATCCCGAGACGATCAAACTCGCGCGCAAGGTGATGCTCGAATGGGGCTTCAAGGCCCAGCGGCTCGGCAATCGCGTGCTGCGTGCCTTCGCGAACGCGCAGACCGCGCGGCCGCCGGCGACTACTGGCAAGCCGCAGCTCAAAGAGCAGGTCGTGCATTTCGTGAACAAGAAGATGCCGGGCGGCCTGCCGAAGAAAACCGCGCGAGCGCTGCTGGATATCGAGGATCGCCACTACGTGCCGATCATTCGCGATCCCGCGCGCACCAGCAGCGAGTCCGACGCCGTGTTCTACTTTCCCGGCTGCGGCTCGGAGCGGCTGTTCTCGCAGGTTGGCCTCGCGACGCAAGCGATGCTGTGGAACGTCGGCGTGCAGACTGTCTTGCCGCCCGGTTATTTGTGCTGCGGCTATCCGCAGCGCGGCGCAGGTCAGTTCGACAAGGCCGACAAGATCATCACCGACAATCGCGTGCTGTTTCACCGCGTCGCGAACACGCTCAACTATCTCGACATCCGCACCGTGGTCGTCAGCTGCGGCACGTGCTTCGATCAGCTGCAAGGCTACAAATTCGACGAGATCTTCCCCGGCTGCCGCATCGTCGACATCCACGAGTATCTGATGGAGCGCGGCGTGCAGCTCAGCGGCGTCACCGGCGTGCGCTACATGTATCACGATCCGTGTCACTCGCCGATCAAGGGACAGGATCCGTTACAGGTCGTGAATACGCTGCTCAACGACAAGCTCAACGGCCGGGTCGAGAAAAACGACCGGTGTTGCGGCGAGTCCGGCACGTTCGCGATGACGCGCCCCGACGTTGCGACACAAGTGCGCTTCCGCAAGGAACGAGAGATGAAGGCGGGCGCGGCACGCCTGCGCGCCGACGGCTTCAAAGGCGAGGTGAAGGTGCTCACGTCGTGCCCGTCGTGCATGCAAGGGTTGAAGCGCTACAACGACGATGCGGACCTGGACGCCGACTACATCGTCGTGGAGATCGCGCGGCACGTGCTCGGCCCGCAATGGCTGCCGGAGTACGTGCGTGCTGCAAACAACGGCGGCATCGAACGAGTATTGGTATGAAGAAGAACGAGGTGGGCGTATGAAAGCGAATGGGTTGCTGGTCGCGCTGTTCGCGGTGCTCGCAACGGCGCAGGTCGAGGCGGCCGATGCACCTGCGAGCGTCATCGAGCACTACGGTCTGGAGCAGGCCGAGAAGCCGGTCAGCGAGCGCGCGGGCTGGCACAAGCCGAAGCGCATTCTTGTCGGCAGCTTCATTCCCGGCGTCGCCGAGGCATTGAAGTCAGCAGCGCCGGACGCCGAGTTCATCGTCGCGAATCCGGCCGACATCGCCAAGCAGGCGGCCAAGGCCGACGTCGTGATCGGCTTCTGCACGCCTGAAGTCCTCGCCGCCGGCAAATCGATCCGCTGGATCCAGCTCGTCACCGCCGGTGTGGAAAATTGCGTGTCGATCCCTGCCGTGCGCGAGCGCGACATCCTGGTCACCAACATGCAGCGGATCGGCGGGCCGATCATCGCCGAGCACGTCATGGCCATGGTGCTGGGCTTCACTCGCGGCATCGACGTCTACGTCGCCGCGCAACCGCGCGCTGAATGGCGCCGCAGTACGCCTGCGGGTCGCATGGAAGTGATCGATGGCAAGACCATGCTGGTCGTCGGACTCGGCGGCATCGGCAGCGAAGTCGCGAAGCGCGCACACGCCCTCGGCATGAAGGTCGTCGCGACGCGCGCGAGCGGTCGCACCGGGCCGGACTTCGTGAGCTACGTCGGCTTGCCCGACGAGTTGCCGAAGCTCGCGAGCGAAGCGGACTTCGTGGTCAACACCGCGCCGCTTACGCCGCAGACCACTGGCATCTTCGACGCCGCATTCTTCGCGAAGATGAAGCCGACTGCGTACTTCATCAACGTCGCGCGCGGCAAGAGCGTCGTCACGTCGGCGCTGGTCGAGGCGTTGAACGGCAAGAAGATCGCCGGCGCCGGGCTCGACGTCACCGATCCCGAGCCGCTGCCGCCGGACCATCCGTTGTGGAAGGCGGCAAACGTCATCATCACGCCGCACGTCGCCAACGATTCCGATCTCGGCTACGACGCGCAGATCAAGGTGGTGCAGGAAAATCTGCGCCGCTATGTCGCCGGCGAGCGGATGTTGTCGGTCGTCGATGTAAGTAAAGGGTACTAGCTCCCAGGAACCACCGATGGGCCGCAGGCGTTTTGCGGCCCATGGCGGTGGAGAATTTGCAGCGGGCCAGTCAGCTCGCGATCGGTCGTAATTGCTGGCGCATCGAGCACGCCTCGCGAGCGGGGTTCCTGATCGACGCGGACGCCTATTTCAAGGCGTTCGTCGAGGCCGCGCGCAATGCGCGCCGCTCGATCCTGATCGCCGGCTGGGATTTCCACAGCCGCACGCGCCTGTTGTGCGAGAACGGCCGCGACTGCGAGCTGGAGCTCGGCCGCTTCCTGAACGACCTGGTGCGCCGCCAGCGCGAGCTGCACGTCAATGTCCTGATCTGGGATTACCCCATGATCTTCGGGCTCGACCGCGAGTGGGCGCCGCTGTATAGCCTGTCGTGGAAGCCGCACCGCCGGATCCGCTTTCGCTACGACAACACGCATCCGACCGGCGGCTGCCATCACCAGAAGATCGTAGTCATCGACGACATGGTCGCATTCAGCGGCGGCATCGACCTGACCTCACGTCGCTGGGACACGTGCGAGCACGCTCCGCAAAATCAACAACGCGTGATGGCCGGCGCGCCGTATCCGCCGTTTCACGACATCATGATGGCGGTCGAAGGTCCCGCTGCGCGCGCGCTCGGCGATCTGTTGCGCGACCGCTGGCAACGCGCCACGCACGAGAAGCTCGATCCGCCGTGGACAAAGCGGAGTGTGTTCCGCCGCGCTGGTCCGCGTCCAGCCGGCGCGATCTGGCCGACCTCGATCGCCGAGCCGTTGCGCGACGTTCCGGTCGGCATCGCGCGTACCGAACCTGCAGTCAACAACGCCGGCGGTGTGCGGGAAGTTGAAGCCCAATATCTCGACACGATCGCGGCCGCGCGCGACTCGATCTATATCGAGAATCAATACTTCACCGCCGACAAAGTCGGCGATGCACTCGCTGCGCGACTCGGCGAGCCCGACGGGCCGGAAGTCGTGGTGGTGTTGCGCGAGCTCAGCCATGGCTGGCTCGAAGAAGTGACGATGCAGACGCTGCGCACCAAGCTCATCGCGCGGCTGCGCGCCGTCGACGTGCACGATCGCTTCCGCGTCTATTATCCGTTCATCGAGGGACTGAAGACCGGCACGTGTATCGACGTGCACTCGAAGCTGATGATCGTCGACGACGAGATCGTGCGCATCGGCTCGGCGAATCTCGCGAACCGCTCGATGGGACTCGACACCGAGTGCGACCTCACGATCGAAGCGCTCGGTCGCGACGACGTACGCGCAACGATCTGCAATCTGCGCGCGGAGCTGCTCGCCGAACATCTCGGTTCCGAGCCGGCACGCGTGCGCGAGGCAATCGAGCGCACGCGCTCGGTGCGCGGCGCAATCGAAAGCCTGCAGAGCAACGAGCGCACGCTGAAAACGTTGGCCGATCTGCCCCTGGTCTCTCCGGCCATGCTGAGCGTCGTGAGCGTGGCCGATCCGGAGAAGCCGGTGGCGCTGGCCGATCTCGCGAATCTGCTCAGCTCCGACGACGAGACGGACGAAGGGTCGCGCTCGCCGGCGTGGGGCAACATCGCTGCGCTCGCGGTGCTGTGTCTGGCGCTGACCGCGCTCTGGAAGCTGACGCCGCTGGCTACTTTCCTCGACGGCAATCACGTGACCGGCTGGGCGCGCCGCGCCGGCGACGAGTGGTGGGTGCCGATCCTCACTATCCTGCTCTACACACCCGTCGCCTTCACGTTGTTCCCGCGGCCGCTGCTCACGCTCTTTGCGGTGATCGCGTTCGGCCCGTTCATGGGCTTCGTCTACGCGATGCTCGGCATCGAGCTGTCCGCGTGGGTGAGCTTCGTACTCGGCAAGAAAATGCATCGCAACACCGTGCGCCGTATCGCTGGAACGAAGCTCAACGGCATCCTGCAGGTGCTGCGTCGGCGCGGACTTCTCGCCATGACTGCTTTGCGGCTGGTGCCGATCGCGCCGTTCCTGGTCGAAGGCGTGGTGGCCGGCGCTGCGCGCGTCAAGCTTTCGGATTTCATGATCGGCACCGCGCTGGGCATGCTCCCGGGCACGCTCACGTCCACGGTGTTCGGCGATCAGCTGCAGACCTGGCTGGAAGATCCGAGCCGGATCAACTACTGGGCGATCGCACTCGTGTTGGGACTGCTCGGCATCGCAACCTGGCTGGTGCGGCGCTGGCTCATCGTTTCCGGGCCGTCGGCCGCGCAACGAGGCGCCGGTGGACGCACGAGTTGATAACGATGCGAGCGGCGCCGCTGGCATCGGCCACCGGCACGTCTCGATCGGTTCCTACAACATTCACAGCTGCCGGGGCTGGAGCCCGCGGCGCTGGCCGTCGCGGATCGCCGAGGTGCTGCGCGAGCTCGATTGCGACATCTACGGCCTGCAGGAAGTCGACAACGAAGAAGGCGAGACCGAGGACTCGATGCAGCTCGAGTACCTGTCGCGCGCGCTGGAAATGGCAGCGGTGCCGGGACTGCGCATCGTTCGGCACAGCGGTCAATTCGGCAACGCATTGCTGACGCGCCTGCCGATCGTCAGCGTGCATCGTCACGATCTGAGCTATTCGTGGTTCGAGCCGCGCGGCGCACTCGACGTGCAACTCGATCTCGGGCATCACTGCCTGCGCGTCATCACGACGCATCTCGGCCTGAGCCGCTCGGAGCGACGTTCGCAGTGGCGGCAGCTGTTGCAGGCGGTCGCAACGGCGCCCGCGGAACTGCCGACGGTCGTGCTCGGCGACATGAACGAGTGGTTTCCGTTCTCTGCGACGCTGCGCGATGCGCATCGCATCCTTGGCGAGCCGCTCGCGCCGGTGGCATTTCCTTCGTTCGCGCCGTTCCTGGCGCTGACGCGCATCTGGGTGCGGCCGGTCGGGGCGATGAAGTCGATCGAGGTGCATCGCACGCCGCTGTCGCGACGCGCGTCCGATCATCTGCCGGTGAAGGCAATCATCGACGTGGAGAAATTCAAGCCGGGTTAGTGGCTGGCGAGGATCCGCGCCTTGCTCTGCTCGTACTGCTGCTCGCTCAGTACGCCGAGCTCGCGCAACCGATGGTGCTCGCGCATTTCATCGCGCAACAGCTGCGGTCGTTCCTGCGGTCGCAGCGTCTTGGCGGCGTTGATGCTTCTGATCAACTCGATGAAGAAGCGCTTGCCTGCGCGTGCGCTGCCGATGCCGCCGACCACGCTGAGCAGTGTTGAGCCGCCATGCTGGCTGACGAACTCCAGCGATTCGACCGTACGGCGCAGAAACATCGCGATCGCGCCGCCTGAGGCGACGAGTGTCACCAGCGCACTGAGAAAGATCGGGCTCGACCAGCGCGCGGCATCCGTCCAGGTAGCCCACACGCCGCCCGCACCGAGCAGGATCATGCTCGTGGCCAGCGTGAGCCAGAACCAGGAGATCGAGCGCACGCGCACCGGCTTGGGATTCGCGAAGCGCAGATCGAACTCATACTTGCGCGGTTGCGCGTCCGGACGCACGGTCCGCACGGCCACGAAGTGATCTTCGAAAATCGACACATCCGTCTCGCAGCCGCGCAGCCGGCTTTTCAGCGCGTAGCTGGTGCGCACCTTGCGCAGGCGATGCGCAGTGGGAGCGGCAACGCTGCCGGGCTCGGCTTCGATGTGAATGTGTTCGGCGCGCGCAATGACGATGGCGCGATGGTCGTGAGGTACTTGTTCGGCGCGCGCGGGCACAGGCAGAAGACTCCCTACAGAACGCCTTGGATCCTAGGGCCAGCGGCCCTGCCCGCAGTGAGACGTGCATCACACTCGCCGGTCCCTGCGACAGCGCGGTCCCCGATTTCGGGGACTGCCCGATGCAACTGTTAAGTGCCGTCGATGAAGCGGAGGAATTCCGCGCGGGTGCGCGCGTCTTCGCGGAACGCGCCGAGCATCTTGCTCGTGACCATCGAGACGCCGCGTTTGTGCACGCCGCGCGTGGTCATGCACTGATGAACTGCATCGATGACGACACCGACGCCGCGTGGCCGCAGTACGCTGGCAATGCATTGCGCGATCTGCGCGGTGAGCTTTTCCTGCACCTGAAAGCGGCGGGCGTAACCGTCGACGACGCGTGCGAGCTTGCTGATGCCGACCACTTTGTTGGTCGGCAGGTAGCCGACGTGCGCGCGGCCGATGATCGGCGCCATGTGATGCTCACAGTGCGATTCGAACTCGATGTCACGCAGCACGATCATCTCGTCGTAGCCTTCGACTTCTTCGAACGTGCGCCGCAGGTAGTCGGCGGGATCGTTGAGGTAACCGGAAAACCAGTCCCGATAGGCGCGCACGACGCGCGTCGGCGTGTCGCGCAGGCCCTCGCGCGACGGCTCCTCGCCGGCCCATTGCAGCAGCGTGCGCACAGCTTGTTCGGCTTGTTGCTGACTCACGCGGGGACTGCTTGCCGCCTGCTTCTTGCTTGCGCTCGCTCGCGCCATTGCGGTGTCCTCATCCGGGGCTCGTAGGCTACCATGCGCTTAAAGAACGGCGGGGGAGAACCAAGCAATGCGTCTCGGCTTCATCGTCATCATCGCGGCGGCGCTCTTTTACGGGAACCAAACGCGCGCGGAAATCGTCAGTGCAGGGCCCTCGGGCTTCAACCTGCGGGAAGTCGCGGAAGTGCCGAATCCGGCACCGGTCGTCTGGGCGATGCTCTCGGACATCGGCAAGTGGTGGGACCCGGAGCACACGTATTCCGGCGACTCCCGCAATCTTACGCTCGAGCCATTCGTGCGCGGCTGCTTCTGCGAGAAGCTCAGCCTGTATGCGGGCATCGAGCACGCTACCGTCATCTATGCGCAGCCGGCCAAGACGCTGCGCCTCTCCGGCGCACTCGGGCCGTTGCAGGAATTCGGCGTCACCGGCGTGATGACCTGGAACATCGAGCCCGCCGGCGGCGGCTCGCGAATCACGTTGACCTACAACGTCGGCGGGTATGCCGACCGGCCGCTCGCCGACTGGGCGCCGATCGTGGACGAAGTCATCGGCGGCCAGCTCAAGCGCCTGGTGCGCTATATCACCCAGGGAAATCCCGAGGCGCCGAAGGCCGAGGCACCCAAGCAGTAGAACCAGGGAACTGATTCGTCCCCGGAAGTCTTACAGGAATGTCGGGCCGCGGCCTGATCCACAGGACCTGCTTCATGCGCATTCGCAGCTTGCTCATCGTCGGCGCGGCGTTAATCGCGGCCGGCTGCCAGACCGTACAGACCACGCAACCGGGCGCTGTCGGCGTCAATCGCAAGCAGCACATGATGGTGTCGGAGCAGGAGATCGAGAAGGGCTCCGAGGTCGCCTACAACGACGAGTTGAACAAGGCGAAGCAGAAGGGCGCACTGAACGCGGACAAAGCCACCTATCAGCGCGTGCAGAACATCGTGCGCCGGCTCATTCCGCAGACCGCGACGTTTCGTCCGGACGCGCCGCAGTGGAAATGGGAAGTGAACGTGCAGACCACCGAGGACGTGAACGCGTACTGCATGCCCGGCGGCAAGATCATGGTGTACACCGGTTTGATCGATAAGCTGCACGCGACCGACGCCGAGCTCGCGGCGGTGATCGGTCATGAAATTGCACACGCGCTGCGCGAGCACTCGCGCGAGCGCATTTCGCAGGCCTACGCGGAGCAGCTCGCACTGGCCGGGATTGCCGTGGCGACGGGAGCGGGCGAGGCGACGATGCAGCTCGCGAGCCAGATATCCGCGGTGACGTTCTCACTGCCGCACAGTCGCGAGCAGGAGGCCGAAGCGGATCGCATCGGGCTGGAGCTCGGTGCCCGCGCCGGTTACGACCCGAACGCAGCGGTTACTCTGTGGCAGAAGATGGGCAAGCTCGCGAGCGGTGGGCCGCCGGAGTTTCTCAGCACGCACCCGTCAGGCGAGTCGCGCATTCGCGATTTGCAGGCGTTGGTGCCGAAGGTGATGCCGCTGTATCAGGCGGCCGCGCGTTAGACGAGCGCGACCCAAAGCGCAGCTGCACCGAGCACGACGGCGATCGCTGCAGCAGCAGTAAGCCAGAGCACGCGACGGTGCAGATCCGTGACGGCGCGTGCGACGCCAGCGAACTGCTCCGCCATCTATACCACGAGCTCGGCTTGTCACCGCTCGTTTTCCTCCAGG
>Ga0070673_100000212_pt1 | contig 28926 bp, 25 predicted proteins | sample KBSM23metaG_FD_65342 | JGI IMG/M metagenome (GOLD analysis project Ga0070673, IMG submission 65342) | Miscanthus rhizosphere microbial communities from Kellogg Biological Station, Michigan, USA - KBS M2-3 metaG | ecosystem: Host-associated > Plants > Roots > Rhizosphere > Soil ... | reverse complement strand
TCTCGACCGGTATCGGATGGGAAAGAATGTCTGACGATGCATCGGCCATTAGCGAAACGTTGCCCACCTCGGGTGCGGTTTTCCACTCTACGCCTTCAATCGTTTCATTCGTAGTGATGTGGACGAAGGCGGCATTTTGGTCCAGGTTCAATTCATCATTGCCGGGCACTCGAGTGAAGCCACCGTCAGCCATCGTCGCGGCGATGTTGGTTGCGCCAACTTTCTTTGCCTCTTTAAGGGCTTTTTTCCCCCAACTGCCGGTGAGTATGAAATCGGCGCTGCCGTCTCCCGGAAGAAAATTCATCGGTATCATCGAGAACTGAAGGCTCGCACCTCCCTGCAAAAAGAGTACGTGATAGTTGGAAGGGATACCGAGAAGTTCGCGCAGACCTGCTTCTGCGCCGCCGATAATTTCGTCGAAGGTTTTCGATCGGTGACTGATCTCCATCACAGACATGCCGACGCCCGGCAAGCTCAGCATTTCGTTTTGAGCTCGTTCAAGAACCGGCAGCGGCAGTACGGCCGGACCAGCGCTAAAGTTGAAAATTCGTTCAGTCATGATCTCCTCAATACATCGAGTTTAAGTTTGCGGTTTCTGGTCGTACTCGTGTCGCATCATGCGTCCAGCAACGCGCAGAACCAGCGCGCGCGGCACGAAGCGTTCAGCTTCCACCATCAAGAGATTTCCAAATCCCGAAACTATGCTGCTCTTGCCACTCGCCAACCCTCGGAGTGCTGTATCGACAACTTGATCCGGCGTTTGGGACGTACGCGCGGGCGGCTTATGACCATGCGCGGCTTCGAAGAAATTCGTTTCAGTCACGCCCGGACAAAGACCCATCACGCGCACATTGAACGGGCGGTTCTCTTCCGCTAGCGCTTCGGAAAAGGAAAGCACGAAGGCTTTTGTCGCAGCATACGTCGTCATGAACGGCACGGGTTGGAATGCCGCAGTTGAAGCGACGTTGATTATCGTTCCCTGTTTCCGCTCGCGCATCGGCTCGAGAAAGCGATAGGTCAAATCGAGTAAAGCTTTGATATTGAGATCGATCATGTTGAGCTGACGCTCTAGATCAATTTTCTCGAAATCTCCAAAGGCACCGAAGCCCGCGTTATTGATCAATAAATCGATTACGAGCCCGCGTTTCGCAGTTTCCTCAAATAGCCGCGCCGGTGCATCGGCCAGACTTAGATCCAGCGCGAAGTGCTGTGCGCGAATACTGTTTAGCCTACCGAGTTCATTGCAGAGCGCGATCAGCTTGGCCTCGGAACGGGCTACGAGCAACACATTGCGACCTTGCGCAGCGAGCTTTCTAGCGAAGGCTTCGCCGATTCCGGAGGACGCGCCGGTTATGAGCGTGGTGTTCATGTTCGAGTTAACCACTTATCCGATCGCAAGAACGTTCAGTTCGATGATATCCGAGCTGTTGGCGCGTAATCGCTCGAGCACTTGTTCCGTCGGCGCCTTGTCTAGATTAATGCGCGCGACCGCAGCAGCGGCGCCTTCGAAAATTATGTTCTCCATTTCCTGAACGTTGATCTGCTCCGACTTGATCGCGTCAAGCACGCTTGCCAACACACCAGGACGATCGAGATGCCGCACGACTAAGCGGTGCGTGGCCGGTGTACGTCGCGCCAGGTTGATTACGTTAGGCACGCGGCCCGTGTCCTTAAACTCTTGCACGATGCGAACTGTTTCGGCAGCGATTGCTTCCTGTGCTTGATCAGTTGAAGCTCCAATATGGTGCGTTCCGTAAACGTTCTTCTCTTTGACGATGTCGTTTGTAAACTCTGCAACGCTCGACGTTGGTTCGCCTGCAAACACATCAAGACCGGCTCGGATATTCTTTGTCTTAATCGCGGCGATGAGCGCCTCCTGATCAACTACTTCACCGCGGGCGGTATTGATGAAGTAAGCGTCGTCACGCATGGCGCTGAAGAATTCGGTACTCAACAAATTTCGAGTTTCGGCGCTCAGCGCGAGATGAATACTGACAGCATCAGCATCGGCTGCTACTTCGTTGATAGTTGCGCGATACTCGACGCCTAGCCCCGCTGCTCTTTCCGGAGTTAGGCTGCGGCTCCACGCAATGATCTGCATGCCGAATGCGCGCGCTCGCGGAATCATCTCTTGCCCGATCTTACCGACGCCGATCAGACCGAGGGTTCTGCCAAACAAGCCACGAGCTTTCGAAAACTCTTTCTTATTCCATTCCCCGTTTCTTAGGGCAACGGTTTCATCAACCATTCGCCGATCAAGCGCGAGCAAGTGTGCAAACGCAACCTCAGCAACAGCGATTGAATTCTTGCCGGGACAGTTCGATACATAGATTCCGCGTTGCGAAGCAGCAGCGACGTCGATCGTGTTGTAACCAGCCCCCGCGCGAACGACGAGCTTGATGGGACCAGCGGCAAGCATTGGTTCGGTAACTTTAGTACCGCGGACCACGAGCACATCGGGAGCTTCATTTTTTATTGCTTGGGTCAGCGCGTCATCTTTCAGATCCGGTTGATAACTGACGCTGCAGCCGATGGCTTGCAGGCCATCACGTCCAGACTGTTCGAATTTGTCGGCAATGAGTACGAGCATAAGAAACAGTTCTTAGTTGAAGATCGATTTTTAAAACGTGTGACTCAAAAGTCCGTCGCGCAGTTTCGGCTCAAACCAGGTTGATTTCGGTGGCATGATTTCACCGGCATCTGAAACCTGGAGCAAGTCTTCAATGCTTGTAGCGAACAGCGAAAACGCGACCGCGGCTTTGCCATTGTTCACCAGTCGTTCGAGCTCTTCAGTGCCGCGAATGCCCCCGACGAAATCAATCCGTTTGTCGGTACGCACATCTTGAATGCCAAGAATCGGCGCAAGCAGTCGATCCTGCAAAATGCTAACGTCAAGCGAATCCACCACACCCTGAGCGGGTGTCACATCTTCACGCAGCCGCAAACCATACCATTTGCCATCGAGATACAGACTCCAATTCTTCGGCCTTGAAGGTGATGCAGCGGCGTTCTCGCTCACCTCAAACTGTTCACGCACCTTCGCAAGAAATTCATCTTGCGACAGACCGTTCAGATCTTTCACGACGCGGTTGTACGGCAGAATCTTCAATTGCTCATCAGGAAACATGACGGCGAGAAAGAAGTTGTATTCTTCTTCGCCGGTGTGCGCAAAGCTTTGCTCGCGCATTTCGCTGCGCGCGCGACTCGCGCTCGCAGCACGATGGTGGCCGTCAGCGATGTACAGCAGAGGAACTTCACGGAAGGCTTCTACGAACCGGACCAGATCGGGAACTCGCCAAATAGTGTGTTGAATGCCGTCGTCGGCCGTGAAATCGAACAACGCTTCGGTCATGGTAGTTTCCATAACCATAGTGTCGAGATCGCGCCGAGCGCGATAGGTGAGAAAGACAGGACCAGTCTGTGCTCGCAGCACCATCATGTGATGAGTGCGATCGTCCTCTTTGTCGCGGCGTGTACGCTCGTGTTTTTTTATTAAATCCTGATCGTACTCATCAACCGAGCAACAGGCGACGACTCCAATCTGTTCCTGAGCGCCCATGATCAACCGGTACACATACACGCTCGGCGAGGCTTCAGTAATCAGTGGACATGCTTGCTTGAGGCTTTCAAAATTTTCCATCGCTTTGCGATACACTGCATCACTATGGACGTCCGTATCGACGGGCAGATCGATTTCAGGTCGCGATACATGAAGAAAACTCAGCGGGTTGCCGGCGGCGAGGGTGCGCGCCTCTTCGGTGTTCACGACATCGTACGGAACGCTGGCAACCGATTTAACTTTCTCGGGCACCGGACGCAGGGCGCTGAAAGGACGGATGTTCGCCACTCAAGAACTCCTCTTGAAATTCAGTGATCGTCGCAAGAACCGGCCGGCGATCGTTAGGTTGCTGATTTAGGGCTTGGAGTTAAGACTATCCGCTCACGTGTCCGCTTCGCAAGTGCGTGGCTCTAAGATAGCGTTAGGAAAACTACGAAGGAGTCAGACTTAAGATGGCAAACGAAGTAAATAGGATTCAGGATCAATTGCAGCGCTCGTTGGCAGGCAATGCCTGGCATGGACCAGCGCTGCTGGAGTTGCTCGCCGACGTAAATGCTGCAAAAGCCGCGGCTCATCCAATTCAAGATGCGCATAGCATTTGGGAACTCGTGTTGCACATTGCAACGTGGAATAAAGTTGGTGTTGCACGGCTCGACGGCGGACCTGGGGAGCCATCCGACGAAGAAAACTTTCCAGCTGTGACAGATGTTAGCGAGGCCGCCTGGGCAAGGACGCTGGATTACTTAAAAGAATCGTTTCGTGAACTTCTTGCTGCGATCGCAGCAGTCGATGAAGCGCGGTTGGACCAGCCCATTGTTGAGGGGAAGTCGTCAATTTACGTGACGTTGCACGGTGTGATTCAGCACGGCCTGTATCACGCGGGACAGATTGCTATACTAAAGAAAATCTGACGTGTTGTTGGAGGTTGAGCGTGTCGAAACTTGCTTCACTCGAATGCATTCCCTGCAAAGGCGGCGTACCCCCACTGAAAGGTGAACGATTAACGGAACTCCTGAGCGAGTTGCAGGGCTGGGAAGTTGTCGAAGAACATCACCTTCGAAAGCAGTATTCGCTCGAGCGCTTCAGCGGCGCCCTTGCGTTTGTTAATCAAGTCGGTGAACTCGCGGAAGCGCAAGGTCATCATCCGGACATCTGTTTTGGTTGGGGCTACTGCGAGATCAAGATCTGGACGCACAAGATCGATGGGCTGACTGAAAGCGATTTTATCCTCGCAGCAAAGATCGATGCGCTCTAATCAGCCAACGCCTCTTGATAAAGTTCTTCGGTCCTATCGATCATATGCTCGAGACTAAATTTCTGCTGAACACGCTCCCTTCCATTTTGGCCCAGCGTTGCTCGTAGTTCTTTATTCTTGATTAGCTCAGTCATTGAATTGCTGATGGCGTTTATGTCGCCAACGGGCACAAGCAGTCCGTTCACTTCATGCTCGATGATTTCACAGGCGCCGTCTGTCTCCGTAGCAATTACAGCTTTACCGCTTGCCATTGCTTCGGCGATCGCGAGACCGAATGATTCGCTATGCGAAGCCGAAACGAAGATATCGAGCCCCGCGTAGAACGACGGCAGATCTTCGATCCAACCCCTGACGCTCACGATCTCCTGTACAACATTTTTCGCAAGCTCTTGTTGTAACGACTTCAAATGTTCGCCAGTTGTAGAAGCGTCCATTCCGGCGATGACGAAACGGCAGTTCGGGAACTGCCGTGCCACTAATGCCGCTGCTCGCACAAAATCAGCATGTCCCTTCAGCGGAGTGATTTCTCCGACGGTGCCAATCAACATTGAACCTTCAGGCAGCAACCGCGATGGCGATTGAATACCCGCATCAAGAAATCTTGAAGTATCAATCCCGTTGTGAATTACGACTATGCGCTCGGGGTTAATTAAGCGCTGCGCGATCAGTCGATTCTTCACGGCGTGCGACACGGCGATTACGCGCGCCGACCGCCCAAGTGTGACGGAATGCAAACGATTCAAAGGGAAGAGAACGTGACGCGTGACGATCAGTTTACTACCGCGATTGCGTGCAAAGGCTGCGACTGGATAGTCGCGCCCCATGTGAGCATGAATGATCTCAATCCGATGTTGGCGCACGTAACTTTTCAGCTGACGGGCGCTCGACGCATCCAGTGCGTTACGCAAGGGCAGCGTTAGGATGTTCTTGCCTGGCAGTTGAAGCTGCGCTACGAGCGGAGACTTTGGCCGCAGCGCCGCATGAACTTCATGGCCGCGCGCGACCAGCGCATTGGCGAGATCTAGCACATGCCGCTCGCCGCCGCCGAGAGTTTGGGCTGAACATACCTGAAGTATTCTCAATTTTTCGGAGTTTGGATCAGCGTTGCGTTCTCAGAAACTGTACCTTCCGTCAGCGATCTTCTCAAAGCGAACTCACGTATTAAAGCAAAACATCAGAACCGACTTGTGTTTGTTTCCCGCCGCGACCTCCGAACAATGCGTTCCTAAAATTGTGAATGCGAGCGCGGCATAAGTCTTGCCGGATAAGGTCTCCGGTTAACTGTAAGTCGAAGGAACAGGAGAGTCATATGTCTAAATCGAAACTTGTTACAGGTCTGTTTACTAATCGAGTAGCGGCTGAGTCTGCTGTCGATGCGATTCTGAAGCGTGGCTATTCACGCGACGATGTGAGCGTGCTCATGTCCGACGCTACGCGTTCAAAAGAGTTTGCATTGCAGACCAGGACGCACGCGGTGGATGGCGCCGGTATCGGCGGAGCTGTGGGTGGCGCAATCGGTGCGGTGCTCGCAGCCGTAGTAGCCGTGGGAACGACGCTATTTCTTCCAGGAATCAATCTCGTAATCGCTGGCCCCATTGCGGCGGCACTTGCTGGAGCGGGAGCGGGTGGCGCGACCGGCGGCTTGATCGGTGGATTGATCGGTGCAGGTATTCCGGAACACCGCGCTAAAGTCTACGAGACTGGAATTCGCGGCGGCGGAATTCTGTTAGGGGTCGAAGCGAAGACCGACGACGAAGTTGATAAGCTCGAACAACTGCTCGAGGACGTGGGCGCTCAGTACGTTCGCGCCGAATAGCTTCAATTAAGAAAAGAAAAAAAGCCTGCGATGAGGAATCCCTCAACGCAGGCCCATAGTTTTTAAACAGTCGAAGTTATTTTCCGATGGCGTCGCCGATATCTTCGACGGCCTCTCCGACTTTACGGCGAGCAGTGCCGAAACCTTCGCGTAGTTCACCGCCAGCCCGATCAGCAGTTCCTTCGCTTTCCAAGTCGCGGTCGTTCAACGCCCGGCCCGCGGTTTCTTTCAAATCACCCTTTGCCTGATCGAATTTGCCCTTGATCTCGTCCTTATTTGGTAATCCCATTTTCTTCAATCCTCCTTCCGACAGATAAGGACGTAGGGAGCAATCACCGTTCCTCACTTGAAAACGCGAGTAATTTACAGGGACGGCTGTAATGTGTACCAATCTGTACGGAGGTTGTGATTTAAGGTGGGACGGCGGGAAGACTAGATGGCAAACACTAAGTCGTCCGAGTTTGTTTCGTCGACCATCTCTTTTACAAAGCGAGCGTCGTCCTCGCACAAAGGCAGGCGCACTTCGAAGCGAGTGCCTTCGCCGGCTTCGCTCACGACCATGATCTGGCCCTTGTGTCGAGTCACGATTCCGTGGGAAGCCGACAAGCCAAGACCGGTGCCCTTTTTACCTTTGGTGGTGTAGAACGGTTCGAAGATTCGCGCAGCATCATCGGGACTCATGCCGCAACCAGTGTCGGCAACCCAAAAGCAGCCGCTATCAACTTCAGCCCTGCTCCCCATCTCCATGACGCCACCATTCGGCATGGCATCGACAGCGTTGAAGATGAGATTGAGAACGACTTCGCGGAGCTCGGCAACTTCTCCAAGCACATAAACTGGTCCGCTGTTTTCGATCCGAACTTTTATTTCAGTGTCCTTACTTCGCTTGCTTTCCCACTTGGGACGTCCGACTTCGACCGACGAAGTGATTAATTCGCCGAGTTCGACCGGCGCGAATTCCTGGACCGTTTCCTGGCGTGCAAATTCAAGAATGCGCCGCAGAGTTTTTGCACCGTCCTCAACTGCATTGGTAATGACTCGCAGGCTCTTGGTGGTTGGCTCATCGGTACCGCGCATCAACATTAGTTGCGCACGTCCCTGGATGACTGTTAACGAATTGTTCAGATTGTGCGCAACGCCGGCGGCGAGTTCGCCGACCGCACGCAACTTGTCCGACTGGGCCATCAATTCTTGCGCGCGTTTCCGTTCAGTAACGTCGCGGAGAAATAACAGGACGCCGGTAACGTTGCCATCTTTCCAAAGCGGTGAAGTGTGAGCTTCGACGTGTCGCACGGTTCCCTTGGTGCGTATGACACGCACTTCAAACTGAGTCTCTTCACCGGCCAACGATCGCTGTAGATTTTCCTTTGTAAGCTCGCGTGAATTCGGCGCGACGAACTCATTGAAGGATCGACCCGCCAGCATCATCGGTTGATCGCTCTCGGCACGCTCATTCATCCACGTGATGTGGCCCTCACGATCAAGAGTATAGATCTCATCGGGAGTCCGATCGGCGATGCTTGCCATGAACGATTTGTGTTCGAGAGCTTCAGCTTCAGCTCGTCGTAACTGGGAGATGTCTCGGGCAGTAACGATTGCGCCAGCGTCGCCATGATGATGGACGGGCTGAACGATCAGCAGCGTCGGTTTCGTCTCATGCGGACCCGCGAGCATTTCAACTTCAACGCGACTATTCGTTTCAACGCAGCGATCGACTATGCAGGCGCCTTCTTCTTCCACACGCCAAAACATTTCACAACAACCTCGTCCGGCGAGCGGCAGATTGACAGGGCCTTGCATCAACAGAGCCGCGTGGTTGAAGTGTGCGAGTTGGCGGTCGGAATTGAAGACGTAAATGGCGTCGCTGAGCGCGTCGAAAGCGGCCTTTACAATGTCGTCTGCGAAGGCAGCATCAGCCGCAGTCGACATTTCTTCGCAAATTTCAGTTTCCTTAAAAATCATTCTGGATCGGTCTTTGAGGCAGGAACTGGGGCAGGGCGGCCCACCGTGGGCACAGACATCCTAGCAAACAACTGAATCAGCACGCTAGACATATCTTTGGAAGGAGGAGGGGCCGGCAATCCCGATCTTATTTGGAGACACCGCTTTAAATTACAGGAATCCAAGCGCCGTCAGGTATCTCTCGAAATTGCTGCCGAACAAAAAAAAGGGTGCGCCCTCCGTAGAAGGCGCACCCAAAGCAATTAGCTTGCTTCAGTCTTTAGAACTGGAAGCGAACTGCGAGCTGAATCTGACGCTCGCGGAAGAGGGTGCCGCCAGCGGCGTTCACCGTTCCGAAGTTGTTCGTCAGGCTCAAGGTCGGGTTCTGATAAGTTCCGCCGGTAGCGTAAATCGCGGTATTCAAGCCAGTCACCTGAGTGCGGTTGAATATGTTGAAGCCTTCGGCCAGAACTTCCAAAGCCGTATTTTCTGTGAAGTGGAAACGACGCGAGACGCGCATGTCCACGTTCACAATCTTCGGAAAGCGGAACGAATTGCGTTTCACAAGCGCGAAGCGAGTAGAACCGGCTGAGCCGTTCTGACCGCCGCCCGCCGTGCTGATGTTCGCACCGGTGATTGGCGCGCCCGATCCATTAACGCAGCCCGCTGCGGAGGCGCAGGTAGTCGGGAAGCTGCCCGATATTGTCGGCGTATAAGGCACGCCGGAGTAAGCGGTCACGATCGGTGACAATTGCCAACCGTTCAGGATCTTGTCAGCAGCGCCGCCCAGCTTGAAGTGCGGTCCGTACACCGCGTTGGCGCTGAACTTGTTAGGCACGTCAAAGTTTGAAATGCCTTCTTCAGCCAACGGATTGGTAGCATCGAATGGGCTGTTGTTCGCGGTAAATGTTTGCGAAGTCTGACCCGTATCATGCGACCGCGAGCGTGTGTAGTTGACCTGGAACTGCAGACCATCTGTCAGTCTGCGATTCAACTGTGCAACGAAGCCGTAGTAGCGGCTGGAAACCGTGCTACGAATTTCCGTCATTGCGCCAAACGCGCTGATTGGACGCGCACCGAGGAACAACGGCACCGTGTAGGTCTGTCCAGCGTATGGTCCATTCAGGATCGAGTACGTGGTGCAGGGACGCGGAGCAGTGCCCGGCAGCGGACAACCAGTTACTGACGCCGGCAAGTTCTGGTCAACGAAGGTCGGCAAGTTACGTCCAAAGCTCATCAACACCGAACCTGAGATCACTGTGTTGCGCGCAATCTCACGTTCATAAACCAGGTCCATCTGATGGATCAACGGTGCCTGGAAATGGTTTTGGAAGAACTGAATGCCGGTTGCGCCAGCAGGTGCGCTCGCCAGCGTGTTCGGGAAAACCGGACCAGTTGCTGAAGAGACTGACGTCTGAAGCTGTCCACCAGCGTTACCGGTGTTGGTCAGCGCGTTCAGAATCGTCGAGTTGATAATACGACCGTAGTAGATTCCATAACCACCGCGCAGCGAATTCTTGCTATCGCCGCTCATGTCCCACGCAAAACCGATGCGTGGCCCAATGTTATTTTTGTCGTGCGGGAAGTTATTGGTCCGTGGTTCGATCGAAGGCAGGAACGGCTTCGGCAGCCGCTCATACTCGTAGCGCACGCCGAGGTTAACGGTCAAACGCGGGGTGTAGCGCCATTCATCTTGCAGGAAGAAATCGATGTCCTGTGTGTTGAAGGAGAAAAGCGTTGGACCAAAACCCTGGTTGTAGTTGCTGGTATAGCAACGACCGCGCAATCTCGTCGAACTGGAACAAACGGTTCCAGCAGGAAGCCCGCCGGAGGTTGTGGAATTCACATAGTCAACGATGAAGTCGTTGATGTTGTTGTAGGAATAGGCGCCGGCGTAATTACGCAGGTTGTCCTGAACATCACGAACGTGATTAAAGTCACCACCCCAGCGGACGGTGTGGTTACCGACGGTTAAGGTCACGGTGTCGGCAATCTGTTTGCGGGTCTCGAATGGGAACTTGGTGCGTTCGAGGAACGTTGGGGTCCCGAATTCAATACCACCCGTGATGAATACGTCAGGTGAACGAGTGCCGGCAGTCGTTACCCCAGGATAGCCAGGAGAAGTCAGCGGCTCGCCGGGTAGTGGCGGTTGACTGAACTCGAATTCATTGTCGCGTCCCCATTGGAAGCGGAGTTCGTTAACCATGTTGGCGCCGAACGTTGAAGACAAGCGAACATTCACGGTATCGACATCGACAAAGTCGTCACCGAAGCTACGACGACCGAGCGTGTTCGTCGGCTGCGTTTGAATGCCTGCAGGCGAATCCCAACGCAGGCGATTGTAGCTCGCGGTCAGGATGTTATTGCTGTTGATGTGCCAGTCAACTTTCGGAAGGAAAATCCTCTGGTTGCCATTGCGTGGCACTGGACCAGTCAGGCTAGTCAGGAATGAAAGCGCGCCATTGATTTGTGCATCACTAAGATTCGTGGCAGGCCTTTTCAGAGACACGTTAAACAAGGTGGCGGTGCAGGGTTGCCCGTTTGGACCTGCTGGATCGGTCGCCGACGTACATTTGTTAACCGTGTTCAGAAAGTTTGGCGAATTGAAAATTCCCAAGCCGGGGAAGTTACGACGCTGTTCATCATAGCTGAAGAAGAAGAACGCTTTGTCCTTAACGATTGGACCACCGATGGTGCCGCGAATCGTGTGACGAACATCCTTCGGCTTGAATGGATCGATGTGGACGGCGCCGTTGTTGAAACTGCTGATAAAGCCCAGCGGATTGCGAGCGCCCCATTTGTTGTTGCGCTGATAGTACTCAGCAGAACCATGGAACTGGTTCGTGCCGCTCTTCGTCACGGCGTTCACAACGCCGCCCGCCGCACGTCCGTATTCAGCGGAGTAGTTCGAGGTGTTGACCTGAAACTCGCGAATGGCAGACTGGCTGGTTGTGTAGCTCAAACGTGTGCGGCCCTTTTCTTCTGAGAAGAAGGCCTGGTTGTTATCGCCACCATCTACCGTGCTGTTGTTGAGCAGGCCGGAGATGCCGCGGAAGCTGATCAGACCAAAGTTTCCATCAGGCACAGTGCCCGGATTCAATAGCGCGAAGTTGGACCAGCGCGAACCATTGATGGGCAGATTGTTGATCTGAGTTTGATTGACGTTGTTGGTGAAGTCCTGTTGCTGAGTATTGATCACAGGAGCTTCACTCTGAACGACGACTTCGCCGCTCACAGGGCCAATCGAGAGGTCGGCGTTGACGGGAGTTACCTGCCCGACTTCAACAATGACTCCCTCTTTAGAATAGGCACTGAAACCCGCCGAGGTAACTGTCACCGTATAGGTGCCTGGGTCCAGATTGGGAATGCGGAAACGACCTTGGTCATCAGTCGTTACTGTATCTTCTTTGTTCGTGCCGGTGTTTTTAACTGTAACCGAGGCGCCCGGCACGACCTCCTTAGCAGGATTATTTACGACGCCACCAATGGCGCCGGTTGTCGTTCCTTGACCAAAGGCAACGGCGCTCATGGCAAAGAGCACAAGCGCAACGAAAGAGAACCGAAGAATCTTCGACATGTTAGGGAACTCCTTAGTCAGTCTATTGAAGTTGAAAACCCACGCGCAGTTGCGCAGATTCTAGGCCGAGTACTTTTTAGTGCAAATTGATTTTTAGCAACTCAGTAGGAAAGAAGACGATATGACCGCACCTGCGACCCACCTTCTACCACGCTACGCTTGACTCGCGCAAGCTAAGCAGGGCCAAAAACCGCTGATTTCACATGCTGTCACAGCGACGCACGTGAAGCTCAAACAACCCGCGAATTTTCGCAAGATGTGTGCCGTGAACCAACGGTGAGGCGTCGAGACGGTTAACAAGCGTGTTTCTCACACTTAATAGAGCCGAAGGGATTACGAAGATGCGGAAGCTTCAACAAGTTTTTGGATTTATCTATGAGAATCACAATTCAAATCACCAGATTCTCCAATTAGTGTTCAAGGGCCATTTGCCGGTTTAGACGCGCTCAACAATCATCGCAATGCCTTGACCCCCACCGATGCATGCGGTTGCTAATCCATAGCGACCACCACGACGCTGAAGTTCATGAAGTAATGTGAGCACCAGTCGCGTGCCGGTTGCGCTGAGCGGATGACCGAGCGCGATCGCACCGCCGTTCACGTTGGTGCGCGAACGATCGAGACCTAACTCTTTTTCTACAGCGAGATATTGAGCGGCGAATGCTTCATTAACTTCAATCAAGTCGATGTCGGAAAGTTTTAGACCAGCCTTCTCGAGCGCTTTGCGCGTTGCGGGTACTGGTCCAATTCCCATAATCTCAGGCTCGACGCCAGCGTAGGCCCAACTGACGATGCGACCGAGTGGTTTCAGATCTTTTGATTGCACGTAGTTCGCACCCGCAATCACCAATGCCGCAGCGCCATCAACGATGCCGGAAGCATTTCCGGCCGTTACGAAACCATCTTTGCTGAATGCGGGTCGAAGTTTCGCCAAACCTTCCATCGTTGTTTCGGGACGCAGGTGATCGTCACGATCGAAAACAGACGTTCCTTTGCGTGATTTGATTTCGACAGGAACGATCTCCTCGGCAAAGATTCCGGCGTCGAGGGCTCGCTTAGCTTGCTGTTGTGAACGCAGCGCATATGCATCCTGCTCTTCACGGGAAATCTCATGTTTGCGAGCGAGGTTCTCCGCAGTGCCTGCCATCGGCGTATTGCAGTAAGTGTCCAGCAGCGCGACCATCAAGCTATCTTCGAGCTGGCCCTGTCCTAAACCGAAGCCGGAGCGAGCGCCACGAATTACGTGAGGAGCTTGAGACATTGATTCCATCCCACCAACTAATGCGGTGTTGGCTTCACCAAGCAGGATCATCTGCGTAGCTGAGATGATAGATTGAATGCCGCTTCCGCACAGACGGTTAACTGTCAGCGCCGGTCGATCGAAGGGAACTCCAGCTTTCAGCGCGACGTGGCGCGCTCCGTAGATCGCATCGCCAGATGTTTGTAAAGCATTGCCAAACACAGCGTGATCAATTTCTTCCGCAGCGACTCCGGTTGTTTGCAAAGCGCCGCGCGCGGCGATAGCTCCGAGATCGATTGCGGAAATGTCTTTTAGAGCGCCGACGTATTCACCCATCGGCGTTCGTTTACCACCAAGAATAAAAACTTCATTAACCATTGTGTATTAATCCCTCTGTTACGCCTTCTACTCAGGCGCTGATATTTTTTCGAATTCTCTTAATGTGACCAGTCAAAAATCGTGGCACTTAAGAAACAAAAAAGACTAGCAAACGAGTTGGATGCGGTCAAAAGAGGATGAGTTTGGAGTGCGGGTGAGCTCTTAATCGACGAAGCGGTGGCGCTCGCGGTAACGATGCAGAAGCTCTTCGAGGAATCCTTCGTACGTAAATGTCTGTGGGTCATAGTCGGGACGCAGTTTATACAGGAGCGGCATCGCTACTCGCCAAGCCATCCACTGTCGTGGCACATCGCCGAGATCCCACCGCCGACGGAGAAATGTTTCGACGACCTCAATCTCCGGTTCACTCAACTTTTCGACATTCGCAGTAAATGCTACGGGACGAAAAGAGCGTCGCAGCGCCGCGTCACTCACAGGAGATGCGAACACTTGTGCGAAGGCGGGCGCTTCAGCTTCACGTTCGCGCACCACAACTGTTCCCGCAACCATGTCACCGATTCGTTGATCCTTACTACTAGCAAAAACTGAAATCAGACCGATCGAATAGAAAGGAATCGGCATGATGTCGAAGTCGCGCAGCAGATTCCGCACAGCCGCTTCAAAAAAAGTAATTGGTCGTCCGTCTTCGCGGATCACGCGCAGCTTCAGCCATCGCTTACCGGGAGTTTGTCCACGCCACAGCCATTCGAACATCGCAAAGTATCCCGCGATGAGAATGAATACGACGACAATGAGCACTGCATAAACCCACTTCGGTGCGTTGGAAAGACTGTCGCCGAAGCTTGAGTAGTTGGCGACAATGGTGAAGGCGATGATCATAATTCCGATCGTCGCGATCTGAATGATGTGGTCCACCGCGCAGGCGAGAAAGCGATTACCAATTGATGCCAGGGCGAAGTGCAATGGCACTCGTTCAGGTGTTTCGATTACCAACGTCTCTTCAGTGGTTAAAGTCGCAGACACAACGGCAAGGTTAACTCATCTCGAACAGTGTGCTCAAAAATATTCGGTTAATTCTGTGTGCGAATCACGCGCCGGCCTTCGATTCTGTAATGGCCGCTAGCAATCAGTGCGACTGCTTCAGGATAGAGTTGATGCTCCTCCGCGAGAATGCGCACGGACAGTGATTGTTCGGTATCGTCGTCGAGCACCGGCACGATTCGCTGAGCAATGATTGGACCACCATCGAGCGTTTCATCAACAAGGTGAACAGTGCAGCCGCTCCATTTGACGCCATGCTCAATCGCCTGATGTTGAGCATCGAGACCAGGAAAGCACGGCAAAAGACTTGGATGTATGTTCAGAATCCGGTTTGGAAAAGACTTAATGAAGAAGGAAGACAAGAGCCGCATGTATCCAGCGAGACATATAAGGTCAACTGAACGCGATGCAAGCTCTTCAGCGATCGCACGGTCGTGTTCTTCACGCGGCCTGCCGCGCCGTTCGATGATGGCGGTCGACAAGCCGAGCTCTTTGGCGCGCTCTAACCCCGCAGCTTGTGCTTGATCGCTGATAACTACCGCGATCGAAGTGTTTGGAATTTTTTGATTGCGCACCGCGTTTGCGAGCGCCACCATGTTTGAGCCGCGGCCCGAGATCAGAATGCCAAGCTTGATTGTTTGATCTGCTGACACTAAAGGCAGGAAAACACTTGAACGGTTACGCTATGTTTACTTCGCGATTGCCGGTGACCACGCGGCCGATTTCATAAACAACTTCACCTTGCTCGCTGAGTTGACCTTTGATCGTATTGACCTCGTCGAGCGCACAGACAATCACCATGCCGACTCCCATATTGAAAGTCCGGTACATTTCTGACTCCGGCACGTTTCCCATTTCCTCCATGACAGTGAAGATGGGAAGTATCGGCCAACTGCCTTTGTTAATTTGCACTGCGGTTCCTTCGGGCAGGATTCTAGGAATGTTATCCGTGAGTCCGCCGCCGGTAATGTGTGCGAGCCCCTTGATCATTCCGCCATCAAGTAACTGGTCCAGCGAGCGCAGGTAACTCTTGTGCGGTTGTAACAACGCTGCACCAATTGTCGAGCTTAATTCTGGTAACTTCGTATCGACGCGGAGGCCTGCGACTTCAAAAAAGATTTTGCGCGCCAACGAATAACCATTCGTGTGCAGACCAACTGATGGAAGTGCTAACAACACATCGTCCGCCTTAATTGAGTGACCGTCGATCACCTTCGCGCGATCAACTATTCCCACGATGAAACCGGCAACGTCATACTCACCGTCGGAATAGAAACCCGGCATCTCCGCGGTCTCTCCGCCCAGCAACACTGCCCCGTTGTTGCGACATCCATCCGCGACGCCCGAAACTACATCGGCCACTGTTTCGGGAGAGAGTTTGCCCGTCGCAATGTAATCTAGAAAAAACAGAGGCCGCGCGCCCTGAACCAGGATGTCATTAACACAATGATTGACGAGGTCCCTACCAATCGTATTGTGCACGCCCGCGAGGAAGGCGATTTTTAGTTTTGTCCCCACGCCATCAGCGGAAGCGACGAGCACCGGCTGCGATAGTTGTGGAAAAGAGCCGTCGAACATTCCGCCGAAGCTGCCAATTTCAGAAAGCGTTCGGCCGTTAAAAGTCCGGCGAGCCAGCTCTTTGATCTTGTCTGTCGCTCGGGTGGCGGCGTCGATGTCGACGCCTGCGTCACTGTAAGTTGTTGGCGTGGTGCTCAAGCAGTTGGCCTCTCGATTTTTTCAGGGCGTCTTCTCAGGCTTAACCTTCGGTGGTGGTCCAAAATCTCCGTAGGCCACAAATCCCGAACGCGATGCGTCATCTTTCTGTGGGGGACGTCCTGCCCACACATCGGCCTTCGAGTCTTTCGCGGTTTTAATCGTGTAGAGGTCGCTGCCTTTTAACTTTCCGGTTGTTGTGATCGAAACCTCGCCTTGCAAGTCCGTGCGATAGACCTTCACGTTCGCAGCTTTCAGTCGATCGAGAACTGCTTGAGCTGGCTGTCCATAGCGATTCCATTCGCCGTCGGAAATAATTCCAACCTGCGGATTGACTCGAGTCAAAAACGCGGCGGAGGTTGCATACTTCGAACCGTGATGTCCAACCTTCAAAATCTTCGCATTCAAATCAAGATCCTTCGAGAGCATCCTCTGTTCGGTCTGCTCTTCGGCATCGCCCATCAGCAACATTGAAAAGTCGCCGTAGTCGAGGCGTAGAACAATTGAATTAGCATTCGGCTCATTGCCGCCAGCTTTCATTTGTTCTTTGGTGAAGTAGGGCTGGAGTGGACCAACGACTGTGAGACGCGCGCCGCCACCGAGATCGTACTTCTTACCGACTTCTGCAGTTTCATGCTGCGCGCCGCTTTGCTTTACTGCGTCCTGGTAATCCAGATAGAACTGCGCTGGACCCTTTGGTTGTTTGCTGTTGCGCGGTGTGGGTTTTGGAGCCGGCGCAGGTTTCTTCCCGGTGGGTGTTGGAGAAGGAGTCGGCAACGCGACAGCGGGAGGTAAGCCATTGTCGATCACGTCCAAAACTTTAATCCCTTTAAAAACCGCCGGGGCTGCACCAATGTGATCCGGATGAGGATGGGTCGCGACAAAGTAATCAACTTGCTGGACCTGATATTTTTTCAGCGCTTCAAGCACGACTTTTTCTTTGCCTACATCGCCCGCATCGATTAGCACTGTTTTGCCTGCGGGAGAGATTATGAGAATCGCGTCTCCGTTGATTGGGCCAACATCGAGTACGTGTACTTGAAGCTCACCACCTGAAGCCGGCGGTGGTTGTTGTTTCCACCGTGGCCAGAAGAATTTCCAAAAAACTAGACCTGCTGCGGCACCTACGATCAGAACTACTGCTACTGCGCATCCGCAACCTTTTGTCGCACGGGCCACACTTTATCTCCGTTGAAAACTGAATTCTTAGCCGCGCGTTTAGGTCGCTACCGGCTCGTGATCTCGTTCCCACATGCTTTCAGCTTCGGCTGTGATATGGGTCGGGTAGCGTTCGTTCCAACATGCGACGCAGGCTTTGTGTGGACTGATGCCGGTCGCTTCCATCATTCCTTCAAGCGATAAGTAGCCGAGCGAATCTGCTCCGATAAAACGGCAGATTTCGTCAACCGACATCTGCGCAGCAATCAAGTCAGCTTTGTTCGGCGTATCGACGCCGTAGTAACAAGGACTGATCGTGGGCGGGCAGCTAATGCGCATGTGAATTTGAGTGGCGCCGGCTTCACGGACCATCTGCACGATCTTTTTTGACGTTGTCCCACGCACGATCGAATCATCGATGAGCACTACGCGTTTGCCTACGATCAAATGACGCACCGGATTCAATTTGATCTTCACACCGAATGAGCGAATCGATTGTCGTGGTTCGATGAAGGTACGTCCGACATAGTGATTGCGCACCAAACCAAATCGAAAGCTGGTTTTGCTTTGGGCAGCGTAACCAACCGCGGCCACCGTTCCTGAATCTGGAACCGGCACCACTAAGTCGGCGTCAGCGGGATGTTCGATCGCCAAGCGCTTGCCCATCTTGTGACGCGATTCATTTACCGAGTGTCCAAAAATCAACGAATCAGGTCGCGCAAAATACACATGCTCGAAAATGCACATCGACACCGGGCGTTCCGGCAACGGAAACGATGAGCGCAAACCATCTGCGTCGATGACAATCATTTCCCCTGGCGCTACATCGCGAACGTACTCCGCATCGATCAAATCGAACGCGCAAGTCTCCGAAGCCACCACCCAAGATTCTCCCAGGCGTCCAAGCGCGAGTGGACGGAACCCACGAGGATCGCGAATCGCCACCAATTCCGTCGGCGTCAGGAACAGCATCGAGAACGCACCTTCTGTTTCACACAACACTTGCGGAATTGCTTCGACCACGGATGAAGTTCGTGAGCGAGCTACTCCGTGCAGGACGACTTCCGTGTCAGAAGTTGATGAGAAGATTGCGCCCTCGCGTTCCAGGCGTCTTCGCTCTTCATTTGCAAAAGGGAGGTTTCCGTTGTGACAGATTGCGACCTGACCGTGTTGGCACGTAACCAGAAAGGGTTGAGCTTCGCGGATTGAAACTTCACCCGCAGTGGAGTAGCGAACATGGCCGATCGCGCTTGAGCCTTCGAGCCGATCAAGGCGCGTTTGATCAAACGCATCTGAGACGTGGCCCATGGCCCGCTCCAAACGAAGTTCACGTCCGTTAGAAGACACGATGCCGCACGATTCCTGGCCGCGATGTTGCAGCGCGTACAGTCCCAGATAAGTCAGACGTGCAGCTTCCGGATGGGAGTAGATCCCAAACACGCCGCATTCTTCACGAAACTTGTCGGAATCGATTGGAGAAATGATGCCTGTATCGACTGCGTTCCCGCGCATCGCTGGTTTGCACGTCTTTCCGGTTGCTGATTTACTGTGTCAGATTACTGCGCATCGCTTCAGCTTTCAATCGACAAATAAAGAACGGATTCGAAAACAATCTTAGTTGAACTGTGTCGCATCTCAGGAAAGTCATTCGTAGCGAGGAGGAGTGAACAAACTTTGAAGACAATTTCAGTCGCGATTCTTTTGACGGGTTTGCTTGTCCTGGCAACGCTTGGCTTGGCCCGCTCTGCCCAAGCAGGAAATCCCGCAGCGTCAGGCGCCGAAACTTACGCTAAGCAGTGTGCAACTTGTCATGGTAAGGACGGTCGCGCCAAGACATTCAAGGGCAAGCTAACGAAAGCTCGAAATCTCACCGATGCCGAATGGCAGGATCGAGTGAGCGACGAACGCATCTACAACGTAATTGCCAATGGCAAGGGTAAGATGCCTGCCTTTTCCAAAAAACTGTCGGACGCCGACATCAACTCGCTCGCCGAGTACGTCCGTAAGTTGAAAAAGTGAAGCCTACGATCTATCAGCCATGTTCTGAACTAGGTTACAATTCGGGCATTGGCCAGGAGTTTTGGTCGTAATTAGATGAACGAGCAACGTGCTTCATATCGACTGCTTGCCTTGGCGTTGCGCCTCGCGTTGCTTGTCGGACTCGCAGGTGCAGGTTGGCTGATTTACAGCAACTTGCCGCATCGCGATCCGAACTCAGTCACCGCTGCCGGTCAGACTACTCTTCAAATTCTTTTGGAAGCGCCGGGCGATTTTGCCCGGAGCTCGCGCGATATTCCTGTTGAGATTTCTCCGGTGGACATCGTGGCAGTGCGACACGAGTTCTTCGTTGAGCCGCGCGCGGGCCAGCGATTCGACGAGTTCCTTCATCAACGAATGAATGGCAGAGAGTTAATCAATGCGCGACTCGATAACCAGGGACGAGCGTCAGTCGTCGTGCCACGCGGCAACTGGTGGATACATGCGATCCTTTCCGGAGAAGAAGATCTAGAATGGCGGCTGCCTATATCGATTTCAGGTGGCAAGCAAACGATCGAACTAACCCCGCAAAACGCCTACACCCGATCAAAGAGTTTTTGATAAATAAGCTGTCAGCAGTCAGCCGTCAGCAGATAGGTCTTAGGTCTTTGGTTTTTGGTCTTTGTTTGTTCGACGTACGCTGAGCGGTACTAGTCGAGTTAAGTGGGCATGTGCTGTAGACGACCAAAGACCAAAGACCAAAGACCAAAGACCAAAGACCAAAGATCTAAGACCTAATTGCTGACCGCTGACCGCTAATTCCCCATGCTCGCTCTTCGCGTCGAAAAAAAAGGACTGGCTGTTCGCGAGATCGAGAAGCCAACTTCCAAAAACGAGGCCTTGATTCGTGTGCTCGTTTCTGGAATCTGCAACACCGATCTCGAAATCGCCCAAGGCTACGCCGGCTTCAGAGGCACCATCGGTCATGAGTTTGTCGGTACTGTTGAAGAGGCGCCTGATCGCTCATTAATTGGTCATAGAGTCGTCGGGGAAATCAACGTGGGTTGCGGTGTTTGTGCTCTGTGTGCTGGAGGCGATTCACGACACTGCGCTTCTCGGACGGTCCTTGGCATCCATGGCCGAGACGGCGCCCACGCTGAATTCGTGCAACTGCCGGTCGATAATCTTTTGATGGTTCCCGGCAGGATCGCTGATGAGCACGCCGTCTTCATCGAACCGCTTGCCGCCGCCTGCTCGATCAAAGAGCGACTCTCGTTTTCTAAAGACACGAAGGTCGCGGTAATCGGCGATGGCAAGCTCGGCCTCTTGTGTGCTCAAGTAATCGCGTTGACTGGCGCGCAGTTGGTGTTAATCGGAAAGCATGAAGACAAACTGCGCATCGCTCAGCGTCTCGGGATCGAAACGCAGTTGCTGGAGGAGGCTGAGAAACGATCGCGAGACTTTGACGTAGTCATCGAAGCGAGCGGCGCCGCTTCCGGCTTTGGCTTAGCACTAAAGCTCTTGAAGCCACGGGGGACGCTGGTGCTGAAATCAACTTTTCATGGCTCGACGGAAATTGATGCCGCGCAAATTGTCGTAGATGAGATCAGCCTCATTGGTTCACGGTGTGGCCGCTTCGCGCCTGCGCTCGATTTGCTGAAAAAGGGAGCGATTGAGCTCGATAGCATGATCAGCGAGGAGTATCCGCTCAGCAAAGCCATGTACGCTATGGACCGTGCCGCCGCCCCGGGCGTGATGAAGGTGCTGCTGCGACCTTAGCGGCAAAGAGCAAGGCGCAAGGGGCGAAGCAGTAGGCAGTAGGCAGTAGGCAGAGGGCAGAAGGCAGTAGGCAGAAGGCAGTAGGCGGAACCCGGATCTCTGCCGTTACCTCACAACAAACAACCAAGCACCAAGTACTAAGAACAAAGCACCAAGTACAAAGCAAAAGCACAAACCGCCAAAGACCAAAGCCCAAAGCCCGTCTTTCCGCTTCTCCTTTCTGTTTTCTTCTTCTTTTGGTTATACTTTCCAGCCTCTCTTTCACAAATCCCGGCAACAGTTTGGCTGCAACCGGGGTAAATGGCGCGCCGGTTTTTTCCAAAGGTGGTGTGGTTATGTTCGAGTCACTAAAAGAGCAAACGACCGTTGAAGAACGGGCCATTCTGCGCAAATTACGCGTTTGGATCCTCGGCCTTGCGATCGCCTGCCTCGCCGCAGGAATCGGGGTCGGAGCAATGCTGTCGGGCAAGCCAACGGTGGCTCAAAACGAAGTGCAAATCGCCCATGCACCGGAAGCGCTGTCAGCTTCTTTCGCTGAGATCGCGAAGCGCGTCGAACCCGCAGTCGTCAACATTGAGACCACGCAGGTTGCTCCGGAGCTTGACGCGAAGGACGAGGATGAAAAAGACGATACGACCTCGAACAACCCGTTGCTCGACATGTTTCGCCGCCAACCGCGACGTCCATCGCGCGGCGTGGGCAGCGGTTTCATCGTAGATCCTAAGGGCTACATTCTGACTAACCAGCACGTGATCGAGGGCGCTACTCGCATAACCGTCGGTTTACTCTCAGGTGAGAAATATCGCGGCAAGGTAATCGGTGTGGACAAAGAAACCGATGTGGCAGTAGTCAAGATCGATCCGCCGCGCGACTTGCCGACTGTAAAGTTAGGCGATTCGAATAACGCACAGGTTGGCGATTGGGTTTTGGCGATTGGTTCGCCGTTTGGTTTGGACCAAACAGTCACCGCCGGCATCATCTCGAAGAAAGAACGCGACTCTCCATTCTTCACGGCGTTTCAACGCTTCCTGCAAACAGACGCCGCCATTAACCGCGGCAACAGTGGTGGTCCACTCGTCAACATGCGCGGTGAAGTCATCGGAATGAACTCGCAGATAGCCACGTCGACCGGCGATTACAACGGCATCGGCTTCGCGCTTCCTGCCAGTGAAACAAGTTTTGTCTACAAGCAAATCGTTGACAGCGGCAAAGTGCGACGAGGCTATCTTGGCGTGACGCTAGAGTCAGTGAGGGAAGAGTTCGCCAAGATCTACGGATTGCCTGAAGCCAAAGGCGCCATCGTGATGGATGTGTACGCCGGCACTGCTGGAAAACCAACTCCGGCAGCCCAGGCAGGTTTCCAAACGAACGACGTCATTGTCGAATTCAATGGTCAGCCAATTCTTAACGCGCAGGATTTGATCTTGAGAGTTGCAGGCAGCGCTGTCGGTCAAGCGGCGTCATTCACATATCTGCGAGACGCAGATGGCAAGCTCGAAAAGCACACTGCTTCAGTTGTTTTAGGCGAGCGTCCGCCGAGCACGGCGTCGGATGATGAAGAATCTCCGAAGTCAAAAGAGTCCGATAAGAAGCCTACAGTTTTGAAGTTGGGAATGACGTTGGCTGAGCTAACGCCACAACTGGTAACTGAAAAGCATCTTGCAGGCGTGCGCGGTCTCTATCTCAAGGATCTTGATCCGAACGGTGTCGCTGCTGATGTTCGTTCTACGCTCGGACAGCAAGCGCTTCAGGAAGGCGACGTAATCACTCGCATCAATCGCATGCCGGTGAATACGCTCGCTGATTTCCAACGCGTCCTAAGTGGGCTCAAGGCCGGCGATCCCGTTGTGCTTAATGTGTCGCGCTACGAACGGCGACAGGATCGAGTGATTACACAAATCGTCCAATTTACTTTCCAATAGGTTGCATACAGTTTTGAGTTCGAGTTCCGGGTTCGAGTTTTTTCAGGGCCGGAAACTCGAACTCGAAACGGATTTCTTTTATGGCCCAAGCAAAAAAAGCGCTCGTCAAGTCCAACAAGAAACCAAAAAACAATCGCGAGGCCTCGAAGCGATCATCGTCGAAGAGTTCACCACAGCCGGCAAAGTACAAAAACTTCATCGGCGGCGAATGGGTTGACAGCAGCTCCGGCGAAAGTTTTGAGAATCTAAATCCTGCCGATACCCGAGACGTAATCGGTACCTTCCCGCTTTCCACTCGACAAGATATCAACGATGCAGTCAACGCCGCGCAAGAGGCGTTCACGCGCTGGCGTCGAATGCCCGCGCCGCGTCGCGCTGAAATTCTCTTTCGAGTCGGTGAGATTTTGATTCGCAACAAGGACCAGTACGCCGCGGACATGACGCGCGAAATGGGCAAGGTCTTGAAAGAGACGGGCGGTGACGTTCAGGAAGCAATCGATTGCACCTATTACACCGCCGGTGAAGGCCGTCGCCTTCATGGCTTCACCACGCCTGCGGAAATGCCTGACAAGTTTGCGATGTGTGTTCGCCAACCAGTTGGTTTGTGCGGACTGATCACGCCGTGGAATTTTCCAATGGCGATTCCGTCCTGGAAATTAATTCCGGCGCTGGTTTGCGGCAACACTGTTGTGATCAAGCCCGCGGAAGACACTCCACTTTCAACCTACAATCTCGTTAAAGCATGTGAAGAAGCAGGCATCCCGCCTGGTGTGGTAAATCTCGTGACCGGCTACGGCGAAACCGTCGGAGCCGCGATGACGACGCATCCAGCGTTGCGGCTGATTTCATTTACGGGCTCAACCGAAACGGGACGCATGGTCGCTTCGGCCTGCGCTGATCGTAACGCGATCTGCTCGCTTGAGATGGGTGGCAAGAACGTCATCATGGTGATGGAAGATGCCGATATCGATCTCGCCATTGAAGGCGCAATCTGGGGAGCGTTCGGAACCTCAGGCCAGCGTTGTACCGCTTCATCAAGGTTGGTGGTCCATAAGAAAGTTTACAAACAGTTCTCGCGCAAACTAGTAGAACGTGCGCAGGCACTTCGCGTCGGCAACGGCTCAGATCCACGCGTCGATATGGGACCAGTTATCAACGCGGACGCAGTCGAGAAAATTCGAGGCTACATCGACATCGGCCAGCGCGAAGATGGAGCTACGCTTGCTTGCGGAGGCCGGCGCTTGACCAAGGGCGAGTACGCGAACGGTTATTTTCTCGAGCCAACAGTCTTCACCGATGTGACTGCAGACATGCGCATCGCTCAGGAAGAAATCTTTGGACCAGTGACTGCGGTCATACCTGCTAATTCGCTCGAAGATGCAATCGAGATTGGCAACAGTGTGCGTTACGGATTGTCAGCTTCAATTTACACGCAGGATGTGAATCGTGCGTTCGCTGCAATGAACGAAATGTACACGGGCATTTTCTACGTGAACGCATCAACGATCGGCGCTGAAGTTCATCTTCCTTTCGGCGGCACGAAAGCGACCGGCAACGGTCATCGTGAAGCCGGAACGCAGGTGCTCGACATTTTTTCAGAGTGGAAGTCCATCTACGTGGACTACAGCGGCAAGTTACAGCGCGCGCAGATCGATGAAGTAAATCTCTGACGCCTTCCGGTTCGGAAACGATTTGATAATTTCAAGGGCACAAGCAGCGTGGCCCAACAATCAGGAGACTAAACCGAGTGATAATCGGCCTACCAAAAGAGATCAAAGATAACGAGTATCGCGTTGGTTTGACTCCCGCCGGAGTTCGCGCGCTGTCGGATGCCGGCCATCGTGTGATCGTCGAAAGGAACGCCGGCGAGGGTTCGGGTTTCGAAAATCAGCTCTACGAGCGCGCCGGTGGAACTATTATCGAGTCTGCTGATGATGTTTGGGCCGATGGGGAAATGATTGTTAAGGTCAAGGAACCGATCGAGCCTGAATACGCGCGTATGCGCGACGGTCAGGTGCTGTTTACCTATCTCCACCTCGCACCGGACCACCGCTTAACTGAAGAGCTTCTGAATAGAAAGGTTACCGGCGTAGCCTACGAGACAATTACTGATCGACGCGGCGGTTTGCCTTTGCTCACGCCGATGTCGGAAGTCGCTGGTCGCATGGCCATTCAAGTGGGCGCGCATTATCTCGAGAAAATGAGCGGTGGTCGCGGCATCTTGTTGGGTGGAGTTCCCGGCGTGCCCGCAGCGCGCGTCGTCATCATCGGCGGCGGTGTGGTCGGAACAAATGCAGCGAAGATCGCAGTCGGAATGGGCGCGCACGTAACCATCATCGACAATAATCTCGATCGACTGCGTGAACTGGACGACATCTTCCTTTCAAAGATTTCAACGCTCGCTTCGAGCGCTTACATGATTCACGATGCGATCACTCAGGCCGATCTCATTGTCGGTGCCGTGCTCGTTCCTGGAGCTGCTGCTCCGCGCCTGGTAACGCGAACGATGTTGAAAGATGTGCCCAATGGCGCAGTCATTGTTGACGTGGCCGTGGACCAGGGCGGTTGCATCGAAACTACGCATCCAACCACACACTCGAATCCGACTTACTACGTCGAAGGCGTGTTGCATTATTGCGTCGCTAATATGCCGGGTGCTGTTCCGCGTACTTCAACTTTCGCGCTCACCAACGCAACCCTGCCTTATGCACTTAAGCTGGCGAACTTAGGATTCCCCGCAGCGATCGCAAACGATCCGCAGTTGAAGGCAGGCGTCAATACTTATGCTGGGAAATTAACTTATGAGGCAGTGGCGCAGGATCAGGGACGTGAATATACGTCTTTGGATAGCTTGATTGGCTCCAGTCGAGCGACGACGAACTAGTTACTTTTTCCAGTTGCGCTTCAGCAACTTTGCCAGACACTTAGTTAACTCTTCGGGTGAGACGGGCTTCAATAAATAGACATCAGCCTGTCGGGCATCTTTCTTCACATCCTTAGCCTCGATCGCGCTCAACAAAACAATTGGCAGCTTAGCAAGCTGCGGTGTGTTGCGGAGAAACCTCACTAGCTCATGACCATTGAGGTTCGGCATGATCGCGTCGGTGACTACCGCATCAACTTCAACTGTCAAAGTAACCTTCATCGCTTCGAGACCATCGGCAGCGAGGATAACTTTGTAACCCTGCCGGCGGAGCACTACTTCAAGGTAGCGCCGCAGAGACCGATCGTCTTCGACCAACAGAACTGTCGGGGTCGGGACAGACGTATCAGCGCTGACCAAAGGCGCCGTCGAAGATGTCTGTCCCTGAATGTTGTCCATCTGAATAAGCGTAACCAGCGCGTGTCGTGATTCGCTGAGTAGGGCGGGCGTCCGTCTTTACCGGACAATTCAGAATACAGCCGCGACCATGGTCCTTGTCAACAAATTTGAGGAGCGCGCGAAATGTATGGTTTTGGAGTGCGGTGGCAAGCGAAGCGCGACACCGCTTTGTGTGCGGTTCACGGGCCATTAGAATCCAAAGCGGTGTCGCGCTTCGCTTGCCACCGCACTCCAAATTAGTCGATAAAGGCCCGATGCCACAGCTCCAAAGTCAGCAGCTGGAAGACCTGTAAGTTGTAGTCCTCGCGGCCTGATAGCGTGGCCGCTATTACCTTTTGGACTTCAGCGGGTTCAAACAAGCCCCGGCGGCGGACTGCTTCTTCAGACAGCAAATCATTGATCATCGGCCGCAGTGGTCCACGAAGCCACGAGCGAATGGGCGCTCCAAATCCCGCCTTCTTCCGCCAAATGACTTCTTGAGGTAGCACGCTTTCCAGCGCTCGCTTCAAGATATATTTTCGTTTGAAGCCGTGCAGCTTAAGTTGCGGCGGCAAGCGAGCTGCGAACTCGAGCATCTCGCGATTGAGAAAAGGGACGCGTACTTCCAGGTTGGCTGCCATCGCAGTCTTGTCTGTAGTGGCGAGATTCAGACAGGGAAGGAAAGTTTTCAGATCCACATACAACAATTGGTTCAACGGAGCAGCATCGCTGACTCGTTCAAAATATTTTCGGTGCGCAGCATAAGCATCAACTCCGCGAGTAGCTTCACGCATTTCGTCGGTGTAGAGAGACTGCTTGGCTTGATCGGTGAAATATGTTCCGTAGCCGAGGTAGCGATTCTGAAAATCGAGCCCGGCACTGCGGGCGAACTTCTTCGCATTTCTCAACGGCGCAGTAAATTTACCCGGCAGCCCACCCGGTAACATGCTGTCAACCGTTTTCATCAGCGGTCTTCGCAGCAGCTGCGGAATAGGATCGAAAGCACCCGCGATCTTCATCGCTACTTGTCGCGGGTAACCGGCGAATACTTCATCGCCTCCCATGCCCGACAACATCACCGTTAACGTCTCGCGCGCGGCTTTTGAAACGAGATAACTGGGAATCGCCATATCAATCGCGGGCTCATCCATGTGGTAAACCAGGCGCGGCAGCAGCTCCGTTACCTGTGGCTGCAACATGATTTCGTGGTAGTCAGTATGAAGATGTTGATTGACTTTGCGCGCCCACTCGACGTCGTCAGGGATGATGTCGTAATGCAGATCGCGTTGTTCGATCCCAATCGTATAAGTCTGCACGGGACGTCCCGCGCTGTGATTCTTCATCAGCGCCGTGATGCCTGACGAATCAATACCGCCTGACAGAAACGAACCGAGCGGCACATCGGCTACCATCTCCATGCGCACGACGTGGTCCAACGTTTCAAGCGTTCGTTCTTGCCACCAAGCTTCGCTTTTTCCTTCATCGATCTCGGCGAACGACAAGTCCCACCATTCGCGATCCGTGATCGAGTTGTTCTTGTAGGTGACGATGTGTCCCGGTGCGACGGTCTTGATTTTTCGAAATAAGGTGTTCGGATCCGGCACCCATAGGAACGTGAGGAACTGGTGCAGCGATTCGCGATCCAGTTCGGCTTTCATGAGGCCACTTGCGAGAATTGCCTTTACTTCAGAAGCAAAGACAAGTTGACCGCTATCGTCAGGGTCTGAGTAATAGAGCGGCTTGATGCCGACGCGATCGCGAACGAGACTGAGCCTGCATTCTTCGGTGTCCCAGATCGCGAAGGCGAACATTCCATTAAGTCGCGACAGGCAGTCTTCACCCCACTCGGTCCAGGCTTCGAGCAATACTTCCGTATCACAATGCGTTTGAAACCGGTGGCCTCTGGCTTCGAGTTGTTCCGCTAGCTCGCGATAGTTGTAAAGCTCGCCGTTATAAGTAATCACGAACCGGCGATTCGCTGAGAACATCGGCTGATGTCCAGCGCTACTGGTGTCGATGATCGATAAGCGGCGATGGCCGAGACACACTCTTTGTTGAGTGTCGGTCGAGTCGGAAAGCCAGACACCTTCGTCGTCGCGACCGCGGTGCTCGATCGCTTGAAGCATGGCGCCGATCGATTCGTCCGGCTGATTTCCAACTATGCCTGCAATGCCGCACATGGTCCGTAGGATACATGCGGCAAAGCGCAGAGTGCTAAGGGCAAAAGGGCTAAGGGTACAGCCCTTTCCCGCACTACCCACCCGCTACCGCGATGGTTCTGACTTTTGACTGACAAGCGTGGTTACCT